>VFSW01004884.1_pt1 | contig 19957 bp, 25 predicted proteins | sample 5358111 | NCBI WGS metagenome assembly VFSW01 (sample SAMN11554181, study PRJNA540505) | mine drainage metagenome | isolation source: sediment from site ElyBrook_90M | place: USA: Ely Copper Mine, Vershire, VT | collected 2017 | reverse complement strand
GAACACGTACTCCCGCGGCTTGAGGCGCAGATTGTCAGAGATGTGGACCGGGGGAACCAGGAACCCCAGCTCCGCCGAGAGATGCCGCCTCAAGGAGCGCACGCGATTCAGCAATTGGCCGCCCTGCTTCTCATCCACCAGGGGAATGAGCTGGAAGCCCATCTCGAGGGTCAGATCTTCCAGCCGCAGCAGTTGTGCCAGGTCCGAGCCCTGCGCCTGCTCCGCCTTCTTTTTGTCCGCGGTGATGGCTTCCACCGGCGGAGGGGCCGCGGGCGCTGCCGCAATCCGCCGCCCGCTCCAAAAGAGCACCGCCGACACCAGCAGGAACGCAAACTTCGGCAGGCCGGGGATGAGGCACATGGCTCCCGTCATCAGGCTGGCCAGGTACAGCGTGGAGGGCCGGGCCAGCAACTGCTGCCGGATCTCCCCGCCCAGCAGCCCCGCCGAGTTGGCCCGGGTGAGGGTGATGCCGCCCGCCACGGAGACCAGCAGCGACGGGATCATGGTCACCAGCCCGTCGCCCACCGTGAGCACCGTATAGGTCCGCACCGCTTCACTCAGGTCGATGCCCTGCTGCAATGTGCCGATCAGCAGCCCGGCGACGATGTTGATGGCGGTAATCAGAATTGTGGCCAGCGAATCGCGCTGGTTGAACCGCGCGGCACCGTCCATGGCGCCGTAGAACTCCGCCTCGCGCGCGATGGCCTGACGCCGCTTCCGCGCCTCGACCTCGTCGATCAGGCCCGCGCTCATGTCCGCATCGATAGCCATCTGCTTGCCCGGCAGCGCATCGAGGGTAAAGCGGGCCGTCACCTCGGCGGTGCGCACCGCCCCGTGCGAGACCACCAGGAACTGAATCGCGATCAGGGCCAGAAACAACACGAATCCGACCACGTAGTTTCCGCCCACCACGAACTGGCCGAAGGCCTCGATCACCTTGCCCGCGGCGGAGGTGCCCTCCGACCCGTGCAGCAGAATGCGCCGGCTGGAGGCGATGTTCAGCGACAGCCGGAACAGGGTGAGCAACAGCAGCAGGGTGGGAAAGACACTCAGCTCGACGGCGCGGCGAATCTGCACCGCGGAGAGAAAGACGATCATCGAGGCGGCCATCGAAAGCGCCAGAAGCAGGTCGAGCGCAGCCGAGGGCAGCGGCACCAGCATGACGAAGATCACGCTGATGGCGGCCAGAGGAAGCACGTACTCCCGCAGCCTGTGGAAGATTGAAACCGCAGCCGGCGGACCGGCGACCAGCGCGTTGGTGCTCATCGCGGACCTCCCTGTCGCGGAGGATCATGGGGCGGCTGACTGGCCGCCCGGCCGGGGGCCTGGATTGGAGCCTGAACCGGCGGCACCCTGGCCCAACGCGGCGACGTTCCGGCTTTCGCCCGTGCAGCCGCGGCGCGGCGTTCGCGCATCTCGGTCTCCACCCGCTGCCGGTAGAGGTAGGCGAGAATGGCCGCCACCGCCGCATACAGGTCCACGGGAATCGCATGGCCCACCTCGACCGAGCGGTAGAGCGACCGCGCCAGGGGCGGGTTTTCGATGATCGGCACCCCCGCCCAGCGCGCCTCCGCCTTAATCTCCTCGGCCAGCAGGTTGCGCCCCTTGGCCATCACCCGCGGCGCGTCCATGGTGGCGAAATCGAACCCCAGCGCCACCGCATAGTGGGTAGGATTGACCAGCACCACGGCCGCCTTCGACACATCGTTCTTCACCTTGCGGCGGCGCATCTGGCGCTGCAACCCGCGGATGCGGCTGCGGATCTGCGGAGAACCCTCGGTCTCCTTCATCTCGTCGCGCATGTCCTGCTTGCTCATCTTGAGGCGCGACTCGCGGCTCTGCCACTCCACGACGTAGTCAATGGCCGCCCAGGCGAACAGCAGCCACGCAGACGCCTGCAGAAGGCCAAAGACGTCGCCGCCCAGCATCTCCAGACGCGCCGTCGAGAAAGGAGGCACCGTCAACTCGCGCGCAATGCGCTGCACCGCGAACACCGCCAGCACGGCGGCCGGCAGCAGCGACTTGCCCAGCCGGGCCGCCGCCCGCAGCGAAAACAGGTTCTTGAGATTGTTCAGCGGATTGATGCGCTCCGGCTTGAATCCGATCGCGGGCGCGTGAACGTTGATCCCACCCGTCTGCAGCACGCCCATCCCCAACGCCGACGCGGCCACCATGCCCATCACCAGCCCCGCCGGTCCCAGAAAGGCCAGCGACAGCCGCCGCACTGCCAAGAGCGTCGGCCCCATGTTGCCCGGCTCCCAGCGGGCCGGTTGTCCGAGGTCGAGAAAGCCTTCGAAGATTCCTTTCCAGGCGATCAGCGACCGGCTGCCCAGCGCGCCCAGCATGAGCACGCCGGCCAGGGTGCCGGCCGCCGCCGTCAACTCGCGGCTGTGCAGGATATCGCCGTCTTTCCGGGCCTTGTCGCGGCGATGCTGCGTGGCCTGTTCGGTGCGCTCTCCAGCCATGCACTAACCCCCCATCCCGGGCAATGCCCCGGCCGCGGGACCGGCGATCAGCCGTTCCGCCAGGTCCAGCAATCCGGAGAAGCGCGCCTCAATAAACCGCGGCCAGAGCGCCAGCGAACCGGCCATGATCACAAAACCGGTCAGGGTCTTCAGCGGCACGGTGAGATTCATCACCGGCAACTGCGGGCTGAGCCTGCCCATCAGCGCCACCGCGATCTCCACCCGCACGGTGGCCGCTAGCACCGGCGCGGCCAGCTCCACTGCGGCTAAAAACACGCCGCCCGCCGCGCGAACAATCTGCAACCCTGTGGCGGGGGCCAGCGCATAGGTACCCAGCGGCACGGCGCGAAAGCTGCGCACCAGCGACGCCAGCAGGATGCGATCCAGCCCCGCGGCCAGCACCACCAGGGTCCCCATCAGCTGAAACAGGTCGCCCAGCAACGGCGTCTCAATCGAAGTCGAGGGGTCCATCAGGTTCACCAGCGAGAAGCTGAACTGCACCCCGGCGATCTGGCCGGCAAACAGCAGCATCTCGTTGAGCATCGCCAGTGTCAGACCGTAGACAAGGCCCACCGCCAGCTCCCCCAGCAGCGCGGTAAAGGAGATCTCCGCCCGGGCCTGGGGCAGCGCGGCCACCAGCGGAGCCAGCAGGTAGGCAATCGCCATCACCAGCACCGCCTTGGCGCGCATTGGCAGAGCCGTCGATGAAAAGAACGGAGCGAAGACCACCATGCCGCTCACCCTCACCAGGGCCAGCGTCATCGCGCTCAAAAAAGTGCTCCACTCCACTGCGCTTCCGTGCGGCATTGTCAGACCTTCGGGCACTAGCCCAGGTAGCGGTGCAGATCCATCAGCAACATGCGGGTGTAATTCACCATGCGTCCCAGGAACCAGGGCATGCCCACCAGCAGAATCAGGGCCACAGCGACCAGGCGGGGCACCGAGGTCAGCGACTGATCCTGCAGGCTGGTGAGGGTCTGCACCAGGCTCAGCACGAAACTGATCAACGCCGCGGCAACCAGCACCGGACCGGCCAGGATCATGGCTTCCTTCATTAACTGGCGCAACATTTCCGCCACCATGTCAGGGTTCATTCGCGCCTCCGCGGCAAAGCATCAAAAGCTCTTCAACAGCGAACCGGCCAGCAGGTTCCAGCCATCGACCATCACAAACAGCAGGATCTTCAGCGGCGTCGACACCACCACCGGCGGCAACTGGAACATGCCGATGGAGGTGGTGATCGAAGCCGTCACCATGTCAATGAGCAGAAACGGCAGGAACAGCACCGCCCCGATCGCAAACCCGGCCTTCAGTTCGGAGAGAATGTAGGCCGGAACCACCACGCGCATGGGCAGATCGTCGGGCGTATTGGGCCGCTCCACCTGGCCGGCGGCGGTAAACAGCGCCAGGTCCTTCTCGCGGGCGTAGCGCAGCAGGAAATGCTTCACCGGCTGCGCGCCCCGTTCGATGGCCTCCAGCCCCGTGATCTGCCCGTCGCGGTAAGGCTCCACGGCCTGCCGATCCACCAGGGTGAGCACCGGCGTCATCAGGAACCAGGTCATCATCAGCGCCAGCCCCAGCAGCGTCGGATTGGAGGGCGCGGTCTGCGTGCCTAGCGCCTGGCGCAGAAAGTGAAACACCACCAGCAGCCTCACCAGCGGCGTCATGGCCATGAGGATGGCCGGCAGCAGCGTAATCAGCGTGAGGACAAAGAGGATGGTCCAGGGCGTCGAGTCCGACGGGTGAAGGCGGGTGCTCAAATCGGGCAGCAGGGGCACCGATGCCGCGGAGGCTGTGCGCGCCGCGGCCCACACGGCTACCATGAAACCCTCGCGACCCAGCCGGGCGGGATCCGCGCCGGAACCCGCACTGCATCCCGTACAGGACGGTCCTCGGCACGCTGTTCGTCGAGCGGCAAGATTGCCGGAGCGCCCTCCGGCGAAGTCGCGACCAGGAACCGGCGGCCCTCCGCCTCCACCAGGGCCAGCGTCTGCCGAGGAGCCAGGGTGATCCGTTCCAGCAGGGCCAGCCTTGGCTGCGGTCTGGCTCCGTTCCGCAGCCGACGAAGCAGCCATCCCGCCAGCCCCGTCCCCGGCGTCGAATCCGCTGTCCTGTTCCCCGAATGCATCGTGAATCTCTGCGCCATACCGGCCTTTCCTTTTCCTTGAAGATTTCCAATGCCGCTTACGCCAGCCGCGTCAACCGCACGGCCAACTGGGCGCCCACCACTTCGAACTCGCTCCATGCCAGTTGCACTTCCCCCGACCCAAGGGGCACATCCTCGCCGTGACTCCACTGCGACTCGATCACCATGTCCGGCTCCAGCGCGAGCAGGTTCCGCACCCTGAAATCCCGCACCGGCACGGTCACATCGAGCTCCACCGGAAGCCGGGCGGCGGCCGAAGCCGGGGCTATCCCATCCGGCATCCCCGACGGATGCGGCGAAGGGATCAAGGCTTCCTCGGCCAGCCCGGGAGGCTGGCTGGGAAGGTCGCCGTGGCGAAGACTGCTGACCGGCGGCGGTGAAGTTTGCGTGGTGGCCATGACCGGAACAGGAGCAGCACGGTGACCAGAGACGGGACAGTTGGATTGGAATGGCTTAAGAATTGCGCTAATCCGCCGGCCCCGCCCGGCGGCCGCGTCGCAACCTCAATCGCTGGTACACTGATACGTACCGTCCAATCGCCGCCCGCGGGCGTCAGAACCCGGGCAATGCGCACGGTCGAGGTTGAGGAAAATGTCAGAAAAGAATGGGAACAAAAGCTTTACGGGAACCAGCCTGCGCCTGAAGGTGGGTCTGGCGGAGATGCTGAAGGGCGGCGTCATCATGGACGTGATGAACGTGGAACAGGCCCGCATCGCCGAAGAGGCGGGAGCCGTCTCCGTGATGGCGCTGGAGCGCGTGCCGGCCATGATTCGTGCCGAGGGCGGTGTGGCCCGTATGGCTAAGCCAAGTCTCATCAAGCAGATCATTCACACGGTTTCGATTCCTGTGATGGCCAAGGCCCGCATCGGCCACTTCGCCGAAGCGCAGATTCTGCAGGAACTGGGAGTGGACTTCATCGACGAAAGCGAAGTCCTGACGCCCGCCGACGAGGCGCACCACATCGACAAGCACGCCTTTACCACTCCCTTCGTCTGCGGCGCCCGCAACCTGGGCGAGGCCCTGCGCCGCATTGCCGAGGGCGCGGCCATGATTCGCACCAAGGGCGAGGCCGGCACGGGCGACGTGGTCCACGCCGTGCAGCATATGCGCCAGATCGTCAAGGAGATGAAGGCTCTGACCGTGCTCAGCGAGCAGGAGCTTTATGCCGCCGCCAAGGAGCACCAGGCGCCCTACGAACTGATCCGCATGGTGGCCCAGACCGGCAAGCTGCCGGTGCCCAACTTCTCCGCCGGTGGCATCGCCACCCCCGCCGACGCGTCACTCATGATGCAATTGGGTGCCGAGGCTATCTTTGTGGGCTCCGGCATCTTCATGAAGGAGCGCGCCACCCCGCTGGACGTCGAAAATAATCCTGCGGAGCGTGCAGAAGCCGTGTCGCGCGCCAAGGCCATTGTGATCGCCACCACGCACTACAACGACCCCAAGATCCTGGCCGAAGCCAGCGAAGCAGTGACTGGCACAATGAAGGGCCTGGCGGCCGCCGCGATTGAAGAATCGCAGCTCCTGCAAACCCGCGGCTGGTAGCAGCATCTGCGGTGCGGCCAACTGCCTTCGGCGCGAGGGGTGAAGTGATGTGTGCAGAAAAGCCGAGCATCAATGACATTCTGCCAGACCCGAACGGGCCGCACGATCTGCTCATCCCCCGGCGCCGCGAATTCCGGATGAGAGAGCCGATGCTGTTTCTTGATGAACCGATGAGCAAAGATACGGCAGGAGTTTCAGACTGGATGTTCCAGGTTTCGGAGGTGCCGGGGTCTGACCCGGCCTATCTTCACGCGAAGGCGGTCGAGTCAGAGTGCAGGAGTCGGGATTGAACAGAACCCTACCGCGCCCGCGCATCGGCGTTTTAGCAATCCAGGGAGACTACGCAGCGCACGCCGAAGCCCTTGCCGACGCAGGCGCCGATCCGGTCGAAGTGCGCAATCCGGGTGAACTCGATGGGCTCGACGGCCTCATCCTTCCGGGCGGCGAATCCACGACCATGTTGAAGTTTCTCGAGCGGCGAGGTTTCTTTGAAGCCCTGGAGGAGTTTTCCGCCAGCCGGCCCGTCTTCGGCACCTGCGCAGGCGCCATCCTCCTGGCCCGGGAGGTGCGCAATCCTGCGCAGCGAAGCCTGGGTGTCCTGGATGCCATTGTGGAGCGCAACGCGTACGGCCGCCAGATCGACTCCACCATTCTGACCGCTCCCACTTCCCTTGCCGGGGGTCCGCTCGAAATGGTCTTCATTCGCGCCCCGCGCATTGCCGAGACGGGCCCCGGAGTGGAGGTTCTGGCGCGGCGCGAAGGATTTCCGGTGCTGGTGCGCCAGGGAAGCCTGATGGCAGCGACATTCCACCCCGAACTGTCGCAAGATCGCCGCGTCCATCAACTCTTTGTTGATACGGTGATGGCATCGACCGCAAAATAGAGTATTCTCCAATTCGCGGCAAAGATTTCGGTCCACTCTCGAACGCGACCATCTTCCGCGAATCAGGCTGCGTCCAACAGTGAGTGGGAGAATCTCTGCAGCAAAAAGGCCTCGCAATGCCTGTTACCTTTACTCGCGCCCCCGCGGAGATTGAACGCAAGGAGCGAGGAATTGGCGGCAAACCCCCTGTCGACAGGCGCCCCCCGGGCGGCGGAGGCGGGGGCGGCGACGACGACTGGCAAAATAAGCGCGGCGGTCCGCGCGACTTGCTCCACAAGATCCGCTTCTTCGTTTTCTTCGCCCTGGCCGGCGACATGATGTTTTTTGCCGCGCTGGTGGTGCTGTTTTTCGCCCGCCAGGCGGGGATGCACATGGACCCACGCAGCCACGAAATGATCGGCGACTGGCGGCCGGTCACACTTCCTCCCATCGTTTATCTGAACACCGCGGTCCTGCTGCTGAGCTGCCTCGCCATGGAGATTGCCCGCCGCAATATCTTTCACGAGATCGACGTGCTCGAGGAGTGGCTCGGCCTTGGACACCCCGCTCTCCGCCGCACCCTACCCTGGATCGGCGCCACCCTGGTACTGGGAGGGCTCTTCCTGGCGGGTCAGGTGGTGGCATGGAAACAACTCACCGCCCAGGGCTTCGCCTTCGATCACTGGTCGACTCCCGCGAGCTACTTTTTCTACGTCGTCACCGGATTGCACGCCATCCACCTGGCTCTAGGGGTGATTGCGCTGATCCTGTGCCTCTGTGCGCTGGGCTGGCTCAGGCGCATTGAGCTGCGCCAGATCGCCGTGGATGCGACCGCGTGGTATTGGCACACCCTGGGCCTGGCGTGGATGCTGCTGCTCGCCGTCCTTGCAGCCGGACAATAGGAAACTCATCCAGGAACGATAAACTCAGCCGGGATAGACCACTTCAGGATTTCGCCACACCCAAATCTGATTGCGCAGGATCACGGGGAGGGTGTTTTGCCTTTGCGCCGCGGCTGCAACGACGCGGCGGCGGCCGGCGCGGTAAGCGTGAACTGGTCTTTCGCTTCAACCGTCAAACTAGCCGCCTCGGGATCTTTCACCTTCCACATGACCGCGTGCAGTTTGTGGTTGGCGACTTCAATTACCAGGTAGTGATACACCGGGAATCCCAGGTCGCGGTAAAGATCTCCGGGACCGCGAAAGAGCAGCGGATATGGCTCGGCCCCGCCGCCTCCCGTCACCACGTACTCCACGCCACGCCGCTCGAACCGCTCGTAGTTGTGAATGTGGCCGTTGAAGACCACGACCTTGGCGCGCATGCGAGGCAGGCGGGCCTCGAGAATTCCGCGCAGCGTCAACCCATCCTTCGACGGCAGGCCCACAAATATCTGCGATTGCCGATCCGCCATCCACGGAATGTGATAGAGGATCAGGAGGAAATCAACCTGCTTCGGCAAGTGATCGAGTTGCGCGGCGAACCACCGAGTCTGCGGCGCTGTCGACACGGCCGGCAAGGTGCAATCGAGTGCGATCACCTCGACGCTTCCGAGTAGCGCCGAATAGTAGCGATGGCCCTTAATCTCTGGAAAATTCTCGAGATAGTTCGCAATTCCCTGCGTGCCGCCGCCATAGGTCTCGTGATTGCCGGTGGTCGGCAATTCCACAATGTGGCCCTCGCGCCAACCAGCGGTCTCGTCCTTGAAATCCTTCCAATCGGCAGCTTTGGCACCCGTAAAAGGCGTATCGCCGGTCAACAGCAACGCTTCAGGATGCTCTTGCGCGATCCGATCGGCCAGCCACTTGCGCACGCGAGGATTCGTGCCCGAAGTGACAGAAGGATCGGTAAAGCGCGTATCGCCATATGCCACCAGGCTCAAAGGTTCGCCCGGAACGAACTGGGAAAACGTCAATGTCGGCCGCGTGTCAGCCGCTGCAGCCGGCGCCGCCAAGGCTATCGCCGGCCCGCAGAGGACCAGCAACACCAGGCCGATTACTGCGCGATAACAGGCAGGTTGTTTGTCGAAAGAGAAGGTGACCACGGCCCCAGAGTACCGTCCGCCAAAGGCTGGCTTTTCCGGGCAGTGGGGGGGTGGGTCTTCAGCCCACGCATACGCCTACGACAATCATGAGCATGTTCGCACCGCGGAGCGGGCGCTGAGGAAGAAACTCCGGGGGGAGATAAGGCCGGAAACGCGAGAGGCAATCATCCGGGCTTCAGCGTCGTGACCAGCCGCGCTGCCGGGAACACGTGAAGACGCAGGCGAAATCTAAAGTAAATGATTGTGGTGCAGTGGAAGGTGCAGAAACGAACTGGCGCGCTCCCAGAAGCTCGGAACCTCGGGGCAATCCATATAAACCAGCCGATTGAGCGCCATCAGCAACTGGATGGCCTGGACCTGGGCGTTATGCGCATCGAGCGCTCCGCCCTCGTGAACAAACTCGTCGGAAAGGTACTCGATGGCATGGCCAAGGATTTCAAGCGCATGCCCCGATGCGGGATCGATACGCCGGCGACGGTGCGCGTGTTGGCGGGGAGTAGGAGCGGGAGGGACTGATTGGAAAGGTGGAATCGAAGTACCCGTTGCTGCGGTCCCGGTCATGCTTAAGATCCTCACCCTGTTTTTCGACCGACGCGAGCCTTTTCTTCACATCACCGAGGTACCGCGTTCATTTCAGGAAAATCGAATTATGCATTCCCTTGCGCGGAAGCGAAGTGACGGGGCTCACATAGAAAAAGCACCCGTATCTGCTTACACTCTTTTCGCGATGCAGTCAATCTGCCATGGGTGGCCTCTGCCTTGACGGGAGCACGTCGAAAACCTAATCTCAAACCAGCGGCCAGTCGCACGGGGTGTGTTTTCCCGGTCTTCCGGTCACAAACCTTTCCGATTTTTCAGGGTGAGCAGCAATGATTCCCTACCATTGGCAGTATTTGCCGCTTTTGATGCAGATCATGGCCGCATTCGGCCTCGGCGCGGTGATGGTGATAGCCTCGTGGTTCGTGGGCCGGCATCGCAACACCGCGGTCAAGCTGGCGGCTTACGAATGCGGAATCGTGGCGGTTGGCGATGCGCGCAGCCGGTTCAGCGTCCGCTTTTACATGGTTGCCATGCTGTTTATTTTGTTCGACGTGGAAGCGGTCTTCATGATGCCCTGGGCAGTGGTCTACCGCAAGCTGCCCGCCATCACCGGTTCGCGCTTCTTTGGTTTCTGGGAAATGATTGTCTACCTCGGCTTTGTCGCCGTGGGACTTTACTACATTGTGCGCAAGGGTATCCTCGACTGGAGCAGCGACAAGGCGGATCTCGGATGAGCGACACGCCCAAAGGCACTTTAACCGACAAAGCGGCCGTTCTGGCCGGCCTCCCCGATCACCCAGCCCTCAAAGCCATCCTGGCCTGGAATGCCGAGGCTCTCGCCGAGGCCCGATTCGACCGCGGCGAACTTACGTTGACCATCGCAAAGGATTTCATCCGCGCCGCCGCCGCTACAGTGCTGGCGGCCGGCTACAACGCCTTTCAGGACGTCACGGCGGTCGACTGGTATCCCTCGGCGCCGCGGTTCCAGTTGAGCTACCACATCGTCTCCCACTCTTACAAGGAAATGATCCGGCTGCGTGTGCTCGTCGACGAGGCCGTACCTGCTGTTGAATCCATTACCCCGGTGTGGCCCGCCGCCAACTTTTACGAGCGCGAGGTCTTTGACCTGTTCGGCATCCGGTTTGAAGGGCACCCCAATCTCCGCCGCATCATGATGCCGGACGATTGGCAGGGGCATCCGCTGCGCAAGGACTACCCTGTGGAGGGGTACCGCTAAATGACTGAAACCATCGGTACGCCCATCCTCGAAGCCCCACGGGCCGAAGGCTCCAGCGACCAGCATATGGTCCTGAACATGGGCCCTCAACATCCCTCCACCCACGGCGTGCTCCGCCTGGTGCTGGAGATCGACGGCGAAATCGTCGTCCGCCTTTATCCGGAGATCGGCTACCTGCACACCGGCATCGAGAAGACCTGCGAGGCCAAGTTTTACCAGCAGGTGGTCCCGCTCACCGACCGGATCGACTACCTCAGCCCCATGGCCAACAATCTCTGCTACTGCCTGGCCGTGGAGCGCCTGCTGGACCTTGAGATTCCGGAGAAGGCGCAGTGGATGCGCGTCCTGCTGTCGGAGCTGACCCGACTGAACTCTCACCTGGTGTGGCTCGGCACGCACGCCATGGACATCGGCGCCCTCACCGTCTTTCTCTATACATTCCGGGAACGCGAAGACATTCTGCGCATCTTTGAGATGGTCTCGGGGCAGCGGATGATGACCAGCTACTTCCGCATCGGCCGCTTGTCGATGGAGGCGCCGCTGGACTTCTACGATCGCGAGCAAGCGTTAATTAAGACCTTCCCCGAGAAGATCGACGAATACTCCAATCTGCTCACTGGCAACCCCATCTTCGCGAACCGGTTGAAGAATGTCGGCTACCTGTCGCCGGCCGATGCCGTCGCTCTGGGGGTCACGGGGCCGCCGATGCGAGCCTCGGGCATCGACTTCGATCTGCGCCGCGACATGCCGTACTCCGGCTACGAGAAATTTCAGTTCCGCGTGCCAACCTCGACGGTGGGCGATTGCTGGGCGCGGTACATTGTCCGGCTTGAAGAGATGCGGGAGAGCGTCAAGATTATCCAGCAGGCTCTCGACGGCATGCCGGAAGGCCCGGTCAAGGCCAATGCTCCCAAGATTGTGCTGCCCGACCGCGAGAAGATGAAGACGCAGATGGAAGCGCTGATCCATCACTTCAAGATCGTGACGGAAGGCTTTGCGGTGCCGGCCGGCGAGGTATACCAGAGCATCGAAAGCCCGCGTGGGCAGATGGGCTACTACGTGGTCTCCGACGGCACCGCCAAGCCTTATCGGGTGCATATGCGGAATCCCACGTACGCCACGTTGCAGTCGCTTGAAACCATGTGCCAGGGGCGCATGCTGGCCGACGTCGTTGCCGTGGTTGGTTCTATCGATATTGTGCTGGGGGAGATCGACCGGTAAGAACGGGGGTTTCAAGCATGAAATTGCCCCGGGGGATCATTCGTGGCCGCTTCACCTGAATTCGGTTCCGCAGTGTACGTGGAGTTATGGGTGTCGCTGGCCTCGCTTCTGAGGAGTTACACCGCGGCGCACGGGCTAAACGGCAACCGCCAGGCAACAGTGGAGTTGGGCGAGGAACGAATTACGGTGCGCCACGGAGACGGGTGGCTCGATTTAGAGCGCAGCGGCTCTCACGTGGGCTGGAAGCGCGAAGATGGACGGAGTGGAATGCTTGAGATGACTGAAGCCGGGCGATTGCGATCCGGCGAAGACCGCGAGGGAGTGGAGATGGATATGGCAGCAGAAGCCTGGGCCCGGGAGTTGATGCAATGACCCCCAGAGAAACGAATCCGGAGACCATGACCATCTTTTCACCGCAACTCGCAGCCCGTTTTGACGCGCTGGTCGAAAAGTATCCCGTAAAACGCTCGGCGCTCATTCCCATGCTGCTCTACGCGCAGGACGAAATCGGCTATCTCTCCGACGCCGTGATCGCCGAAGTCGCGGAGCGCATCGGCATCACCGCTCTGGATGTGCGCAATGTGGCGACATACTACTCCATGCTGCGCTTCAAGCCCGCGGGCAAGTACAACGTGCAGGTCTGCACCAACATCAGTTGCATGCTGCGCGGCGCATACGACGTATACGAGAAATTTCAGGAAGAGCTTGGCATTGGACACAAGGGCGTCACGCCCGACGGCATCTTCTCCCTTGAAGAAGTGGAGTGCATCGGGGCCTGCTGCTGGGCGCCGGCCATCCAGGTCAACTACGACTTCCACGACGAACTGACGCCCGGCCATGTGACCGGCATCCTGGCCAACTATCGTGGCCTGACTCAAGCAGAAGGAGCGAACCGCAATGCCTAGGCTGGTCTCGCATCCCGATGAAGTAAAGATTGTCACGCGCCGCTTTGGCCAGGGCGCGGCTAACATCGACAAGTACATTGAACTGGGCGGCTACGAGGCCGCAAAGAAGTGCCTGGCGCAGGGCCCGGAGTGGATCATCAACGAGATGAAATCCTCCAACCTCCGGGGCCGCGGCGGCGCGGGCTTTCCCACCGGACTCAAATGGTCCTTCGTCCCCAAGCAGAGCGCCAAACCCAAGTACGTGCTGGTGAACGGCGACGAGAGCGAGCCCGGCACCTGCAAGGACCACCTGATCTTTCTGCATGACCCTCATGCCGTGATCGAAGGCACCATGATCGCGGGCCTCGCCATCGGGGCGAAGATCGGCTTCATCTATCTGCGCGGCGAGTATCGCTACCTTCTCAAAATCATGGAGAAGGCCGTGGCCGATGCCTACGCCAAGGGCTACCTGGGAAAGAACATCTTCGGCTCCGATACGGAGTTTCAGATCATCACGCAGTCCGGCGCGGGCGCCTATGAAGTGGGCGAAGAGTCCGCGCTGATGGAGTCGCTCGAAGGCAAGCGCGGAGTGCCGCGCATCAAGCCGCCGTTCCCTGCCGTGGTTGGTCTCTACGGCGGCCCCACGGTGATCAACAATGCGGAGACCATTGCGACGGTCCCCCATGTTATCTCCATGGGTGGCCCGGCCTATGCGGCGGTCGGCTCCGAACGCAACGGCGGCACGCGCCTCTTCGGTCTCAGCGGTCACATTGAACGCCCCGGCGTTTACGAACTGCCCATGGGCTACAACCTCAAGAAAATGATCTATGAAGTGGGCGGCGGTGTCCGCGGCGGACGTAAATTGAAAGCCGTGGTGCCGGGCGGATCGTCGACGCCAGTTCTGCTTCCTGAAGAGATCGAGAATCTCGGCATGGACTTCGACCAGGTGGGCAAAGCCGGCTCGATGCTCGGCTCCGGCGGCGTTGTCGTGATCGACGATCAGACATGCATCGTCGAGTTCGCGCTGCGCACCATCAGCTTCTATCAGCACGAGAGCTGTGGCTGGTGTATTCCGTGTCGCGAAGGAACTGACTGGCTGAAGAAGTCGCTCACGCGTTTCCACGCAGGATTTGGCACGGCCAAGGATATCGACAACATCCAGTACCTTGCCCAGAACATGCTGGGCCGCACGTTCTGTCCGCTCGGCGACGCAGCAGCCATGCCCACTCTGGGATTTGTGAAGAAGTTTCGCAAGGAGTTTGAAGACCATCTCGACGGCAAGCCGTGCCCGTTCGCGAAGCATGTTGAACTGGCTGTGGTGTAAAAGGGCGCGAGATTGAGACCGCAGGAACTTGTACGCATGCTTGAAGCCGATGGTTGGTACAGCACGGGACAAACGGGCAGCCACAGGCAGTTCCGTCATCCGGTAAAGTCCGGATTATTGATCGTACCGATGCACGCCGGGAAGGAAATCGGGAAGGGGCTGCTTCACAGTATCCTCAAGAAGGCGGGATTGAAATGACGCGTGAATACCTGGTGGTTTACGAACAAGGCGCGAACAACTGGAGTGCCTTTTCTCCGGACCTGCCGGGGTGCGGCTCGCTCGGAGACGCCCTTGATGACACGCGCGCTAACATGCGTCAAGCGATGGAACTTTATCTGAGGGAGACATCAGCCGCGGGGGAAACCATTCCCGCTGCTTCCCCTGCCATCGTCAACTTCGACGAGTTCGATCCGGCCCGCGAAGCCAAACAGTATGTGGTCGAGTGGCTTGCGGTATCGCTGCCGCAGACAGCCACTCAGGCCGCTTAAGGAAAAAATGCCAGACGTAACTTTCACAGTCGACGGAAAGAAGCTTACAGCTCCCGCGGGAACGCTGCTCATCGAAGCCTGCCGCAAGGCCGGCATCGAGATTCCGGCTTTTTGCTACTACCCCGGTCTCAGCCTGCAGGCCGCGTGCCGCATGTGCGTAGTGCGCCAGGAAAAAGTGCCCAAGCTGCAAACCGCGTGCACCACCACGGTTGCGGAAGGCCAGGTCTTCATCACCGAGTCAGAAGAGATTGCCCAGGCGCGCAAATCGACCATCGAACTGCTGCTCGGCAATCATCCTCTCGACTGCCCGGTCTGCGATGCCGGCGGCGAGTGCGAACTGCAGGACATGACCTTCAAGTACGGCGCCGGCGAAAGCCTCTACGTCGAGGCCAAGCAGCATCGCGAAGAGCAGCAGTGGTCGCCCGCAGTCTACTTCGACCGCCCCCGCTGCATTCTCTGCTATCGCTGCATCCGCATGTGCGGCGAAGGCATGGACGTTTGGGCTCTGGGCGTGCAGAATCGCGGTGTCAGCTCTGTGATCGCGCCCAACGGCGGCGACCATCTGGACTGCGAACAGTGCGGTATGTGCATCGATGTGTGCCCTGTGGGCGCTCTGACCAGCGGCAGTTATCGTTACAAGTCGCGCCCCTGGGAGATGAATCACGTTTCGACCGTCTGCACCCATTGCGCTGATGGCTGCAAGGTCACGCTGGGCGTGCGCCAGTCCAACGACGGCACTGAGATTATCCGCGCCGACAACCGCGACAAGAGCGGCATTAACGGCGACTTTCTCTGCGCCAAGGGCCGCTTCGGCTTCGACTTTGTGGCGAGCCCCGAACGCCTTACGAAGCCCCTGGTGCGCGATGCGGCGGGTAAGCTGGAGCCCACCACGTGGGAGAATGCCCTACGCATCGCTGCCGGCAAGCTGAAGGAGGTTCGCGACAGCAAGGGCGGCCAGGCCATCGGCGTCATCGGCTCCAACCGCACCACCAACGAAGAGAATTACCTGCTGCAGAAGTTCGCGCGCACCGTGCTTCGCACCAACAATATCGACCACGAACGCACTGCGGATTATGCTGCCTTTATTCGCGCCATTGCGGGCCACGAAGGCAAAGTCGCAAGCCTGCGCGAGACCGCCACCGCACCCGCGATTCTGCTCATCGGCGGCGATCCCACGACCGAGCATCCGCTGCTCGCCTGGAACCTCCGCACCAATGTCCGCCTCAACCGCGCGCGCCTCTATGTGGTGAACGACAAGACCATCAAACTTGAGCGCCAGGCCAAGGCATTGCAGGGTGTGCCGCCCAATGGATATCGCGATCTGACCGCCATCCTCGATCGCAACGAGTCGGACTTCGCCAAGGCCGTAATGGCGGAAGAGTCCCTGCTGATCATCTTCGGCCATGAGTATCGCGGCGAACATATCGCGGCGCTCGTCGCGTGGGGCCTAGCCCGCGGCAATGCGCGCTTCGCCTTTCTCGGCGACCACTCCAACTCCCGCGGCGCGGCGGACATGGGTCTGTTGCCCGATCTGCTGCCAGGCTACGTGCCGGTCTCCGCTCCTGGGGTCTTTGCACAGGAGTATCCCGGCCTGCCCTCAACACCCGGCAAGACGCAGCCTGAAATCTTCGACGCCGCGCGCCAGGGCGAATTGGGCGCATTGCTGGTGGTCGGCGCAAATCCGGTGGAGAAGCTCGGCGTGGCGCCGGCCGCGCTTGAAAACACCTTCGTCATCGTGCAGGATATCTTTCTCACTGAGACCGCGGCGCTTGCGGACGTTGTCTTCCCCGCTGCCAGTCTGTATGAGAAGAGCGGCACGGTAACCAACACCTACGGCGATGTGCAACTCTGCAAAAAGGCGGCTGACCGCGAGGGCGTAAAGCCCGACTTAGAAATCCTCGTGCGGCTCGCGGGCAGCATGGGCATCGATGTGAAGACGCTGGTTGCATTCGGCAAGAGCGGCGTAACCGCCGACCTCGGCCAATCGCGCGGAGCGCAGTCCGGCGAGGCAGATCGCCACGCGGTCTGGCTGACAGCAAACAACCTTGAACCCAGGACAAGTCCCTTCGATCCACTGGCCGTGCTGGACGAAATCGAGCGCCTTGTTCCCTCGTACAAACTGGATCGGCTTAACCTCTTCGGCGGAAATGATGTGCCGACGGAGCCCGGCTTCGTTCCTGTTTCCGCTCTGACAGAATCGCGGCCCGTGCCGGTGCTTCCCGAGCACGACGGGCTCTTTACTTCGGGAACGCTGGGCCGCTACAGTACCGGCCTGCGTGAGTTGCAACTTCATCAGTCGCATGCGTTGGCAAAAACAGCGGCGGACTGAAAACGTGTTGGCAAGAGAGGCTGAAGTCAAGTGACGATTTTGCAGTTTTTTCTGTGGAGCTTGCTCAAGGTCGCGGTGGTCACGGTGGTGATGCTTTTGGCCGTGGCCTACACCGTGCTGCTCGAACGCAAGCTGGTGGGCCGCATTCAAAATCGCTGGGGACCCAGCCGCGTAGGGCCATTCGGCCTTCTGCAGCCGCTGGTCGATGGGGCAAAGTCCTTCCTCAAGGAAGACATCATCCCCACCGGCGTCTACAGGCCGCTCTATCTTCTCGCGCCCATCCTGGCCCTGGGCTGCGCGTTGATCTCCATCGCAGTCGTTCCCTTCGGCGAGCCCAATGTGGGACCGGGCGGAATCCATTTCTTTCAGATTTCCGACGTCAACATCGGCCTGCTCGTAATTCTCGGGGTCACGTCCATCGGTATCTACGGCATCGCGCTTGCCGGCTGGTCATCGAACAACAAGTACTCGCTGCTGGGTTCGCTGCGCTCCTCCGCGCAGCTCATCAGCTATGAACTTGCCCTCGGCCTCTCGCTCGTCGGCGTGGTGATGCGCGCCGGTTCGCTGAACCTTCGCGTGATTGTGGAGAGCCAGGCCTCCAAGGGCATGGCCACATGGAACCTCTTCGGGGGCTTTCAATTCGTGGCCTTCTTCATTTACCTGACGGCCGCCTATGCCGAGACCAACCGCTCCCCCTTCGATCTACCCGAGGCGGAGAGCGAACTTGCCGCGGGTTACCACACGGAGTACAGCTCCATGAAGTTTGCGATGTTCTTCATGGCCGAGTACGCGAACATGATCACCGTGGGATGCGTGGCCACACTGCTCTTTCTCGGCGGCTGGACCAGCCCCCTCGGCAACCTGATTCCCCCGCCCGACAACATCTTTGTGCACGCTCTGAAGCCGATCTTCTGGTTCGTCCTGAAGGTCTTCAGCTTCCTGTTTCTCTACGTGTGGGTGCGTGGAACACTGCCGCGCTTCCGCTATGACCAGCTCATGAACTTCGGCTGGCGGTACCTTCTCCCGCTGGCCATTTTGAACATTGTGGCAACAAGCCTCTGGCTTGCGTTTCAACCGCTTCACCCGTAAGTGCGGCTCGACATTTGCAAGGACCTGTTGGCCCTGACGAATTGATGCAAGTTGCGAGACGCGCTCAGTTACAATCGGAGAGGATTTCCCGAAGCGATGTTTTGCTCCGATGCCTCTCCTTAATCGGCTGGCTCTTAGTAAAGACCGCCGCGACCTGCTCGCGATGGAACGATGCACCTGATCCTTTTTATCGTCTTTGCCGGACTTTGCCTGGCAGGAGCCATCAACCTCCTGCTTCAGACCCATCCCATCAACAGTGCTTTGTCGCTGGTGGTGGTGATGAGTTCCCTGGCTGTGCTCTACCTGCTGCTGGGCGCTGAGTTCCTGGCTGCCGCACAAATCATCGTCTATGCCGGCGCCATCATGGTGCTGTTCACCTTCGTAGTCATGCTGCTTAACGCAGGCCGTGAAGAGCGCACCATGGGCAGCGGCGTAGCGCGCCTCCTGGGCTTCCCTGCTGTCGCCGTGGTGCTTGGCGTCATCGCCACAGTGATCCTCAAGGCGCAGGGCCTGGGTTCGGCTTCGCTGAGCGACCCCATTACCTCTACTGAAGATTTGAGCCGGGTGCTCTTCCGCGAACTGCTGCTGCCGTTCGAAGTCACCTCGGTCCTCATCCTCATCGCCATCCTCGGCGCAGTTGCGCTGGCCCGTCCCGGCGACGGAGAACGGAGAGTCGGCAAGTGATTCCGCTGTCTTGGTATCTGTTGCTCAGCGCCACGCTGTTTTCGCTCGGCGTCGTCGGCTTTCTGATCAAGCGAAACCTCATCACCGTTTTCATGTCCATCGAGTTGATGCTCAATGGAGTCAATCTTTCGTTTGTCACCTTCGCGCATCAGTGGCACATGGTGAAGGGGCAGATCTTTGTCTTCTTTGTGATGGTTGTGGCCGCGGCTGAGGCTGCCGTCGGTCTGGCCATCATCATTGCCGTCTTCCGCGCCCGCGCTACGCTGGCCGTCGACCGAATCGACCTGATGAAACTATGAACGGATCTCTCTATCTCTGGCTCATTCCGCTGCTGCCCTTTCTGGGGTTCTTGTTCAACGGAATCCTGGGCAACCGATTGCCGAAGGCACTCGTATCGACGGTCGCACTGCTGGCCCCGCTCGCCTCCTTCGCCCTGGTGCTGAACGCCGTCAAGGCCACCGCCGCCGGCCTTGCATTGCCATACGTCGAGGTCTGCCCCGTCGGCTGGATCAACGCCGGCACGCTCCACATCGACTTCAGCTTTGTGCTCGACCAGCTTTCGCTGGTCATGCTGCTGGTGGTCACCGGCGTGGGCTTTCTCATCCACGTCTACTCCGTCGGCTACATGCACGACGACAAAGGATACGCGCGCTACTTCTCGTATCTGAATCTCTTCCTCTTTTTCATGACGGTGCTGGTGCTTGCCGGCAACGCTCTGCTGATGTTCGTGGGCTGGGAAGGCGTGGGTCTCGCATCCTACCTGCTCATCGGCTTCTGGTACCAGAAGACAGTTGCTGCCGAGGCGGGCAAGAAGGCGTTCATCGTCAACCGCATCGGCGACTTTGGATTTCTCATCGGGATGTTTCTGCTGCTGGCGAACTTCAACACGCTGACCTTCAGCGAGATCGCCGCGAGACTCGCCGCGAACCCCGCATGGAGCGGCGGCATTCTGACCGTTATTGCGCTTTGCCTGCTGCTCGGCGCTACCGGTAAAAGCGCGCAGCTTCCGCTCTATATCTGGCTGCCCGCCGCCATGGAAGGCCCCACGCCGGTCTCCGCGCTCATTCACGCAGCGCCCATTGTCGCGGCAGGCGTCTAAATG
>VFSW01004883.1_pt1 | contig 19957 bp, 20 predicted proteins | sample 5358111 | NCBI WGS metagenome assembly VFSW01 (sample SAMN11554181, study PRJNA540505) | mine drainage metagenome | isolation source: sediment from site ElyBrook_90M | place: USA: Ely Copper Mine, Vershire, VT | collected 2017 | reverse complement strand
TTGCCTCGAAGCCGGAAGCCCTCATGTCCTCCTCGATCTCCCCGCTCGCCCCGACCAATGTCCCCGACATGCCCGCGATTTCGGGCGTAAAGCTTGCTACCGCGGCCGCCGGCATCCGCTACAAGGGCCGCACCGACGTGCTGCTCGCGGTGATGGACAAGGGAACGGCTGTCGCCGGCGTCTTCACCAGGTCGAAGTGCCCGTCGGCGCCGGTGGAATGGTGCCGCGCCAGGCTCGGCCGCGGTAAAGCGCGCGCGCTGGTGGTGAATTCCGGCAACGCCAATGCCTTCACCGGCAAGACCGGGCGGCAGGCGACGGCGCTTACCGCCGCGATCGCCGCCAAGGCGCTGGGATGCCACCCCCATGAGGTGTTTCTCGCCTCTACCGGCGTGATCGGCGAGCCGCTCGACGCCACTAAATTCGACGGCGTGCTCGCCAGCCTGGCTACACAGGCCGCATCCGGCGAATGGATGGCTGCCGCGCGCGCGATCATGACCACCGACACCTTTCCGAAAGTGGCGACCGCGACCGTCAAACTCGGCAAGGCCAAGGTCACGATCAACGGCATGGCCAAAGGCGCCGGCATGATCGCGCCCGACATGGCGACAATGCTCTCCTTCGTGTTCACCGACGCGCCGATCGCAGCGCCCGCGCTGCAATCGCTCCTGAAGGCCGGCGTCGAAGACACCTTCAATGCCGTCACCATCGACGGCGACACTTCGACCTCCGATACGTTGCTCGCTTTCGCCACCGGCGCGGCAGCGGCCGACGGCGCGCCCAGGATCAGCCGCGCCGGCGATCCGCGCCTGAAGGCGTTCACCAAGGCTTTTCGCACCGTGCTGGCCGACCTCGCCGAACAGGTGGCGCGCGACGGCGAAGGCGCGCGGAAACTGGTCGAGATCATCGTCGATGGCGCGGTATCGAAAAAATCGGCGCGCCGGATCGCCATGTCGGTGGCGAATTCGCCGCTGGTGAAGACCGCGATTGCCGGCGAGGACGCCAATTGGGGCCGCGTGGTGATGGCGGTCGGCAAGGCCGGCGAACCCGCCGACCGCGACAGGCTGTCGATCTCGTTCAACGGCATCCGCGTCGCCAAGAGCGGCGCGCGCGATCCCTCCTATGACGAAGCCGAAGTCTCAAACGCGATGAAGGCGCCGAAGATCCAGATCAAGGTTGCGCTCGGCCTCGGCAACGGCCGCGACCGCGTGCTGACCTGCGACCTCACCAAGGAATACGTCGCGATCAACGGCGATTACCGGTCGTAATGCACATCTTCCCCTCCCCGCCCCACTTGGGGGGAGCAACGGACCATCGGCACACGACTGCACCACTCCTGCTCAAAACGAGCGTTCGGTTTGAGCAGCCTTGCGGCAAAGTTGCCCTCGCACGCGACCGAGCAAGCCTCGTCCCACGATCATTCGGTCGAATTTTCCTCATCGCGGTTAGCATTCGTTAATGATCCGGCTTGATCCGATGGATCCGATTTTCGACGACCTCACGTTCCCGCGATCAGCGTAAGCATTGCTTAACGGCCGCCCGTCAGAGTTCCCCATTGCCCAGAGATGGCCGAAGGCTCTCGATTGCCCGCGTCCATTCTCAACCATTGAAATACCAGCAAATTGCTTCTGCTGAACCCCACGGCGATTAGGATGAAGGTCATGCTTCGTGCTTGGTTGTACCGCTTGGCGAGGGATCGCAAAGCCAACGTCGCCGTCATCTTCGCGCTCACGATAGTTCCAATCATCTTTCTGCTGGGAATGACGCTCGATTTCACCCAGGCGCTGCGCAAGAAAGAGCAATTGGACGCGGCTGCCGACGCAGCCGCAATCGCGGCTGTGCGGCCCGCCATGCTGATGCAAAGCGATACGGTGGCCTCCGACACCGCTAACGCGATCTTTATGTCGGTGGCGAACAGTCTTCCCGGCCTGGCCTCGGTACCGACGCCGACGATCACCGTCACCGATACGGGACTTCAGCGCACCGTCTCGGTTTCGTATAACGCCGCATCCCTCAACAATTTTCCCAAGGTGCTCCTCAATACTGCGTCCTGGCCGATCAGCGGCACGGCGACGTCGCAGGCGGCGGCCGCGCCCAACTTGAATTTCTATCTGCTGATGGACGACTCGCCCTCCATGGGGATCGGCGCGACCACGACCGACATCAGCAATCTCATCACCTACACCGCTCCCGCGTACCAGTCAGCATCATCGTCGCAGAATTGCGGCTTCGCCTGTCACGAATCCAATATCGCTCACGACGGGGGGACCCAGGATAATCTCACGATCGCGCGCAACAGGGGCATCACGTTGCGTATCGATCTCGTGACAAATGCGGTCAACCAGTTGCTCAATACGTGGTCGAACTGCCCGCAATCGGGGATTTCGGGGGGCGTCATGCAGTGCATGTCGGCTTTGAACAACACCACCTACAAAGCGGCCCTCTATACGTTCGATGTCGGCCTGAACACACTGGCTTCGCTGACCACTCCGACGACGGCTGGAACCAAGGTCTCCAACATTGCGCTCATGCCCGTTTACTACCAGAACTGCGTCTTTTCGGGCTGCTCTTCCACCAGCACGACCAATCCCACTACCGACTATGGCACAAATATCGCCGGCGCGCTCTCCAGCATCAACAGCATCATGCCCAACCCCGGGCTTGGCAGCAACGCCTCAGGCGATACGCCGCAGGAAGTGGTGTTCCTCGTCACCGATGGTGTCGAGGACAAGATCTCTTCAACCTGCCCCAATGCGACCTTCGCCTCCCACAGTCGATGCCAGCAGCCCCTCGACACGACGGTGTGCACGACTATCAAGAGCCGGGGCATCAAGATCGCGATCCTCTACACGGAGTACCTGCAACTCAAAACTCCCAATGTCCCGGTGACGGACAGCTGGTACATGACCTGGGTAGACCCGTACGACGAGCCTGCTTCCTCAACCGGCAAGATCGCACAAAATCTGCAATCATGCGCCTCGCCTGGCTTCTTCTCCGACGTTCAAACCGGCGGCAATATCACGCAGGCGCTGACGGACCTGTTCATCAAGGTCGCCTCAAGTACCGCCAGCCTCACGCAGTAAGAAAACGCCATGGCCGAATTGCAAACCGCAGCAGGGAAAAGACGCCGCAATCGTTTCGGCGCCCTTATCAGGGACAGCGAGGCCGCCACGGCGGTCGAGTTCGCACTGATTGCCGCGCCGTTTCTCGCCATCCTTGCTGCCCTCATCCAGACGTTCCTCCTTTTCTTTGCGCAGTCGGTGCTCGAAAATGCCGTCCGGCAATCGACCCGCCAAATTCTGACCGGGCAGGTGCAGACACAGGATGCGAGCATGACACAGGCCGCAGCCACGGCCGCATTTAAAAATACCGTCTGCAATAACGCCAACGTCCTTTTCACCTGTGCCGGCTTGATGGTCGACGTCGAGGTCGCCAACAACTGGTCCTCGGCCAATACCGGCATGCCGACGCTGACCTACGACAGCAATGGGAATGTCACCAATACCTGGCAATTCAATCCCGGAAATGCAGGCGATATTGTTGTTGTCCGCGTAATGTATCTCTGGCCGGTTTTCTTCGGGCCGATCGCTTTCAACATGGTCACTCAACCCGGCGGCAACCGGCTGATCATGGCCTCCGCCGCTTTCCAGAACGAGCCGGCCACACCCTAGAGGTATCAGCCTATGACCAGCCTCTCATTTCGCATACGGAAATTTTCGAGCGACGCCGATGCCGTGGCAGCGACAGAGTTCGCCATCGTGGTGCCGTTCATGTTGGTGCTTTTGGTCGGCGGCGTCGAACTTGCGGACGGAATGGCGATCAACGTCAAGGTCAGCGCGACGGCACACTCTGTCGCCGACATAGTTACGCAGAACACGTCGCTCAGCACGGCTTCGATGCAGAACATTCTGACCGGTGCGACGGCCATCATTGCACCGTATCCCGTCAACAATAGCCAACTCATGGTTACGGTATCCGAAATCTCCAGCGACGCCAATGGCACCCTGACCCTTCAATGGAGTCAATCGTACAACGGAACAAGCTTCGGACCGGGAAGGCCAGGCATAGGCAGTTCGACAAGCCCACCCTACGGAGCCTTGACGGTGCCCACATCGCTCAACGGAACGGCGGGCAATGCAAACAATCCCAACGATCAAAACGACCAGGTTTCGTTCATTGTGAGTGAAGTCAGCTACGCCTATACGCCCAATCTCGGCTATACGATCAGCGGGACCGTAAATCTTGCGGACAGCTATTGGCTGTTTCCGCGCTGTTCGACCGACAGCCCCGCCAACTCGAACGGTCCTGCGTACTACGACATCAAATACGGTAGCACCAATCCCTCGAACACAACTTGCACCTGTAGCCAGCATTTGCAGCAAAAGACCTGCTAGCTCCGCGAGAAGCGGCGGCGATGCGAAGATCGCCGCTTCCTGATCTTGGGGGATTGGCTGATCAGCCGCCTCATCGCCGACCTGAATTGGTCGAGTAGTTGCGTGACAACTGCTCAGGCACCCGCCTTCTTGATTTTTTAAGTTCCTGCTCTGGCCAGGCCGGCAGGCCTCAAGTATGCCTTCTCGCGGACGCCTGGGCGGGCGCGTGAAGCGCCCTCGCACGATTGAGACTGTTTTTGGCAGGCAGGACCATGACCGACATCAAACTCACTCTGGTCGTCGCCTGCGCCCTGGTCGACGCCGACAAGCGCGTATTGATCGCGCAGCGGCCGGAGGGCAAGGCGCTCGCCGGGTTGTGGGAATTTCCCGGAGGCAAACTGGAGCCCGGCGAGCGGCCGGAGGCGACTCTGATCCGCGAGCTGCATGAGGAAATCGGCATCACCGTGAAGGCGGCCTGTCTTGCGCCGCTCACCTTTGCCAGCCACGCCTATGACGATTTCCACCTGCTGATGCCGCTTTATATCTGCCGGCGCTGGGAGGGTGACGTGATCGCGCGCGAGGGCCAAAGCCTCGCCTGGGTCCGCGCCAACAAATTGCGCGACTACCCGATGCCGCCGGCCGACATTCCCCTGATCCCGCACCTGATCGATTTATTGATGTGACGTGGCGTGCCCCGGACGCCGCGCAGCGCCATCAGCGCGTTCACGCGCGTCTGCGACGCGCTATGTCTTGCGGCGTGGTGCGCTGCTGATCCGGGGTCCAAACAAGGCGATGGCCTGGGATGGGTCCCGGCTGTGCGGTGCAGCGTGAATAACGTCGCACCGCGTCCGGGACACGATCAGTCACGCTTTGCCGGATTTCTCACCGCCTCCGCCAGGCTTGCCTTCGCCGACCCCGGTCGCAGCGGCTGCTGCTGGCTTTCATGCGGCGCCCAGCCCGACAGCCAGATCACATCGAAAGTGGCGCGGATGCGGCCGTCGGCGTCGGCAAAGCGCTCGGCGTAGAGCTGGGCCATCCGCAACAGTGTGGCGCGGCGGGTCGGCGTCCGCCGCCGCTCGACGAGGATATTGGTCGCGCCCATGCGTCTTAAATCCTGCATCAACGCGAATGCGCCGTCGTAGCGCACGACGATGCGATCGACGTCGGTGACCGGCAGCGCCAGGCCTGCCCGCTGCAACAGGCTGCCCGCATCGCGCAGATCGGCGAATGGCGCGACGTGCGGCGATACCCCGCCTTCGAGTTCGGCTTCCGCCGCCGCGAAGGATTGCCGCAACTCCGTCAGCGTATCACCGCCAATCATCGCCACCAGCAACAGGCCATCGGGCCGCAGCGCGCGGCTGATCTGCGCGAACACGCCGGGAAGGTCATTGACGAACTGAAAGGCGAGCGCGGAGACGACAAGATCCAGCGATTCCGGCTGGAGGGGAAGCGGCTCGGATTCGCGGTCCGGCAGATCGACCGACGCGAGCCGATGCAGACGCCCGGCCAACACGTTGCGAACCTGATCGCCCGCCGTTCCGACATCGGCCCCGCCCTTGAATTCCCGCACCACTAAGTGCAGCCGCTCCGCCATCTCCTCGGCGACGCGGTCGAGCAGGAAAGTTGCGGGCCCCAGGCGCCGCGCGCGATCCTGCCGCGCGCGCAACAGAGCGCGATCAAACAGAAGCGGCGCCGGGAGCGGGTTGAGAGCCATGCAGGTTGGTACGCCGCCCGCCAAAAGCTGACAAATCCAGCACCTCGGGGAATCCAAATAGAGTCTAAAAAGATACTTTTCAGTACGTCCGTTAAAGGCTAGCTTTTTGGCCATGGCCACAGAAAAAGCCGAAACCGACCGCGTTCCGATTACGTTGGCGCTCTCGACCATCGCCTATCTCGAAAAACTGGTCAGGCAGGGCACCCACGGCACCAGCGTACCCGGCGTTGCAAGGACCCTGATCGAGGAAGGCATTCGGCTCGCCATCAAGGACGGGCTGCTGTCTATCCGCGACAACGGCAAGGCGTCCTGAAGCAGCTTTCGAGGGCGCGCGGCGGTTTGGACGAATTCATGGCCGAGGGGAGTCGGAGTGACGGCTCGTAGCTCGGGAAAACAACATGCTCGCCAAACCCACCTGGACGGACGAACGCGTGGAACTCCTGAAAAGCCACTTTGCCGCCGGGCTGTCCTGTCGCGAAATTGCCTGTGACATCGGGGTGAGCCGCAACGCCGTGATCGGCAAACTCTCCCGTCTCAATCTGACGCGCGAAAAAAGCGGTAAGGCTCGATCCGCCGCACGAAATGACAAGGCAAAGCAAAGCCGGCCGAGATCGGTGCCGAGGCTGCAATACCAGATGCTCCGCAAATTGTTCACCGAGGCGGAACCCGCCGCCGAGACGATCCAGAGCGAACACCGCTGCTCGTTGCTCGAGTTGAGCGCCGAGAAATGCCGCTGGCCGATCAACACCCCGGGTGCCGAGGATTTCTGCTTTTGCGGCAACAGCCCGCTAGAAGGCCTGCCCTATTGCGCAGGCCACACCAGGCTTGCCTATCGGCCGAGCTCTCGCTCCAGGTATGCGCGAGCTACCCGGTAGCTCGGCATATCCGGCAATCCGGTACCCTTGAGCCGTGCGCGACCCGGCGCTAGCTTCTCACCCATGGACTCCGAAGCTTCCCCATCCCGCTCCATCGCCACCCATTTGCGCGGCGCGCTGCAGGCGTGGCGCGGGGCGGCGGCACACGTCGCAAGACTGGCGCTCGACATCGCGCTGCCGACATTGTGCGTAGCGTGCCGCGAACCGGTTGACGGCGAGGGAGTCTGCGCCGAATGCTGGGCCAAATTGTCGTTCATCGCGCCACCTCATTGCCCGCGGCTCGGCATTCCCTTCGTCTACGATCCCGGGCCTGACATGCTCTCGATGGAGGCGATATCCAATCCGCCAGCCTATGCGCGGGCCCGCGCCGCAGTGCGCTATGACGATGTGGCGCGGACGCTGGTGCATGCGCTGAAATACCAGGACCGCACCGATCTGGCGCCGGCGATGGGCCGCTGGATGGCGCGGGCCGGCCACGAATTGCTGGATGACGCCGACGTGCTGATTCCCGTGCCGCTGCACTGGCGCCGGGCGTGGCGCCGCCGCTACAATCAATCCGGGGCGCTGGCGCGTGTCATCGAGCGGCAAACCGGCGTCAAGGTGGCGCCCGAGGCGCTGCAGCGTATCCGGCCGACCGAGCAGCAGATCGGCCTGTCGCGGCCGCAGCGGGCGAGTAACGTCCAGGGCGCGTTCAAGGTCGCCGCCGAACGTCAATCCCTGATTGCCGGCCGCCGCATCGTCCTGATCGACGATGTCCTGACTTCAGGCGCGACGGTGGATGCCTGTGCACGCGCGCTCTTGCGCGCCAAGGCCGCGACCGTGGACGTGCTGGTGTTTGCCCGGGTTGTGGATAGCCATAGAACGCCCATATAATCAGCCATCTCATCCCAATGCGGCGGTGAATTTGAAGTTCCCTGTCAGGATCCCTGCGCCCCATCATAGGAACTTCAAATTCAAAATCGCACTAGAAAACGTTAAGTTACTAATGCTCCTTTGATTCCCAAGTTCGCATCAGAGGTCGCTGCGGTGATTTGCGAACTTCGGAATCGGAGTATTAGAGCGCGCCATGACCGCTGCTATTGAAATCTACACCCGTCCGGGCTGCGGCTATTGCAGCGCCGCCAAATCGCTGCTGACGCGCAAGAATGCCGCGTTCACCGAATTCGACGTCGCCAAAGACCCGGCGCTTCGCCAGGCCATGTGGGACCGCGCCGGCGCCGGCTCGACCTTCCCCCAGATTTTCATCGGCCATACCCATGTCGGCGGCTGCGACGAGTTGTACGCGCTGGACCGCGCCGGAAGGCTCGATGCCTTGCTGGCAGGCGAAAAGGCCGATTCATGAGCGATGACCTCAGCTTTACCGCCGCCATGGTGCAGATGCGCACCTCGCTGTTGCCGGAGCCGAGCCTCGAACAGGGCGCCAGACTGATCCGGCAGGCCGCCAAAGGGGGCGCCGACTATGTGCTTACCCCCGAGGTGAGCAACATGATGCAGCTTAACCGCAAGGCGCTGTTCGAACATCTCGCGACTGAGGAGGACGATCTTTCGCTGAAAGCGTATCGCGCGCTGGCGGCGGAGCTGAAAATCCATCTCCACATCGGCTCGCTGGCGCTGCGCGCGTCGCCCGAACGCGCGGTCAACCGCTCGTTCCTGATCGGGCCGGACGGTATGGTGATCGCGAGCTACGACAAGATCCACATGTTCGACATCGATCTGCCGGGCGGCGAGAGCTACCGCGAATCCGCCAATTATCAGCCCGGCGAAACCGCCGTGATCTCCGACCTGCCATGGGGCCGCATCGGGCTGACGATCTGCTACGATGTGCGCTTTCCGGCGCTGTATCGTGCGCTCGCAGAAAGCGGCGCTTCGTTCCTCACGGTGCCCTCCGCCTTCACCAAAAAGACAGGGGAAGCCCACTGGCATACGCTGCTGCGCGCCCGCGCCATTGAAAACGGCTGCTTCGTGTTCGCCGCGGCGCAAGGCGGCCTGCACGAGAACAAGCGCGAGACCTACGGTCACTCGCTGATCATCGCGCCCTGGGGCGAGGTGCTGGCCGAAGGCGGCATCGAGCCCGGCGTGTTCATGGCCAGGATCGATCCTTCCCAGGTCGAGACCGCGCGAAAGGCGGTGCCGTCGCTGCAACATGGCCGGCGCTTCGGCATTGCCGATCCCAAATCCGGCCCCGAGCATCTGCACCTGGCGCGGGGATCTGCATGATCCACTACAATCTGCGCTGCGAGCGCGGCCACGCTTTCGAGAGCTGGTTCCAGAGTTCTTCCGCCTACGAGGCCCAGGAAAAACGCAAGCTGGTGAATTGCCCCACTTGCGGCTCCGCCAAGGTCGAGCGCGCCATCATGGCGCCGCAGATCGTGAGCAAGAAGGGCCGTGAAAGCGCGGTTCCCGCGCCTGCAGCCGTAGCCCCGGAAGTCGGAACCCCGGCGTCCACGCCGCTCCTGATGGCCCAGGAGCGCGAGCTGCGCGCCAAGCTCAAGGAGTTGCGCGAACATATCGTCAAGAACGCCGACAATGTCGGCGAGCGCTTTCCCGTTGAAGCCCGCAAGATGCATTACGGCGATATCGAGCATCGCCCGATCTATGGCGAGGCCTCGGCGGATGAAGCACGCGCACTGATCGATGAAGGCGTCGAAGTGACGCCGCTGCCGGTGCTGCCGGACGACAGGAATTGATTTCCGCTACCTCACGGTGAGGAGCGCGGCTTCGCGCGTCTCGAACCATGAGTTTGGCGCGGCTCATCCATCGAGACGCGGCCAAGAGGTCGCTCCTCAGGATGAGGACTGCAATCGCTCCACCTGAGGATCCCCCATGAACCCGGAAACCCTTTCGTCGTGGCAAACCTGGGCGGTGCTGTCGGCGGTGTTCGCCGCGCTGACCGCGATCTTCGCCAAGGTCGGCGTCGAGGATATCAATTCCGACCTCGCCACGTTCATCCGCACCATCGTCGTGCTGATCAGCTTTGCGCTGATTTTGTTCGGGACCGGCCAGTTCACCAATCCCGGGCCGATCCCGCAAAGGAGCTGGATCTTCCTGGTGCTTTCCGGGCTCGGTACCGGAGCCTCATGGCTATGTTACTTTCGTGCGCTAAAACTCGGGCCGGCGACGCTGGTGGCGCCGATCGACAAATTGAGCGTCGTGCTGGTCGCGCTGTTTGGCGTGGTCTTTCTTGGCGAGCGTCCCTCTCTCAACGGCTGGGTCGGCATCGGGCTGATCGCGACCGGCGCGGTGCTGATTGCGGTGAAGCGCTAAACCGCGACGAGCAAGGCCACCCCGATCACGATCAGCACGATTCCCAGCAGCTCGCGCGCCGAGAGCGGCTGCTTGAACGAATAATACGCCACCCCTTGCGCAAACAGCACCTCTACCAGCGCCAGCGTGCGCACATTGGCGGCCGCCGTCAGCGCAAACGCCAGGAACCAGAACTGCGAGGCAAACGCGCCCATGAAGCCCGCCAACATCGAAGGCCGCCACAATCCAACAATCGCCTTGAGCACGCCGGGCGCGCGCAGCAGGAGATAGATCGTCAACACCAGCGTCTGCACGAACAGCCCGAACACCAGCGTGTAGGTCGCCGCCGTCACGAACGAAACGCCCGATACCGTGATGATCGCGCCACGGAACCCGTTCGCCGACAACGCGAACGCCGCAGCCGAAGCCAGACCCATCACCGTCGGCCTCACATCGGCAAAGCCCTTCGCGCCTCCGGACCGCAGCGCGGTGATCACGACGCCAAGCGTCGCGATCAGGATCGCGATCACCTTCAGCACGGTGAGATGGTCGCCGAGAAAGACGAAGCCGAAGATCGCGGTCTGGATCGCTTCGGTTTTGATGTAGGCCGTCGTCACCACGAACGAACGCTCGTTCATGGCGAGCAGCATCAATCCGGTGGCGATGATCTGGCAGAGCGCGCCGAGCAAAAGCCACGGCCAGAACGCGGGTGTCGGCCATGGCAGCGGATCTCCGGTCGCGACCAGCACGCCCACGAAGAACACCAGCGAGAACGGAAAGCCGAACAGGAACCGGATATTGGTGGCGCCCCAGGTGCCGAGCCGCCCCGTCAATTGCCGCTGCATCGCATTGCGCGCGACCTGTCCCATCGCCGCAACGATGGTGAAGGGTATCCAGAGCGAGGCGATGGAGGACATTCTGAAAATGACGGGAGGGTTAGAGATGGGGCGCGGGAATCCCGGTTACCGTGAAGCTCGCAGCCGATGCGGTCAACCGAGGTTATTGCATATGTCATCCCTCACGCGTCGTCCCTGCGTTTACCGGGACGACCAGCAGGGGCGGCGAGAGCTACACCCCTTCCGCCACCACCATATAGTTCACGTCCATGTCGGAGGAGAGGCTCCAGCGGTCGGCGAACGGTGAGTAGACCACCCCGGTCTGCTCGGTGATCGCCAGCTTGTTATTATGCAGATGATGCGCGAGTTCGTCGGGGGTGACGAACTTGTCCCATTGATGGGTGCCGCGCGGCAGCCAGCGCAGCAGATACTCCGCGCCGACGATGGCCAGCGCAAAGCTCTTCCAGTTGCGATTCAGCGTCGAAATCACCATCAATCCGCCCGGCTTCAGCATCGCCGCGCAGCGATTGAGGAACACGCCGACATCGCTGACATGCTCGACCACTTCCATTGCCAGCACCATATCGAAGCGCTCGCGCACGTCCATCTCTTCAACCGTGGTGCAGCGATAATCGATCGACAGATGGCCCTTGTCCGCATGCAACTTCGCCGCCGCAATGTTACTGGCAGAGGGATCGACGCCGATCACCTGCGCACCAAGCCGCGTCAACGGCTCGCACAACAGGCCGGCGCCACAGCCGATATCAAGGATGCGCAGACCGGAGAGGCAATTCAGGCTCTTGACGTTGCGCTCGAACTTGCGGCAGGCGGCGTCGCGGATATAAGCCAGCCGCAGCGGATTGATCTTGTGCAGCGGCGCCATCTTGCCCTTGGGATCCCACCACTGCTCCGACAACTTCGAGAATTTCGCGATCTCGGCGGGATCGACGGTGGACGCAGGGGCTTTGGGAGGGATTGCGGAAAAATTCTGTTGCGTGGCCATGGGTGCGCGCCACTCCTATCGCGCGGTGATGAAATTGCGAAACGCCAGCGGCGAGGCGATGGTTGCGATGGTTTCCCTGCCTTCGCCGACGCCGAGGATCGTCACGTCGCCGTAGTTGAGAATCCGGCCGAGGATGCTCTGGTTGACATCGACGCTTTCGACCTTGTCAAGGCTCATCTCGAAGGTGCGGCGCTTGATGAATCCGGCCTTGTGGACAACGCGCAGATTGGTGACGTCGGTCTCGGTGGTCCAGCGATGGAACCAGGCCGTCGCGGTCCAGTACAGCGCCGCGATCGCCACCACGGCGGAGGTCGACAGGCACAAAAGAATGATGCCTTCGGTGACGGTGGCGCGCGACAGCACCAGCAGGATCATCGTGACAACCCAGGCCGCGATCGCCCGCCCGTAGAAGATCCAGTGCACGTTGGTCGAATACAGCACCTTCTCGCCCGGCTGCAGGATTTCGTCGATATAACGCCCCATGCATTCAGCCCCAAATACCCCAAGAACGTGGTCCGTGCCACCGGGGTCAGCCGGAACCCGGTTGCTTGCTCCGAACCGCGCCGCTATGTATACGCGCCTTTTGGGCCGCGCGCTTCCGGTTTTGCGTGCGGACACATTACTAATCCTTGCAGGGGAATGCATCAGTCGTCATGAGCCGCCTCGTGATGAAATTCGGCGGCACATCCGTCGCCAATATCGACCGCATCCGCAACGTCGCGCGTCACGTCAAGCGCGAGGTCGATGCCGGCCATGACGTCGCCGTGGTCGTCTCGGCCATGGCCGGAAAGACCAATGAACTGGTGGAATGGTGCCGCGAGGCCTCAGCCATGCATGACGCGCGCGAATATGACGCCGTAGTGGCTTCCGGCGAGCAGGTCACGGCGGGGCTGTTGGCGATCGCGTTGCAGGCGATCGGCATTCAGGCCCGCTCCTGGCAGGGCTGGCAGATTCCGATCCTCACCAGCGACGCCCATGCCTCCGCACGGATTCTCGAGATCGACGGCACCGATCTGATCAACCGGTTCAGGGAACGCAAGGAGGTCGCCGTCATCGCCGGCTTCCAGGGCATCAATCCGCAGACCAACCGAACCACCACGCTGGGGCGCGGAGGTTCCGACACCTCGGCGGTGGCGGTCGCAGCCGCCATTCACGCCGACCGCTGCGATATCTATACCGACGTCGACGGCGTGTATACCACCGACCCCCGGGTGGTTCCGAAGGCGCGCCGGCTCGACAAGATCGCCTTCGAGGACATGCTGGAACTGGCCTCCCAGGGTGCCAAGGTCTTGCAGGTCCGTTCGGTGGAACTCGGCATGGTGCACAACATGCCGATTTTCGTCCGTTCCAGTTTCGACAAGCCTGAAGATATCGACCCGCACGCCAACCAGCCGCCGGGCACGCTGATCTGCAGCGAGGAGGAAATCATGGAAAACCACGTCGTCACCGGCATCGCCTTTTCCAAGGATGAAGCCCAGATTTCCGTCCGCCAGATCGAGGACAAGCCGGGCGTCGCCGCCTCGATCTTCGGTCCGCTCGCGGAGGCCAATATCAACGTCGACATGATCGTGCAGAACGTCTCGGAGGACGGCAAGACCACCGACCTGACCTTCACGGTCCCGGCTTCCGACTATGCCCGCGCCCGCGATACCATCGCCTCGGCCAAGGCCAGGATCGGCTATGCGCGGCTCGACAGCGCCACCGATGTGGCGAAAGTCTCGGTCATCGGCAGCGGCATGCGCAGCCATGCCGGCGTCGCCGCCAAGGCATTTGCCGCCCTTGCCGCGCGCAATATCAACATACGCGCTATTACCACCTCGGAGATCAAATTCTCGGTGCTGATCGACACCGCCTATACCGAACTCGCGGTGCGCACGCTGCACACGCTCTACGGGCTCGATCAGATTTAGAAATAATTTATTCTTAGCTACTGCAACATCGGATCTGACGCGTCCGTGTAAGCCTCTGGCAGGCGTTTTGCTTGGCAAAACAACTCTCAGTTCGCTATACGGCGTGATGGGGTGAGCCGCCCGCAAACTGTGCCAGAGTTTTGGCGACGCTGATTCGGCCGATATCCTAGGCTTGCGGCGTCGCCGGATGAATAAAGTTGTTGTTTTTGGTTCTACTGCCAGTTGCCGGCTACCCGGCGGGCTGGCCTCGCGGGAGGAATTTGGCACATGCGAAGCGCGTCGGGGGGTCCCCGCGTCTTACTGAGACGGCTTCGCGAAACCATGGCGGAGCAGGTCTCGGCCCAGGAACGATTGGACAAGATCGTGGTGCTGATCGCTGCCAACATGGTGGCCGAGGTCTGTTCCGTCTACGTGCTGCGCGTCGATAACACGCTGGAACTCTACGCCACGGAAGGCCTCAACCGCGATGCGGTGCACAGAACCGTCCTGAGCGCGCATGAGGGCCTCGTCGGTCTGGTCGCGAGTGAGGCGACACCGCTCAATCTGAGCGATGCGCAAAGCCATCCGGCGTTCTCGTTCCGCCCGGAAACCGGCGAAGAAATCTATCACTCGTTCCTCGGCGTTCCGATTCTGCGCGCCGGCAATACGCTCGGCGTGCTGGTGGTGCAGAACCGCGCCAAGCGCACTTATGTCGAGGAAGAGGTCGAGGCGCTGCAGACCACCGCGATGGTGCTGGCGGAGATGATCGCCTCCGGCGAGCTGTCGGCGCTGGCGCAGCCCGGCGCCGAACCCGCCGCGCGGCATCCGCTGCACAAGACCGGTGCGATCCTGTCCGACGGTATCGCGCTCGGCCATGTCGTGCTGCATGAACCGCGCGTCGTCATCACCAACTACATTGCCGAAGACCTCCCCAAGGAGATCAAGCGCCTCGACGCGGCACTGACCAAATTGCGCGCCGACCTCGACCGCATGCTGGAGCGCGGCGACGTCGCCGACGGCGGCGAGCACCGCGACGTGCTGGAAGCCTACCGGATGTTCGCCAACGACCACGGCTGGTCGCACAGACTGCACGAGGCGGTCGCCACCGGCCTCACCGCCGAGGCCGCCGTCGAGCGTGTGCAGTCCGATACCCGCGCGCGCATGCTGCGCTCCACGGATCCTTACCTGCGCGATCGCCTGCATGATCTCGAAGACCTCGGTCACCGATTGATGCGGCAGTTGGTGGGACAGGATCACGCCCCTTCCCGGGAGCTGCTGCCCGACAACGCCATCCTGATCGCACGCGCGATGGGGCCTGCGGCGCTACTCGACTACGACCGCAAACGCCTGCGCGGGCTGGTGCTGGAGGAAGGCACCGCCAATTCCCACGTCTCGATCGTGGCGCGCGCGCTCGGTATCCCTGCAGTCGGCGAAGTGCCGAACGCGCCGGGGATCGCCGATCCCGGCGATGCCATCATCGTCGACGGCACCTCGGGCTCGATCTACGTCCGCCCTTCGGCGGAGATCGAGCAGGCCTATGCGGAGCGGGTACGGTTTCGCGCGCGGCGGCAGGCACAATATTCGGCGCTGCGCGACAAGCCCTGCGTCACCAGGGATGGCCAGCCCGTCGAATTGATGATCAACGCGGGCCTGACCATCGATCTGCCCCATATCGACGACACCGGCAGCGCCGGCATCGGCCTGTTCCGCACCGAACTGCAATTCATGGTCGGCCAGAGCCTGCCGCGCACCAGCGACCAGCTGGCGCTGTACCGCACGGTGCTCGATGCCGCGGGCCCCAAGCCGGTGACGTTCCGGACGCTCGACATTGGCGGCGACAAGGCGCTGCCCTATATGGAAGCCGTGATCGAGGAAAATCCGGCGCTCGGCTGGCGCGCGATCCGGCTCGGGCTCGACCGGCCCGGCCTGCTGCGCGGCCAGATCCGGGCGCTGCTGCGGGCCGGCGGCGGACGCGCGCTGCGCATCATGTTTCCGATGATCACCGAAGTCGCGGAATTCGATTCCGCCAAGGCGATCGTCGAACGCGAGCTGACCTATCTGCGTCAGCACGGCCACCCGCTTCCGGAGCGCATCGACGTCGGCACCATGGTGGAAGTGCCGGCGCTGCTTTACCAGTTCGATGAACTTCTGAAGAAGGTCGATTTCGTTTCGGTAGGATCCAACGACCTGTTTCAGTTCCTGTTCGCGGTCGATCGCGGCAACGCCAAGGTTTCCGAGCGGTTCGATACCATGTCCGCCCCGATCCTGCGGGTGCTGCGCGAGATCGTGCAGAAGGCGAATGCGGCGAAGAAATCCGCATCGCTTTGCGGCGAGATGGCGTCAAAGCCGATCGGGGCACTGGCGCTCATCGCGCTCGGTTACCGATCGCTGTCGCTGTCGGCGACCGGGCACGGGCCGGTCAAGGCGATGATTCTCGATCTCGACGCCAGGAAGGCCGAAGCGATGATCATGCCGCTGCTCGACGCACCGTCGGGCAGCGTGTCGATCCGGCAGAAGCTGACCGAATTCGCCGAGGCCGAGGGATTGCCGTTGTAGCGGGCGCGGCCCCGCATGACGCGCCCAAGACTTTGATTAATTGACGCACATTCTTTCCGCAAAACCTGTATCCGCTCTTGCTGAATGCGCGTGTATTCGAGACCAAACCATGTCGATGCTCCCCGAAGCCAAACTCGATATTCTGCTGGCGCACCACGCTTCCCTTGAGGCCCAGTTGCTGGGCCAGGTGAGTTCGGAGGACTATGTGCGGATCACCCGGGAGCTCGCCGAGCTCAACCCGCTGATCGACGCCGTGAAAGCCTACCGCGCCGCCAATGCCGAGATCGCCGGGATCGACGCGTTGATCGCCGACCCCGCGACCGAACCCGAAATGCGCGCCATGGCGGAGGCCGAGCGCGAAACGCTGGGCGCGCGCAGCGTCGATTTGGCACAGCAGATCCGGGTGGCGCTGTTGCCCAAGGACGCGATGGACGACCGCAATGTGGTGTTGGAAATCCGCGCCGGTACCGGCGGCGATGAGGCCGCGCTTTTTGCCGGCGACCTGTTCCGGATGTACGAGCGTTTCGCCGCCTTGCAGGGCTGGAAGGTCGAGGTGATCTCCGCCAGCGAAGGCACCATGGGCGGTTTCAAGGAGATCATCGCCGAGGTGCGCGGCCGCGGCGCATTCGCCAAGCTGAAATTCGAATCAGGTGTCCACCGGGTACAGCGCGTGCCCGACACCGAAACGCAGGGCCGCATTCACACCTCGGCGGCGACGGTGGCCGTGCTGCCGGAGGTCGAGGATGTCGACGTCGACATCAGGCCGGATGATTTGCGGATCGAGACCATGCGTGCGCAGGGCGCCGGCGGCCAGCACGTCAACAAGACCGAATCCGCTATCCGCATCACCCATATCCCGACCGGCATCGTGGTGATGATGCAGGACAGCCGTTCCCAGCACAAGAACCGCGCTTCGGCGATGAACATCCTGCGCTCGCGGATCTATGACGCCGAACGTCAGCGCATCGACGCGGTACGCTCGGCGGACCGCCGCGAAAAGGTTGGTTCCGGCGACCGCTCCGAGCGCATCCGCACCTATAATTTTCCGCAAGGTCGCGTCACCGATCACCGCATCAACCTGACGCTCTACAAGCTGCCGCAGGTGATCGCGGGCGAAAGCTTGGGTGAATTGGTCGACGCGCTGACAACGGAGCATCAGGCGGCGCAACTCGCCGCCCAGGGCGCCGCGGCGTGAGCGCCGACGAATCTTTCACCGGGCTAACCGTCGAAACGGCACGGCGCATGTTGACCGCGCGGTTTCGCACCCAGGACATCGATTCAGCCGAACTCGACGCGCGGATGCTGGTCGGCGCGGCGCTGCGCCTTGATCTCACCGGGGTGATCGCGGCGGCGGCGCAGCCTGTCACTGCAGAGCAGTCTGTCCGTCTTGAGGATTTCGCGCGGCGGCGCCTCGCCGGAGAGCCCGTGGCGCGGATTCTGGCGATCAAGGAGTTCTGGGGCTTGCCCCTGCAACTCTCACCCGCAACGCTGGTGCCAAGGCCGGACACCGAAACGCTGGTCGAACTGGCCCTCGAAATATGGCGCGCCGAGCACCAACCTGACCGCCGGCTCCGCATCGCCGATATCGGCACCGGATCAGGCGCGATACTGTTGGCGCTGTTGTCCGAATTGCCGGGGGCCTGCGGTGTCGGCACCGACATCAGTCCGGCGGCGTTGCGTACCGCACAGAGCAATGCCGCTCACCTCGGGTTCGCACCGCGCGCGGCTTTCGTCGCCTGCGACCACGCGGCGGCGCTGTCGGGTGACTTCGATTTGATCGTGTCGAACCCGCCCTATATCCGCTCGGCGGACATCGCCGGCCTCGCAAACGAGGTGCGCGCATACGACCCGCCCGGCGCGCTGGACGGCGGCGCCGACGGGCTTGACGCCTACCGCGCACTCATTCCGCAGGCCGCTCACCTGCTGGCGCCCCGCGGCACGCTGATCGTGGAAGCCGGACTTGGCCAAAGCGGCCCTATCCAGGGATTGATGACGGCGGCAGGGTTAATGCTCGAACGGCCTCCCAGGGCCGATCTGGCCGGTATCCCGCGGGCGGTCGCGGGTCGAAAAGCGCCCCCATAAAGCCTGATTGGAACGCAAAAAAACCACTTGGAATATTCCCCGGGAGCGACTACGTTCCATGCACAACATCGGTCCAGGGTTGCTGGCCCCGTAAACGCTGCGGGTGAAGGCCAGAGTTCTCAAAGCGAGAGCCCGCCCCGAGTGAAAGGTTCCAAAACGCAGGTCCCTTTGAGCGCGACGGCTTGAGAGAGCTTCGCTGCTTGCGACCGCAAAGCGAACGAAAGCCTGATATTGCGCTTGAAAACTCACGCGAGAAACCTGTGCTTGTTTTGGCAGGCGTAACGATTTGATGCGGCCGGCGGCGCACGCCGGGCTGGTGGGGAACGCGTCTTTGTTGACTGCGACGTACGGCAAATCTGTGTGGAATTGAGTGGCGCTTTCGATCCGGCGCGCGGAACGCGCGCCGGGCGGACGACCGCGACTGTGTTAATCCCACGACTATGTTAATCCAAGGCTAGTAACTTCAGGGCTGGAATAAAGGCGAGACATGAGAAACGGTCAAAACAAACAGCGGATGCGAAACCGGAACAACAGCAATCGAAACGACGGCAACCGGCGCGGCCAAAACCCGATGACCCGCGTGTTCGAGTCCAACGGGCCCGACATCAAGATCCGCGGCACCGCATCCCACGTCGCGGAAAAATACGTGCAGCTGGCACGCGACGCGCGCTCTTCCGGTGACCCGGTCGCCGCCGAAAATTACTATCAGCATGCCGAGCATTATTTCCGGCTGATCGCCGCCGCCCAGGAGCAATTCCGTCAGAACCAGCCGCAGCCGCGCACCGAAAATGAAATGGCCTCGGAGGATGGTGACGACGGCGAGAGCTTCTCGAATTTTGGCCAGGAACCCGGCTTCGTCCCGGTGCAACAGCAGCCGTTCGTGCCGCGCGACAACAACAACCCGCGCGACCAGCAGCGCGATGGACAACCCTACCAGCCGCGCGACCAGCATCAGCCCCGCGAACACTCCGGCCATCGCGAGCATCGCCCGCCGCCGCAGTTTCAATCGCCGCAGCCGCAGCCCCAGCCGGTGATCCCCGACAACGCCAGCGTTGACCGTCTGCCGTCGTTCATCACCGGACCGCAGCCGCAGATCAACAGCGGCCCGGGTGGTTTCGAGGGCAATAGCGGGGAACGTTTCCCGTCGCGACGCCGTCGCCGGCCGCACGGTCCGCGCCCCGAAGGCATGGCCGCGCCCGCCGCACCCAGCGACGATTTCAATCCCGGGAATGAGTGAGGCAAGGTCTTTTCTTACCTTCCCCTAAAGTGAGGGCAAGAAATCAAATTCCGCGATTTCACATTTCGAATTTAACGTCGCAGCGTCGGCCCATCATCGCGCTGGAATGACGACGGCACCAGCACCGGCGGCAGCGCCGGAATCAGTCGCGT
>VFSW01004882.1_pt1 | contig 19958 bp, 15 predicted proteins | sample 5358111 | NCBI WGS metagenome assembly VFSW01 (sample SAMN11554181, study PRJNA540505) | mine drainage metagenome | isolation source: sediment from site ElyBrook_90M | place: USA: Ely Copper Mine, Vershire, VT | collected 2017 | reverse complement strand
TATGGTCACGTTCTGACAAATCGCGGATGAGACTTGGCGCAGCGACCTGCGCGAGCCCCGAATGGCAATTTGTCGGCATGAAAATCCTCGTACTGGACGACAACTGGCCACAGACCGCATGGTTCATCCAAGAAATGCATCGGCAGCGAATCGAGGTCGTCTACGCCTCGCCCGGCGCCATCACGGCGCGCGGCCTTGGTCGATACTGCCGTCACCGTCCGGCGCCGTCGATGCGCGGCGCGGACTATCGCCAATTCCTGATCGACCTATTGGCCGAGGAGGCATTCGACCTCGTCTTACCGCTCTGCGAGCCGCTGCAGCGCGTGGCGTGGGATCTACCCGACCCGCTCCCATCGCGGGTATTTCCGCGGGCCAATGCCGAACAACGTCGTCTGCTCGATGACCGCCGCGCAATGTACGCGCTCGCCACCCGGCTCGGCGTGCCGATCCCCCGAATGATGCCGATAGACGGGGCAGACGGCCTCGATGCGGTGAGCCGCGACTTCGGTTGGCCACTGGTGCTGCGAGGCACCCAAGGCCTCGGCGGCGAGCAGGTGCGCATCGTGCGGAACCGATCGCAGATGCTCGAGGCCTACTCGGCGCTGCATGATCGATCGCCGGAACCGCCGTTCGCGCAGGAATTCATCGCCGGTACCCGCACCGTCGTCGGAGCGCTCCTCGATCAAGGGTCGACGTTGCGGGCGTTCGCACAGCGATCCCTGGAAACGTATCCCGCTCCGACCGGTCCTTCCATCCGTAGTCGTTCGATGAAGGACGCAACCTTGCTCGAGCATGCGAACAATATGTTCGCCGCGCTGAAATGGGATGGCTTGGCCTTGGCGGAATTCATGCAAGGAGAGAACGGCGAGTTCTACCTCATGGAGATCAACCCGAGGCCATGGGGGACGATCCAGGTCGCCGAAGTCTGTGGCGTCCCGATGATTCGCCCGTTCGTACAAATGCTCAAAGGCGAGACCATCGACCCGCCGCGGTCGTACGTCGCGGGACGCGATATCGTCATGTTCCCGGGGTTCTTGTCGGCGCGTATCCGACAAGGCCGCTTTCCACGGCTCCAAGACCTTGGATCGTACTTGCGCATGATCCGCACGATTCCATGGAAATACGGGGGCCTCCTGTGGCACACCAGCCAAACGCTGTACTGGCTATGGTGCGATCAGCGCGCAAACACTCTACGGCAACGTCAATCCGCGCCCGATCTGCCGAGATTGAATAAAGCGCCGTGAATGCGCAGCACCGGCGCGCAAAAGCGCACTCCACCGGGCTCGAAAAGAGACCCCGGCCGGTGGTCCCATTGCCGCAAAATTCCGCGCTCAGCGGCTTGCGGCGTCGAGCCGTTCGATCGCACCGCCATCCAGCTGGAGCCGCGCCGCCTGCATGAGTTCGGTCAATTGAACGAGGTTCGTGGCGCTCGCGATCGGGGCGGTCACGCTGGGGCGAGCGATCAACCAGGCCAAAGCAACTTGCGCAGGTGTCGCGTCGTGGCTCGCGGCGACCTCGTCCAACGCGGCCAAGATGCGCATGCCGCGCTGGTTGAGCCGATCGCCCATCCGCGCACCTCGGGGGCTCTTCGTAAGGTCCGCCTGCGAACGATACTTGCCGGTTAGAAAGCCGCTCGCCAGCGAATAATAGGTGATGACGCCCACTCTTTGGGCCACGCAGATCGGTTCCAGGTCCTTCTCGTAATCGGCGCGGTCACAGAGATTGTAAAGCGGCTGCAGGCTCTGATAGCGCGGCAATCCGTGCCGACCGCTGATCCGGATCGCTTCGGCCAGCCGCGCGCCCTTGTAGTTGGACGCGCCGATCACGCGGATTTTGCCCTGCTCGACGAGACGCGCATACGCTTCCAGCGTTTCCCCCAGCGGCACCGTCGCATCGTCGAGATGCGATTGATACAGATCGATGTAATCGGTCTGCAGCCGCTTGAGCGAAGCTTCGACCGCACGCGCGATATATTCCTTGGACAGGCCTTTCATGCCGGGCCCCATCTCCATGCCGACCTTGGTGGCGATGACCACGCGATCGCGCCCGCCGCGTGCGTGCAGCCATTTGCCGATGATGGTTTCGGACTCGCCGCCCTTGTTGCCCGGCACCCAATGGGAATAGGAATCGGCGGTGTCGATGCAGTTGAATCCAGCGGCGACGAAGGCATCGAGCAACGCAAACGAGGTTGGCTCGTTCGCCGTCCAACCGAACACGTTGCCGCCGAAGACCAGCGGCGCAATTTCCAGGCTGGATTCCCCTAGCTTGCGTCTTTCCATGTCGAACCTCACTCGGATTATCGGGGGCTTAGCTTGCTCCTGAGCGCAGGCGCCGTTTCATGAAGCGCGAGCGCGAGGAACCCCGCGGCGATGCACAGGCCCATCATGATCCACAGAGGCGCCGACAAGCCAGCGACATCCGCCGCCCACCCGGCCAGAGCGGGGGAGAATACACCGCCGAACACCTCGCCCGTGCCCATCACCAACGCGATCGCCGTCGTCATGGAGCCGTGGCCGACGGTCTCGGAGGGGATCGTGCCCATGAACAAGGGGAACGTACCGTTCAACGCCCAACCGAAGAAGAAAATGACCGCGAGAATCCACACCGAGCCGCCGAAGAACATCGCCCCGAGCGGCAGGATCACGCCGAGAAAGCAGGTGAAGATCAGCACCGGTTTGCGGCCCAGGGAATCGGAGATTCTCGACACGACGAAACTGCCGATGGTCGCGGATATGCCGAGAGTTCCCATGAGCCAGCTCATCTCGGCGGGCGCGAAGCCGCGAACTTTCGTCAAGTACAAGGGCGTGAACGTCCAACAGATCACGAGATACGCGACGAGTAGGATGGCGATGAGCGCGCAGAGAATCATGTTGCGGTGACGGAAAATTTCCCGTAAATGATCGCGCAGCGGCGCCGCGGCGATCGAATTCTGCGCCGCCGCAGCGGGCTCGCGAACGAACCGCCACAGGAGCAGCGCGGAGATCAATCCGGGCACGCCCGCCAGAAAGAACGCCGAATGCCAGCCGAAGGCGGCCGCAAATCCCACCAGCAGCACCGGAGCGGCGAAGGAGCCGAGCAAGTTCGAACCGAAGTTCTGCATCACGCCCATGGCGACGCCGCGGCGCTCGGGGGCTACCGCGAGCGCGGTGATGGATTGTGAAATGGGCGCTATGCCCCCGTCCGCGAGGCCCATCAGGAGCCGGGATCCCAGCAGCAGGAGGAAAGACGTCGCGAGCCCGGTTAGAAAAGAGCACAAGGAGAACGCAATGGTGGCGCCGACCAGATAGGCCTTGCGCCGGCCGCTGCGGTCGGCCCGTGCGCCGATAAACAGCGCCGACACCGCCCAGGCAAACGAGAGCGCCGAGGACGTCAATCCCACTTCGGTGTTCGACAGCCCGAGGTCGGGCTTGACGAAGGGCATGACGAAACTCAACGCATTGCGGTCGAAGAACAAAATGCCGAAATTCAGGCTCAGCAGCGCAACCAGCACGAACTGATAACGCGCGAATTTCGCCGGCGCCGCGCTTGCCAAAGTTGCCATAGAGTCCCCGCGCAGTTGTCACAGTCCGGCAGCTTACGATACTTCGTCGGTCATCAGGAGATGCTGCGGAACTTGCCGATTTCGCCTCATTTGATTACCGTTTCCGCGCAGTAACGCCGCGGGCGTTGCGCTAGCTTTGCACCGTTAGGCGTTCTTTTCTTGCGGGGGGCGGACCATGACGGATCTTGGTTATCGATATCGCCTGCGCGAACCCTACGGAAACCCGCAGGAGCGGGGAGCGCCCCCGCCGGTCTACAGCCGCACCGTCGAGCACGGAATGATCATCGAGCGCAACGTCTCGGTCGGCTTGCGCGACGGCGTGCGTGTTTACGCCGACGTGTTCCGTCCGGTGGACGAGCGGCCGGGACCGCCGATCGTCATCTGGACACCCTATGGCAAGCACTGGTATGGGGCGCTGGAGAAGGATCCGCACACCGCGGTTCGTGAGGGCATGCTGTCGCACTATGCGACGTTCGAGGGCGCCGATCCGCTGTATTGGGTCCCCTTGGGCTACGTGATCGTCAACGTCGATGCGCGCGGCACTTGGTATTCGGAAGGTACCTCCACGTTTCTCTCTCCCGAGGAGGCTGAGGCCTTCTACGATGTCATCGAGTGGGCCGGCGTTCAGAAGTGGAGCAGCGGCAAGGTCGGCCTGACCGGTGTTTCCTATCTGTCGCAAAGCCAATGGAAGACAGCCGCGCTGCAGCCACCGCATTTGGCGGCCATGAACATCTGGGAGGGATGGAGCGACACGTATCGCGAGGTGGCGCGCCACGGCGGCATTCCGGACACCTCGTTCTGGACGAAAGTCGTGGCGAACGCCTGGGGCGTTAGCACGCACCCGATCGAGGACATCGTGCAAGAGACCTTGGAACACCCGCTGTTCGACGCGTTCTGGGCGTCGAAAGTCGCGGACTTCTCCAAGATCGTCACGCCGGCCTTCATCGTCGCGTCCTGGACCGATCAAGGATTGCACGAGCGCGGCACGCTCGAAGGATTCAAGCAGATCGCCTCCCCGCAGAAGTGGCTGGAGATTCATGGCCGCAAGAAGTGGTCCTATTACTACGAGCCGTTCAGCGTCGCGCGGTTGCAGGCCTTTTTCGACAAATTCCTGAAGGGCGTCGACTCGCCGGTCGGCACCTGGCCGAAGGTGCTGCTCGAAGTGCGCGAGAAATACTACGTCGGCGCACAGCGCGGCGAGGACGAATGGCCGATCGCGCGCACGCAATACACCAAGCTCTATCTCGACGCGAAAGGCGGGCGGCTGGAGCGCGCGCCGGTTCCGCAGGCCGCGTCGTGCAGCTACGACGCGCTAGGCGGCGGACCGGGGGCGCACCGCGCCGAATTCGATTACTTATTCGAGCGGACGACGGAACTCACGGGCCACATGAAGCTCAAGCTGTTCATGGCGGCGCAAAGCGCCGACGACATGGACATCTTTGTCGGGATCTACAAATTCGACGCGCAGGGCCGCCACGTGCCGATGGCCTACTACACCTATTTCGACGACGGGCCGGTCGCCCTCGGCTGGCTGCGCGCCTCGCATCGGGAACTCGACCGCGTGCGCTCCACGGAACACCAGCCCGTGCTCCTGCACCAGCGTGAATTGAAGCTCGAGGCCGGCAAGGTCGAGCCTCTGGATATCGAGATCTGGCCTTCCGGCACGCTGTTCGAGGCGGGGGCCCGATTGAAATTGATCGTGCAGGGCACCGATCTGCAAAAGTATTCGAAGACGCGCCATCCCGTGTACACGCGGCATGAAGACAGCGTGAATGGCGGCCGGCATGTGATCCACACCGGCGGCGCGACCGGCTCGTACCTCCTGGTTCCGGTGATTCCGGCGCGCTGAGCAGTGCGGGGCGGCGCGCATCGTTTGATATGCACGGAACACCGCGCCTAGAATAGCCGCCCATCGCGTCGCGATCCCCGCTTGGCTGGCGGCTATTATAAGGACACTCCGTGGAAGCATATTCGACGGCGACCGTACACAGGAAAGAGAAGGTCGATTACTGGCAGGACCTGTGCAGCCGCACCTACGCCGACCTCAAATTGAGCCCTCATGACCACCGCAACTTCGACGGCGAGCTGCGTCGGTCCTTCGCCGGCCCGCTCTCCTTCGTCAAGGTGAGTTCCTCGGCGGCGTGCATCACCCGCTCCGAAGAGCATGCGATATGCTCCGTGGACCACCGATTCGACGTCTTCTTGACGTTGCGGGGCGAGAGCGTCTGCCTTCACAACGGGCAACGCGCCGTGCTCCGGCCGGGGGATTTCACGCTCGTCGATATCTCGCTGCCGTATCGCTTCGAGTTCGAGGATTTCTGCAGCGCGGTTTCCATGAGCATGCCGCAATCGCTGATCGGAGCCTACCTGCCGGTGCCCAGGCTGTACCTTGGCCGGCCGATGTCGGGCCTCCTCGGCGTCAACCGCCTGGCCTCGGTGATGATCGACTGTCTGTGCGATCAGGTTCAATCGGGGCAGCTCGGCGAGCTCACCCCATCGTTGATTCGCGACATTTTGGACATCATCGCCACGGCCTACTCCGCGACGGGGGCGTCGGTTTCCGAGTCCGCGGCTGCCGGCTCGCGCCGCGTTCAGATCCGCGCATTTATCGAAGCCAATTTGCGGGATCCGCGCCTCACGCCGCGGCATATTGCCTCGGGTCTCGGCATCTCGCCGCGGTACCTGCGCCTGTTGTTCTCGCAGGAAGAGGAGACGATCTCGCGCTACGTCACGCGTCGGCGGCTCGAGCAAGCGGCCCGCGAACTGGTCGATGCCGCATGGCGTCGATCCACGATCACCGACATCGCCTACCACTGGGGCTTCGGCGACGCGGCTCATTTCTCGCGCGCGTTTCGCGAGCAATTCGGCGTGAGCCCGCGCCGCTACCGGCAAGTGCAAGTCGAACAGAGCTAGCCCGGCCGCGGCGGCACTAGCCGAGATGCCATTCGGTGCGGCGCCGCACGCTGCCGATTTCGCGGCATTTCATTGCCGCTTTCACGCAGTACCCGCCGAGTCATTGCGCTAGCTTATGGCCTGAACATCGATGCCTCGGCGCCGTTGCGCGGCACGGCGAACCGGACAAAAAAATACTGGGGGAAACTGCATGCAGGCTCATCGACGCAATACGGCATTCGAGTTGTGGGGATCGCGCGCGCGCTGGCATCGGACTGCCTGCGGCATGGCGCTCGCCTGTGCCTTGATCGCATCGCTGGCCGCCGGACGATCGGCGCAGGCGGCCGCCGAAAAATCCGCCCAAGCTCCGGCCGATACCTCGGGCCAACTCGAAGAGATCACGGTCACGGCCCGGTACCGCAAGGAAAACCTGCAGAAAATTCCGATCGCGATCACGGCGCTGCGGGCTGACCAATTGGAGGCGCACGGGTTCAGCAACATCGTCGATGTGGCCAAGGTCGCGCCAAACGTCACGTTGCAGCAATCGGGCAGCAACGGCGGCAAGACCGCGGTCGCGTTCATCCGCGGCGTGGGACAAAGCGATTTCACCCTTTCCTTCGAGCCCGGCGTGGGCTTCTACATCGACGACGTCTATTTCGGCACGGTGTTCGGCGCCATGTTCGACCTCGGCGACATCGACCGCGTCGAGATCCTGCGGGGCCCCCAGGGAACGCTGTTCGGCAAGAACAGCGAGGGCGGCGCCGTGCGCATTTTCACGTCGCAGCCGAAGGGCGATAACTCCGGCTATGTCGATGTGGGCTACGGCAGCTACAACCGGACCCGGATCAAGGGCGCCTACGATTTCAGCATCATTCCGGACAAGCTCGCGATGCGTGTGTCGGGCGGCATGAATACGGTCGACGGTTATGTGACGCGCTACGATTTCGTCTGTCTGCACCCGACCTTGGCGGGCAATTTGCCGCGCCTGACGAACGCGCCCGATTGCAAGATCGGTCACGAAGGCGGCGACACGGTCGAAACGCTGCGGGCAAACGTGCGTTGGACGCCGAACGAGAATCTCGACGTTCGCTTCTCGGCCGATGCTCTCAAGGATACGGGTCAACCGGCGGCCACCAAGACGCTCGCGCTGACGCCCGGCGGGGCATTGGCCGATTACAACAATAACGTGCTGCTGAACCCGAGTTCCGGGTTCTACACCGGCGTTCCGATCGACAGCCGATTTATCACAAACAGTCCGTACTCGACCTATTCCACGTTCAAGGACCTGAGCACGGGGATCAGCCTGAATCCGGCGAACAACGTCGATTCGTGGGGCGTCTCCAATACCGTGAAGTGGAATACGCCGGTCGGTCTGCAGGTCAAGAACATACTGGCGTACCGGGGCTATTCGGGCAACTTTACCTTCGACGCGGCGGGCGCACCATTGAGCACGGTGATGTACGCCAATCCGGACTTCATCCACCACCAGTTCAGCGAAGAATTGAATGTCGGCGACACCGCGTACCACGGCAAACTCGACTGGGTCGTAGGTGCGTATTACTACGACGGTTACAGCAAGCAAGGTAATGGCCCGGTGCTGCTGACCTCGGCCGAACTGGTTCCACCGAACCCCAGTCCGTTTTGCACGATCGGCTGCTACGGATTGAATTTCATGACCAATGACCCGGTCATTGTGAAAAACAAGTCCTTGTTCGTCCACGCCAATTATCACATCACCGACAGATTTTCGACGGAACTCGGCGTTCGCTATACGGACGAATCGAAGACGTACACGTTCTCGCGGGTTCTTTTGCCGATCAACCCGTCCGACATCCTGTTTACACCGGTCTTCGATCCCGACTTTCCGTCGCTTGCCGGCTTTGCGAACAATCCGTCGGCGGTTTCCAAGACGTCGCGATTCGATCCCAAAGTGGCGTTTCAGTACCAGTGGACCCGCAATTTGATGACGTACGTGCAATATGCCACGGGCTTCAAGGGCGGCGGCATCAACCCGCATCCGGTCTACGCGTCGCAGGTCGTCCCCTTCAAGGTGGAAACGCTGGCCTCCTACGAGTTCGGCGTGAAAAGCCAATGGTTCGACAATCGCGTGCGCCTGAACGGCGCGGTCTTCGACAGCAATTATCGCGATTTGCAGATCACCGTCATCGGGGCGGCGGGTGCGGATATCGTTCAGAATGCCGGTCGCGTGCGTATCGAGGGCGTGGAGGGAGAAGCCCAGGCCGAGCCCATTCCCGGGCTTGAAGTGGATGCATCCTTCGGCTACCTGTACTACCACACGCTCGACCTGGGTTCGGCGGCCGGCGTTGCCGGCGGCCCGACGCTCGACACGAAGCCGCCGTACATTCCCACCTGGAAATTCAACATCGGCGCGCAATACGAGATCAACTTGCGCAGCGTCGGCCGCCTGACGCCGCGGCTCGATTGGACGTACCAGACCAAGGTATTCAACGACCCGTCCAACGATCCGTTGGCGGCGCAGCCGGCCTACGGATTGCTCGATGCCCGGTTGACGTGGGCGACGCCGTTCAAGGGTTGGCAGGCGGCGCTCGAGATCCAGAACGCGCTCGACAAGGTGTATTACATCAACAAGTACGACGATTCCGGGAGCTTCAATACGGTCGACGGACAGCCGGGTCTGCCGCGGACGGCCTTCGTCAGCGTCAAGCGCAGCTTCTGATCGCAAGCCGCGCCGATGACCGCGACGCGAATCACGTACCGCTTCCGCGCCCCGCTCAACGCACCCGCCGCGCGCGGCGCGGCACCGCCGGTGTATCGGCGCACGATCGAACGCGGGATGATCATCGAACGCGATGTCGCCGTCGTCTTGCGCGACGGCGTGCGTATCTTCGTCGACGTCTATCGGCCGCTCGATGAGCAGCCCGCGGCGCCGCTGGTTGCCTGGGGGCCGTACGGCAAGCACACGCCGAACGAGCCGACACGCTTTCCGCAGGCCGGGCTGAAGGCGGAGCACATGTCGCCGATCACGCCGTTCGAGGGGCCGGACCCGGTTTATTGGGTGCCGCGCGGCTACGCGGTGGTTACCGTGGACAAGCGCGGTACGTGGTATTCGGAGGGCGCGGCGACGTATCTGTCGCCGGAGGAGGCGCAAGATTTCTACGACGTCATTGAATGGGCTGGCGTCCAGCCGTGGAGCAACGGCAGGGTCGGCTTGACCGGGGTGTCCTACCTGGCGTCATCGCAGTGGCGGGTCGCGGAATTGAATCCGCCGCATCTCGCCGCCATCAATCCCTGGGAGGGTTGGGCGGACACCTATCGCGAAGTCGCCTGTCACGGCGGGATTCCCGACACCTGGTTCTGGCCTTACCTGTGGGTCCGCTGGGGAGCGAGTTCGACCGAGATCGAGGATTGGCGCGCAGAGATGCGGGAACATCCGTTTTTCGACGAATTCTGGGCCTCTAAGGCCGCCGATTTCTCGCGGATCCGGACACCGGCGTTCGTCGTCGCAAGCTGGTCCGATCAAGGACTGCATACGCGCGGTACGTTGGAAGGATTCAAGCACATCGCCTCCGCGCACAAATGGCTTCAGGTTCATGGCCGCAAGAAATGGGCGTATTACTATGAGCCGGAGAACGTTGCGCGGCTGCAAACCTTCTTCGATCATTTCCTGAAGGGCTTGCCGACCGCGATCGACCAATGGCCCAAAGTGCGGCTGGAAGTTCGCGAACGGTGTTATGTGGGCGCGATGCGCAATGAGAATGAGTGGCCGCTCGCCCGCACCCGCTACACCAAGCTTCATCTGGACGCGCACGGCGGGGCGTTGCGGACGCGGCCCGTCGCCGAGGCGGGGCAGCGCCGCTACGAAGCGGTCTGCGGCTTGCCGGAGGCGGATCATGCGACGTTCGACATCACGTTCGAGGAGCCGCTCGAACTGACCGGCCACATGAAGTTGCGGGTATTCATGTCCGCGGAAGGCGCCGACGATCTCGATGTCTTCGTCGGCGTGCAAAAACTCGGCGTCGACGGCGCGGTCGTCCACTTTCCGTATTACGCCCAATTCGAGGATGGACCGGTGGCTCTCGGCTGGCTGCGGGCTTCGCATCGCGAACTCGATGCCGCGAAGTCCACCGATTACCAGCCTGTCCTCGCGCACCGGCGCTTGCAAAAAATCGAGGCCGGCGCCGTCGTGCCGCTCGACGTGGAGATCTGGCCGTCGAGCACGCGATTCGAAGCGGGCGAAGGTCTGCGGCTGATCGTCCAAGGCAGCGAGATCAATAAATACCCGAAGACATCGGCGCCTGTCTATTTCCGGCACGAGGACACCGTCAATCGCGGGCTGCACATCATTCATACCGGCGCTGCCTACGATTCGTATCTTCTCGTGCCGCTGATTCCCGGTTAAGCGCGTGGGCGCCTCGACCGCCGCAGCGCCGGATTATCCCAGCGGCCGCGCCGCCTGGTATGCGGTCATCGTGCTCGCGATCTGCTACACGTTCTCCTTCGTGGACCGTTTGATCCTCGCGTTCCTGGTCACGCCCCTGAAGCACGACCTGCACTTGAGCGACACGCAGATCGGCTTGCTGCAGGGTCTTGCCTTCGCGGCGTTCTATTCGATCCTCGGCATTCCGTTCGGTCTCGCGGCGGACCGCACGAATCGGCGCAATTTGATCGCGGCCGGCGTCGTCGCGTGGAGCCTGATGACGAGCTGCGGCAGCATGGCCAGAAGCTTCGGCATGCTCGCGCTCGCACGCATGGGGATAGGGATCGGCGAGGCAACGCTCGCGCCCGCCGCATTTTCGATGATTGCGGACTACTTCCCGCGGGAGCGGCTGAGTTCGGCCATGAGCGTGTACGCCATGGGCGTGCAAATCGGCATAGGCCTTGCGCTGATCATGGGCGGCTTCATCGTGCAAGCGGTCACGCACATGCCGGCAATGCACGTGCCTGTGCTCGGAACTTTGGAGCCGTGGCGCCTGACGTTCCTGATCGTCGGCGCGCCGGGGGTATTCATCGTGGTATTGCTGGCTACGATGCGCGAGCCGCCGCGGCGCACGGCGCCGGACTCCCAAAGCGCGGCGCGACCACGGGCTCACATGGCGCAGGTCGTGCGCGAAATCGCCGCGCGCTGGCGATCCACACTCGGCATATCCGTCATGATGGCGTGCCAGGCGATGAGCAACTATGCGTTCGGCAGCTGGTGTCCGGCCTTCTTCGAGCGCATCCATCATTGGCCGAATGCCCGGACGGGTCTTGTGTTGGGGCTGCTCGCGATGATTGGCGGCTGTGCCGGACTGTTCTCGGGCGGTCGGCTGTCCGATCGCCGGCTGCGCCGCGGAATTGCGGACGCGCCGCTGCGCGTCGGCCTCATCAGCCTGCTCGGCGTCGCGGCGACCTTGGTGCCGGCGATGCTCGCCGCCTCGACGAGCGCCACCGTGGCGCTGCTCGTGCCCGCGGTGTTCTTTCTGGCGTTGCCCATCGGCTGCTCGTACGCGTCGATCCAGATGATCTATCCGAACGAGGTCCGCGGTGCGGTGTCGGCGATCGTGCTGCTCGTGCTGAACCTTCTCGGCCTCACGCTCGGCACTCTGCTGCCCGGTTTGCTCGACGACAGGCTGTTTCACAGCGGGCTGATGCTCGGCAAGTCGATCGCGATCACCGCGAGCATCGCATCGCTGACCGGTGCCATCGCGGTCCTGCTTACGGCCGGTGCATACCGGCGCGATTTCGCGACCGCGACGCCTGATCTTGCCGATCCCGCAGAAAGCGCCGTTCTCGAAAGGAAGACGGCGAACTCGTGATCGACTCGAATGGTCAGCGGACCCGGCTCACGCCTTTTTGATCAGACGCGTGATCCAGACGAGAATCACCGCCCCGATGAAGGCGACGACGATCGAGCCGAGCAGACCGCCGCCTTGCCAGATCCCGAGCGCCCCGAACAGCCAGCCGCCGAAAAGGCCACCCAGGATGCCGAGAACGATGTCCATCAGGACGCCGTAGCCGCCGCCCTTCATCACCTTGCCGGCGCCCCAGCCCGCGATCAGACCGACGATTAACCAAGCGAGAATACCCATGATGACTCCCCCTTCATTCGACAACGATGCGCACCAGCCTCGGGCTTTGGATACCGATCGCGCGAACACGCGCACTGCGCGCGCAACGGGCGTTTTTCGGCTCGTGCTGCGAAAGTATAGCGCCGGGGAACGAATTCCGATCGTGCTTCAGCTAATTCCGTGGTCAAGCGCAGGCGCCAAGGCGGCACTGGCGGCAATAGGCACAGTCCGGGGACTCTATTCCTACATCCATGATCAGCGCCGCATCCGCTGACGCAAGACAGGGGCGCGCCGGCGCAGCTGTCGGGATGCATTAAAAGGTGGTTATCCTTTCGATCCACCGATCCCTATACTGGCGCTGAGAAAAAAAAGTCCTGGCGCTGAAATGCGCAAACACACGGAGAACACGATGCCTGCGTATATCGTCTTCATGCGCGACCGCATGCGCGACCCTGCGGAAATGAAAACCTACATGGGCAAGGTCCCGCCGACTTTCGAGGGGTTTGCCTGCAAGCCGCTCGCGCTCTACGGCAAGATCGAGACGCTCGAAGGCCCGCCGATCGAGGGCGCTGTGATCGCCGAGTTCCCGAGCTACGCCGAGGCGCTCGCCTGGTACCGCAGCCCCGCCTATCAGGCGGCCGTGCAGCACCGCTTCAAAGCGGGCGACTACCGCGTCTTCATCACCGAAGGGCTGTGATGCGCGAGCGTAGCCGCGCGCTGCTGCGCCAGTGAGCGCTCCGGCCGCCGCCGGCGCTTGGAGCCCGTTCAGGTTTCGCACCTTCACTGTGCTCTGGGGCGCCGCCCTCGTCTCCAACATCGGCAGCTGGATGCACGATCTGGCGGCCGGCTGGCTCATGACCACGCTCGCCCCGGCCCCGCTGATGGTCGCGCTCGTACAAGCGGCGACCACGATGCCGGTGTTCCTGTTGGCGCTGCCTGCGGGCACGCTCGCCGATCGCGTCGACAAGCGCCGTCTGCTCATGCTCGTGCAAACCGCGATGCTGGTGCTGGCCGCGATCCTTGGCCTGCTCGTTCTGCGCGGCGTGGTCACGCAGCGCCTGCTCCTCGCCGTGACCTTTGGTCTCGGCGTCTGCACGGCGATACTCTCGCCGGCCTGGCAGTCGATCCTGCCGCGGCTCGTGCCGCGCGAACAACTGCAGCCCGCCGTGGCGCTGCAGGCGGTTGGCGTGAACATCAGCCGCGCGATCGGGCCGGCGCTCGGCGGCGCGATAATCGTGGCTTTCGGCCTCGCATGGCCGTTCTTCTTCAATGCGGCGAGTTTCATCGCCGCGCTCGGCGCGCTGTGGTGGTGGCGTTCGGACGGCGATCCGCCGCGACAGTCGCCGGCCGACGGATTCATGCACGCGATGTTCGAGGGCCTGCGGCACGCCGGGAGCAATCGCGCGCTGCGAAATGCGCTGATGCGGTCGGCCCTGTTCTATCTTTTCGGCAGCGCCTACTGGGCGCTGCTGCCGCTGATCGCACGCGTGCAGCTGGCCGGCGATGCGCGGCTCTTCGGCATCCTCGTCGGCTTCATCGGCGTCGGCGCTGTCGGTGGCGCCGTGTTCCTGCCGCGGCTGCGCGGCCGCGTCGGCCTGGATGGGGTGGTAAACGCCGGCACGGTCGGTACTGCGCTTGCGATGACCGGCTACGCCCTGCTGCACGTGCCTGCGCTCGGCATGCTTGCAAGCCTGCTCGCCGGCGCATCGTGGATCGCCTCGCTGTCCTCGCTGAACTTCGCCGCCCAGCTCGCGGTGTCCGACGGCCTGCGGGCGCGGGGCATGGCGCTCTATACGTCCGTGTTTTACGGCTGCCTTGCGTTCGGCAGCATCATCTGGGGGCAGGTCGCCGCGCACCTCGGAATCGGCGGCACGCTGCTGCTGGCGGCGGGCGGCGCGCTGGCGGCGTTGGCGCTGAGCGTGAAGCTGCCGCTGAATCCACGCTGATTATCGACGCTGCCACGGAGAATCTCGACGCGTGAAACGTGGTGAGATTTGGACCGTGTCCGGAGGCGCACCGTATGCAGGGATCGTTCATGCCCAGAAATGGCCAAATTCGAGCCTTGCAATGGCATCGCTACCTACGCCGCAATTCCTTAGGATGTTGGCGTGCTAGCGAATTTTGGCGCAGCACTCCTGCCGCGAGCGCAGCCTGGGAGTGATTCCGGGTCGCCGTCGTGGTATAGAATCCAACCGTCTACCTTGGGGCGTGCCACGAGCGGAGGTGAGCTTGAAATCCCAGATTCCACGTCGCGAGTTTCTCGCCGCGACGGGCGCATTGACCGGCATCATTGCGGTAGGGAGTCCACTGGCCCTGATCGCACCGAGCCGCGCCTGGGCGGTCGATCTGCAGGCGCTGACGAGCGCCGAAGGCGCCACGCTCATGGCGATGGCGCGCACCATCGCCCCCCATGACAAGCTTGACGACTCCGCCTACGCGCTCGTAATTCGTTCGATCGACGCGGACGCCGCGATGAATGGGGCTACGCGAATGATGCTTCGCGAAGGCATCCAGAAGCTCGGCGCCGGCTTCGCGCGCGCGGGCGAGCCGCAACGGGTACAGGCGCTGATGAGCCTGCAGTCCTCGACGTTTTTTAAGACGATCCGCGCAAAGACCCTGGGCACACTCTACGCCACGCCGATGGCCTACGCCTATTTCGGCTACCAGGGCGAGGCATTCTCGAAGGGCGGATATCTGTATCGCGGATTCAACGATCTGCACTGGCTGCCCGAGGTTCCGCTGAGCGACAGCGGCCCGCTGCCTGGGAACACAACAGGCTGAGCACAGCTGGAGACGGATTTGCATGCCTAATATTGCGCACAATGATTCGGGCGCCGTCGTCATCATCGGCTCGGGAGCCGGGGGCGGTACGCTCGCACACGAGCTGACACGCCGCGGGATCAAGGTCGTTCTTCTGGAGGCGGGCGCGCGCCAGTCGTTGGCGACGTTCTCCCAGGTGCCGAGTGAAGCGTTCGCCCAGCTCACCTGGCTCGACCCTCGGACCTTTTCGGGATCCTCGACCATCGGGGAGGATTACCCGACATTGCCGTCGTGGACATGCAAGACCGTAGGCGGCACGACGGTGCACTGGACCGGCGCCACACCGCGGATCCGGCCTTGGGAAGTCCGCGCACGGACGACCTACGGGGACGTGAAGGGCGCGTCCCTGATCGACTGGCCCATCGAGTACCCCGAACTGGAGCGCTACTTCGATCTCGCCGAGAAGCGCATGGTCGTGACACGCCGCCATGGCAACCCGGGGCTCCCGGCGTCGAGCCATTTCAAGGTGATGTACAACGGCGCGAAGCGGATCGGCTACAAACGCGTCCACACGAATTACATGGCCATCAACACGCGGCCGGCGGACGGCCGCGGCTTCTGCATAGAGCAGGGCTTCTGCACGCAGGGCTGCAAGACGGGTGCGAAGTGGAGCACCTTGTATACGGAGATTCCGCGCGCCGAAGCCACGGGCAACCTGGACTTGCGCACCGAGTCCAGGGCGACTCGCATAGAGCACGGCAAGGACGGACTCGTCACCGGCGTGGTCTACGTCGACAACAAAGGCCAGGAACAGCGGCAGAAGGCGCGCCTCGTGTGCGTGGCCTGCAATTCCGTGGAAACCGCGCGCCTGCTGCTGCTGTCGGAATCCGCCCGATTCCCGCAAGGGCTCGCCAACTCCAGCGATCAGGTCGGGCGGAATTTCTCGCTCCACACCGGCGGCTTCGTGTGGGGAGTCTTCGACCAGCCGATTGATTTCTGGAGGGGAACGACGTTGGCGGGGATCATCGAGGATGAGACGAAGCACGATCCGAAGCGAGGCTTCGCCGGAGGCTATCACCTGGAACTCGCCGCTTTGGATCTCACCAGCCTGCCGCTTGCCGGGTTTCCGTCCACGATGTGGGGGCGCGATCTCGGATTCGTCATGGAGCGGTATCGGAATCTCGCGGGCATATTCATCAACGGCGAGGACCTTACACGCGCCACCAACCGCATCACCCTGGATCCGAAGGTCAAAGACGCCGTTGGATTGCCGGTCGCAAACGTTCATGTGGACGATCACGACAACAACGCGGCGATGCGCGCGCATGCACAGCGACAGTCCAAGGCTCTGTACGAGGCAGTCGGAGCAATTCGCGTCGTGAACTCGCGTCAGACGCCAGCCACGCACAATATGTGCACGGCGCGCATGAGCAAGGACCCGCGCGATGGCGTCGTCAACGCCCATGGCCGGGCTCACGACATTTCGAACCTGTTCGTGTCGGACGGCAGCGCGATGAGCACGCCGGGCTCGGCGAATCCGACGCTCACGATCGTTGCCCTCGCTCTTCGACAGGCGGAGTACATCGCCGGCCAAATGAGCGCTCGCGCCATCTGATGCCCGCCGGCGCGGATCGCGCGATCGCGTTACACTATTTACATGGGTCCGACCGGCGGGCCGGAGGAACGACGCATGGCTACGAATCGATCCGACGACCCTCAGCGGTTGCGCTCGGACTTGAGGGCGGCGGTTAGCCGCCACCGGGCGCTGTATCTAGCGGAGGGGATCATGCTGGTCATCCTCGGGATGCTGGCAATCCTCGTTCCACCCCTCGGCTCCCTCGCCGCGACCGTACTCTTCGGATCGATCTTGCTGCTGAGCGGCGCGGTCGGCTTGGTTGCTACGGTTCGCGCCCGCCATGCGCCGGGCTTCTGGTGGTCGCTCGTTTCCGCGCTCATCGGTATCGCCGCCGGCGCCCTCCTGCTCGGCTGGCCGCTACAGGGTATGTTCTCGCTCACGGCCGTGCTCATTGCGTTCCTGATCCTCGAAGGGGTCGTGTCGATTTTTTACGCGCTCGAGCACCGCAAGGGTCTTTCCGGCCGCTGGGGCTGGATGCTCGCCAGCGGCTTCGTGGACCTCATGCTCGGCGGCATTATCTTCGCGGGACTTCCCGGCACGGCGGCGTGGGCGCTCGGGGTCATCATCGGCGTCAACATGATCTTCGGCGGCTGGGCGTTGATCGCGATGGCCCGCGCCGCCCGAACGCAGGCGAGGGGTTCGTCAGCGTGACCCGGCCGGGCACGCCGAGGCCGCGCCCGACGGTGCGATTCTGGCCCGGGAAGCGCGCGAAAAATGCCGGCCTCAGATTGCGCCCTGATCAGCGCGAGGCTTCCGTTTGCGGAAATCACGTACCCGCTCAGGTGATACCGCGACTATTTTTCGTGAAGGTTCCGGCCGATGCTGTACCGCATGCGCGGCTTTTCCGCGCGGCGTTTATTGGCGCACGGGAGATCATCATGTCGTCCAGAACCATTCAAATCGGAGCCATTGCCGCAGCCGTGCTCGCGGTCTTATCGTTTTCAGCGACTGCGCAAGAGACGACGACGCCTATGGAGACTCACCAGATGGCCGCCGAACACAAGGAATCCGGCCAATCCTACGGCGAGCACGAGGCCGCGGCGTTGCGCTTCGAGAACGAAGCGAAGGAATTCGACCAGCAAGTCGCCGAGCACGAGCAGATGGCCACGGAGTACCGCAAGCTAGCCCGATTGAACCCGAAGTCGAACTACGCGAGTCTGGCGAATCACTGCGACCGCCTCGCCAAGAATCTCAAGGCCGCCGCCGAGCAAGCCCGCGAGATGGCTCGCCTGCACCATGACGTTGCAAAACTGATGATCAAGCGGAATTTCTGAAGTATTGCCTTTCGAAGATATCGCCCGGGACGGGCCTACCGAACAAATAACCCTGGATTTCATCGCAGTTCAGTAATTGCAGTTGACGCAATTGTTCGTCGGTTTCGACGCCTTCCGCCACGACCTTGAGTTTCAGCGCATGGGCGAGATTAATGATGACGGAGACCAGCGTCCGCCCATCCTCGCCGTTTGCCATATCGATGATGAACGAACGGTCTATTTTCAGCGTGTCGACCGGCAGTTTGGATAGGTAGCTGAGCGAGGAGAAGCCGGTGCCGAAGTCGTCGATGGCGATGCGGACGCCCATCGCGCGAATCGTCCGCAAGGTTACCGCCGAGTGTCTGACGTCCTCCATGATCAGGCTTTCGGTGATCTCCAATTCCAACCCGGCCGCGGCGTTCGGGCTGGATGCGACGATTTGCGCAATTTCGGCGACGAAGCCGCGACTGCGCAGCTGCACGGCCGATACGTTCACCGCGATACGCAGTGCAGGCAAGCCTGCGCTGCGCCAGCGAAGGTGCTCTGCAAGCGCGGTATGCAGCGCCCATAGCCCGACTTCTTTGATCAATCCGGTGTCCTCCAGAATCCGAATGAACCGGCCGGGCGGCACGAGGCCGGCTTCCGGATCATTCCACCGGAGCAGCGCCTCCGCGCCGGTGAGTTCACCGCTGACAAGATTCATCTTTGGCTGGTAGTGAAGCACAAATTCGTGGTTGTCGACGGCCTGACGCAGCTGATTCTCGAGGCCGAGGCTGCCCGTCATCGTATCGTTCAGCTTCTGTGCATAGAACAGATATCGATCACCCACGACCTTGGCCTTTTTGACCGCCGCCTCGCAGTGCTTGATCAACGCGTCGGCGTCGCTGCCATCATCCGGAAACAGCACCACCCCCACTTTGGCGGCAATCCGGTACACGACGTCATTCAGCTGAAACGGATGTTTCAGAAAGGCGGTCATCGTCTTGTCGACTAACCGATCCACGTCTCCGCCCTGAGTCACTTTCGGCAAAACCACGGCAAATTGGTCTGCATCCAGTCGCGCAACGAGACCGGCGTCCTCGGCGCGCTGCGTGAGCCACTGCGCGACTTGCTTCAGGAGCGCGTCACCGGCCGGTCGGCCGAGACTGGCATTGACGTTTCTGAAGCGTTCCAAATCGAATATGAACAAGGCCAGCTTATGGCCGTTGCTGGCGGCGGCGCGCAGATGTTGGGCCAGCCGATCCATAAACAGCCGGCGGTTCGCGAGTCCGGTGAGTCCATCGTAGTAGGCAAGGTAGGCGAGCCGCTCCTGCGTGTCGATATGATCGATCGCGAACGCTATGTCGCCGGACAATTCCGTCAACAGCGTTATCTCCTCGTCACGGAAGAATTCGATCTCGCCGGCATACAGCGCGAGGATGCCGACCACTCTATCCGCGGCAATCAGCGGCAATATGGCCAACGAGCGTATTCCGTACGCCAGGTGCTGCTCGCGTAGAAGAACTTCCGGGTCGCTTTCCAGCACGTTCGAAACGATCGCCTTTTTCCCCTGCAGCACACGCGCCGTCATGCTCTTTGAATCGCGCGTCCTCGTCGATAAGACGCTGTTGATGGCGGTGAACAGGTCATGATCCATGCCTGCCGAGGCGACCGCGACGACTTGCTGCGGGCTCTCTTGAATGATGCCTATCAAAGACATGCGAAACCCGCCGGCCTCGACCGCGATCCGGCACGCCTCGCGGAACAGCTCGTCGCGACCGGACACGCGTACGATCAGCGTATTGATGCCGCTCAGCATGGCGTATACGCGGTTGAGGTAGGCGATCCGGCGTTCCGCTGCCTTGCGT
>VFSW01004881.1_pt1 | contig 19960 bp, 19 predicted proteins | sample 5358111 | NCBI WGS metagenome assembly VFSW01 (sample SAMN11554181, study PRJNA540505) | mine drainage metagenome | isolation source: sediment from site ElyBrook_90M | place: USA: Ely Copper Mine, Vershire, VT | collected 2017 | reverse complement strand
GCCCTATCCCACCCTGCCCCTCAATCGCGCCGCGCAGTTTGGCTTTGACGTCGACCGCGCCAAGCTGGAGTACGCTCTGCGCCCGAGCCTCACCGTGGGCGTGGGTTACAGCGCCTCCAAGTGCGAGGGCAAGCCCCTGGAAAACATGCCCTTTCTCACGACCACCCTTTCTTCGCGCGGTGGCTCCTTCGAGTTCTGGCTGGAGCATATGCCCGGCGGCGGACAGCTCCAGGTGCGCTATAAACGGGTTCATAGCGAGCGCTGAGTTGGTAAAGATTTCCGCTGATTTGCCCCTTACAATCCATTGCCGCGAACAACTTCAAGAATTGCGCGCAAGAACCGGATAGCGCGTTGCCGCGCCTATCGGCGACGATAGTTGACATGAGCGGCAAGCCACAAACCGAACGCCATGCCGATTCCGCAGTGGCCATCGACCCAGAAACGGCTTGGCGGCAGCTACTCGCCCGCGACAAGGCAGCCCGGTTCTTTTATGCGGTCACAACCACGGGAGTCTTCTGCCGGCCCGGCTGCGCCAGCCGCCGTCCGCTGCGCGCCAATGTCCGCTTCTTCAATTCGGCTAGCGATGCGCAGGCCGCCGGCTTTCGTCCCTGCCAGCGCTGCAAGCCTATGGCAGTGCAGGCCAGCCCGCTGGAGACGATTCGTACCCACATTGAAGCCAACCTTGACCGCGCAGTTCCGCTGGCCGAGCTGGGCCGTCTTGTCCACCTGAGCCCTTTCACCGTGCAGAGGCTTTTCAAGCAAGGAATGGGCGTTAGTCCGCTCGCATACCAGCGCGCGCTGCGTGCCGCCAGCCTGCGTCAGGCCCTCAAGCAAGGAGACACCGTGACTAACGCCATTTACAACGCCGGATTTGGATCCTCCAGCCGCGCCTATGAGGGCGCGGCGCTGGGCATGACGCCCGCGCGTTTTGCCCAGGGAGGCAAAGGCGAACAGATCGGCTGGTGTTCCGCTCGCTCGCCTTTTGGATGGGTGATTGTGGGCGCCACCGCGCGCGGGCTTTGCTGGCTCTCGCTTGCGGGCACGGCTGCCGAGGCTGAGGCCAGCCTGCGCCAGGAATTTCCGCTGGCGGCGCTGCGCCGCGACCCGGCGCTAGCCAAGCTTGTGGACTCGGCGGTGGGAACAGTCGCGGGGCGGGCCGATCAGGACTCCGCGCTGCCCCTGGACCTGCGCGGCACGGCCTTCCAGTTGCGTGTGTGGCAGGCGCTTCGGGCCATTCCGCGCGGACAGACCAGAAGCTATAGCCAGCTGGCCCGCGAACTGGGCAATCCCAACGCAACACGCGCCGTGGCTCGCGCCTGCGCCACCAATCGCGTCTCCATCGTTGTGCCCTGCCACCGCGTAGTGGGCGCCAGCGGTTCGCTTACCGGCTACCGCTGGGGCGTGGACCGCAAGCGCCAACTGCTTGCAGCGGAACAGCAGGCCTGACGCGGTTAGAGACGCGCGCCGCCGGAGGCCTGAATGGTTTGGCCGCTGACCCAGATTGAGTCGTCCGAGGCCAGAAAGGCCGCGATGGTGGCAATGTCATTGGGCTGCCCGATGCGGCCAAGCGGGGTTTCCAAGACGGTCTGCTTTTGGAAGTCGCTGCCGATAATGCCGGCCGCATGAACGCCCTCGGTCTCAACCATGCCTGGATTCAGCGCATTCACGCGTATTTGCTTGGGGCCGAGTTCCTTTGAGAGAGCAATGGTGATTGAATTTACCGCGCCCTTGGTGGCCGAGTAGACTGAGGCTCCCGGCACGCCCGACGCAGCTACTGAGCCAATGTTGATGATGCTGCCGCCCTTGGGACTGAAATGCTTGAGCGCCGCTTGCGTGGTGAGCAGCAGGCCCAGCACATTCAGGTTGAACATCTTGTTGAATTGATCTGGCGTGACGCCCTCAATGGGGCCGAACTCATAGACGCCCGCATTGTTGACCAGGATGTCGATGGGCCCCAGCTCCCGCGCCGTCGTTTCCGCCAGCGGACCGGCGGACGCCGGGTCGGCGAGGTTGGCTTGTACAGCAATAGCCTTCCCGCCGCCGGTCTTGATTTCTGCGACCACTTTTTCCGCGGCGGCCTTGCTGCCGGAGTAGTTGACTGCCACGGCAGCTCCGCGCGCCGCCAGCTCACGGGCAATGGCCGCGCCAATGCCCTTGGATGCGCCGGTAACCAGCGCCACTTTACCTTGTAGACTGCTCATTGTTTTACTCCACGGCCGCCATGTCATTCGTTCGACAGTTCGACAACTATCGAATTGATTAGCGACCCGCGGAAAGGATTCAGAAGCGGTGTGGAAATTATTCTGGGAGGTTTTTTCAGCGGCCGGAACAGGGGCCTTGTTCAAGCGAGGCAAGGCCCGCGGCCAGCGCACTCAGGACGCCGGAATGCAGGGTCAAATAGTGGAATTTGCCCTCGCGCCGGATGCGGATTAGCCCGGCGGTCTCCAGCTCCTTGATGTGGTGGGAGAGCGTGGCGGCAGAGATTTGCAGCCCCGCGAGCGCCTCAGTGCAGCCCAGCGGGCACTTGGCTTTCGCAATGTGCTCCAGCAACTCGAACCGGCGTGGATCGGCCAGCGCCTTCAAAATCGCCGCGCGACGGGTACGTGTGAGGCGGACCGATTTAGCGACTTCCGCGGGCGCGGACTGTTTGGCTTGCACTGTCGAGGCCATTACGAACTTCACCTGTTGGATGCTATGGTAGCGCAGTTCAGATGATGTTCATTCTTTTTCGCCCGTGCTTATAACAGGAAACAGGATGGAGAGTCGCCGGTAGTTTGTCTCTGAGGTCTCCCACCCATCGAGCACCACCCAGCGACGAAGACCTGTCGCCGTGGCCCCGGAGGCGCTCGATGGATGGGACACAGTTTCATCTCCCGTGGGTCGGCGAAGCTGGTGGAAGACTAGAGCCTGTGGCCCACCGCCATCAGGGTCTGAAACTGCGGAGTCTCGGACTCCTTGTCCACCACAGAGGTTTGCAGGTTGTCGAAGCCCGCTTTCAGCAGCATCGTTTCCAGTTCCGCCTCGCTAAAACCGAGCCACTCGTCGGCGTAGAGTTCACGGGCCTCCTCAAAACGATGCTTGGCCAGATCCAGAATCACCAGCCGGCCGCCGGGGCGCAGAATCCTCCACGCCTCTTCAACTGCGCGCTCCGGGTGCAGGGCGTGGTGCAGCGATTGGGAAAAAAAGGCCAGGTCAACGGCGGCATCCTCAATGGGAATCTGCTCCATATCGCCGATGCGGTACTCGACATTCTCCACTCCATTGCGGAGAGCCTGATCGCGGCCCACCTCCACCATTTTGGCGGAGCTATCCACGGCAATCACCCGCTTTGCAGACTGTGCCAGCAACAAGGCAAAGGCACCCTCGCCCGCGCCCAGGTCGGCAACCACCAGGGGAGGCATCAGCCGCAACAGCGCCTCGGCCATGCTCTTCCATGACTTTCCGGGAACGTAGTCGCGGCCCAGCCGCCCGGCCACGCTGTCAAAAAAGCTGCGCATCTTGTCCTGCCGCTTCCTCAGTACGCTGCGCACTGCCGCCCGGTCTTGCGCGGCCTCGGGAATTTCCTGTTTTGCGCGGTCAAGCAACTGGTCCAAAACTCCGCCCTCCGCAGTGGAGGTGGCAAAGCGGTAGAGATTGCTTTTGCCAGTGCGGCGGTCCTCAACCAGCTCCGCCTGTTTCAATTGCGAAAGGTGCGTGGAGATGGTGCTCTGGCCCATGACCAGGACTTCCTGCAACTCGGCCACGGAGAGCTCCTCCCCGCGCAAAAGCAGCAGGATGCGGAGCCGATTAGGATCGGCAAGGACGCGCAGAGTTTTCACAATTGACGGCATAATCGGTTTCTGATACATATCAACATATCACGATGGGACGATTTTAGGAGGAACTGAATGGCAACTTCAACACTGGAATCCGCTGGCTTGGCATACAAGGTGGCAGATATGTCTCTGGCCGATTGGGGCCGGAAAGAACTCACAATCGCCGAGCAAGAGATGCCGGGGTTGATGGCGATCCGGCACAAGCACTCGGCCGCCAAGCCGCTGGCAGGAGTGCGCATTACCGGTTCGCTGCACATGACCATTCAGACGGCTGTGCTGATTGAGACGCTGGTGAGCCTGGGCGCTGAGGTTCGCTGGGCGAGCTGCAACATCTTCTCCACGCAAGATCACGCGGCGGCGGCCATTGCGGCCACGGGGGTTCCGGTCTTTGCCTGGAAGGGCGAGACGCTGGAGGAGTACTGGTGGTGTACTTACCAGGCGCTGGCCCACAAGGGCGGTAAAGGGCCGCAACTGATTGTGGACGACGGCGGCGACGCGACTCTGCTGATCCACAAGGGCTATGAGCTGGAAAACGGCGACAAGTGGGTGGATGGACCGGCCGAAAGCCATGAAGAACAGGTCATCAAAGATCTGCTGAAGAAGATCCACGCAGAAGACCCCCAGCACTGGCATAAGGTGGTGAAGGAGTGGCGCGGCGTTTCCGAAGAGACCACCACCGGTGTTCACCGGCTCTACAAAATGATGGAGCAGGGCACGCTGCTGGTGCCGGCCATCAACGTGAACGATTCGGTGACCAAGTCGAAGTTCGATAATCTCTACGGCTGCCGCGAGTCACTAGCCGACGGCATCAAGCGCGCCACCGATGTAATGGTGGCCGGCAAAGTGGCGGTTATCTGCGGTTATGGCGACGTGGGCAAGGGCTGCGCGCACTCGCTGCGCGGCATGGGCGCACGCTGCATCGTTACCGAGGTCGACCCCATCAACGCGCTGCAAGCCGCGATGGAAGGCTTCGAGGTCGCGACGGTTGAAGACACACTGGGGCGCGGAGATATCTACGTCACCTGCACCGGGAACGTGGACATCATCACTCTGGAGCAGATGAAGGGCATGAAAGACCAGGCCATCGTTTGCAACATCGGCCACTTCGACAACGAGATCCAGATGGACCGGCTCAATGCGGAAAAGGGCGTGACCAAGCTGAACATCAAGCCGCAGGTGGACTTCTACAGATTCCCCGACGGGCACGGCATCTTTGTGCTGGCCGAGGGGCGGCTGGTGAACTTGGGCTGCGCTACTGGGCATCCGAGCTTTGTGATGAGCAACAGCTTTGCCAACCAGACCCTGGCGCAACTCGACCTATGGGAAAAGCGAGACAGCTATAAGGTGGGCGTGTACGTGCTGCCCAAAAAGCTGGATGAGGAAGTGGCCCGGCTGCACCTGGAAAAGATCGGCGTCAAGCTGACCACGCTGAGCAAGAGACAGGCCGATTATCTGGGCGTGCCGGTGGAAGGACCTTACAAGGCGGATAACTACCGGTACTAGGTATGTTGTTTGTACGAATGTCGGGCGCTTCACCCTTGCGGCAATCACTTGTAGGCCGCACGGAGGGGGCGCCCACTGTAGTTCAAGGCTGGTGTTTTAACTTTCTAGCTCCGGCTTTTTTCTGCTTACCACCCAGGAGCAGGTGATAAAGTCCCCACATGGAGTTATTCAACAGGCGCATCTGTTCGGCCTTCAGGGCCTTGTAGGAGCGTTCGATGTAGGTGTCGAAGGAGGGCGGCCAGCCGATCGTCGAGCGGCGCTCGGAGTAGTCGTTCTCGGCCCACTTGGCCAACACCGCTTTGTAACCCACCACATGGGTAACAAACTCCAGCAGGCAACGCGGCATCTCCTCCTCGACAATGAGATAGGCCTTCTCGATAATGATCTTCTCGCGGACGTCGTTGAGGGGCATAAAGATGGTGGTCATCCACAGCACCCACTCCTTCATCTCCGAATCGAGAATCGGAAAGCTCTGTGTCTTGCCCTGCTTTTTCAGCAGTGACCGGTAGGCAATATTCCCTGCCTGCGAGGCGACATAGAGCGGCCCATAGAACTCATTGAGACGTTTATTGACGAGTTCGAGCCTGTCGCGGCGGCGGTCCAGCATCCTGGCGCTCATAAATGTGGCCATGTAGCCGGCAAAGGCCAGAATCACGGTCAAAATAGCCGCGTTTTGTATCACGCTGAGCAGAGAGAGCAGACTTGGGTCTAGCGATTGCATTGGCGACGAGTATATACGCCCGAGCGGCGGATGGACAGTGACAGAAGCTCTGGCGGGCAGGCGCTGGTTCAATTCTTCAGGCGCAAGGCGGGAACAGCCCTAGTTCACATCGGAAACAACGACCACGCCGACCGGCGGATCTGTGGTCAGCTCGCTGTCGACCATGACAACCGTGCGTACTTCGCCGCCGGTAAGAGCCATGGGAGTGGATGTGTACTTGGGCTTAGTGAGCCCGGCGGGCGTGATGACCATAGTGACGGTTTGCGAGGTAAAGCTGGCGTAGCCGGCGGTGGCGCCTACAGGCAGAGCCTGGACAAATATCTTGGTGTTTGCCAGTGTGTTGCCGGCCGGGATGAAATAGATGTCCACCGGCCCGGTGCCTGGCGCCTGGTTGAGAAAACGAAAGGCCGAGTGGCCGCTGGCGGCCGGAGTCTGCTGATCCTCAAGCACCGTTACCATATAGCTGGTGGGCGCTGCTCCGTTGTCTGTGATGAAAACGGAGTGCTGACGGCCAGCGAGCAAAGTTGCATTCGCAGAGACCAGCGTGGCGCCACCGGTGGCGGCGGTTACCTTGATGGCGGCTGAGTTTGAGGCTGGCAGCGTGCCATAGTTGGTGATGCTTCCCTCGCCGATATTGTAGGCAAGCTCCTGGCCTTCTACATAAACATTGATGGCCGGTGCAATGTAAGAGGCGTCAATGGCGCGAACCAGGCTGGGCTGGGTGTAGCCGGCGACATTCTCGCAGGCAGAAAGTCCAAGCGCTGCCGCCAGCGAGGCGATCGCCGTCAAAGCTAGTCTGGGCAGCGTCAAGCGACGTGCTTTCACTTTCCACCGATTCCAAGTCGTCTTCATCCGCTTCTCCGCCGGGGCCATTGTCGTTCTCGAAGAGGTCCGCAGCGATTTCCGTTTCGACCCGCTTGCATGACAGGCGGATGATTCCCCTTCGGGATTCGCCGTTACACTCACGAATTCTCCCAACTGGACTCGCTTTCGAGAGTTTAGCTTAATCCTCCCACTCATAGTACAGGGGTTGGACGGGGAAGAGTTACGACTTTTTGGCCATCCGGGCCGCGTGGGGACCGAAGCTGGCAACCCGGCCGCCAAGCGTAGGAGCCAGCTTGAGTCAAGCCGGTCGTGTCAGCTTGCTCCCAGGTAGACAAATCGGGCCAGAAAGAGCGCGGCCAGCACGTAGAGCAGCCAATCCTGGCGGCGGAATTTTCCGGTGGCCAGATGGAGCGCCGCCCAGGCGATGATGCCGAAGCCCAGTCCGTTGGCGATGGAATAAGTGAAGGGGATCAGAACCAGCGTGAGAAACGAGGGGACCGCAACGACGGGGTCGTGCCAGTGAATCTCAGAGATGGTGGCCAGCATGAGCGAGCCCACCAGGATAAGCGCCGGAGCGGTGGCGGCCGGAGGTACGATGCCCACAAAGGGCGCCGCGCCGATGGCGGCCAGAAAGAGCAACCCGGTGACGATGGCGGTTACGCCGGATCGGCCTCCGGCGGCCACGCCAGCCGTGGATTCGACATAGCTGGTGACGGTGGAGGTGCCGGTGAAGGAACCGAAGATGGTGGCCGTAGCGTCGGCAAACAAGATACGGTTCAGCCGGGGAATGTTGTGGTCTGCGTCGATGAGCCCGGCGCGCTTGGTGACGGCTACCAGGGTGCCCAGATTGTCGAACAGGTCCACAAAAAAGAAGACAAAGACGATCTCCAGCAGGCCCTTATTGAGTGCGCCGCGAATATCCAGCTTGAAGGAGGTGGCGGCCAGGGCGTGAAAGCCTCCGGCGGCGGGCGACCAGTGGACCAGGCCCAGCGCCCAGGCGGCACCGGTGATGGCGAGAATGCCGATGAGCAGCGCGGCGCGCACTTTTTTTGCAAGCAGGGCCACCATCAAGATGAGCCCGGCGAGCGCCAGGGCTGTGGTGGGGTTGCGAACATTGCCCAGGGTAAGCAAGGTATCGGGGTCGCCCACCACCAGACCCGCGTTGCGAAAGCCGATGAGCGCGATGAAAAGTCCGATGCCGCTGGCCACGGCCGCGTAGAGCTCGTGGGGTATAGCGTGCAGAATCATCTGCCGGATGCCGGATGCGGTGAGCGCCAGAAAAATGACGCCGGAGAGAAAGACCGCTCCCAGCGCCGTTTGCCAGGGAATGTGCATCTTGAGGCAGACAGCGTAAGTAAAGTAGGCGTTGAGGCCCATGCCGGGGGCCAGCGCAATGGGGTAGCGCGCCACCACGCCCATGAGGATGGAGCCGAAGGCAGCCGACAGGCAGGTGGCGGCAGTGACCGCGGCCAGCGGCATTCCGGTTGTCGACAAGATGGCCGGATTGACCAGCACAATATAGGCCATGGTCAGGAAAGTGGTGACCCCAGCCAGAATCTCAGTACGCCAGTTGGTTCCCAGGCGCGTGAACTCAAAATAGCTTTCGATTTGCTTGAGCATAGGTGGTTACATCTAGGAGACCACACACACGCCGCATCGCAAAATGAGTTTATGCAGCTTGGCGGCATTCATCGGTATCGAAGAGGCAGTGAGCAGAGGCTTGACCCTGTGCTGTTCGATTCATACAAATGGCAAGGCAGTCTGATAAATTCACTTGAGTTGTAGTGTGCAACGCATTGCAGCCGGGACAGGAATCGATGTCCGGAGCTGAAGTTCCAAGGCCGGGCGTCTTGCCGGACGGTTGCAAAGGGCCCTCAAAAAGCACTGACGCGGGGTTCCGCGAATGTTTCCCCCAACCGAGAACAAGGAGGTTCTTTATGCCGACGATTACGACCAAAGACGGAACCGAAATCTATTACAAAGACTGGGGCGCGGGTCAGCCTGTGGTCTTTAGCCACGGATGGCCGCTGAATGCGGATGCCTTTGAAGACCAGATGGTTTTTCTGGCATCTCACGGCTACCGGACGATAGCGCATGACCGGCGCGGCCATGGCCGCTCCGGCCAGCCCTGGAACGGCAACGACATGGACACCTATGCCGACGATCTTGCGACGTTGACTGAGGCTCTGGACCTGAAAGACGCGGTCCACGTTGGCCACTCCACAGGCGGCGGCGAGGTGGCGCGGTACATTGGCCGCCACGGCTCCAAGCGCGTGGCCAAGGCTGTCTTGATTGGCGCAGTGCCACCGCTGATGCTGAAGACGGATGCCAATCCCCTGGGATCGCCAATGGAGGTCTTCGACGGAATCCGGGCCGGCGTTCTCGCCGACCGCTCGCAGTTTTTCAAGGATTTGACGATGCCATTCTATGGGGCCAACCGGGCCGGGTCAGAGGTCTCGCAAGGACTGCGGGATTCCTTTTGGCTCCAGGGGATGCAGGCCGGATTCAAGGCCGTTCTCGACTGCATCAAGGCCTTCTCCGAGACCGATTTTACCGAGGATCTGAAAAAGATCGATGTGCCCACGCTGATACTGCACGGAGACGACGACCAGATTGTTCCCATCAACGACTCGGCCATGCTCTCGGCCGCGCTGGTGAAGGGATCGACACTGAAGGTCTATCCGGGTGCTCCGCACGGAATGTGCTCTACCCTGAAGGACAAGGTAAACGCGGACCTGCTGGAATTTATTCGGAGCTAGAGCACTTCCGGCTTAAGTGTTTATGGTCGACATTGGGATCCGTGATATCCCACCCTTGAATCAAAGAACGATTCAAGGGTGGGGCGCACAAATTGTTGTTAACACTCGAATTGAAGAGACTCTAAGGTGCTTGGCTTTCCATCCTTTCTCTTGCAATAAGGGTGGAAAGCTTGACAGCCAGGGCTGCTGTTTACCCCAGCAGCTTGGCGGCATCTTTGGCGAAGTAAGTAACGATGAAGCCTGCACCGGCGCGGCGAATACCGAGAAGCGACTCAAGAATGGCGCGGTCGCGATCTAGCCAGCCCTTTTCAAACGCCGCTTGCAGCATGGAGTACTCGCCGGAAACCTGGTAGGCGCCGATGGGCACATCCACGCGCTCGCGGGCGGCGCGTATCACATCCAGATAGGGCATGGCGGGCTTCATCAGAATCATGTCCGCGCCCTCGTCCAAATCCAGGTCGATTTCGCGCATGGCCTCGCGCAGGTTTGCTCCATCCATCTGGTAGCTCTTGCGGTCTCCAAACTGCGGTGCGGATTCTGCAGCCTCGCGGAAGGGTCCGTAAAAGGCGGAGGCGAACTTGGATGCATAGCTGAGGATGGGCGTATCCGCGCAGCCAGCGGCGTCCAGCGCGCGGCGAATGGAGGCCACGCGGCCATCCATCATGTCGCTGGGGGCCACCACGTCGGCCCCTGCCTTGGCCTGGCTTACGGCGGTGCGGGCCAGCAGCTCGAGCGATGGGTCGTTGTCTACCGTCCAGCCGTCGCGGGTCTCCACAATCAGGCCGCAGTGGCCGTGGCTGGTGTACTCGCAGAGGCAGACGTCGCCGATGAGAACAAGCTTTCTGGCGGCATCAGACTGCTTGAGCGCGCGCAGACACTGCTGCACGATTCCGTTTTCTTCCCAGGCTCCAGCGCCTTGCTCGTCCTTGGTCTCAGGCAAGCCAAAGAGCAGCAGACCGCCCAAGCCCAGGCGAGCGGCCTCCTCGGCTTCTTTCACAGCCTCGTCCACTGAGAGCTGGAAGACTCCCGGCATGGAGCCGACGGCGCGGCGCACGCCCTGACCGGGACAAATAAACAGGGGATAGATCAGGTCGCCGGGCTCAAGGGTGGTTTCACGCACCAGCGCCCGCAAGGATTCACTGCGCCTGAGGCGGCGCATCCGGTTTTCAGGGAAGCTCATGAACTAAATTGTACTGCGGGAAGAGAGCCGCTGGCGGCGAGCCACTCGCCACAAGCCTTTCGCTTCTAGCTGGTCCGAAGATGAGTCAGCGGAATTGGTTGGGGACAACACAAATGCTCCGCTGCCCCATCTTTCGCTTTCGTTCGGCGAAAGGGTGGGGGAGCGCGAATCTCAATCGGCGCCAGCCAATCAAAAGCTAGAGGATAGAAGCTGCTTTTCACAGTTGGTCGTAGAGCGTCGAGTTGCGGTAACCCAGCAGCACGACCAGGGTCCATATGCCCAGGGCGGTGCCGAAAGGGAATTTAAGCAGGCTCAGAAACGCCGCCACAATGGCCACAATGCGCCCCCACTGTGTACGCTCCATCAGCCCCCATCCTGCCGCTAGCGCCAGGCCTGCCCGAAGAATGAGAATTACCCAGACAAAGTGCAGCATTGCCGGTCCTAACCACATTGGCGGCATGGGACCGTGCATCCATGGTCCATTCATCCATGGGCCGAAGCGGCCAGAGAGAATGACGTTGGCAAAAGCCAGCCCAACGATACTTATCAGCAAAGAAAATGCTGCATAGACAAACCACACAATGCTCAGCGCCTTAACTTTGCCCGCGTAGCTATCGAGTTGGAACTGGAAGCCGGGCACCGGGGGAACCGGGGCCTTGACCGGGCGGCCACATTGGGGACAAGCCGCCTGTACTGGTGCTATTGGTTGACCACATCCGCTGCAAAACATATTGCCTCCTCAGCACGCACTGAGATAACTACGAAATCGAGTTGCTTCAGGTTCCTTGTGCTATCGGCTGGAAGATGCCTTCTGTCTCTCCCATCGTTCTTCATGGCGGTCATCGCGGAAGACAAGGGCGGTGACGCGGCCCTGCCGGTCGCGTTCCACGGTGAGCCGTGAGGTGACGCCGCCGTTGGGATAGAAGAACGTACTAGCCGACTCCGCCGCCAGCTCTGAGGTTTCGCCCAGCAGGTTCTTCTCATAGATCTGATCGCCCTGGCGCAGGACGGTTGCTACGGTACGTCCGCGCGAATCGCGATACTCTCCAACCAAGCTCTCCAGCAGCGCGGAAGGCAGCTTGATGGCGGTGGGATGCAGGGGGATGACGCGCCGCTCAGCCAGGGTTGGCAACTCTGGTCCAATATTTGGCTTGGGCTTGTTCCGGTGCGCCAGCAGCCAGCGCGGCAGTTCCGGCTCGTCGTAGGCGCGGGTCCAGCAGTCGTGCCTGAGACCCTGGTAAATCCATAGCTTGATACGCCCTCCGGCAGCCTGGAATGCGTTGAACATCAGTTCGCTTTCGCGCAGAGGTACCACTTTATCTTCGCTGCCATGGAAGAGCCAGACCGGGGTATGGGCCAGCGGACGAGCGTACTTTGCCGGTAAGGTGGAGGTCTGCCGCCAGCGCTCCGGGGCATAGCTCCAGAAGATGCCTCCTGCCGCAATCGCCACCGCGGCCCAGCGCCTGGGATAAAGCCGCGCCAGCTCCCACGCGCCGTATCCTCCCAACGAAAGTCCGGTCAGGTAGGTTCGCTGCGGGTCGCCGTGGAACTCTTCCGTCTCCCGGTCTAGCGCGGCCATGGCCATGGCCATCATCTCCGGGTCAGTCCAGTAGTTGGCTTGGGAGCACTGCGGCATTACGATCACAAACGGCCAGCGCTCGGGGTGGTCGCGCACCGCCCTGGGCAGCCCGACCTGCGTCTGCCACATACCCTCAGAGCCGCGCTCTCCGCGGCCATGCAGAAAAAGGATGATAGGCCATAGCTTGCGGTCGTCCCGCCGCCACTCTTCTGGCAGGTAGACCTGGAAGTGGTAAGTAACGCCGCGCAACTCGACTCTGCGGTTCAGGAAACCCGTATCTTGCGGCGGTTCCGGCTGGGAGTGGTGGACCCTAGCCATCGCGGCATAGGCCGGAACGGGAGCCAAGGGTAGAACGGCGGCGCCGGCGAGTCCGAGGCAAGCCGCCAAAGAGATTGAAAGACGAAGCATGGCCGCTATCCAAGCACTAAAAAGCCCGGCACGCGATTGAATAGAAATGCCGGGGGCCTCCAGTGTGCCTGATGGGGGGGCGAGGCCGCAACCCGAAAGGAGAAATCGCTCCCAGATTCCTTGAGAACAGCTTTAGGATTTCTTGAGAATAGCTTTAGATATCCTTGACGCTTTTCTTATGGCTTGCGTGAAACAATCAATTTGCGATGCAAGAAGCGCTCACTACTCTACCTGAACCCGGCGACATGCTGGACCACTACCGCATCGATGCTACGGTTGCGCGCAGCGGGATGTCAGCGCTGTTCAAGGCTACCGACTTGAGCGATGGCAGCACGGTGGCCATCAAGGTTCCCCTTCCGGATATGGAGACCGATCCGGTGCTGGTGGAGCGCTTCAAGCGCGAGCAGGAAATTGGCCAGATGCTGAACCACCCTGGCGTGGTGAAGACCTATGACGGCGAGCAGCGCAGCCGGGTCTACATGGTCATTGAGTGGGTGGAAGGGAGGCTGCTGCGGACGATTCTCAACGAGCAACGCAAGCTACCTATCGACCGGGCAATCAAGATTGTGCTGGGCATTTGCGACGCCCTGGATTACATGCACAAGCATGGCGTGGTGCATCGCGACCTGAAGCCGGAAAACATCATGGTGGATAGAGACGACCGCATTAAGCTGATCGACTTTGGCATCGCCATGAAAGAGGACGCACGGCGGATTACGTTTGTGAACCTCTCCGCCACGCTGGGTACGCCGGACTACATCTCACCGGAACAGGTGAAGGGGCAGCGCGGCGACCAGCGCAGCGATATTTACTCGCTGGGCGTGATGTTTTACGAGATGCTGACCGGGCAAACGCCTTTCAGCGGGCCCAATCCATTTGCGGTGATGAACGAGCGGGTGCTGAACGATCCCAAGCCGGCGCGCAAGCTGAACCCGGAGATTACGCCGCAGTTGCAGGAGATATTGAACCGCGCGCTGGAACGCGATCCGCGCCATCGCTATGCCACGGCCAACGAGATGGCCTGGGAACTGGAACACCAGGATCAGGTGGGCGTGGATGAGGGTGAAGGCCGACCGCCGCTGCGCGGGCGAGGGGCGCCGAATGTGCGCAAGATGCTGCTCTACGCCCTGCTCGTGCTGGCGCCGGTGGCGCTGTTTGTGCTGATGCTGCTGCTGGCTCGGCGGTAAAACAAAATCTCCAATGGGTAGGGAGACTCATTCTTTCGGCTTAATCGTGTAGGTCAGTCCCATGGTGAACTGAAAAGAGTTTCTCTTGGTTGGCGGTTCCGACATTGGCGGATCGTTCAAGTAAGTGTCAATGGTGCCCAGCGTGAAGCCAAGGTTCTTGTACGCCGGAAATGTAAAAGAGTCGGTCTCGTTCATTGAGTAAGCCCGCGTGTTGTTGTAGGCGGGGAGAAAAGATACGGCTTGCGAGTAAGTCAACAGCTTTTGATGGAGCACGTAATTTGCCCCCAGGGTCGATCCCACCAAGTTCTGATTGGTGCTGGCTGAGCTGCTGATGAATTGCTGCTTCTCATATTGAATGGTTCCTTTCAGATCCGCCTCCTGCGTGGCGGTCTTAATCGCTGTCCAGCCCATGCCGCCGCCATAAACCTGCTGTAGATCAAGGTTCTGGCTGAAGTTGTGATCGAAGGCCGTCTGTGCCAGCGTGTAAAAGCGCGGCGAGAAGTATTCGTCGTATTCTGCATCGGCATGGTAGATTGCCGATTTTGACATTGTCTCCGCCACATACGTTCCCGGGGAGGAGTAATACCCCGGCTGAGTGATCTTTCCGAAAGACCCGCTGAAATCCACCGAAGTGCGATTGCGGGGATTGAGCCAGTGCGCCATGGGCGCCACCCGCACCAAGCCAATGCCTCCGGAGACTGTGTATTGGTTTTGCGTTGCAGTCACCAGCGTTGCGCCAGCGGTGGCTGAGCCGCTCCATCCAGCAAGAAAACTCTGCGGGTGGAACAACTGCCTGTTGAGTGTAGCCGCATCCATGATGTAAGGCGTATCCTTTACCGGCTCCGGCGCCCGAGCCGCACCGCCCGCTGGATGCACGGTGACCTGCTGATTCGACACCTCGAATGTACCCACCGGAATCCGCTCACCGTTTTTCTCGCTACGAAGCCTTACCTTGTCATTAACCACGGCGAACTTCTGGTTTGTGCGTATCTCCTTGATCTTGTCCCAGCTCAGAGAAATATCACCCAGCGGATCACAATGAAAAGTCACTGTGCCCCGCACGGCACTGACAAACCTTCCGTGCAGTGTGTCTCCGTTGCTCAGTACCATTACATCCGGAGCCGGCGTGGGGACGGGCTTTTTCTCCTCTGCCGAGCTCAACGCCCCGCAAAAAGCCGATGCCAACAAAATCAAGAACGCGGCCCGGCGGGAAAGAGGAAATAGGAGACGGACAGAAAAGCGGGATAAAGGAAAGCTCAGGGTCATGGGGATGATGATCCTTTATAGGGAAATAGGAAGAGCGGAAGGAGATGATGTGCATGCTCTGTTCTCTTCTAGTAGTGATGGTAACGCTTGCAGATAACGTGCGTATCTCGATACGCTCTAAAATGCTTCCTGCGAGGGCATCCGAAATAGAGAATTCCCCAGAACTCTCTTGCGCCAATCTGTGTTCAATTCCTGTCCGGGTTTCTCAATGTGTATTTCTAGAAGCTTCAGGATCGGCCGATGAATGGAGGTTGGCTGGTGGAATAGCAAGACTGCATCGATTGCGGCCGGCGGCCTTGGCCTCGTACAGGGCTGCGTCTACCTCGCGCAATATCTGATCGGATGTGGGATTGCCCCACTCTTGGGCGACCAGAACGCCGAAACTGATGGTTATGGGAAGAGGGCCGTGGGTGGTCTGAATCGGCGTTGCGGAGATGGCCGCGCGCAAATGGTCGGCTCGCGCCATGGCATCGGCCGTGGTGCAACCGGCGAGCACAACCAGAAACTCCTCGCCTCCGTAACGACCCACCAGATCGTAGGGGCGCACGGCTTTGAGCAGTCGGCTGGTAACCTCGCGCAGAACATCGTCGCCGATTGGGTGGCCATGTGTGTCGTTGATGTTCTTGAAGTGGTCCAGGTCTCCCAGCAGAACCGCCGTGCGCCCATTCTCTCGCGCGCCGCGGGCAAGCTCGCGCGCCAGTAACTCCAGGATGGCCCCGCGATTTAGCAGATTGGTGAGGCTGTCGTGGGTCGCCTTGAATTGCAATTCTTCCCTGGTTCGCCTCAGTTCGGCTTCCACTTCCTTCATCGCGGTAATGTTGCGTCCCACCCCGGCCATGCCGATAATCTTGCCTGCCGCGTCGTACAGAGGGACCTTGGTGGTCGCAAGGTGGCGGATTCTGCCTTTGGAATCTGTGATGTATTCTTCCTTGCTGATTTGCGGCTTTCCGGAGAGAACCTTCCGCTCATCCTCAAAGAAGCCCGCGGCAAGCTCTTCCGGGAAGAAATCGAAATCCGTTTTGCCCATGATCTCCGCGCTTGTGGTTGCTCCCACATTCTCTACCGCTCCTTGATTCGCCATCAAAAATCGGCTTTTCGTGTCCTTTACGTAGAGCGTATCCGGCAGATTGGCAAACAGGGTCCGCAGCATAGCCAGTTCCCGCATCGCGGGCTTATCGCTCCACTTGTGGAGTTTTGCCCTCATGCTGAGGCAGACCAGCACAGAGCCTACTGCGGCCGACAGGCACATAAGAAAGGCAAAAACAGTCCAGGGAATGGAGATAGAGTGTCCCAAGCGAAGCCCGAACGCAATGAGTGCGCAGGAGTCACATCCCGATGCCGCCAAACAAGAGAGCAGAGTGTGTTGAAGCATGGTTTCCATCCAGATCTTGATTCGAAGAGCAAACAGCAACGATCCGCCTTCAACCAATTGTTTGGCAAGAATTTACGAAGCATTCGCTCTCTCAACGAATCGATGCTCAAACAAATACCCGCATTCGCACCCTGTGTGCCATGCGCCAGCGTGCAGATGAAGGCGCCTGCAACAATCCACAAAGTATAGTACGGGATAAATGCCCGCGCCGACTTCCTTGGCAATAATCTTGAAGCTAGAGCGAAACCAGAGTTATTGTGTCCTGCATGAGATTCATGCAGTGTCATTGCTCCCTGATGGTCGCATCGACTTGAGCGTTGCGGCTTCGGGATACATCTACTCTGGTTCCGTGATAGCCATTTGGGGAGGAAATACCCATTTCAGGAATAAGTAAGCCGGGCCCGGAGAACAGCCTATTTCTACGTCCTCCCGAGAGCTGAGTTTGCAGGTGCGTCAGCGATAGGACTCGTCCCGGTGTATGACAAATTCCGGATACGCGCCACCGCCCAGCTCGTGCAGGTCCATTCCGATGCGCTCGCCATCGGGGTCCACTCGGAAGGGAACAACACGGTTGAGCATCCAGAAGAGCAGGTAAACCAGCGGCAGCATCAGTCCCAGCAGGGCTGCAACGCCAACAAGTTGAGCCACCAGTTGGCCGGGCAGAGGAGCAAAGATACCGGCGGCAATCAGGCCCCACAGGCCGCCCACGGCGTGGACGGTGATGGCGCCGGAAGGATCGTCGATAGAGAGGGCCAGTTCAAGCACCTCCACCAGCAGCGGCGTGGCGATGCCCGCGACCAGGCCGACGAAGAGCGACTCGCCGGGCGAAACAATGCCTGCGCATGCGCTGGAGGCAACCAGTCCGGCCATCCATCCGTTGGCGCAGAGGCTGGCGTCGGGCTTGCCGAAGCGAGTGCGCGTCACGGCGAAGGTGGCCGCCAGGGCCGCAGAGGCGGAAAGCAGAGTATTGACCGCCGTCACCGGCAGAGCGGAAAGCGGCGCATGAAGCCAGAGGATTGCCCCAGCCACGTTCCATGCCAGCCAGCCTACCAGCGCCAGCAGGCAGCCGAAAAGCACATAGACGGCATTGTGGCCGGGCAGCGCCGTAGCCAGGCCCTCCCTGGGAAATTTTCCTTTGCGCGGTCCGGCGATCCATATTACGGCCAGTGCGCTCAGGCCGCCCAGCATATTGACCGTGGCCGCGCCGCCGCCGTCAAGAAAGCCCTCGCCCAGGCCGAAGTTTGCGCCCAGTTGAGCCAGCCAGCCGCCGCCCCAGATCCAGTGCGCCGTAAGAGGAAAAATAATGGCTGCCATGACTGCCGCCGCCGCGCATCCGGCGGTCAGCCGCCAGCGATCCGCGCCAGAACCCCAGGGCAGCATGGCAGTCAGTGCTACTGCCAGAAACTCGAAGAGCAGCGCGAGCTGCGCCAGGGGCTGGGTGGTACTGAACCCGCCGAGCAGTAACGGACCGGCTCCGAGCCAGTCCCATGTTTTTCCGGCGAGTTGGAAGGTGTGGCCTGCCGCGCCGGCAGTGCCGGTCAAGGCCGCGCCGATCAGCGCAAAGACGATGGCCGAGACGGCCAGGATGGCCACATTGCCGAGCAGCGATTGCGCGGCCGAGCGGGAGCGGCCCAGTCCAGCATTGATGAGCGCTACGCCTGCGATGGCCAGCGGGGCCAGCAGCAAGAGGACAAATGTGAGCGCGAAGGCGGCATCAGAAAAGGGGAGACCTGGAGTCATGAGCGGTTGCCTCCGCGCGCTTCCATGTGTCCGCGTACAGCAACCGCCAGACCAAGGGCCTCTACCGCCAGCCCGCAGAGCACAAAGGCCGCTCGCGGCACCGGCGCTGGAAACAGCATAACCGCGGCAATGGAGAGAAAGAACCCGGCTGGCATCACCAGCAATCCGGCATATTTCACAGTCGTTCCTTTCCGCGCATCTAAGGGCCGGTATGCACCACATTATGGATGCACTTCCAGCCACCGGACCGTCTGATGCGAAAGAGGTCTGCGTTGCTACATGATTGTTTCTGAGTTCGGTTGTTACGTCTTTATAAATTCTATAGCAGCAGGTTGATAGGATTGGCTTCGCAGGTTATGGGCTGCGGCAATCGCATGAACGCGGTTCAGACCCGATCGCAGACTTCGCTGTGAGCATCCTGGGCCGTTTTTGGCCCTTTCTTTTGAAGGAAATGCAGCGGTTGACCGGCTGTGGGCGAAAAAAGGAGCCGATTATGTCAATAAATGTGTTGGTGCAATCGCCCTGGGGGAGGGGCGTTCTTAACTCGACAGGCTAGCATTGGAGCATTTTCGGAATACACATAGACTTTTTGAGAGACGCGGAATGTGGCTTTTACTTCCACCCCAGCGACGAAGACCTGTCGCTGGGGCCCCGGTTAAGGAAAAATCCACTTTGATGCGTGCTTTCGGTCTACACCTATTCCACAAATGCTATATGGCCCCTTACGGTTTCTTGTCGAGGCGCAGGCGATAATGACCTATGTATATTCGTCTTCCCTGGACCCACAGAATTCTTCCTGTAATTCTTGGCGCAGTCACGCTTGCAGATGTAGCAGTGCTCTTTGTCTGGGATGGTTTTCCTGGACTGTTTCCGGCCAGAAGCCACGATTTTCTCGCGGCATTTTCATTGGCGCTGATTGCTTTTGCATACTTTGTCTACCAGATTGCGCATCGGCCTGCACGGATGGAATTTGCCAAGGCGGTCATGCTGGTTTTTGCCTTTCTCTTTTGGGCTGCCAACCAGTTCTGGCCGGATCTGCCTGAAGCGATACTGTTCAACGACATCGCGATCGCGCTGTTTGTTCTCGATGTATTTCTGGTCATTGTGGGCTGGCCGTCGACATTGACGGACGGCTCCTTTGCAGAGACGGACGGGGAACCACCCAAAGAAGAGCAATTCTGAGCGAGGTCAATATGCACAGATGTTTCAATGTTGGGCTGCCAAAAAGCTAATCGGCGTCTACGTGGCGCTATTTTTTCTGATGGCGCAACTGTTGGCCAAGGTGCGTTTCGGCCAGTCGCCCACGCCACCCATTTATGCAGGCGGCGCGCTGATTGTGGCCGGCGGTTTAGTGATGGTTTTCTGGAAGGGATGAGCCATTTTTGAGCCAGGGCTGGCGAAGTCTGGCCGCAGTATGGTATTTTTCTGTGCAAACATCCCACTCCCCGGTATGGAACTGCCAGGGAGCGGGTTTTTATTGGTTTGCAATAGCAATTATCACAAGTTGTATTCCTTTCAAAGGCTTACAAAAAATAACCTGCGACAATTTTTTTATAGGGGTATTTACTTGACGCCACCAGATACAACAGGTTGTGGTTTGATCAA
>VFSW01004880.1_pt1 | contig 19961 bp, 17 predicted proteins | sample 5358111 | NCBI WGS metagenome assembly VFSW01 (sample SAMN11554181, study PRJNA540505) | mine drainage metagenome | isolation source: sediment from site ElyBrook_90M | place: USA: Ely Copper Mine, Vershire, VT | collected 2017 | reverse complement strand
GCGCGGTCCCGCGAGGACCGCGAGCCCCTTCATTGAGCGCTACGTCTTTCCCGACGGGGAGCTCCACGAAGTCGGCAACCTGGTCTCGATGCTCCAGACCCACGGGTTCGAGGTGCGTCACCTCGAAAGTCTGCGAGAACACTACGCTCGCACGCTGCGCGAGTGGGTTGCCAATCTCGACAAGCGCTTCGACGAGGCCGTCGAGGATGTCGGGATCGAGCGAGCGCGTGTCTGGAAGCTCTACATGGCGGGCTCGGCGGTCGGTTTCGAACGCCGACATTTGGAGATCCACCAAGTCCTCTGCGTCAAGCCTGAACATGGACGAAGCGCCATGGCCCTTCGTCCAGACTTCGAACCAGACTTCTGAACCTCGTCAGCTGGTTCGCCGGCTCAGTTACGCGGGTGGGGTAGGAAAATCATTGGCTTCGGCGTTGGTGACCAGTTGGGGGGCTCCCGACAGGTCTCGGGCCCGCAGCGTATAGGTCCACTCGATCAGACACCAGGCGAAACCCAGTTGATAGAGGACTTCGCCGGTGAATAAGTACGTGAAGTGCCAATCGGGCAGTGACGCCGCGCTGAGAATCCCGCCAGCGAGCTGGAGCACGAAACCCGAAACCGACCGCAAGGTCCGTCGAGTGTGGACCAGGAGCACCGTAATCCCCAGTTGTACCAGAGCCCCGACGACGCCGGTGGTCATGTGGGCCCAGTTGAAGAACGCCCCGTGATTGAAGGGGGTGGCGAGCAGCACCATCAGCGACAGGCCAACGACACGCAGTCCAGTCCACACGAACGCACCGATTCCGGCACTTCGCAGGTACTCTCCGGTGCGCCACAGGCCCATCATTGCGATCAGGTAACCAATGAAGATGATGGGCAACGTGCGGTGAAAGACGCCGAAAAAGGAGATCCCGTCGAGCTGCAATTTGGGACCGTGGTACAGGATGTAGCACCACAGTAACGAGGTGAAGAAGGCTACTTGGGTCAAAAGTAGGACGTGGCGGGTCGCCAGTTCGATGGACCGATTCGTGACCTTGGTCTCGGGACCACTCACGACCGGGCCGAACATGGGTTCAACCGTGGAAACGGGCGCGCGATGCCTCAAGCTCCACGAGCGCTTCGGCGCGTCCGACCCAGTTCTCGACCTTCACCCACTTGCCCTCGTCGAGGTCCTTGTAGACGGTGAAGAAATGGCTGATGCGGTCCAGCGTGCGCTTGGGCACGTCATCGATGTCTTTGGCCGACTTCCACTCGGGGTCGTACGCGGGAACCGCGATGAGTTTGGCGTCCTCGCCATTCTCGTCGGTCATGATGCACATGCCGAGGATTCGAGACTCGATGAGACAGCCCGGAAAGGTCGGGTATTGGCTCAGCACGAGCGCGTCGAGGGGGTCACCGTCGCCGCCGAGGGTGTCGGGGATGAAGCCGTACTCGGCCGGATAACCCATGGCGACGGTGAGGTGACGGTCCAATTTGATCGAGTTCGTCTCGTGGTCGAACTCGTACTTGTTCCGGCTGTCGCGCGGGATCTCTACAATGACGTTTACCGTTTCCATGAGGCCGCGGGCTCCTTTGGCATGAGTGGTGCTAACACGTGTTTCGACTCAATCGTAGCCACCATCGTGGTCTCTCTCACGTGCTCGACGGGCTTGGGACCTAACGCCCTAGGGTCTCGGGCGACGTGCGACCTAGGATTTGCACTTGAGTTTGTTGGACGAGGAGGTCTCGATGGAACGTATTGGTGTGGTCGGCTGTGGTCTGATGGGATCGGGAATCGCCGAGATCGCCGCTCGGGCCGGATCCGACGTGATCGTCATCGAACGTAACGCTGAGGCGCTGGCCCAGGGCACAGCGCGAATCGAACGCTCGCTGTCTCGCGCCGTTGCTTCGGGCAAGCTTCCCGAGGACGAAGCCGTACGCGCCCGGGCCAACCTCGTCTACTCAGAGGACTTCAATCTCTTGGCCGATCGTGAGATGGTCATCGAGGCGGTGGCCGAGGACGAGGAGATCAAGATCGACGTCTTTCGCCGTCTCGACGCGATCGTCGAGAGTTCCGACGCGATCCTCGCCACCAACACGTCGTCAATCCCGATCATCAAGCTGGCCATGGTCACGAAGCGTCCAGAACAAGTCGTCGGAGTCCACTTCTTCAACCCCGTCCCGGTTCTCAAGCTGGTCGAAGTGATCTCGTCACTGCTCACCAGCACCGAGACGACCCAGCGGGTCCACGACTTCGCGAGCGGTCCCTTGGGCAAGCGCGTCATTACCTCCAAGGACCGCGCCGGATTCGTGGTGAACGCCCTATTGATCCCCTACCTGCTCTCGGCGATCCGTATGCTCGAATCGGGCTTCGCCAGTGCCGAAGACATCGACACCGGCATGGTGCTGGGCTGTGCGCATCCGCTGGGCCCACTCGCGCTCAGCGACCTCATCGGCCTCGACACGACCCTGGCGGTGGCGGACTCGCTCTACGCCGAGTTCAAAGAGCCCCACCTCGCCCCGCCACCGCTACTGTCGCGCATGACCCAGGCCGGCCTGCTCGGGCGCAAGTCCGGCCAGGGCTTCTATTCCTACAAGGCCTGACGACGCGCGCCGAACGGGCCACTGCGCTCGGGCTACATTGTTGCGCGAAGGCGTCGACCAGGAGACCAGCGTGTTCACCTATGTCGTAACCCTGCAGTGCACCGACACCGCGGGCATCGTTCGTGCCACCAGTTCGGCGATCTTCAACCTCGAGGGCAACATCCTCGAGAACGACCAGTTCACCGATCCGGTCACCGGGCAGTTCTGCATGCGCACCCGTTTCGAGACGCCGCTCGACGACGTCAGCACGATCCGCTCGCGTCTCGACCAGGACCTCGCCGAGTTCCAGCCGCAACTCGGCGTGCGACTCGAGAACGAGCGCCGTCGAGTGCTCGTCATGGTCTCGAAGGTCGATCACTGCCTCGCCGACCTGCTCTACCGACTCGAACAAGGCGACCTTCCCGTCGTCATCGCGGGCGTCGTAGCCAATCACCCCGATCTGGCCCCGTTGTGCGCGAGATACGAGGTCCCCTTCCACCTGGTGCCGGTGAGCCCGGCAACGCGCGACCAGGCCGAGGAGACGTTGCGCGGTCTCATCGAGGATCTGGACGTGGACTTCGTCGTGCTCGCGCGCTACATGCAGATACTGTCCGCCGCGTTCTGTGCGCAGTTCAGCGGACGGATCATCAACATCCACCATTCGTTCCTGCCCGGCTTCAAGGGGGCGCGGGCCTATCACCAGGCCTACGAGCGAGGCGTCAAACTGATCGGTGCGACGGCGCACTTCGTCACCTCAGACCTTGACGAGGGTCCGATCATCGAACAAGACGTCGTGCGAGTGACCCACGCGCGCCAGGCCCAGGACCTGGTCGCACTCGGGCGCGATATCGAGCGCAGCGTCCTCGCTCGGGCGGTCCACTTGGTCGGTGAGGACCGCGTGGCTCTGGTCGGTCAGCGCACCGTCATCTTCTCCCAGTGAGTCAGGTGACGGGGTTTCGCTCGGCGAAGCGCTGGTCAAGGTACGCGCCGGTGCGCATGACCTCAACGAGGTGCTCCACGGCGTCATAGACGTCGACGTAGCGAAGATAGAGCGGCGTGAAGCCGAAACGACAGATGTCGGGAGCCCGGAAGTCCCCGATCACCCCGCGCTCGATCAGCGCCTGGACGATCCCGTATGCGTGGGGGTGCCCGAGGGCCACCTGGCTGCCGCGCCGTTCGTGCTCGCGCGGCGTGTAGAGGTTGAACACCCGCGCCAGGCGCTCTTCGACCAGCGAGATGAACAGGTCGGTCATGGCGAGGCTCTTGGCCCGTACCTGGTCGATCGAGGTGCGATTCCAGACGTCGAGCGCCCCGTCGAGGGCGGCGAGGGCGATGATCGATGGCGATGAGGTCACGAAGGCCTGCACCCCGTCAGCCGCTTCGAAGTCGGGTTCGAAGTCGAAGGGCCGGGCGTGTCCGAGCCACCCGGGGAGTGGGTTCTCGAGCACGCCCTGCCAGTGCTCGCGCACGTACATGAAGCCCGGGCCACCCGGACCGGCGTTGAGGTACTTATAGGTGCAGCCCGCCGCGAAGTCGACGTTCGCGCCTTGGACGTCGAGCGCCAGCGCACCGGTGGAGTGGGCGAAGTCCCAGAGCATCAGGGCTCCCGCTTCGTGGACCTTCGCCGTGATCGCCTTCAGATCGAGCGCCTCACCGGTACGAAAGTCCACGTGGGTCAGCTCCACCAGCGCGACGTCGTCGTTGAGTTCGGCGTCGAGGTTGTTGCGGTCGATGGCCTTGAGCGTGATCGGCCGTCCGGCCCGTTGGCACACCGCCTCGATGATGTAGAGGTCCGAGTGGAAGTTGGCGGCGTCGGTGAGCACCACGTGACGATCGGGGCGCAGTTCGAGGGCGCCCCCCACCAGCTTCGCGATCAAGATGGTGAGGGTGTCGGCCACCAACACCTCGCCCGGGCGCGCACCGATCAGTGGTGCGACTCGATCGCCGAGTCGGGTGGGCTGAGCCATCCAACCGGCCTGCCCCCAGCTTCGAACCAACCCACGCCCCCACTGGTCGTCGATCACGTCGATGACCCGGGCCTTGCCGGCCGAAGAGACCGGGCCCAGCGAGTTGCCGTCGAGGTAGATCTCGCGCTCGTCGAGGATGAACTCGTCTCGGATGGCGGCCAACTCATCACGCTCATCCAACGCCACGCACTCTTCACGGGTGGTCACAGTATCGACCTCACTTCCCACAGCAGCGGAAAGAGACGCTGCGCGATCGTCGTATCAAGATACGCCATGCCCTCACTTCCGCCAGTGCCCGGTCGTCGCCCGATCTGGCGACCGGCCATGAGCATGTGCTGGTGGCGCCACATCGCGAGACGCTCGTCGTGGTCCATGAGTAGTTCGCCCACCGCGTGCAGCGCACTGTACTGGGACCCATCGTGCGAGCGATAGAGGGCTCGTAGCAGGTCGAGCACGTCGTCTTGGTCCGTAGCGCCCAGGGTACGGCGAAGCGAATGGACGAATCCACCCCAGATCGAGGGCAGCTCACTCATGTCGCGCAGCCAAGCACGGCGCTCGTCGTCGAAGAGCTCAAAGGTGAGCATCGACGCCTTGCCAGCGCCACTCAGGAACTCGATGGCCCGGAACTGGAAGGACTGGAATCCCGACGCTGGATCGAGCGGGTCACGGAACTCGAGGAAACCCTCGGGCGACATCGATTCGAGGACGCGAAGATGACCCAGTAATAGGTCTTCGATCGAGACCATGCGTCGCAGGTGCGAGATCGCGCCCCAGGGCTCGTTGTCGTACAAGCGCGTACTGGCGCGACGCAGTTCATCGATGATCACCTTGAACCAGAGCTCGTAAGACTGGTGCACGACGATGAAGAGCAGTTCATCGGGAGCGTCCGTGCTGAGCGGGTTCTGCAGCTTCAACAGGTCGTGGATGCGCAAATAGGTCGAGTAATCGGTGCCATCGGTCACGAATTGCACACTAGTTTTAGTAAATACTTGATTATTCGTTCTCGGACGGCTCGGTCTACTTTCGCGTCAGGGGCTTGTACTTGATCCGGTGCGGTGTGTCGGCGTCGGTTCCCAGGCGCTTGTGACGCTCCAGCTCATAGTCCGAGAAGTTGCCTTCGAACCAACGAACGACCGCTTCGCCCTCGAAGGCCAGCACGTGGGTCGCAATGCGGTCGAGAAACCAGCGATCGTGACTGATCACGACGGCGCATCCGGGAAAGCTCAAGAGTCCGTCCTCGAGCGCTCGCAGCGTGTCGACGTCGAGGTCGTTGGTAGGTTCGTCCAGGAGCAGGACGTTGCCACCACTGCGCAGCACCTTGGCCAGTTGGACCCGATTACGTTCGCCCCCCGATATCTCACCGACCTTCTTCTGCTGATCGCTTCCTTTGAAGCCGAAGCTGGCGACGTAGGCGCGCGCGTGGATCTCGCGGTTCCCCACGATCATGTGCTCTTGACCCTCGCTGATCTCGTCGAAAACCGTCACCTCGGGGTTGAGATTGTCGCGCGACTGGTCGACGTAGGCGAACTGGACGGTGCTGCCGACCTCGAACTCGCCGCTGTCGGGCGACTCCATGGCCATCATCATGCGAAAGAGCGTGGTCTTTCCGGCCCCGTTGGGTCCGATGACGCCCACGATGCCTCCGGGCGGGAGCAAGAACGAGAGGTCCTCGATCAACAAGCGCTCGTCGAATCCCTTGGTGACGTTGTTGGCATTGACCACGACGTTGCCCAGTCGAGGACCCGGCGGGATGGCGATCTCGAGCCGCTCCGCGCGCCGCTCGGCCGACTCAGACTCCGCGACCAGCTCGTTGAAGGCGCTCAGGCGCGCCTTGCCCTTGCTCTGGCGCGCGCGAGGTGACATTCGGATCCACTCGAGTTCTCGTTCGAGGGCGCCCTGGCGCACCTTGTCGGACTTCTCCTCCTGGGCCAGACGGGCCTGCTTCTGCTCCAACCACGATGAGTAGTTCCCCTCCCAGGGGATGCCCCGCCCGCGATCGAGTTCGAGGATCCACGACGCCGCGTTATCGAGGAAGTATCGGTCGTGGGTGATCGCGACGACGGTGCCGCTGTAGTCCTGGAGCGTTCGCTCGAGCCAGGCCACCGACTCAGCGTCGAGGTGGTTCGTTGGTTCGTCGAGCAAGAGTAGATCGGGTTTGGAGAGCAGGAGCCGACACAGTGCGACGCGACGGCGCTCCCCACCCGACAGTTTGGTCACGTCGGCGTTCGCCGGTGGCAGGCGCAGCGCGTCCATGGCGATCTCGAGGGTGCGCTCGAGGTCCCAGGCGTTGGCGGCGTCGATCTTCGTCTGGAGGTCGGACTGTTCGCTCAGCAGCGCGTCGAAGTCGGCGTCGGGCTCACCCATGGCGCCACAGACCTCGTTGAACCTGATGAGAAGGTCGCGCTGCTCGGCGATGCCGTCGGCGACGTTACCCACGACGTCCTTGGTCGCGTCGAGTTCGGGTTCTTGGGAGAGGTAGCCGACACTGAAACCTGGCGTCAGTCGAGCCTCACCGGTGAATCCGTCGTCGAGCCCGGCCATGATGCGAAGGAGCGAGGACTTGCCCGAACCGTTCGAACCGATGACGCCGATCTTGGCGCCCGGGTAGAACGAGAGGTTGATGCCCTTGAGCACCTCGCGATCGGGCGGATAGAAGCGACGCAGGTCGCGCATGGTGAAGATGAACTGAGCTGCCATCTCTCAAGTGTGGCGCAAATCTTGATTGGCTCGCGGCGCCGAGTCTCGATCGACAACCCGTAGAATCCCGAAATGTCCCAACCAGCCACGACGACTCATCGCCACGCCCCCGACTGGGTGATCCTCACCATGGCCTGTCTGGCCCAGTTCATGGTGGTGTTGGACGTCTCGATCGTCAACGTCGCGCTGCCCTCAATGCAGCGTGACCTCCATTTCTCGATGTCCAGCGCCCAGTGGGTCGTGAACTCCTACGTGCTCACCTTCGCGGGATTTCTGCTCCTCGGAGGACGCGCCGCGGACATCTTCGGTCGCCGACGGGTCTACCTGAGTGGTTTGGGCGTGTTCGTCATCGCCAGCATCGGCGCGGGATTCGCGGCGACCGGTGGCCAGATCGTGGCGGTGCGGGCACTGCAGGGAATCGGGGGTGCCATCTTGTCCCCGGAGACGCTCACCATCCTAGTCACGACGTTCCACGGGACACGCCTGCCCAAGGCGATCGGGGTCTGGAGCGCGACGGCCGGTGCTGGAGGTGCGGTCGGTGGACTGCTCGGCGGGATCTTGACGGGTTGGGCATCGTGGCGATGGGTCTTCTTCATCAACGTCCCCATCGGCATCGTGGCGGCGGTCGTGGCCGCGATGTACCTGCGCGAGATGCGCAACCGCGACGCGGCGGTCAAACTCGACGTGACCGGGGCTGCCCTGGTGACCAGTGCACTCGCGACCCTGATCTATGGCGTGGTCAACACCCCCAACGAGGGCTGGACCTCCGCGACCACGATGTCGTGGTTCCTCGCGGGGGCGGTGCTCCTGGTCTCGTTCATCTTCTGGGAGTCGCGAGTCGCCTCGCACCCCCTCGTGCCCTTTCGAATCTTCAAGTCGCGCTCGCTCAGCGTGGCCAACCTGGTGATGCTGCTCGTGGGTGGGGCGTTCTTCGCCATGTGGTACTTCTTGACCTTCTACTACCAGTACATTCTGGGCTACGACGCGGTGAAGACGGGTTTCGCCTTCTTGCCAATGGCGCTCTCGATCATCGCCGGGGCCCAGATCAGCTCACGGATCCTCGCCAAGGTCGGGGTGCGCCCGCTCTTATTCGTTGGTGCGACGATGGCCACCCTGGGTTTCGCCTGGATCTCGCTGATCCAGGACCACAGCACCTACCTGGGGGCCATTCTCGCGCCCTCGATCATCTGCGCCTTCGCCATGGGTCTGCTATTCACTCCGCTCGCGACCGCCGCGACCGCCAAGGTCGAGCGCTCCGACGCCGGACTGGCCTCGGGAGTGCTCAACACCGCTCGCCAGGTCGGCGGATCGATCTCACTCGCGGTGCTCGGGACCATTGCGGCGGACCGAACAGCCACTTTCGTCAATCCCCATTCCGCGACGGCGTTGGTGTCTGGATATCAACGGGCGTTCCAGATTTCGGCCGCCATCACCGCGTTGGCCCTGGTGACCAGTTTGGCTCTTCCGTCCGCCACCACCAAACGCCACAGCCACTGACCACGACCGATTTCGGGCGCGCCCAGCACCGAACTTGACCCCTTCACGCGCCCCACAAAATAGTGAGCAATGGGCTAGGGTCTGGTCCATTATCCAACCAGTTGGTGACAGTCATGCGAAAGCACCTTCACGATTGGGCGAAACGAATGGTCAAGGGAGAAGAATGAATAAGGGAATCAAGCTGTTGGGCGCCGGTCGTCTGGCTTCAACGATTGGCGTCGCGGCGCTCGTCGTGGGATCAGGCACCGTCGTAGCGGGAGCAGCGGTGAATTCGGGTCACGCAAGCAAGGGTGCGGTCTTCTCGGCGCACGCCACCTATAGCAAGACCCTGGCCTGTGAGGTGACGGACACGGGCGGCATCAATGACAAGTCCTTCAATGCCTCGGCCTTCTTAGGTCTCCAGCAGGCGGCCAAGGTTAGCAAAAACATCGTCACGTCGGTCATCTCGACCCCCTCGAACGGTACCGAGTCCAACTACGACGCCGAGATCGCATCGCTGGTCGCCCAGAAGTGCAACATCATCATCACGGTCGGCTTCTTGATGTCCGACGCCACCTGGAACGCCGCGGTGAACAATCCGACGTTCCACTTCGCCCAGGTCGACAATGGGAACACCAGTCCCGGTAACGACGGCGTCGCGGTAGCGCCCTTCACGGGCACGGCCCCTGGCAACAACATCTTGGGTCTGACGTACTCGACCCAACAAGACGCCTTCCTCGGCGGTTACGAAGCAGCCGCCTACGCCGCCATGAAGAACCCGAAGTCGCCCAAGGTCGCCACCTACGGTGGCATGCAGTTCTCCTCGGTGACCTCATACATGGACGGTTACTACGACGGCGTGATGTACTACAACACCCACGCCAAGCCCAAGCACAAGGTCCAGGTCCTCGGATGGAACGAGAAGACCCAAAAGGGCACGTTCAGCGGCAGCTTCACGGACCAGGCAACGGCGCGCACCGACACGACGGCCTTCCTCTCCCAAGGCGCCACGACCGTGTTCCCGGTCGCCGGTTCCGACGGGCTCGGCACGACCTCGGCAGTTCGCACGTGGAATGCGGCGCACAAGCTCAAGGCCAATGTTGAGTGGGTTGACACCGACGGCTGCGTCAGCGACGCGCCCGACTGCAACCTGTTCTTGAACTCGGTCACCAAGGGCGTCACGGCGTCGGTGAAGGCGGCGGTGCTCATGCAGGCGACCGGCAAGTTCGTCGGCAGCAACTACATCGGCACGCTCGCCAACGGAGGCGCCGCGTTCGTCCAGGACAGCCAGAGCAAGATGGCCAAGGCCCTGCCCAAGTCGGTCTTGAAGGCCGTTGCCGCGATCGCCAAGGGTATCGAGCACGGCAGTATCAAGGTAGCCATCGCCGGTAAATAGGGCTTTCGGGTAGTAATCCAAACCACGAGGGGCTGGGCCAAGGGGCTGAGCCCCTCGTGGTTTCGTAGTGACTGAGCAACGGACTTGGCAATGAAACTTGAGTTACGCGGTATCACGAAGCGTTTCGGGACCCTGGTCGCGAACCACGACGTGAACCTGGTGGTCAATCCCGGCGAGATCCACTGCCTGCTCGGAGAAAACGGGGCCGGCAAGTCGACGTTGATGAACATCCTCTATGGACTGCTGATCCCCGACGAGGGTCAAATACTCATCGACGACGAAGTGGTCACCATTCGCGACCCCAAGGACGCGGTCGGTCACGGTGTGGGAATGGTGCACCAGCACTTCATGCTGATACCGGTGTTCAATGTCGTCGACAACGTGATCCTCGGGTCCGAGCCAGTCAAGCCCTGGCCGGTCATCGACTACAAGGCCGCGGCCGCCCGGTTGCTGGACCTGGCCAACGAGTACAACTTCGAGATCGATCCACAGGCGACCATCGAGAACCTGCCGATCGGCACCCAGCAGCGCGTCGAGATCCTCAAAGCCCTCAGCCACCATGCGTCGGTGCTCATCTTGGACGAGCCGACCGCCGTGTTGACCCCCCAGGAGACCGACGCCTTCATGGTCATCCTGCGCTCGCTCAAGGAGAGTGGCAAGTCCATCATCTTCATCACCCACAAACTGCGCGAGGTCCTCGCGTTGGCCGACGTCATCACGGTCATGCGTCTGGGTGAAGTCGTGGGAGTCACCACGCCCGCCCAAGCCGACGAGCGCAAGCTCGCCACGATGATGGTCGGACGCGACGTGAACTTGATGGTGGACAAGGCACCCGCCTCACCCGGCGAGGTGGTGCTGGACGTTCGAGGGATCTACGTCGAGGACGAGCGTGGCCTCACCAGTGTCAAGAACGTGTCCTTCGAGGTCCGCGCCGGCGAGATCCTGGCCGTAGCCGGCGTCCAGGGCAACGGACAGACCGAACTCGTCGAGGCCCTGACCGGCATGCGCCGGCCATCGGCGGGCCGCATCACGCTCAACGGCGTCGAACTCGCGGGCGAACCCGTGCGGCGCTTCCTCGATGCTGGCATCGGTCACGTCCCTGAGGACCGCCAACGCTACGGCCTCGTCCCCACCCTGTCGATCTCGGACAATCTGGTGCTCGATCAGCTCGACGACCCTCGGTTCCGACGTCGATTCGGAAGAAACCTGAAAGCCATCAAGAACAACGGCGTTCAATTGGTCGAGCGCTACGACATCCGCGCCCAGAGCGAGGAGGTGGCGGTCAGTGCTCTCTCGGGTGGCAACCAACAGAAGGTGGTGATGGCGCGTGAGCTCTCGCGTGAGCTCAAATTGTTGATCTGCTCACAGCCCACGCGTGGCCTCGACGTGGGCTCGGTCGAATTCATGCACCGCCAGATCGTGGCCATCCGCGATTCAGGTGTCGCGGTGATCATTGTTTCGAGCGAACTCGATGAAGTCGTCGCACTCGGGGACCGTATCGCCGTACTCTACGACGGTGATATCCAAGCCATCGTGCCCCCCACGACGAGCCGCGAAGAACTCGGTCTCTTGATGGCGGGCGCCCGCGCCGAGCAGGTCACGCTATGACCACAACGGCCACCCAGCCGGCGCGTCTGGGCCCACTCATGAGGCTCGCGCTTCGCGCCCGACACGCCAACATGTTCATCGTCTTGGTGCTGGCCCTTTTCGTGGGGCTGATCTTTGGCGGCATCATGATCGTCGTCACCACGCCGATTTTGCTGACCTCGTGGTCGCACGCCTTCTCCCCTCCCGGCGCCCCCATCGCCCGCCGCTGCAACACGGTGTGGTTCGCCGGCGCCCCACTCTTTCAAGGGGCGGTCGTCAACTTCCACGCGTTGCGGATGCTGATTGACAACCCGTCGAAGGTCAACCTCGCCACGGTCCTGACACCACTCTCAGGAACCTTGACCTACGCGACTCCGTTGATCGTTGCCGGACTCGGTCTCGCCATCGGTTTTCGCAGCTCCCTGTTCAATATCGGCGGTCAGGGCCAGGTGGTCGCCGGCGGCGTCCTCGCTCTGCTCGTGGCCTTCTCCTTTCACCTGACACCGCTGGTCCAGGTTCCCTTGGAGATCCTCGCCGCGATGCTCGGCGGGGCCCTCCTGGCGGGACTTGCGGGGGTACTGAAGGCCTATACCGGTGCCCATGAGGTGATCGTGACGATGATGAGCAACTACACCATGACCTTGGTCCTGGGCTACCTGTTGATCCAGTCGCTCTTCGCGCGTCCGGGCGCGCGAGACGGTGCCTCGAAGGCCGTTGGTGCGACGGGTCAACTCCCATACTTCTTCTCCCATCTCAGTGCATCACTCCTGTTGAACTTCGGATTCGTCATCGCGGTCATCGCGGTCATCGCGGTCCAGTGGTTCTTCAAGCGCTCGAAGACCGGCTTCGAACTCCTCATGGTCGGTCAAAACCCCGACGCCGCCCGGGTCGCGGGAATCTTCTCCAAGCGTTCGATCATCATCTGTCTCACGCTTGCGGGAAGCCTGCTCGGGCTCGCGGGAATGCTCGAACTCACCGGCGTCGATCACTTCATCACGCCGAACTTCGGTGGCTCCTACGGTTTCGACGCCATCACGGTAGCGCTGCTCGGTCGCAACAAGCCCTGGGGCGTCTTCTTCGGGGCCATTTTCTTTGGAGCGATGTTCACCGGCGGCGAAGCGATGCAGGCCTTCACCCCCACCAACATCCAGTTCTCCCTGGCCCAGGTCATCCAGGCGGTCGTCGTCTTTTGCGTCGCGACCCCGGCGCTGCTGATCGAGGCCTTCCGACTTCGTGACGGGGCCCATCTCGTCAGCACCACGGGCGCGGGAGGTTGGCTCTGATGAGCACGGACTCACGCTCAATCGTTACCCTCGAGAACCTGCGCAGCGTATCGCGCACTCGTTCTCTGGCGTACGGCATCACGCTGATGGTGCTGGGCGTACTCGAGATCGTCTGGTATGGATCAGCCGCGTCGGGACTGCACACCATCATCCAGTTCGGCTACAACACGGCGACGGTCTGGCCGGTGGTCTCGAGTCCCTGGAGATTCCTCCTGCTCTTCTTCGGCGTTGCGATCATCGCCCTCGCGCTGCGCGCGGCGTCGGTTCCCCTGTACTCGCGTCTGGTCGCCTCGATACGCGGATCGCGCACCATGACCGCGCTGATCGGCGCGTACTTGGTCATCTGGCCGGTGCTGCTCTGGGCTGGTATCAATCAAGGCGGCCAACTTCGAACGATGACCATCCCGGTCGCCCTGACCGGCGACGTCTTTGGAGTACTCAGCATCGCCACCGGTGCGGTCCTCGCGTGGCGACGCCTTGACCGCAGCGCCTCGGGACTGCTCTTCACGGGCCTGTTCGTCTTCTTGCTGGGCTTCCTTATCTGGGTCGCGCGCGGCAGCCTCGATCTGCAACTCACCGCGATCTTGGCCAGCGCCGTGGCCGTGTCGACCTTCCTCATCTTCGGATCAGTCTCGGGAACGCTGTGCGAGCGCTCGGGTGTGGTGAACATCGCCATCGAGGGTCAGTTCATGGCCGGCGCCCTCTCTTCGATCGTCTTCACGAGCGCGCTGCAGGGCACCGGGCTCTCCAAGACCTTCGCGCTCCTGCTCGCGGGCCTCTTCGGAGCCCTCTTCGGATGGATCCTTGCCGTGATGGCCCTGCGCTATCAGGCCAACCAGATCATCGTCGGCGTGGTGATCGTCGCCTTCTGTACCGCCATGTCGCAGTTCCTGGTGACCCAGGTCCTCGACCTGCGCCAGAACCTCAACGGCTCCTATGGGCTGCCGGTCTGGGCCGTTCCGGGACTGTCACGCATCCCGGTCATCGGTCCGGTGCTCTTCGACCAGAACGTGCTGGTCTTCGTCGCCTTCGCCATCGTCATCATGGCCAACTTCGCGCTCTTTCGAACCCGTTGGGGTCTGAGGGTGCGTTCGGTGGGCGAGAAGCCCATCGCCTCAGAGACCGTCGGGATCAACGTGGTGCGAATGCGCTACGGAGCGGTCATCATTGGCGGCTTCGTCGCGGGGATCGGCGGCGCCGGTTTCACGCTCGGACCAGGATCGCCATTCACCTACGGCATGACCTCGGGCTACGGCTACATCGCGCTGGCCATCATGATCTTCGGTCGTTGGCGGCCCTACGGCGCGCTCATGGCCTCGCTGCTCTTTGGATTCACCATCGCTCTCAGCGCGAACCTGAACCTCTACCTTCAGCAGTTGGTGATTCCCCAGCAGTTCATCAGCGCACTGCCCTACCTCATCACGATCGTGGTGGTATCAGGGGTGGTCGGGCGCATCCGCCCACCAGCGGCAGACGGGGTGCCCTTCGAACGGCGCTAGACCCGGTGGCGCCCGGGCCGCCGGGTTGGCCCCAGCGCCCGTTTCGCGTAGCGGCCGCGACCTTACGTCGAAGCCTGCGACGAGTGAGCACCAATCGATTGGAGCCACGCAATCACGTTGTTTTGTTGGGTGCCACGGCCGGTCGCGGCCTCCAACGCGGTGCCGTGGGCATAGTCTGGCTCCCAGTCGAGGTCTGCGCCGGTGTTCAAGAGGCGCTCGGCGGCGCGACGTTGACCGGCGCCGCAGGCGTGCCAAAATGCTTGGGAGATCCGTTGCGGATCCTGTTTGGTCCCGAGGAGTTCTTCTAATCGGTCCAAAATGCCGAGTGCACCAGCGTGCCATAACTGGTCGACCTTCGCGCCACGCGCCACCAGCAGACGAGCGACATTCCAGCAGGCGTAGCCCACGGCGTTATCGAGGGGTGTTCCGATGGAGCCGCCCGTCATTTCGAGGTCGGCTCCCGCGTCGATGAGGGCAGCGGCCACCTCCACGTCGTCGCTGCTCGCTGCATAGTGCAGGGGAGTCTCCGAACCGGGACCCGGCGTCAGCGAGCCTCCTCCGGTCGTGAGGACATTCGGGTCGGCCCCGGCGTTGACCAATACCTTCACGATGTCCGGCCCTTTAGGGAAGTATCCCGGCCAATCGGTGACGAAATGAAGCGCACCGCTCGAACCGCCCCTGCCCACGAACCTCGCCCGGGCCAAATCCGGATTCGCGGCCACGAGGTCCCTCACTCGCTCGACGTCGCCACCACGCACGCCGACAAGGAGCTCGAGGGCGATCGGATCCTCTCGCGGTATGGCCACCACTTCGATTCCATCGCTCATGGACAGAATGATTGCAGGCGGCGCATCGATGCGCCAACCACGACTGACTAGCGCGATGAGACGAAACATGGTGAAGCTCGTGACCCGGCCCCAACCGCAAGTCAGAACCTCACTGCTGGTAGCACGTTGTTCGACCAGCTGCGTTCGAATGGCGTCGAGCGCACGAAACTACGCGCACGTCTTGGATTGACATCCAACGCTTCGAAGGTCACTACGACAACACGGCACCTCGCTCACGCGAACTCAACGACACCGTCGCTGTCGCGGTCGCCGTCAACTCCATCGTTCATCAGCATCGACCTATTCGTCTTGACGAAGAACCAGCCCAGTCGTGCTCAACGAGCCCGACGGGTTCTGCTGGGCGAGCACGATCGCGTGAATTCCACGGCGACCGCCAGGGAACTTTCGGCGAACATGTCGATCACGATCTCGGGCGCCCACGAGTACCTTTTACACTCGGCGATGATGTCCGATTCTCGACCACCACCAAACTACGCTTGGTCGATGACTCCACGGGAGCGAACGGTGTCAGTTGACACGTCTCAAGGCGAAGCATCTTATTCGCCTTTGGCGAGTGAGGGTTTTACGTTGATCGAGTTGCTGATCGTGATCGTGGTCCTCGGCGTCCTCGCGGCGATCGTGATCTTCGCGCTCGCAGGAGTCCAGACCAAAGCAGCGGTCTCGGCCTGCAAGACCGACGCCAAGACGGTCGAAACCGCGGTCCAGGCCTACGAGACCCAAAAGGGTGTCTCACCAACCGCGTCCAGCGACCTCACCTCGGGCCCCAACAACTACCTCCAGTCGTGGCCCTCGAGTCCCTACTACTCGATCACCCTGAGCGGGTCATCGGTCATGGTGGCCGCACCAAGCGGTACCACGGCGCTGTCGGCCACCTCGCCCGACGTCTGTATCGGCGCGGGCAGTGCTACGACCTCCTCGACGACTTCGAGTTCAACCTCCACGACGTCCTCGACCTCCTCGACCACCTCCACGACCAGCCCCTCCAACGGCGTCACCTTCGTTGCCTCGACGAACATGAGCAACGGGAGTGGCACCTACGGTGGCACCGATATCCTCCAGGTCAACAACCTCAGCGCCATCACGGCCCTGACGGTCACCGTGAACGTCGTGCGCACCGACTCGGCGACGAACTTTACGAGTGACTGGAACAGTTTCCCGGGCGGGTACGTGGCGGGCGTGACCAACGTGGGTGCCACCACGATCACCTACACCTATACCTTGGCGAGCCACCGCACCATCCCGGCGAACTATCTCAACGGACAGATCGGTTCGCAGTACAGCGGAGACAGTCTGGTGCACCTGACGACTTCGGACACCTGGACGGTCACCAGCACCTCCAGGGGCATCACTGCAACGCTCTCGGGTCACTTCTGATCGGTAGCGTCACCCTCCAGGCGTGTTCAACCGAGCGAGCCCAGTACGCGCACGACCCGCGAAGCTGCCTCCATGGCGTGCTTGAGTGCATCATCGATCGACTGATCCATGAGTCGCGCTGCGAGATACGCCCCCGTCGCCGCATCACCCGCGCCAGTCGTGTCGAGGACGTCATCGGAGATTGAGGTGCGACGAAAGGTCTGCGCATCGCGGCGCGCTAGTGCCCCCTTCGCTCCGAGGGTCACCACGACCTCACTGAAGAGCCCGGACAACATCCGGGCCGCCCCTTCGCCATCCAGCGCGCCGCTCAGCGCGATCGCCTCCTCCTCGTTGGCGAAGATCATCGTCGATCCACTCGACGCGGCGAGGAACCGGGCCGGTGTGACTTCGAGCAACGGGGCGAGCGAACAGACGTCGACCGAAGTGCTGATCCCGCGACCGAGGGCCTCGCGAATCGCCTCGACGCCCGTAGCGCGAGTCGCTTCGTCGAGCAGGGTGTAACCCGAGACGTGCAGGTGGTCAACGGGTTGGCCCAGGACTTCGAAGACGTGCTGACGAGTCAGCAGGCGATTCGCTCCACGATCGCTCAGCATGGCACGCTCGGCGTCGGCGGCGACGATCGCCACGACGACGCCGGTCGAGGCTGCGGTGAATTCGAGTTCGCAGGTAACGCCGCTTCGTGTCAAGTCCTCGACGAAGGTTCTGCCCGATACGTCGTCACCGGCGGCTCCGACGTATCGCACGTCGTGACCAAAGCCCGCGAGGGCCGACGCCAAGTTGGCGGCGGCCCCACCGCGTCTGCTGCGCACCGTCGGAGGGGTGTCGCTGGTGGGGGCGACCTATGGAGTGGGGCGTACAAGTTGGTCGAGCAGGACATCTCCAATGTCGACGACTCGCTTGGCGTTCACGCACCCGCCAGCGCGGCAGCGACTTCTCCGGCGAGTCGGGCGTTGGCGATGACCAGGTCCCGGTTCACCTGCACGCTCGCCCCGCTCGTGAAGCGAGCGAACTCGGCCAGCAGGACCGGCGTCACCGCCTTGCCCGTCACGCCTGACGCGCGCGCCACGCCCAAGGCGCTCTCGAGGGCGTCGTGGTGCAGCTGCGCGTCGAGCTGGTGACTCGCGTCAACTGGATTGGCGAGCAGGAATCCGCTGGACGAAAACTCTCGATGGGCCAGAAACGCCGCGGCGGCCTGGGCCGGATCGTCCACGCTCCAATCGAGAGGGAAACCACTCTCGCTGCGATAGAAGCCCGGAAAACTCAGTGTTCGGTATCCGACGACCGCAACGCCGAGTGAATCGAGCCGTTCCAGGGTGGCGCCGATGTCGAGGATCGACTTCACCCCCGAGGCAACCACCAACACCGGAGTTCGCGACAAGCCGGTCAGGTCGGCGGACTCGTCGAAGCTCGTCACGGCTTCGCGATGCACCCCGCCCAGCCCGCCGGTCGCCATGACGCTAATGCCGCTGCGGTGCGCGACGGTGACGGTCGCGGCGACGGTCGTCGCTCCATCACCATGCAAACCAATCGCCACCCCGAGGTCGCGTGCGGAAAGCTTCGAGGCTTCGCGTCGGGGTTCACTGAGTCGCTCGAGATCCTCGACGGACATCCCCACGACGACGCGTCCCTCGAGGACTCCAATGGTCGCGGGCACCGAACCACCCTGGCGAACAGCGTCCTCGCACGCACTGGCCACCTCGAGATTCACCGGGCTGGGAAAACCGTGTACCACGATCGTTGTCTCGAGAGCCACGACGCCGCGTCGCTCATGAAGTGCGGCGTCGACCTCGTCACTGATGACGATCGAATTGTTCCCATGGTTCTTCATGCAAGGCGAAGTGTACTGTTTTGGGGTGGTCCAATCGATCGAGATCCCTTGGGACGTCCTGCGCGCTCACGCGCGTTCGGCCACGTCGCTCTCCTACGCGCCGTACTCTGGTGTGCGCGTCGGGGCCGCAGGTGTCACCAGCGACGGACGTATCGTTGAAGGCGCCAACGTGGAGAACGCCAGTTACGGACTCACCCTGTGCGCCGAGTGCTCGCTGGTGAGCGACCTGATCCGCCAGGGTGGTGGAAGACTCGTCGCGGTCGCCATCGTCGCGGGCGACGGAGAACCCATCGCCCCGTGCGGTCGTTGTCGCCAAGTGCTCTTCGAGCACGGTGGGAACGAACTGGTGCTCGACGCCGGTGAGGGCTGCGACCCGCTCAGCATGCGCGAACTCCTCCCCGGCGCCTTTGGGCCATCGGAGCTCGACAGTCGCAGCGATCGATGACCTTTCACTCCGCGGTCGATGTCATCACCGCCAAGCGCGATGGAGCTGTCTTGAGCGACGAGGCCATTGTGTGGATGCTCAATGCCTACGATCGCGGCGAGGTGGCCGAGGAGCAGATGTCGTCGCTACTCATGGCCGTTTTCTTCAACGGTCTCTCGTCGGGCGAACTCGGTACCTGGACTGACTGCATGATCGCCTCGGGCGATCGCCTCGACCTCTACGGCCTCTCACGACCGACGGTCGACAAGCATTCGACGGGGGGAGTCGGCGACAAGATCTCGCTCATCCTCGCGCCCCTCGTCGCGGCCTGCGGGGCGGCGGTCCCCCAACTCTCGGGCCGCGGACTCGGTCACACCGGTGGCACCCTCGACAAACTCGAGTCCATCCCGGGGTGGAACGCCGTTCTCTCCAATGACCAGATACGCGACCAGCTCGAAGACGTCGGCGCGGTCATCTGCGCCGCAGGTCAGGGGCTCGCTCCGATTGACCGCAAGCTCTATTCGCTGCGCGACGTCACCGGCACCGTCGAGTCGATTCCTCTGATCTCGTCGTCGATCATGTCCAAGAAGATCGCCGAGGGCACCCAAGCCCTGGTGCTCGACGTCAAAGTGGGTCGAGGCGCGTTCATCAAGACCCACGCACGCGCTCTCGAGCTCGCCAGAACGATGGTGGGCATCGGCACCAACCACGGCGTGTCGACCGTAGCCCAGCTCACGTCGATGGACGCCCCACTAGGGCGAGCGGTTGGTAACGCTCTCGAGGTGAATGAGTCGGTGGAGGTACTGCGCGGCGGAGGGCCTCGCGACGTGCGCGATCTGAGCCTGGCCCTCGCGTCGATAATGGTCGAACTCGTGGGACTCGATGTCGACCCTGCGCTCAAGCTCGACGACGGCTCCGCCTACGACGTCTATCGCCAGATGATCAGCGCCCAGGGCGGTGATCCAGACGCCACGCTCGCGCGCGCAGCGTGCACGACGACCGTCGTCGCCAAGCGCGAGGGCG
>VFSW01004879.1_pt1 | contig 19963 bp, 16 predicted proteins | sample 5358111 | NCBI WGS metagenome assembly VFSW01 (sample SAMN11554181, study PRJNA540505) | mine drainage metagenome | isolation source: sediment from site ElyBrook_90M | place: USA: Ely Copper Mine, Vershire, VT | collected 2017 | reverse complement strand
CTTCAAGAAAGCAGCCTAAAATGCGGGTCCAGTCGAATTCCTGCGGAGAGCCGCATTTCATAAGGCGGTGCTTGCCGAGATCCTGGAAGAAAGGGTCGTGTCGAGCCGCGGTCGGCAGATGCCACGGGGCGTCAAGCGCAAGATGAGCAACTTCCCGCTTCGTCCGCGCAACGCTTCCGCCACGGGTCCGGTCAGCTATGCCAAATACATCAAGGTAATTAAGTGAACAGTATTTCCGCTAAACTGGACCGCGGCGCTTCCAATCGGCTGCTGTATGCGGATGGGCTGCGCCCCCAGGCCCGCCGCCGCCAGCAGACCGGAAAGTAACCGCGTCCGCCGGCCCGGGCTGAAACCTAATCGAGCCACCGTGGCGTTCGTATACCTTTAGTAACCAAATAATAACACGGGTTGGACCTCCTATTAATAGCTCAGCTTCAATCCATTTCCGGTTCCGTCTCCTCCACCAGCCTCTCCACGTGCACCCGGTAGATGGCCGGCTTGCCGTCCCGGTCGCTCTCGAAGTAAATTTGCTGGCTGTTCGCCGAAAAAATCGGCGCCACCATGGCCGCGTCGCTGGCCCCGTGCTCGCACAGCGAAAGCTCCCGCCGCGTCACCCGCAGCAGCAGCAGGATGTACGGCGATGCCCGGTTCTGGCTGGCGCCCACGAACACCGAAGTGTTGCTGTTGCATCCGAAGTGCGCATACTGGCTGGTGCGCGCCACCTGCTGGTCCGTGTTCTGGTCCGGCGTGCATTCGCGGATGGCGTGTAACTGCCGCGGGTCATCCGGAAAATTCAGATACAGCACCGTGCGCCCGTCCGGCGACCAGCGCGCCGGCCCGATCCGCCCCGCGGCCAGCGGCAGTTTGCGATTCTGCGTCCCGTCCAGGTTCACCAGCCACAGAGCCTGATCCGCCTGGCGGTACAGAACCTGCGCGCGCCGCGGCCGCGGCTGCGGGTGCGAAAGTAGGAACGGCGCCTCCGTCACTGTCCGCGCCGCGCCCTTTTGCAGCCCGATCACCCTCACCCGCGAGCCGCCCCCGCGGCTTTCGCCGATCACCGCCGTGCCGTCCCCCGCCACGCTCGACCCCGCGCAGCGCTCCCAGCCTTCGGCCACTTCGTAAACCGCCCGCTCGCGCGCCTTGCCCAGGGCCATGTGCCGCAGCACGCGCCCGTCGAAGTAACAGAAGCTGCGCTCGTCCGGCAGCATGGCGATCGACTCGCTATCCAGGTGCGCCGCCTCGGTGAGCCGACGCGACTCGCCGTTGTGCAGGTCCATCCGCAGAGCTTGCGGCGCGCCTTCCGCATCGTTTCCGTAAAGCAGGAAGCCGCCGTGCCGCGAAACACAGCGGTTGTAGTAAGCCGGCAGCCAACTGGAATGCGCCGGATCGGTCAGCCGCAGCACTTCGAATTCGGTTGCCGGATCGGAGTAGCGATGCCAGCCCGACGGGATCGCCGCGCCCTTCTGCTCGGCCCATCCGGCCGGCACTCCCCTCATAAAGAAAATGGTAGCATCCGCGCTTACCGCCGCCCCGCTCCGCCCGCCGCCGCTTCCATCGCCTGCGCCATCTGCTCCCGATACCGCTCCAGGCTGAATTCGCCCAGGGCCCTGGCGTGGGCCGCCCCGGCCATCTCCCGCAGCCGCTCCGGTTCCCGCAGCGCGCTCTCGATGGCCCGCGCCAGCGCTTTGTCCGTGCGCTCCTCCACCAGGTAGCCGGTCACGCCGTGCGCGATCAGTTCGGGGATGCCGCCCGAGGCATACGCGATCACCGGCACGCCCGCCGCGAATGCCTCCAGGATCGCGCGCGGCGTCGCGTCGCTGGCGGCCGAAGGCGCCACCAGCAGGTCCAGCGTCCCCAGCACCTGCTCCACGTCCTCCCGCCAGCCGGCGAATTCCACCGGCAGGCCTTCGGCCAGCGCGTCCAGTTCCCTGCAGTAGCGCCGGCCCGCCGCGTCCGAAAACAGCGGGGCGCCGCACACCACGAAGCGGCATTGCGGCATCCCCGCGTGCAGCCTGCGCGCCGCCCGCAGGAAATCCACCTGCCCCTTCTCCGGCGCCATCCGGCCGATCATGCCGATGCGCATCTCCGCGCCCGCTTCGCGCCTGGCCGGCCCCATCCGCCGTACCCCGTTGTACACAACCCGCACACCGCGGTGGTCCGCGTACGGCAGCCACGCCGCCGCCACGAACCGGCAGCAGGCCACCATCGCCGCGCGCGCGTGCGCCAGCGACCGTCCCGCCAGCCACCGCCCCATCCCGCCAGCCACGCTGTGCGCGTGGAACAACACCGGCGCACCCTGGCGCGCCGCCAGCGCGGCCGCCGGCAGCAGCCGCGGTCCGTTCACGTAAATCAGGTCCGCCGCGTAACGCCGCGCCAGCCGCCGGATCTCGCCCGCCAGCACCGGCGCCTCGGCCGCAAAGCGCGCCATGTCCCCCAGCGTCTTCCGGCCCGCCGCGTACGGCCCGCACCGCAGCGCGTCGAAGGTGGCCCCCCGCCGCGCCGCGCACCCCGCCAGTTCTCCGTCCCCGGGCGCCGCCAGGTGCATGCTCCAGCCCCGCTCCGCCAGGGCCGGCAGCAGTTCCAGCAGGCACCGTTGCGCGCCGCCCAGTTCTCCAAACTGATCAAGACACAAAATGTTCATCGCGGACCGCCAGCGCCAGCACCCAGAAGTACAGCGGCAGAACCCGCCAGTAAGTCAGCAGGTCGCCCGTCAGCATCTGCGCCATTTGCCCGGCCCAGAATGCCAGCATCCAACTGCCGAAGAAGCGTTGCCGCGCATCCGCCGCGCGCGCCGCCCGCCCCGCCGCGCGCAGCATCTCCACGCACAGCCACAGCATCGCGCCCAGGCCCGCCACGCCGGTCTCCGCCAGCAGGCTGAGGTACATATTATCCGCGATCACCGGCCGCCCCAGGTAACTGGTGTAGGGCAGGGTCTTGTATCCGACCCCGAACAGCGCGTGCCAGGGATGCTGCGCCAGGAATCCCAGCACCACCCGCCAGCTTGCCACCCGCCCCGAAAGCAAGCCCTCGGTTTCGGAAAACAGGTACCGCACGGTCACCGCCAGCCGCATCCAATAGGCGCTCGCGAAGGATGGCGGAGCCACGCGCAGCGCCGCCGCGCCCGCCAGCGCCGCGCCCGCCAGCGCCGGCAACAGCCGGCCCGGCCGGATGCGCGCACGGTTCCGGTACATCAGCACAGCGGCCGCCACCAGCGCGTTCACCAGCGACCCGCGCGAGTACGATAGCGCCAGCGCCGCCCCGAATACCAGAACCCCCGCCAGCAGTCCCTTCCTCGAAACCGGCGACTCTTCTTCCGGTCTCAGGTAGGCCGCCGCGATCATGGTCAGGAAGAACGCGCAAAAGTTGCCCAGCGTGCTGGCCTCGTAAAACAAGCCCTGCGCGCGCCGGTAGACCCCGGACTTCAGCCAGATGAACTGCGCCCCGTATCCCGCCGGCGCCGGCCACGGGAAGTAGAAATCCGCGCAGGCAAAGAGCGCCGAAGCGATCGCCATCCAATACCGCAGGCGCGCCTGCGCGAAGCTGTCCGGCGCTGCGCGGCCCGGCCCGTGCGCGGTGTAGAAGAACACGTACACCGCGATGCCGAACAGGGCCACGCGCATCAGGCTGCCCAGTCCCGCCGCCGCGCCCGAATAGAAGGCCGCCAGGCCGGCGCTGCCCAGCAGGATCAGGAAGAAGATACCCAGCGCGCGGTTGAGCGGCGCGGCCCGCACGCGCCATTCCGAGGGCCGCAGCGCGCCGGCCAGCAGCCCGGGCAGCACCAACAGCAGCGCGGGATGCACTCCGGCATTGCCCGGGCCGAACGGCAGCGGCGGCAGCAGCAGCGCGGCCGCGAAGAACCACAACAGCCACCGGTCGCGCCGCAGAATCCCCCAGTAGGCCAGCGGCGCCACCACCAGCGGCGCGCCCAGAGCCGCGGCCAGCCATAGTTTCGGCGCCAGCGCGATGGCCGCCGCATAACCCCCCATGAGTACCGGCGCCGCCCACCGCCACGGCTTCTCCGCCGCGGCCATCAGGTCCGGTCCAGTGTGCGATAGCTGAGTTCCAGGGTCAGATAGATCACCGGAACGATCAGCCCCAGCATCAGCGCCGCCAGTACGTGAAGCGGGATGTTGGGCGCCGACGGCCGCTCCGGCACGATCCCCGGATCGATGATCTGCAGCCGCTCGCCGCGATTGCCCAGTTCGCCTTGCGCCTGGCTCACCTGCTGCTCGATCGCCGCATAGGCCTCCTGGGCCGCGTTGCGTTCGACATCCAGGCGGTCGCGCTCGGCCAGCCGCCGCGCCAGCAACCCTTCCTGCGCCTCCAGTTCGTGGTCCACCCGCGCCAGTTGTTGCCGCAGCACCGCGGCCGATGCCGGGGCACTCAGCTCCGCGCTCATCAACTGGCGCCGCAGGCTGCTCCTCAGTTCGCCCTCGCTTTCCAAGTTCTGTTGCAACAACTCCACCGGCTGCTGCGTAGTGAAACGGCTCCAGGCCGCCTCCGTCCGGTCCAGCCGCGCGCGCGCATCCGCCGCGTCTTTCTCCAGGCCCTGCGTCGCGCCCAGGCCGCCTTCCCGGTCCGCCGCGCGGCTCAGCTCGACCGTCTCCTCGCCCAGGTACACGGCCAGCGCATGCGCCGTCTTGGCGTCGGACAGCGTTACGCCGATCTCCAGAATCTTGGTGTCCCGCACCATCCCGACTTTTAGAATCCGGTCCTTCAGCGATTCGATGGGCCAGCCCGGAAAGCGCTGCCGCAGGTGGAACTGGTCGAGCGCGCGTAGAAACAAGCTGTCGCTGGCCGCGAAGTGTTCGTAAGTCCTCAGGGATTCGAGATAGATGGGACTTATTCCCGTGGCGCCGCGGAGATCGGCGCCGGACGGCGGCTGCACCAGGATGCGGCACGTGGCCGTGTACTGGCTGGGCGCCATCAGTCCGGCCGCCAGCGCCACGCCCGCCGCGATGCCGCACGACGCCGCGATCCAGCGCCATCGCGAGGCCAGGTGCCTGAGATAGCTATAAGTGTTTACAGACGCCGCCATGGCCTGTGAGATAGTGTAGCCTATATGGCCCTGCTGCTGGCCCTGGTCATGCTGTTAATTCCCCTGGCGATCGCGCCCGGTTGGCTTTTTTACTTCGATGTTACGCCTAAGATCGTGGTGTTGCTGCTGGGGACCGCCGCGGCCGCGGTCTGGTGGGCGGCGCGCTGGTCCGAAACCTCCCGCGCGGTGCGCTGGTTCCTGCCGGTGGTGTGCGGCATGGCCCTGTCACTGGCGGTTTCCACGCTGGCTTCCACCAATCGGGCCCTCTCGCTGGGCGGCAGCTCCTGGCGCGACTGGGGCCTGCTGACGCAACTCACGGCGCTGGGCTTCGCCTGCCTGGTGGCGGCCTGCGCCGCGGGACGGCCGGAAATCCACCGCGCCATACTCCGCTCCGCGGCTGCCGGCGGACTGCTGGCGGCGGCCTACGGCATCGCCCAATACTTCGGATGGGATGCGCTGCTGGACCCCCGCGGCTATCATGCCGGTGAGGGCGTCTGGACCATCGTGCGGCCGCCTTCCACGCTGGGCCATGCGGATTACTTCGCCAACTGGATGCTGTTCGCGGTGTTCGCGGGCGTGGCGCTGGCGTTGTGGGGCGATATCCCTTTTTGGAAGCGGCTGGCGCGCGTCTCGGCCTTGCTCGGCGCCGCCGCCATCGTCTTGAGCGGCGCCCGCGCGGCGCTGGCAGGCCTCGTGGCGGGCGCCCTCTTCCTGCTGCTCTGGCGCGGCCTGCGTCCCACCCTCCGTTCCGCGGCTGTGGCGCTGGTGTGCCTGGCCGCCGCCGCGGCCTTCTATCTCTCGCCGCTCGGGGCCAGGCTGCGCGCCCGCGTGCATTGGTCCCTCCAGGAACCCGCCGGCGGCGCGCGCTTGCTCCTCTGGCGCGACAGCCTGCGGATGGCCGCCGACCGCTGGCCCGTAGGCTATGGGCCGGACACCTTCATCGCCGCCTTCCCCCTCTACCAGTCGCCCGCCCTCGCCCGCGCCTATCCCGATTTCTTTCACGAGTCCCCGCACAACATCTACCTGGATGCGCTGGTGGCGCAGGGCGCGGCGGGTCCCCTGCTGCTGCTGGCTTTGGGCGCGTCCGGATTCGCGGCGGCCTGGAGCGTGCGCCGTCGTCCCTTGGCGGGCCCCCTCGCGGCAGCGCTCGCGGCCATGACCATCAGCCAGCAGTTCGCCTGCTTCACCATGCCCACCGCGCTCGCATACTACGTCACTGCCGCCCTGTTGGTGTCCCTGGGATCCGCGCCGGCGCCCGCCCTCCATCGCCGCTGGCTGCGCCTGGCCGTGAGCGTGCCTGTGGCGGCTATCCTCGTCTATGCCGGCGTGCGCCTGTGGGCTGCAGAGAGCGCGCTGGCGGACGTGCGGCGCAGTCTCGACGCCGGCTCGACCGGCGACGCCGCCGCCCGCTTCGCCGATTACCAGCGGTGGCGCTGGCCCGGCGCCGGCGCGGACCTCTGGTATTCGCGCCGCCTGGCCGCGATCGCCGCCGGCAACGCCCGCCGCGACATCCGCGCGCAGGCCTTCCAACAGGCCGGCGCCGCCGCCCGCCGCGCCGTCCAAACCGCCGAGACGCCCTTCAACGCCTATTACAACCTGGCCTCCTTCTACGCCGTGCGGAACAATTTCGCCGGCGCCGCGCAGGCCCTGCGCGGCGCCATTGCCTGCGCGCCCAACTGGTTCAAACCCCATTGGATGCTGGCCCAGGTGCTCGAAGCCGGCGCGCGTTTGCCGGAGGCGGAGGCGGAAGCGGCCCTCGCCGCGGACCTGGACGGCGGCCAACATCCCGAGGTCGCCGGTACGCTGCGGCACATTCGCGCCGCCCTGTCCGGCGCGCCGGCACAGAAGTAAAATCTTCCGCCGCGGCTTGGGTCCGGCGCGCGCTATCGACTAAAATCGAAGCGGAGGGGAATCATGCGGTCGGCCGCAACGGCTCTTGCACTACTGGCGCTGGCGTCCCTGGCGCGCGCGCAAGCCCCGGTGGTCAACGCCGGAGGCGTGGTGAACAACGGCAGCTATTCCGCGCAGGGCGTGGCGCCCGGCTCCATCGTCGCTATCTTCGGCACCAATCTGGCCAGTAAGGTGGCCATCGGCGACACCATTCCCCTTTCCGGCACGCTGGACACGGTCACCTCGGTCACCTTCAACGGCGTCGCCGCGGGCGTGTACTTCGTCGGCCCGCTCCAGCTCGATGTCCAGCTTCCCTGGGAAGCCCTGCCCTCCAACGCCACCAGCGGAACGGTGAACGTGGTGGTGACCACCAGCACCGGATCGTCGTCGCCGCAGCCCGTGAACGTACTGCTGGCCCTGCCCGGTATCTTCACCATCAATCAGGCCGGCACAGGCCAGGCCATCGCCACCGACAACGCCGACGGGGCCATGGCCGCGCCCACCGGCTCGATCAGCGGCGTCGCGGCGCATCCCTTCTCGCTCGCCACCCAGGGCCAGAACGGCCACGCCCTGATCCTCTGGTGCACCGGGCTGGGACCCGTCACCCCGGCCATTCCCGACGGCGCCAATTCCTACAATCCGGACGGCAGTGTCACGGTGCGGCAAACCGTTCTCAAGCCCGTGGTGATGGTCGGCGGGGTGCAGGCCAACGTGTTGTTCTCGGGCCTCGCGCCCGGGTTCGTCAGTGAGAACCAGGTGGATGTGACGCTCGGGGGCGGCACGCCCACCGGAAGCGCAGTGCCCGTGACCATCCAGGTCAATGGCGTCACCTCCAACCAGGTGACCATCGCGGTCGGCCCGTAGTCACCAGGCGTTGCGGCCGCCCCAGATCTCCGGCAGGGTCCACCACAGAATCCGGAAATAGACCTTCAGCGAGCGGTTGCGCGCCAGCGCCAGGTCCAGGTCGCGGCGCTGTTGGTAGGTCAGCCGGCTGCGTCCCATGATCTGCCACAGCCCCGAGAGCCCCGGCTTCACCTCCAGCACGGCGGCGGCGTGGGCGCGGTAGTGCAGTTCCCACTCGGCGGCGGTCATGGGCCGCGGCCCGACCAGCGACATCCGGCCGCGCACCACGTGCGCCAGTTGGGGCAATTCGTCGATGGAGTGGCGGCGGCAGAAGCGCGCGAATGCGCTGGTCACCCGACGGTCCCGCGTGCCCTTCTCCAGCGGACCGCTTTCGTCCACGATGCGCTCGATCAGCGCGAAACGCGCGGCGGGCCGCGCGCCGCGCCCCCACATGGTGCGGAACTTGAGCAGCCAGAAGGGACGGCCGCCCCGGCCCAGGCGCCGGTGCGCGATCAGCGGAGACGCGCCCGAGAGCGCCACCGTGGCCGCCGCCACCGCCAGCAGCAGCGGCGCCAGCGCCACCAGGCCGCACAGCGCCGCCAGGCGTTCCAGCGCGCCGACCAGCAGCCAGGCCGTGCGGTGCTTCAGACAGGGCATTCCCTGTCTCATTATTCAACCGCGCGTCGCGGGCCGGTGTGCGGATTCGGTAAACTGTTTGTGAATTTTTGGGCGCGCCGCTCCAGCCGCCCCTCGCGCCGCCGCAGTTCGAACGTGTCTTCCAGCTCGATCGCCCGGCGCGTGGTCTCCAGCGCCGCGCCGTAGTTGCGCTCGCGGCGTTCGTAGTGGATCGCCAGTTCCCGCAGGGCGCGCACCCGGTAGGCGTTGCGCGACGCCGCCAGGTCGGTGAAGATGGCCGCGGCTGCATCCCAGCGGCCCAGGCGCTTCTCCATGGCGCCGATGTCCCACAGCGTGCGGAACAGCAGGTCGTCGGGCAGGCCCAGGTCCACCGCGCGCCGCAACAGCCGCAAGGCTTCCTCGTCCCGTCCCGCCGCCAGCACCCAGCGCGCCAGGCCGATGACATCGGCGCCGTGGCGGAAGGTGGTCTCCTCGGGCGCGCGGAAGGCGAACGGCACGATGGCGGTCAAACACGCCAGCGACAGGATGTCGACGGCGTTGTGATGAAAAATCGGCGCCAGCTTGAAGGCCTGTTGCGTGCGCAGGTACTCGAAGTAGTAATACGGGATCATCTCGCCGGGCAGATCGCCCTGCCGCTCGACGCCCAGGATGCGGTTCTCCAGTTCCACCAGGCGGCAGCTTTCCAGCCGCAGTTTCCAGAGGCGGCGCGCGCCGAACAACAGGTCCAGGTGCGCCATGCGCGCGAACGGTTGCGGCGCGCGCGCCATGCGGAAGCGCGTTTCCAGCAGCGGCTGATCGTAGGTTTTGCCGTTATAAGTGATCAGCACGTCGAACTGCGCCAGGTGCTCGGACAGCCGCCGCAGCAGGCTTGGTTCTTCGCCGTAGTCGCGCATGAAGAACTGCCGCAGGCGGAAGCCGGCGGGATCGATGTGTCCCACGCCGATCAGGAACGCATAAGTGCCGGTGCCGCCCGCCAGGCCCGTGGTTTCGGTATCGAGGAAGGCCCACTTCGCCGGCGGCGACGAGGCGACGGCGCCGCCCGAGAGCGGTTCCAGCAGGTCCGGCGGCAGCTCGCACAGGTTTGAGATATCCATGCTGCCGTGGCGGCGATGGCGCTCGAACAGCTTCTCCGTTTCGAAGTGCTCGCCCGCGGCGGTGCGCACCACCTCGCCGCTCATCAACTCTTCCACGAAGTAGCGCGCGGGGCGCAGATCCCGCGGCTGCGGCGGTGCCGGCGCGGCGCCCGCCCATTTGCGGTCGATGCGCGCGATGCGCCGCCGCAGCATGGCGAGTTGTTCCTGAATATCCTCCACTGTTCGCTTTTTGTTTGCCTCTGGTTCAAGATACCATAGCGTAGTCACGGTGAAAGCGCAAAGGGCGCGTGCCCGCGCCGCCATACAGGGCGCCAACTCGCGGAATCCCGGCGGCGCGAGCACGCGGCTCTTTTTTGCGATGCTGTTCGCGCTGGTCCTGGCGGCGCGCCTGTGCCATCTCCATATTCTGTGGGCCGAGGAGACCCTGCCGCTGGCGGCCGCGCAACAGATGCTGCGCGGCGCGGCGCTCTACCGCGATCTGTGGTTCGACAAGCCGCCGCTGCTGGCCGCCGTGTACCTGGCATGGGGCGCGCGCGACGGCTTCGCCCTGCGCCTGGCCGGCGCGCTTTATGCGCTGCTGGCCTGCGCGCTGGCGTGGCGCTTCGCGCGCGATTTGTGGGGCCGCCGCGAAGCCCTGTGGGCCGCCGGCCTGCTGGCCTTCTACCTGGTCCTCGACATTCCATCGGCAGTCACGCCTTTAGCCGCCGACCTGCTGATGCTGGCGCCGCACCTGGCGGCCGTGTGGCTGGCCTGGCGCGGGCGCGCCTTCTGGAGCGGCGTGCTGGCCGGCATCGCATTTCTGATCAACGCCAAGGGCATCTTCGTTCTGGCCGTGTGCGCGCTCTGGAACCCGCGCGCGTGGCCGCTGCTGGCCGCCGGATTCGCGCTCCCCAACGCCCTGGCCGCGGCCTGGCTCTTTAGCCAGGGGGCGCTGGGCGCGTATGTGCAGCAGGTGTGGAAGTGGGGGCGCATCTACGCGGGTGAAACATTCCTCGGCCATCCCTTGGCCACCGGCCTGCTGCGGACCGCGCACTGGATGGGCTTTCATGCCGCGCTGGCGGCGGCGGCGCTGTGGTTCTGGTGGCGCGACCCGAAGGCGGACCGCGCGCGGTGGACCCTGTGGGCGGCCATCTCGCTGGCCGGCGTGGCCGCGGGTTGGCGCTTCTTTCCGCGCTACTATTTCCAGCTTCTGCCGCTGGCCGTGCTGGCCGCCGCGCGCGGATTCGCGCTGCTGGGCCGGCGGCGCGCCTGGGCTGTGGCGGCCCTGCTGCTGGCGCCACTGGCGCGCTTCGGCCCGCGCTATGCGCTGCTGGCGCGCGACCTGGCCGAAGGCCGCCCGCACTTCTGGGTGGATACCGCCATGGACCGGGACAGCCGCCAGGCCGCGCTCCTGGCGCGCCGGTGGAGCGCTCCCGGCGACACGTTGTTCGTGTGGGGTTTCCGTCCCGAGTTGTACGTCTACACGGGGCTGCCCGCCGCCGCCCGCTACCTCGATTCGCAGCCGCTCACAGGCGTTCCGGCCGACCGCCACCTGACCCAGTCCCGGCCGGTCGAGACGGCCTCGGCGCGCGTTCACCGCGCCGAACTGGCCGCCACCCATCCCACCGTGATCATGGACGGCCTGGGCCTTTTCAATCCCCGCCTGGCCATCGGAGAGTATGAAGATCTGCGCCCGTGGCTGGCGCAATACCGCGAGGTGGCCCGCACCAGCCTGACGGTGATTTACCGGCGGCGCGGCGACACGGAGACGCGGCCTGCTCCAGGGGAGTAAATCCGTGCGAAGGGACTCCTCGCCGCACGCTTTTCGCAACGCCGCCAAGCCACCGTCTTCCGGTCGGCGCGAAACACTTCGAAGTGGAGATCTGCCGTAAAGGCATGCACCGTGTCGCGCAAGATCCCGGCCTGGAGCAGAGGCTTCAGCGTGCGCCGATTCACGACGTCACTCGCCGGCTCTCGTCGAGATCCACCAGCACATCAATGTCGCTGTGCGGGCCAGTTTCGCCCCGTGCCACGGAACCGAACACGGCTATGTGCGCCGCTCCCAGCCGCCGCAGAACCGTCTCGTGGGCGCGGGGCGTTTCCAGAACGTGCGGGAGATCGAGTGGCATAGCCCGCCACGACTTTAGCAGAAGCCCCGCCGTCAGAACTCCAGCGCTTGCCCCACGCTCAAGCCCAATCGCCGGGCCTCGCCGCCGCCCAATTCCAGCACGTATTGCGCCTGCTGATGGCCGCCGTAGTTGGGGCACTTGTCGGCCTCGTCGCGGCACGGCGGGGTGTCCGCGGAAATCTCCACGATGCGGTGCTGCGCATCCATCCACAGCATGTCCAGCGGAATCTTGCACTGGTACATCCAATACGGATACAGGCCGGGCGCTTCATGGATGAACAGCATGCCGCGGCCGCGGGCCAGGGAGTCGCGGAACATCATGCCCTTCTGCATGTCTTCGCGGGTGATCTCGACTTCGGCGCGGATGGTCTGTCCGCCAGGCAGCGTGACCAAGCGCATGTCCAGCGCGTCCGGGCCCGCGTCCCGCGACCCGCACCCGCACCACACCAACGCCATCAGCAGCCCGGGGAGAAAAGAGCGCATGCGATAAAATGGTATCCGCTTTCGTTGGCCATGTGGAAACGCATCCGGCTCACGCTGGAAATGATCAAGTTCGAGCATTCCGTCTTCGCCCTGCCGTTCGCTCTGACCGGGGCGCTGCTGGCGCTGCGCCGCTCAGGCTTGAGCGCGGGCGCGGCGGCCGTCAAGATCGGCTGGATCGTGGCGGCCATGGTGGGCGCGCGCTCGGCGGCCATGGCCTTCAACCGCCTGATCGACGCCGGCATCGACGCGCGCAATCCCCGCACGCGCATGCGCCACCTGCCCACCGGCGCGCTCTCGCACGGCTTCACCTGGGCGTTCGTGGCCTTCTCCGCGATGGTCTTCCTGTTCGCCGCCGGCGAGTTGAATACCCTGTGCCTGCGCCTGGCGCCGCTGGCGCTGGCCATCGTGTTCTTTTACTCCTTCGCCAAACGATTCACGTCGTTCTCGCACTTACTCCTGGGTTTCGCCCTGGGGGTGGCGCCCGCGGCGGCCTGGATCGCCATCCGCGGCTCTCTCGATCCGCGCATCCTCTGGCTCACCGCGGCGGTCACCTGCTGGACCGCGGGATTCGACATCATCTACGCCTGCCAGGATTACGAGTTCGATTCCGTCGAGGGACTCTTCAGCCTGCCGCGGCGCCTGGGCATCGCGGGGGCGCTGCGCGTGGCGCGTCTGCTCCACGTGCTGATGGTCGTGTGCCTGGCGGCCCTGGTGTACGCGCTGGGGCTGGGCGCGCTGAGCCTGGCGGGCGTGGCGGCGGTGGCCGGCTTGCTGATCTACGAACACAGCCTGGTAAAGCCCGGGGACCTCTCGCGCGTGGACGCCGCCTTCTTCACCATGAACGGCTATGTCAGCATGTTATTCTTTGTATTCTGGGCTGCCGACATTCTATGGAAATCGTAATCGACGATCCGCGCCTGAGGCCTGTCCTGGAGAAAGTCGAAGCCGGCCGCCGGCTGTCCTACGAGGACGGCGTGGCGCTCTACCGGACCTCCGACATCCTCTCGCTCGGTTACATGGCCAACCTGGTGCGCGAGCGCCTGCACGGTCCGGTAACTTACTTCAACGTGAACCGTCACATCAACCCGACGGACGTGTGCGTGGCCAGTTGCAGGCTGTGCGCCTTCGGCAAGCGCGCCCGGGACCCCAAGGCCTACACCATGTCCCTCGAAGAGGTGTGGTTCCGCGCGGGCGAAGGCTGGAGCGAGGCGGTCACCGAGTTTCACATCGTGGGCGGGCTGCATCCGGAGCTCACGCTGGATTGGTACTGCGAGATGCTGCGCGGGCTGAAGGAGCGCTTCCCGCAGGTGCACCTGAAAGCCTTCACCATGGTGGAAGTGGCGTACCTGGCGCAGCGCGGCAAGACCACCGCGCGCAGCGTCCTGGAGCGGCTGCGGGACGCGGGCATGGATTCGCTGCCCGGCGGCGGCGCGGAGATTTTCTCCGAGCGCGTGCGGCGCATCATCTGCGACCACAAGATCACCGGCGATCAATGGCTCGAGACCGCGCGCGTGGCGCACGAGATGGGGCTGCATTCCAATTGCACCATGCTCTACGGCCATATCGAAAACGACGAGGATCGCGCCGATCACCTGGTCAAACTGCGCGCGCTGCAGGATGAAACCGGGGGCTTCGTCACCTTTATTCCGCTGGCCTTTCATCCCGATAACACGCCGCTCCAACACATACCCAAGACCACCGGGTTCGCCGACATCAAGAACATCGCGGTGGCCCGGCTGATGCTGGACAACATCCCGCACATCAAGGCCTACTGGGTGATGATGACGCCGCGCATCGCGCAAATCGCGCTGCGTTTCGGCGCGGACGATATCGACGGCACGGTGGTGGAGGAGAAGATCTATCACGACGCCGGCGCCACCACCACCCAGTCGCTGCGGCGCAACGAACTCCTGCAGTTGATCCGCAAGGCGGGCCGCGAGCCGGTAGAGCGCGATACGCTGTACCGCCCCGTGACGCGCACCGAATCCACCTTCACCGTTTTGGTCTAGACGCCGGTTAACACCCCGTCCGCTCGGGTCGGTTACAATTGCGTTACAGGCATGGTCCTGGAAGGGGGATCCAACACAAGCATGAATCGTAGAGCGTTTCTGAAAACCAGCGGCGGACTGGCCGCCGGGGCCGCGCTGGGCCCTGAGATGATGCGGGCGGCGGCTTCGCAGATCAAGCACATCGTCGTGGTGATGATGGAGAATCGCAGTTTCGACCATCTGCTGGGCTGGCTGCCAAACGCCAATGGCAAACAGGCCGGGTTGGAGTACCTCGACACGAGCGGGGTCAGCCACGCCACGCATGAGTTGGGGCCGGACTGGACCGGCTGCGGGTATAACGACCCGGACCACAGCTACGACGGCGCGCGCATCGAGGTGGACAACGGCCTGATGGACGGTTTCCTGAAGACCTCCTCGGCGGATGTCTACGGCATCGGCTATTACCAGGAAGCCGATAACAAATTCTTTCCCAGGTTTGCCCGCAATTTCACTTCCTGCGATATGTACTTCCCGTCCATGCTGGGGCCGACGTTCCCGAACCGGATATTCCAGCTTTGCGGCCAGACCGACCGCCTGGACGACAGCATTTCGTTGTGCTCGTATCCCACGATCTTCGACCACTGCGCGCAGGCCGGAGTCAGTAGTAAGTATTACTACGGCAATGTTCCCTTTCTGACTCTCTTCCCTATCAACGCGCTGATTTACGCCAACTCCTTTTCGGACTTTTTGTCCGACTGCGCCAACGGCACGCTCCCGGCGGTGTCCTTCGTCGATCCCAGCTTCACCCTGCTGCTAAACACAGCGAACGACAACCACCCGCACTCCGACATCCGCAACGGCGATGCGTTCATGGCGCAGGTGTATCACGCCGTGGCCACCAGCCCGGAGTGGATGAACACCGTCCTGGTGCTGAACCACGACGAGTGGGGCGGCTTCTTCGAGCACGTGCCTCCGCCGCGCGCGCTGGCGCCCAACAACACCGATCCGGACCTGGTGAACGGCAAGGCCCTGCTGGGCTGCCGCGTGCCCTGCATCGTGGCGTCGCCCTGGACCGCGGGCGCGCCCTCGGACCCGGCGGTGAATCACACGGTTTTCGATCATACGTCGGTGTTGAAGATGATCGAGTCCGTCTTCGGCGTGCAGCCCCTGGCGGCCCGCGAGACCTCCAACGACGTGGGCAACCTGCTTTCGGCGATTAACTTCAACCGGAAACCCAGGGCGGCTCCGGCGCTGCCGCGGCCGCAACCCGTGACGCCACAGAAGATCTGCCTGAGCAGCATCAATCCGGGCGGCGGGCTGACGCGCGCCGGTGAGCCGGAGACTTCTTTCCAGAGGCTCGAGCAGGCGGCCATCGAGCGCGGCTGGCCCGTATATCAGTAGGACCGCGCCGCGCCCCGCACCGCTGCCCAGGCGCGCATGACGTGCTCGCGCGTGGTGCCCATGTTGCCGATCGCCAGGTGCAGCGAATACTTCCCGCGCAGCACCGTATGCGACAGGAAGAACTCGCCGGAAGCATTCACGGTTTCGAGCAGGCGGCGGTTATCGTCGTCGCTGCCCTTGTAGCGGAAACACACTACCGAGAGCGGCGTGGGGGCGGTGCGCTCGAATCGCGGATCGGCGTCCACGGCGGCGGCCAGTTCGCGCGCCCAGTCCACCTGGTTGCGGATGGTCTCCGCCAGCTTCTCGCGGCCGAAATAGCGCATCACGAACCACAGCTTGAGCGCGCGGAAGCGGCGGCCGAGCGGCACGCCGTAGTCCATATAATTCACCGCGCGCCCGTCCTGGGCGGTGCGCAGGTATTCCGGAACCAGCGAAAACGCGCGCCGCAGGATGTCCGGCCGGCGGGTGTAGAACGCGCTCAGGTCGAAGGGCGTGAAGAACCACTTGTGCGGATTGACCACCAGCGAATCGGCCCGGCCGGCGCCGTCCAGGATGTGGCGCAATTCCGGCACGATGGCGGCCGGGCCGGCGTAGGCGGCATCCACGTGCAGCCACAGCCCGTGGCGCGCGGCGATATCCGCGATGGCCGGCACGGGGTCGATGCTGGTGGTGGAAGTGGTTCCCACGGTGGCCACTACGCAGAACGGGCGCAGGCCCGCCGCGATATCCCCCTCCACGGCCGCCGCCAGCGCTTCGGGGCGCATGCGGAATTCGCCGTCCACCGGAATCTTGCGCACATGGCGCTGCCCGATGCCGATGGCGATAGCGCCTTTCTCGATGGAAGAGTGGGCTTCCTCCGAGCAATACAGGGTCAAGCCGCGCGAGGCGCCCAGCGTGCGCGCCTCCGGGTCGGCCAACTCGCGCGCGGCGGCGATGGCGTGCATGCTGCTGGTGGACGCCGTGTCGTAGATGATGCCGAACAGGCCGGCCGGCAGGCCCATCCATTGGCGCAGCCAGCCGAGCGCCACCTGCTCCAGTTCCGTGGCGGCGGGCGACGTTTTCCAAAGCATGGCGTTGGCGTTCAGCGCGGCGCACAGGAACTCGGCGATGATGCCCGCACCCGGCGCGGTATTGGCGAAATAGGCCATGAAGCCGGGATGGTTCCAGTGGGTGACGGCCGGCACGACCAGGCGCTCGAAATCCTCCAGCAGGCGCTCCATGGGCTCGCCCCGCTCCGGGCCGGAGGCGGGCAGCGCGTCGATCAACTGCCCAGGCTCCATGCGCGGCAGCACGGGATAGCGTTCGGGATGGGAGAGGTAATCGGCTATCCAATCGGCGGCGGCGTGCGCGGAGCGGCGGAACTCTTCCGGTGACATGCTTTCATTGGATCACAGCCAGGCCTGGAACCACGCGCGGAATTCGTCGAGCGCGGCCTGCGTTTCCGGGGCCAGCGGCACGGGCGGGGAGCCGGTCTTCAGGCCGCGCGCGGCCAGGGCCGCTTTGATGGCCACCGGGGTGGGGAAGCGGTCCAGGCGGCCGAGGAATTCGCGCAGCCGCGCATCCAGCCGCGCGGCCTCGGCGTCGTCCCCCTGGACAATGGCCCGGTCGAGCGCCAGCAGCAGTTCGGGCACGGCGCAGGCCACGCCCGAGACCAGCCCGTCGGCGCCGGCGCGGCGCCCGCGCGCGAACAGCCCGTCGTGGCCCACCAGCAACGTGAATGAGTGCGTGGACTTGTGCGCGCTCAGGGCCGCGAAGTAATCCCAACCGCCGCTGGAATCCTTGATGCCGGCGAAGCGGCCGGTGTCCAGCAGCGCCATGGCGGTTTCGCCGGCGATCTCGCTGGTGAAAGCGGGAATGTTGTACAGATAGACCGGCGGAGCGTGGGTCAGGCCGGCGGCGAAGCGCAGATAGAATTCGCGGATCTCGGGCTGCCGGTAACGGAAAAAGAAGGGCGGCATCAGCAGCAGGCCGGCCGCGCCCGCGGCGCCGGCCTCGCGCGCCAGGGCCAGCGCGCCGTCCAGCGTGGAGTGCGAAACACCCGCCAGCACGGGCACGCGGCTGCGCTTCACGGCCAGGTACACCAGGCGCGCCCGGTCGTCGAAATTGAGGTTGACGAATTCGCCGGTGGAGCCCAGCAGGGCGATGCCCTGCACGCCCGCCGCGCACAGGAAATCGACCAGCTCCAGGGTGGCGCCGATATCCGGCTCGTCGCCGCGCTTGCCACGCGGCGTGACGGCGGCCGCGATCACTCCGGAGAATGGCTGCATCGTTTCCCCCTACCGCCGCGCGCTTGGGCGGCACGGAGGATTCAATTTATCACATGCCGCGCGATGCGCCGGCGCCGCGAGCGCACGCCGGCCCCGGCCAGGCTCCTGACCGCCTCGATCAGGCGCTGCGGGATGGCCTCCTGGCTTTCGCCGATCTTCCGCAGTTGGCGGTATCGCGCGGCGGAGGTCTTCGAGAACGGCGGCCGCGCGTCAGGCCCAGGGAGTGGTAATCGTCCACGCGGCGGTAGTAGGCGGCGCCCACGTTTTCCGGATCGGCCGCCGCCAGCGCGTCGAGCACCGGGCGGGCCTGCTCCAGGTTGGCCGGTGCGACCGGGTAGTCGCTCAACCAGCCAAGGTCCCAACCGACAAGGCCAGGCCGGGGTCGCGCGGCTGCCGCCCGGCCAGCGGCTGGATGACCGCCAGCGCTTTGCGCTCGCCGCTCCTGAGCGCGGCCTGTTGGCTGTGCTGGCCGTCGGCGCGGCGCGCCGCTACCGCGGTGTTGTATCCTTGGGCGACGCCAGGTACCCGGTCACCTGGTCCTTGGCCACCGAATTCACCACGATCTCGTAGGGCTGCTTAGCCTTTTGCACGTAAAACTGCAACGGCTCGTTGATGCCCTTGTCCTTCTTCTCGACGGTCTTATCGTCGGCCAGCACTTCGAGCGTGTAGCGGTTGTGTTTGCGGTCGGCGTTCTTCAGTTTCAGGGAAATATCGCCCACCCTCTTGGGCTGCTTCTCCTTGCGCAGCAACGTGAACTGGTAGTAGTTGCGGTCGTTGAGCCGCTTCAGCGCCTCCAGTTCCTTGCTGTTGGTGGCGATGTAGCCGCTCTGCACACCCAGGTCGCCGGTCACCTTGTTGAGGTTGGCCACGGCCTTCTCCAGCTCGGCCTTGGTGGATCCCAGCTCCGTCTTGACGTTGGAAACATCGCCGCTGACCTCGCCGATCTTGGTGTTGGCGGTGGTGGCCTGTTTCTGCACGTCCGTGATCTGGGATTGCACCTGAGCCTGCTGGCGGGCCTGTTCGTCGGCCAGTCTTTTGGCTAGCTGGTCGGCGTGCGCCTGGGCTTCCTGTTTGGCGTGGCCGGCCGCCTGGTTAGCTTGCTGGCGGGCGGCTTCCAGTTCTTCCTTCAAGGTTTCCACGTTGCGCCGCTGCGACGCGGTGGTGACCGAGTTGGCATCCTTCAGGCTGGTGATCTCCGCCAGCATGGCCTGGCTGGCCGCGCGGTCGTCGCTGCGCGTGGTCTCCAGGCGATACCACAAGGCGATGTTGGAAGCCAGCAGGGCCACAAGGCCGCCGGCCACCAGTGCGGTTTTGACTCCCGAGCCGCTCGGCTGGGGTGTATACATCGGGCTGCTCACAAATCTATACTCCTCGATTCCGGGGGGAATCTCCACATTATAGACTGTTACGGATCTGTTTGCGTTTCAATCTTCCAGAAGGAAAGTGTCGCCTGGCGAGGGCGCCGCAACCTCCACCCCGTATTGGGACCGGATGGCGCCCGCCAGTGCCTCCCTCTGGGCCGGTTCGCCGTGCACCAGGAACACCTTCTTCAGGTGGGGCGCCATGGGTTCCAGCCACTGCAGCAGCTCGCCCTGGTCGGCGTGGCCGCTCAGCTCGTCCAGGCTCGACACCTCCGCCCGCACCGCCAGCGGCTCGCCGAACACCCGCACCTCGCGCATCTTTTCCACCAGCTTCCGCCCCAGCGTATCGCGCGCCTGGAATCCCGTAATCAGCACGGTATTCCGGGGGTCTTCCAGGTTGTTGCGCAGGTGATGCAGGATGCGGCCCTGCTCGCACATGCCGGAGGCCGAGATGACGATGAACGGTCCGCGCAGGTCGTTCAGCTTCTTCGACTCCGCGGCTTCCCGGATGTACTGCAGGCGGCCGAACCCGAAGGGATCCTCGCCGTCCAGGAGGTACTGGCGCGTCTGCGCGTTGAAGCACTCCACATGCCTGCTGAAAATCGCGGTGGCATCCACCGCCAGCGGGCTGTCCACGAAAATCGGGATGCTGGGAATGTGCCCCTCGTTGGCGAGTTGGTGCAGCAGCAGCACCAGTTGCTGGGTACGGCCCACGGCGAAGGCCGGCACGATGATGCGGCCGCCGCGCGCGCAGGTGCGGTTCACCACGTCGCGCAGCTTTCCAATGACGTGCGCGGCGCTCTTGTGGAAGCGGCCCCCGTAGGTGCCTGCCATGATCAGGACTTCCACCGGGGG
>VFSW01004878.1_pt1 | contig 19965 bp, 29 predicted proteins | sample 5358111 | NCBI WGS metagenome assembly VFSW01 (sample SAMN11554181, study PRJNA540505) | mine drainage metagenome | isolation source: sediment from site ElyBrook_90M | place: USA: Ely Copper Mine, Vershire, VT | collected 2017 | reverse complement strand
TGTAATCACATTACCAGGAATTGCTACCGCTTCAGGAACGGGTTCAGACAGAAACCTTGAAATAACTTGCGGTTTGGCTATGTCAACGGGTATAACTATTGCGGCAACGACCTCGGCATCAGGCTCTAGTGCTCCTGCAAATGCAATAGTTGGTACATTCTTGTTCTTATAAAGAAAAATGTTAGCTAAAGTTGGTTCATTCGCTAAAAAAACTTCTACAGGTAATCAGGCTATAACAGGTGTTGGTTTTACTCCCAAAGTTGTTTATTTCTTTTATAACGAGGCGACTGCTGATGGTACAAGTAATGATGACGTTATGGGTTTTGGAATGATGGCATCTGCCACAATCCATGATGCCATGTCAGGAGTTGGACAATCTGATAATCGTTATAAACGGGCAGAAGCAAAAGCAATCACTTTTTATAATGGATCAGGAAACCCATTATTTGAAGCTGATTTTGTCTCAATGGATTCAGATGGTTTTACTATAAATTGGTCAACTGCCGATGCGGTAGGCGAAATTATAAATTTCCTTGCTCTTGGAGGTACAGATTTAACGAATGTTGGAACAATTAAAACTACCGATAGTGGTTCAACTGGAAATCAATCTTTCACAGGTATGGGGTTTAAATCTGATTTCATACTTTATATGCCTAATCACATAGGCGATGGAAATACAGGAACAAATTACTACTATTGGGAGATGGGTGCAACAGATGGTACAAATCAATGGGCTTTTTCCTCATTTAGCGGTCATGCTGCATATTCTTCAGGTGACACTTGTGCTTCGGTAACTACTGCGTTTATCAGGCAAGCAGACAATACTGGTGTTCAAAATACTTTTACTTTAGCCACAATAGTATCTTTTGATACAGACGGATTAACACTTAATTACACGGCAGCAGCAGCAGAACCAGCGAATTTTGCTGGCATGAAAGGTGGAAAGTACAAAGTAGGTGCTTTTAGTCAACCAACTTCTACTGGCAATCAATCTATAACAGGAGTAGGTTTCAAGCCAGTGGCAGTTTTATTTGTGTCTGTTGATAGAGTAAGTTCAACGACTGATACCACTCCATATTTGCATAGTACAGGAGCAACTGATGGCACTAATAGATTCCATGTATGGACTTCTAACGATCAGACAAACAGTAAACAGAACTTAGACAGAACAAAAGTCATAAAAATGATGAGTAGTGGAGCTACACCTACACTTAATGCCGAAGCTGATATAGTCTCATTAGATTCAGATGGTTTTACTATAAATTGGGATACAGCAGATGCTACAGCAAGACAAGTTCTTTATGTTGCTTTTGGCCCTGCTGGTGCACAAATATTTCCTTTTATGTCAAGTTTAGGAGCTGGAATATGATGTCCCACGAACGCTGGATGGAAATTGGTGACATACAGCATAAAAACGAGGTCTTAGACGCTATGACCCACAACTTAAGAGTTGCAGGGGAGAATAATTACGGTGTCAGACTAAAAAGGCTTCAAGTATTCCCCGACATGATGCTTCAGAGTGCCTATTCCGATACTTTGTGGAAGGTCATCAGGAAGTTTGATAATGGGCAAGTATTGGTTAAACATGAAGCTGTCCATGAAAATGATCAAGATCATGTTAGTGTTTGGGGAAAGAACCACTCATGTAGGGTTCCTCGAGGTTTATTATGACATGGAACGAGTAGGTGTACGCCACATTAAAATCTTTACAGGCGAAGATGCCAACCTTATGTCGGCAGTGCGCCTGATTATGATTGAGTTGAAACGGGACGATCTAAACCGACATGAAATGGAATATGTCGAGGAGGTACACAGGGGATTAGTACAACAAGCTTTAGATAGGGGTTTTGCCAGAGAATTGTGTGAGATTAGAGATCAGATTGAAACAGACCAAAGACTGATTAAGTTGAAGGAGGCATATAACAATGGAGCGAAAGACGCATGAAGTAATTGAATTTAACGGCCGTCTTGTCTATATGACCGATGATGTCCGTGAGCAAATCAGGATAAGACGGGAATCACAAACGAATCCGATGGTTCAAAGATATTGGGCAGCCCACAATCAGGTTATTAGAAAACGCACAGGCGATGCAGGGTTAAGGTCACATGAAAGGTAAACAAAAGAAAAAAGGCCACGGTTCAGGCAAACGGAATAAGGTTGAGAAAAATTATAACTCCGCCACATGGGAATCGGACACAGCCCGGGCTTTAGCCCGTACTTTGGCAAACAAGGGAAAGTGGGCAAAGTAACAAGGGGAGTATAATTAAGTTATATGCTTTTAGGAAATGATATAAGTGAGTTCCAAGGTACAGTCGATTGGGATACTTATAAAAAGAATGCCAATTTCGCAATCATAAGAGCAACTTATGGCGTAGGATATGTTGATAAACAATTTGCAAGAAATCAATCAGAAGCTAGACGAGTTGGTTTGCCACGGGGATACTATACCTATTGTTACCCCCAATATAATTTACCTGATAGCGAGGCGGATTGGTTCTTAAAGACTGTTGACCCGAAACCCCACGAAATGCTTTGTTTGGATTATGAAGAAGCATACACGGGCGACAAGGTTAAGTGGTGTAAGGAGTTTTTAGACCACGTTTCAGGCGCTCTAGGGGGCTACAAGCCGTTAATTTACCTTAACCAATCCCTGGCTACCAATAACGATTGGTCGCCTGTTGTTAATGCTGGATACGGATTATGGATAGCCGCCTACACTTACGACCCTAAAAACAACAATTTCCAGTCAGGAAAATGGAATGTCGTTGCAATGCAACAGTGGACAAACCGCCAAACGGTACCGGGCATCCCAACTAAAGTCGATGGTGATGTTTTCTTTGGTGATATAGCGGCATTTGACAAATACTGCTATCAGGGGGATAATAAGCCAGTAGATGAAGGAATTGCCACGGCAACTCCCCCACAAGCTCCAAACAGTCCCACTCAACCGCCAACAATTACTAACACTGCGGATAGTACAACACCTGCTTCAAGCCCTAGTAGTGATAGTACTCCTGTTGGTAGTGTGGGCAGCAATCCAACAATACAACCTCCAGTTATTAATACTCCCGTTATTATTCCTGACCCTATTGGCGGTAATATTCCCCCAACGGGTCAAAAAGTTAGCTTCCTATCTAAAGTCCTTACATTTATTCGCAATTTACTTATAAAGTTGTTTCGTTAGTGCTATAATACAACCAAGCATATAGCCACCTACGGGTGGTTTTTTGTTGGCAAAATGCGTTTAACATATACGGACGTCAATAATCAATTCCTAAGGAATATAAACCAAGTATCGTCAACCGATACTAATTTGACTAATTCTTTTCAGATGTTTTTGGGTCAAAGGTATCAGTTAATATTGGCTAAGTTACAAAATTACCGCACCCAAACATCAACCACCTTTTCAACGGTCGCATCGACGCAGTATTATGCGTATCCTGCTGGGGAGGTAACTATTGATGGAATGTTTATTACTATCGGGTCGGTTAATTATCCATTGCAGATTATTGATTCTATCTTTAATTGGGAAAACCTTAATGCAATCCAGATCCAGGCATCGGCCATTCCACAGTTCTATTTTCCAAGGCGTGACGATTTTGGTATCTGGCCGACACCACAGGCTGTCTATACGGGAACACTTTATTACCACTACCGTGACCGCAACCTTTTAGTAGCCGATTACAGCACTGGTACGGTAACTATGACTAATGGTTCAGCTACTGTTTTGGGGTCAGGAACTACTTTTACGGCCGCAATGGTAGGTAGGTGGATTACCATAACCGATACAACGGTTGCAGGACAGGGGTATTGGTACCGGATTAGCGGTTTTACCGACACAACCCATATAACTATTAATACGACATGGCCCAATGCTACCACATCAAGCGTTGCTTACCGCATCGGGGAAACACCTGAAATTCCCGAAGAAGGCCACAGACTTTTGGTTGATGGCGTAACAGCCGACTACTACACGTTTGTAAGAAAAGACTTAACATCGGCTGCGCCTTATGAAAATATCTTCTGGACAGGTGACGCTGGCAACCCGTCCCGCAAGGAAGGCGACACTAATGTTGCAGGTGGGGTAATTGGGCTTGTAAATAGGTACAGCGATAGAGATGACACTCGATTAGTGAAAAGGCGACCCAGACTTTCCCCACTTCAGTATAAAACATGGGCTACATCCCTTTCGTAGGTCACACTTGACAGCCACAATTTCCTATGCTATAGTAGACATCAAATGTCATATATTATCCATAAAGTTAATGCTGGCTGGTTTAAAAAAGGACAAACATCTTGGAAAAAAGGCACAGGTGAACCATTAGAAGGTGACAAAGAATGTCCTATTTGTCATAAACAATTCCACTATAAACGTGCGGCTTACAATGACCCACCAAAAACTTGTTCAAAGGAATGTCGCTACAAGTCTGCATCTATTACAGGAACTCATCATGTAACTAGGGTTTGTGTTGTTTGTGGTAAGGCATTTAGTTTTGCACCGTCGTTATTAAAAGATAGAGCAACAATATTTTGTTCTATGAAATGTAGACGTTCAGGAGCAATTAGATATGATGAAAATACTAAAAAATGGGCAAGATTATTAGTTTATGCAAAAGTGCAGCAAGGGACATTAGAAAAGTTATCATGTGAGGTTTGTAACAACCCAAAAACTCACGCACATCATTATAAGGGTTATAAACCCGAAAACTGGTTAGATGTTAAATGGTTGTGCCATAAACATCATGCGGCTGAACACGCACGTTTAAGAAAAACAGGTGAATCGATCTTACTATAAGTAGTATAATTATATATATGCCAGTTAAACCAGTTACCGCAGCGGATAAAAAGTTATCAAAAAAGCATCTTAAGGCCAGCGTGAAATTCAACAAGTCCCATGCTAAAGATCACATGAAGGCCGCTAAAAAGGCCGAAAAGATGATGCACGGCTCCTATTCCAAGTAGTGTATAATTAAGCCACGGAATATATCCGCCTACGGGCGGTTTTTTTGTGGTTAAAAATGGCACTCAGAGCGAAATATAGCCAAAAGAGATTTGCAGGAATTAGTGACTTTTTAAAGGAAGACAGTAACCCCGATGCGTTTTTCTTTGCCCGTGGGATAAATTACCGTAAAGACCCGCAGTCGGTGACTTTAATGCCAGGTGCGGTTAAGGAGTCGGCGTCGGTTGTTATTGACCTTATTAAATGGGGCGCAGTTATACCCGATGCATCAAATTATTACTTTTACGGCAATGCGGGTAATATCTACAATCGCACAAGCGCAGGTGTTTGGACTAACCTACACACAGCCCCATCAAGTCATGGTAATGGTTTAGCGTATTTTACAGGTGATGACTATCTTTACTATACGGAGGATTCAACAATCGGCCGTTATGGTACAGTCGTTGGCGGTGGCAAACAGTTTAACGATGACTTTTTAAAGGCAGCAGGCGGCGTCCCTACTAATACATATTCGCTTGCTGTGGCGGCTGCCTCGTCAATGTATGCAACGGCTGCCAATTCCGCATCTTTGCAAATTACAGGCAACTTAACACTTGAGGCATATTTTAAAGCAACTACCGTTCCTGCTATCGGATCATCGATGACCTTAGTTGGTAAGTGGGATGAGTCGGGAGCAACTAGAGGATATAAACTTGATCTTTATGGTGTATCTGGATACTTTGGTTCAGGTTCAGATGGGGCTTTGACAATATCGGTAAATACTACTGAGGCACCTATTGATTCTGCCTGTACTGGTACTGCAGGTACAACAACACTTACTGCCACAAACGCCTCTTTTGCCGCAAACCAAGTTATTTTAATCCACCAAACACAAGGTACATCAGCAGGTCAATGGGAAAGAAACACAATTCAAGGATACACCGCAGGCACGATAACCCTGGGAACGTCCTTAATTGGTACTTACACAACGGGCGCACAGGTCAGGGTTTTAAAGCAATATACCAATGTCACTATAAATTCAGGTAAAACTTACACAGCCAAAGCATGGAACGGAACAGTAGGAGGGATTTTGGGGTTTTTGGCGAATGGAACAGTTACAGGGACAGGGAATATATTAGCCGATGGAAAGGGATTTAACTTATCGTCTGGCGCACATTATCAAGGTGAAAGTAACTTAGGATTAGGTACAACAGCCGCAACAAATAATGGTAATGGTGGTGAAGGTGGACAAGGCACAAGCAATGACAGGAATGCTGGGGCAGGTGGATCAAATGGGACACAAGGTGGAGGAGGTGGAAGTGTAGGTGCAGATTCGGCGTCTATCCCCGGATCAACTACAGGATCGGCTGATTTAACAACAGCAGTTTTTGGTGGACAGGGAGGTAGCAACCCTCAAGGTAGTGCAACAGGAGGAGCTGGAGGAGGCTTTATTTTCATTATAGGTGCAACGCTCACAATTACAGGAGCAATTACTGCCAATGGTGCAAATGGAAGTGCCGCCTCAGGAAACGATGATGGCTCAGGCGGTGGTGCTGGAGGTTCGATTCTTTTAAAAGCCCAAACTGCAACTTTAGGTTCATCTTTAATAACAGCAACAGGAGGATCTGCGGGAACTTCAAATTCATTAGCAGGTGGTATAGGTGGTGTTGGCCGAATTCACCTTGACTATTTAACGTCATACACAGGAACAACTAATCCAACTTTAACTGCAACACAGGATGGCACTTTGGTAACAACTGCAACAACCCAAGCCCGTTTAGGCATATCAAACGATGGCACGGCTTTTGAATATCTAACCCAAAATCTTACTACCTTAACAACAGGAAACTGGAATCGCCTATCAGTTGCCTGGACAGCATCAACATCAACCGCCCTATTTTATTTAAATGGAACCTTAGTGGGAACGTCTGTTGGTACAAAAACCACAATTTCCAGTAATGTATCCCTTTTATATATCGGGGCAAATAAGACATCAGTCGTTGCCAATTTCTTCGATGGTAAGGTGGATGACATCCGTGTTTGGTCAAATGTTCAAACTGCGGCACAAATCTTAGCTAATAATAACTTGCAGCTTACAGGCGGTGAGGGCGGATTACAAGCATACTATTCCCTTAATAATTCAGCCAACGACGTAACGGCAAATGCAAATAACCTGACACTGGTCAATACCCCTACTTACTCAACCGACGTACCTTTTAGCGGTGCGACAACCCGTCTGGATATAGATTCGTCATCAACGGGGGCGTCTACAAATACCTATACGCTTTTGACGGCAATTGGTGAGGGTGGATCAGACCAGATGGCATTTACGCCCGTTTCCGACCCCCAAAAATCAATGTCATTTCAGGTAGATACTGTCGGGACGGGGAATTGGACACTAACCGTCCACGACCAGCAAAATAACGTTATTGCAACATCAACCGTTAATAATGCCAACATTGTGTCATCAACTAACTTTCAGGAATTTATCTTTGCTACCCCGTGGAGAATCATTATCGGCAAAACCTACCATTGCCATTTAACGGTTTCAACAGGGACGTCAAAGGTCAGGGTGGTAACGTCAGGTAACTTTTCGACCGCTTACTACTATGACTACTTTGGGTTTTTGGTAACCGACACGGCTTACCATCCAATAACACAGTTTTTGAATTTCCTGGCAATCGGTAACGAAAGGTACATTGCATATTGGGACGGTGCTGCCTACCACCCCAACTACATTACATTCCCCCCTGGTTGGCGGGTCAGGTGTTTTGGCTTTTGGCGTGAATATCTGGCAATTGCCGTCTGGCGTGGTACTAATATTTACGACTATGCATGGGGGCGAGTCTATTTCTGGGACGGCATATCGCCGACATTTAACTTTTACATAGATACGGGCGATGGTCAGGTTAACGCTTTGTTTGGCATGGACAGCGACCTTTATATGATGGTTGGTTACAGGGGTTTTTTATATGACTATCAGGGGGGATTTTTCTACAACACGGGCAACACCAAAACAAATAAACTGAAGCGTGTCCCCAATAACTACTACTTTTCCGATACCGATAGCGTGGAAATATACCCTGGGGCTTTTACCATGTGGCGGAACCTTTTGTATATCGGCATGATGGGGGCGGGAACCAGCACCAATATCCAGCGTGGGGCGTATTCCTACGGGTCATATAATCAGAACTATAAGGACACGCTATCTTTAGATTTCCCCATTTCAACGGGAAACTATGGTTCGACTGTCACTATTGGTTGTATTTACCCTGCTGGAAAGCAAATGATCGTCGGTTGGCAGGATGGGATTGCATACGGTGCCGACGTAATAGACTATGCCAACAATCCTTACAACAATGGCACAATGGAACTTTTGGTTCAAGATGATGGGGTTATCTGGAAGGAAAAATCACAGTTGACACTTAGGGCGGACTATCTGGCTTTAAATAGCGGGGAGTCGGTGAAAATTAAATATAAGGTTGACAGGGCGTCTACTTTTACGCTAGCTACTGCCGATACTACGGTCGGTTCCAAGTCATCGGAATTTAATATCGATTCAACAATCGGGAGGGGGCGTGAGTATCAGCTTGCTGTTGATATATCAGCAACGGGTACAACATCACCTACCCTAATCGGCTTGTCACTTTTAGGGGATTCTATGGAGGAGGAGCAACAATTTTAGAATGGATGACAAAATGGATGTTAAGGATGAGATTGAAAAAATTAAGACACAGGTTGAGGACTTAAGTTTAAGAAACAGCGCCCTTTTAGTAGGCCAGCAGAATATCCTGCCTGCCGCCATCAAACCCCGCCATTTAGCGTCCCCACTTGCCGTTGCCAAAGGTGATATGTACTACCACGACGGCAATGGTAATTTTATACGGCTTGCAGCAGGAACTGTAGGACAGTATCTTTCCTTTTCAACAGTCCCCCAATGGCAAACACGGGCAAGCTATCAAGCTACCCCTGCCGACCCGACAGGAACAACTAACACAACGGGTTTGATGATGGGGTTAGCAGGAGCAATTACCCCTAATGTCACAGGTAAGGTTTTAATACATATTTCAGGGGATATTGCTAGCGATACGTCAGGCGACGGGGCAAATGTCCAGATTAGGACAGGCACGGGAACCGCACCTGCGAATGCCGCCGCCTTAACGGGAACCGCCGCAGGGGGATTAGTTAAGTTTGTTGCTGCTGCCAATGCCCAAAAAGCCCCTTTTAGTCTTTCGGCAATAGTCAGTGGTTTAACTATATCAACCGCCATTTGGATTGATGTGGGGCTTGCAGCGGTAACGGGGGGAACGGCTACGATTAAAGACATCTCAATTTCGGCTATCGAAGTGTAATTTAAAAGTGTTATAATAACGCCGAAGGGATATACCCGCACGTAATGTGTGGGTTTTTTTATGTCAGCAACAGACTTACCAGGTGCATCACAAGTACAGGACGCCAACAACCAAGGCCAAAGCGCTATCAACCAATTTGACCCTACGCAGGTTGCCAATACCCGTATTAATAGTACTAATCAATTGGTAGGTTCCCAAACGGGCGGTGGCCCATCCAATGAAAACCAATATATGCAGGCCTATGCAGGCCAAGTTGCCGCAAATCCCGACGTGCGCAATCTTTACAACCAAGCCAATGAACAGTTTGGCGTACCCCAACTAGCCCAACGGGCTAACCAGCTTAATACCATGGTTACAAACGAAACACCTAATGCTTATAACCTTATGCGTGGGTTTGATGCATCAGATGCCCAGGTACAAAACAAAATAGGTACAGACTTAAGGTTTCTAAATCCACAGGCAACAGCGGCCACCAATGCATCACAGACGGCACAAAACCTGGCAGGCCAACAGGTAGGCTACGGTATTACCCAAAACCAGATGAATCTTTTACCAATCCAGCAATATGGGCAAATGTTGAACCAAACTTTGGCAGCCCAGGCGACAGGCTGGAATTCGGCAAACCAGGACTTATACAACGGTTTACAGGCTAAAATGCAGTCGGGAGTTCAGTTATCCCAAACCGAAATGCAGCAAATGGCATCTCTAACAGCAGCTAAAGAACAGTATGATGCGGCAATTGCAGGACAACAAGCTGCAATTCAGCAAACTAAACTTGGTTCAAATATTCTGGTTCCAGGTGGGAATGTTTTATATAATCCTTACGCTAATAATGGACAAGGGGCGACTTTTAATCCTTTTAAGGTATAAACATGGACAAGTTTTCTAAAGTATTTGATCAAGCAGGTGCAAACCCAACAACTGATAACACGGGACAATCTGGTAGTGATAAGTTCTCGCAAGTTTTTAACAGTGCAGGCGCACAAGACCAAAATACACAAGTGCCTTCTGGAAATAGTTGGGATGATTTTAAACAAATAGCTACTCAAATCGCTAACCAACGTGGTTTTCCTTCAAATGTTCTTTTAGGTCAAGCAGCACTTGAATCAGGAAGAGGAACAGCTGCACCTGGGAATAATTACTTTGGCATTAAAGGTCAAGGTACGGCTGGATCAAATAATTTAGCAACACAGGAATATGGAAACGGCGGATATTATGGAGAAAATTCTAACTTTGCCTCCTACCAAAAACCCGAGGACTCGGTTAATGCCTATATCGATCTTGTCATGTCTTATCCAGGCGTACCACAAGCGGTTGCAAGTGGTGATCCTAATCAAGTCATTGCGGCTATTGAAAATGCAGGTTATGCAACAAGTCCCACTTATGTTCAGAATGTAACATCTACGCCAGAATTTCAAGGAGGTCAATGACAAATATAATTCCTTTAAATCAAGCATTTGGTAATCAACAAGATCCACAACAACAGTTTACCGATCAGGCGGCGCAAAATACGCCAGTCTGGCAAAGAATGTTAAGTGGTGCGGGTAGCGATATTGTTGGCATGGGAACAGGTATCTATAACACAGCTAAGGATTTTGCAACGGAAACAATGCAAAAGGGTGTAACTAATGCAATTGGTGACACAGCAATTAAAATGGGCAAGGGAATGGTTGACGAATATGGCAATCTAATTGGTGCTCAAACAAATAACGGCGCACCTATACTTGATCCGAATAAGTCAGTTTTTGAACCAGGCGGAGTTAATACCTCGGGCATCAATTTAAGTATGAAAGCTGCAATAGATCATGTTATAAATCATCCCATTAATACGCTTGCAGATATTGTTCCCTTAGTAGGTGCTGCTAAAGGATTAAAAGGGGCAATGACACCTGCTGTAGAAGCTGAATCCCCGGAAACGGCATCTATTGCCAGTACGATACGAGGGAATGCAGGTAAAACAGCTAGTGCGGCCGATGCGGTGCCTGATGCTGCTGCTAATGCTTATTTGCAACCTTATACTTTGCCAACTAGGTTAGGTCTTAAAGGAGTAGATGCAGTCCAAGCTGCTAAACAAATAATTGCAGACGGTACACCTAAAGTAAGTGATATCGGTAGCTTTATGGATGGTATACAGGAAATGAAAAGGGCAATTTTGGGACAAGCGGAAAACCAAGGCATCAAAGTTTCATTAAATAATGCTTCCACAGTTGCTAGTAATCTTATAGATTCGATGCCCGATATTGCAAATGAAACTAAAAAAATAGAAGCATATAAACAAGAAGTAGGGGGACTTTTCCCTGCAACAGGGCCAGAGCATACGGCAAACCCCCTAGAGGTTATGCAGTCGGAGGCAGATCTAAGAAGTAGAGGTTGGAATCTGATAAATCAAAGTAAAGACGCTACTGGTCATGTCACTAATTTTGAGAAAAACGGGATCGGTGAAGTTTATGTTCAAACGGCAAAAGAATTACAATCTAGCCTAGATAATGCCGCAAAAGGTGTCAACATTCAAAAATTTACACAAGATCCCGCAGTTCAAGCAGCACTAAGCAAGTTTAGTCCACAGGTAGCCGCAAGGATCGCTAATACAACAAATTGGAGTGATTTAGGGTCTATTATGAAACCTTACCGTGATATGAATGAAATTGCAAATTATAGTAAAGCGTCAGGAAATGCAGCTTTATCCAATATGGTTAGTAGTGCAGGTCGTTTTGGGGCAGTTGCAGGTGGGGCGGCGTTAGGTAGTCATCTTGGGCCATTAGGAACAGCTTTGGGTGCAGTTGGAGGCGGTATAATTGAGCCTTATTTGGAAACACTAGGGAATAAAGTATTGCCTCCGATATCAGCAGGTATTGCATCAAAAGCAGGTGATTTAGGGGGAATTGCTAGTGCAGGAGCATCAGCAACCAAATATGGTCTACCTGCAATTGGTGGTCTTAGTGAAGCCCAACAATCAGCTAGTCTTGGCAAACCAGGTATAGACAACCAATATAATTCCAATAGTCAGCAAAAGATCCAAACTACACCTCCTACCAACAATATTAGCACTATAAGTCAAGTTCCACACACAATTGACGAAATAAAACCTGACAATAATGGCAATTATCCTAACTTTGATATTACTCAATTAAAGGATGCAAAAAATAATCCAGTTATTATGAATAAAGACGATTATAATAACCAAGTTGCGCAGTACACTGACCAAATAAATCAATGGAAAAAACAAGCCGCTGATGATTCATACAAAGGCTCTAAAGTTGTTAATCAGGATTTAGCACAAGCCGGAATAGCCCAGAATAATTTGGATGCGGCAACTAAAAAATACAATACATCCCAAGAAGCGATTGCCAAAACAAGCGTGGTCAATGGGATAAATAGCGATATATCAACTATCAAATCGGTCTTAAAGGGTACAAATGTTGATGTGTTCAAATCAATGAAAAGCTTGAACGATTTGGCAACTGCCTATAACGGCCAATATGCCAGTCTTGCAACATATATTAGTGATTTACAAAATAATACAGATATACAAGTATTTGGCAAAAGCAACGGGGCGCTTGGTAGTGCGCTAGATAGCCAAAGTAAGACAATTTTTAACAAGCTTTTTCAGTATTTACATAGTAATTATGATTCGGCAACCAGTAGTACCCTTGGTGCGTCAACAGGTGGCCAGTTATCAAATATTCCCCAAACCCAGGGAACATTGCCAAACACTGGACAAACACCGACTATACCTAATACATCATGGGGGAATGTTCAATCTAATTGGCAACCAACAGGTCAAGGTTTTGAAGGAGGTGCACAATAATGTTTCCACAAAAACCTAGTTTTGGCCCTACATCACCAATGGTTGGTGGGCCGTTTGTATCAAGCCAGATGCAGTCGGGTGCGCCAGGTCTAGGCCAACAGGGGCCGTCTAACCCCGCCTTTACCCCCAATACACAGCAGAACCCTTTACCAGGTACACTACCGCAGGGGTCACCAATGTCCATATTACCCCCACAAGGGCAACAAAACATGGCACCACAGCCCCCTAGCGCCCCCCAGGCGCCACAAATACCTAAAACCGAAGCTCACCTAATCATCGAGGCTTTAGCCAATCGTCTAAAGCATTTGGCGGATATTGAAAAAAGGATAGTACCCGATCAACAAGCGCAGGGGGGTATAAATGCCTGATGACCCTAAACTGGCAGTTTTGGGACAGTTTACGCCAAGCGGTAGTCTAACCCCGGGTTACGGCGACCATTACCTTTTCTTTGTAGGGCATGACGATGTGCATGGAATACTACACTACCTAATCCCCAAAGAAACCCTATGGCTCAAACTTAATATGTTCGGCTTTGACGACCAAGAACTAAACGATGATATAATGAATTTGTTTAAAAATCCTAGCGTAAGGGTACAAATATCCCTAGACAAATCACAATCAGGCGGTGTACATGAAAAAACAATCCTTGAAGCAGACAAAGCAAAAGACCCCAGTGATTTCTCCAATAGCTTCTGCATACTCCAATCCGCTACTCATCAGATATCCCACACTAAAGGTGCTGTTTTGCTATCCCAGTCCATTGGATTCGAGGGGAGTACCAATTGGTCTTCCTCAGGTGAGGGTACAGGAATTTCGCTTAAAGCAGACATAAAGAATCCCGCAGGATTTAAAGCCCAAAACAACACACTCCTAGTCTCCACTAACCCCATTTTCTTAGCTAGGTTTACAGCACAGTTAGATAGCGAACATGCCATAGGAAAGGCACAGCAATGACAACCAAACAGACAGACAACACCAAGATCGCTCTAATCGGAAATAATATCGCTTATAATTAAACTATGCCTACAGGAATATATATTAGAACTGAATATCATAGAAAAAGACTAAGTGAAAGTCATAAAGGAAATATACCTAAAAATATAAATATGATTAAAGGGTGGAATAAAGGGATTCCAAGAACTGAAGAACAAAAGTTAGCACATAGTAAACAAATGTTAGGATTTAAACATACGGACGAAGCTAAAAAGAAAATTAGTGAAGCAGGGAAAGGAAGAACTCATTCTTTAGAGGCAAAAATGAAACTTAGTTTATCAAAATTAGGAGACAAAAACCCAATGTGGAAAGGCGGAATAACTCCTATAAATTTGGCTATTCGAAACTCAAAAGAATACAAACTTTGGCGTGAAGCTGTTTTCCAACGTGATGACTACACTTGTCAAATGTGTTTACAACGAGGAGGCGAATTAAATGCTGACCATATTAAGCCATTTTCTTTATATCCAGAGTTAAGGTTTGCGATTGATAATGGCCGTACGCTTTGTGTTGATTGCCATAGAATGACTGATACGTGGGGCATTAATTCTAATAAATATATTTATGACCAAACAAGAAATAGATAAAACAGCTATTGCCGTAATCAATACAAATCTTGGTTTTATTAAAGAGGACATTTCAGAGATAAAAAATTCGCTTAAGGGTTTACCTGCGATTTTTGCCTCAAAAGAAGAACTGGTGGTTATTGCCAAAGAAACCGAATTACGACTAACTAAATTAGAAGAAAAAAGTAATTCCGTTTTAGGTAAATGGCTAAGCCCGACAATTGCCTATGTATTAGGGACAATCCTAACCTTTTTGATTGTCCAGTATTTTGTACATTGCAGTCAGTTACATTGTTAAAGGAGGTGATTTAAGTGAATTGGAATTCAACCCTAGGTAAGTTTGTAATAAGCGTTGGTTTTGCCGTTGCGACAGTTGTGGTTGCTAAGGCTTTGTCCTTTTTAGCAGTCAATCCAAATATATATTCTCCAACAACGGTATTACTTTTAAATGCGGTATTATTTGGTGTTAAGAATTTCCTTGATAAGGAAACGCCTAACATTTAGGGTATATTGTGGTTAATGTACCGAAACTAGACTATTCGCATTGTATAATGGCGGTAGCCTAGTTTTTTTGATGGGGTATTCTAAGTTACATAGGGATTTGGGCAAACGATATAGCCTGACGCCAAGCCAGGTATATACCATAAGGTCTTTCCGTTTAGGGGATAAATTGGAACGGGATGATATTGCCGAATGGTGCAAGTGGCAGCTTAAAATGAAACGCAGAAACCGTTCTACCCAAAGTATTGCCGGGCGCAGGAAACGGGGGCTTGCCTACCTACAAAGGATACTTTCCTTTTTAACCAATATCCCTGATAGTGTCTGGACTGACGTTACCCAAAAGGTTGACTTTGATAAATAAAATGGTTAATAATCAAAATGCAGACTAAACGAAAGACCCTAAGTTATACCGTGTTCAGTCAACCTCTTGACTTAGGGTCTTTTTTTTGACTTGACAATGGTGTATAATGTAGTTGCGTTGATGGGAAGCCCTATTCTTGGGCGTTGATATTAGCCTCATCAGCGCACAACGCTCAAGTGTAGGGTTTTTTAATGGGCGTTAGACTCACAGGGGTACAGCTAGACATGAGTATAAAGAATGCACTAGCTTGAAGCGCTGATGCCTATTCCCCGGCTAAGAAAACGTTATCGTAAATTCAATCCGAAGGACAAGCGGTCAACAGTACGAGACGAAAGGAACGGGAATCTTATACGCATCTTGCTTTTTTACCTTCCTATGGGGGGTAGGGGGGCAATGAATCTTAACGCATCTAAATAACATGACAAGTGACGAATTTAAACAACTTACGATAGTTAGAATTGCTAATCTAAAAAAACTATCTAAAGAAAAAAACGGTGTTGAGGATAACTTGCGTGATATCTTACCTAACGGTACGATTGAGGTAAAGATTGATATCCCCTTGAGAAAAAATGGACGTGATTTTTTTAATTTAAGGGAAAGTGTACTGTTACAAGCTGAACGTGAAAACAAGATTATTTTACTTGATGCACCTGCCGGATCACGTTTGGTTACACCACAAGAATGGCGAACGGGGGCCCAGATTATGTACCAACGCTTTAAATATGAAACCCCTTTAAAAATGTATGGTAACTATATCTTTCTACTTGACAATTAATTATATAACCATTATATTGTAAGGTATGGCATCTCAGATTTGTTTTACATTGCCCCCAGAATTATCATCTGATTTTCAAGCATATTGTAAAAAAAATAACCTAAGTCAAAGCGAGTTTATCAGACATTTAATCAGGGTAGAAATATACCACGAAAAAAGTTTAAGCAAAGGGGGTGAAAAGAATGAAAGTCGAAGAAACAACTGATTACAAACAGTTTAAAAAAATAAAAGGCAATAGGGGTTATGCTCAAAGACATTTAAAAAACCTTATTGCCTCGATTGCACAGAACAATCTACTCCAATATACCCCAATTATTGTCAATTCGCAAATGGAAGTGATTGACGGGCAACATAGGTTGGCAGCAGCTCAAAAGCTGGGTTTGCCAATTTATTATGTTGTTAGCGGGGAAGGAGACTTAACGGATGTAATTAGAATAAATGCTAATTTAAAATCCTGGGGACTTATGGATTACTTGGAATCTCAAATACTCTTGGGAAACAAAAATTACAAGATTGTTGCTGATTATATTGAGAAATACCATTTACCGATTGGCGTATCCATAAAATTGTTGGCTGGTGATAAGGCCGATACGGGTGCTAATAGTGGGCAAAATATACGTAAGTTCAAAGAAGGGATTTTTGAACCTAGTGAACTGGCAAATGCACAGTTTGTGGGGGAGAAAGTTTCTGAAATTGCGCCTCATTGCGAGGCGGGGGTGTGGAAGGACAGAGCGTTTATTGATGCTTTGATGGTTGCTTATACTAAAGTTAAGCCTTCGTCAATGATAGATGCGTTAGTCCGTTCAGGCGTTAAGGTTCCTAAAAAAGCAGTAAAACGGGATTACTTGCTGTTTTTAGAGGATATATTTAATTTCCGCAAGTCTAGCGGTAGACAGAAGTTCTATTGATATGAAAGTAGAGAAGTTTGGGGATGTTAACAAGGCAGCCTTTAATAACGACCAGGCCATCAAGAACCTTAAAGTGGACTTAAATGTTCGCTGGCTCAAGATGGCCGAACTTCTCTTTGAGAACCAAAAGCGCAAATTCTATTCTGTTTTAGGTTACGATACTTTTGAAAGTTATATTGCCCAAGAGGAGCTGGGGTTTCAAAGAAATTCAGTCTACAAAATTATAGGAATTTATAAAGATTTGGTTTTAGACCGCAATGTATCGCAGCGAGACATTGCAGATATAGACCACGACAAATTAGCGATGATAAGACCAATGCTTCCCGATGGTGACTTAAATGAACTTTTATCAAAAGCCCGTTCATTGTCCCGCTCCGATTTAAAAGCAGAATTAACAGCATCTCACGAATGTACCCCTATGCAAATTACTATCTGCTCTATATGCAAAAAAAGATTACCGGAACCAAACTAAGAAAGAAACTAATCAAGGAATGCGACGCTTTAGTGGCCCAGATCGTTAAAATACGCCACCCATATTGTGTGATATGCAAATTCAGGGGCGAATCAAAATCCCCCGCTATGGAGGCGGGGCACCTTGTATCACGGCGTTATTATTCTTTAAGGTGGGACTTGGATAATGTTTTCACCCAATGCCAATACCACAATTCATTACATAGATTTGATACCCACCCGTTTGATGAATGGTACGTTGACACATTCGGGCTGGGGAAATGGCATGACTTATATGACAAAAAACAACAAACCAAGTCATGGAAAGTGTGGGAACTTACGGAATTAAAAGACGATTTACAAGCACAATTAGGGGACTTGACAACCGTAAAGTAAAGGTTTACTATTGTAATTAATGCAAACAAGTACCGACCAATACATTGACCAACAAATATCCGAACAAAGAAAACGCTTTGTAATATTACGCCGACAACGCACCTACTTGGAACTTGCCAAGACTTTAAAAGGTGCCGACTTACCGATTATTGAAGCGGCCTTAGACGAAATTAACAACGAATTGGCGGCAGAATGAAAACACTATATCCTAAGAAACACTACATGGTTTACATAAAGTCACACGCTTACGGCTTCAGCGACTATGAGGACGAGTGTGAAGCCACCTCAAGATTACAAGCCACAAGGATTTTCCTTAAAAGGCTAGATTCACATATATACATTGATACGGCACGGGAGAAGACATATTCGGCGGGTGACGGCTGGGACGAAAAAAGTCTTTATCCTTATGTAGAACTTGAAGACGAAATCGGGGGAGGCTTACATGGATAATTGCCCCGTACATAACGTTCCTTTTAAATTAGTACCGGCGGGCGTGTCAAAAAAAACGGGTAAAGGATATCCGGCCTTTTATACTTGCCCCACATTTGGTTGTTTAGAAAAGCCACCCAAAGACGAATGGGAAAGTGCCAAGCAAGACTTTGAAAGTGCCGTAGAACCCACCAAAGCCCCCACAAAGGCCGAAACACAAGACAACGCCATTTGGGACGCAAAGGACAGAATGAACATGGCACAAAGTGCTTTAAAGGCGGCAGCGGAAATAGTAGCGGCACAAATAACAATGGTGCCGTCAGGGGCAAGCGTTGACTTTACAAAGACCTTTGATGACTTAAAAGAAAAGAACTACAAATGGTTAGTAGATAAAAAGGAGGGTAAATGATAACACGTGATTTAAAGTCAACCGAATTTACTTATGATACCCAAAAGCGGGAATTTACCGTTACTAAGTTCTATGCCGACCAGTTCGGTGGGGCTGCCGAATCAATTACTTTAACTAAGTCACAAATGGGGGCGTTTGTACGTTTCGGTCTTTCAATGTTTCAATTTCACCCTAAAAAGCATGACTGATATGCAACAAAAGGTATATGACCAGATAAAAGCATGGGACTTACAATACCCGCAAGCCCCGATCACGGTCTTAGAACTTTCCAAAATGTTCGGAATATCACGACAAGCCGTAAATGACCACGTCATGCAACTTGAAATTGCCGGACTTGTTAAAAGAACAAAAGGAATAACGTTAGTTAAATGAAAAACCCTGAACTTATTTTAATAATTTTAACTATCTTATATGTAATGGGATTAGTTTACTGTATGTTTTTTATCTTACCCAAACTATTATCATGACAAAACGCACGTTAGGTAAAAAGAAAGGAATTATATAAATGTGTCAGGGTGTGCCTATATTCGCCAATAACAAAAAAGCCCTTTACGGAAAAGGTACTAATTCCCATTCCACAAGTGCTGGGAAATTGAGAATAGACGAGGACAAATACCGTAAGTTTGAATACCTTTGGTGGGAGAAAAAACTAATTAACGCCCATTATGACCAAACCGCCGAGGATATATTAAAGAAAATCAACCCCGATAAAGCGGATAGTCTAGCCAAGACCTTAGTCAAGAAAGAATTTAACACTGATATCAAACTAGCCAAGTGGCTTAAGGGTGTACCCGATGAATGGGATAAACTATTAGAACCTAAGTTTGAAAAGTTAGCCAAGAAAGTCAACCCAAAACTAATTTACTATTCCAAAAAGATTAAAAGTTTTAAATACTCCGATAAAAAGTTTAATCCTTACCAGGCAACCAAATTACCTACGCTTAACCAACTAAAGAAACAAAAAGGTTTGACTCACGTGAGGGATCAGGTTGGGGCTCAGGTTTGGGCTCAGGTGTGGGCTCCTTTTTCGGCTCAATTATATTTTCATTTTTGAGATCAGATTTTTGATAATATGTT
>VFSW01004877.1_pt1 | contig 19968 bp, 15 predicted proteins | sample 5358111 | NCBI WGS metagenome assembly VFSW01 (sample SAMN11554181, study PRJNA540505) | mine drainage metagenome | isolation source: sediment from site ElyBrook_90M | place: USA: Ely Copper Mine, Vershire, VT | collected 2017 | reverse complement strand
GCCCAACCCCAGCCGGTGCGTCCATCCCGACCCCAGATGCAGCGCGCGCTTGTCCAGCAGTCCCCAGGGAGTCTTGCGCGTGCCCACCACCCGTGTAAGGGGAGAGCGCCGGCGCGCACGTTCCTGCAGGCAGCGCGCCGCCGTGGCAATGCCGCACATTCGCTGCGCCAGATTCAGCCCCACGCGTTCCAGCCCCAGCAGCTTTATCCTGTCGCCCTCGGCGCGCAGCAGAATGTCTCCGGGCCGCATCGCGTCGCCATCCTTCTTCTCCATCGTGACAACCACGCCGCGCTGCCAGAGCAGGTAGGCCAGTTCGGCCAGGCCGGCGGCCACGCCTCCTTCATTCGCGATCACCGCGGCCGAAGCGCGCCCGCCCTGGAGACCCAGCGCTTCCGCCGTCAAATCCTTCGGCGCCAGATCCGCCAGCAACAGCGCGTCCGTCAACGTGCGCACCGCGTGGAGGTACGCGGGATTTTCCAGCGTGAGGCCGCCTCCCCGAAACAGGGCTTGCTCGATGCGTTGTTCCCGTGCCGTGTTCATCACAAGTCTTTGCCGTGGGCGCCTATTTCAGCAGGAATCCCCGCGCGCGGAGCTTCGTCCTGGCTCGCGCGATCATTTCCGGGCGCGACGCTTCGATCGTGTGCAGGTGCACGCCGTCGGTCAGCGCGGAAAGCAGCATGGCGCGCGAGGTGCTCATGCGCTCGAGAAAATCCTGCACGTCCGCGCGCGACTCGATCATCAGCGCTCCGCGCAATTCGCCGTACAGCGGATGTTCCACGACCACGTCCAGCACCTTCACGCCGTGATCCACCAGAATCTGCAGTTCCTCCTCGGTCCGCTCGGGCGCGTGCCGGCAGGCCAGGATGGCGCGGTGCGCGTGGCCCGGGCCCTGCGGCAGGCGGTAGCCCCTCGGCGTCGCCAGAATGTCCACCACGCCCGCGCGCAGGATGGCCACATCCTGCACCAGGCATTGCCGGCTCACGTGAAACTGCCGGGCCAGTTCCCCGCCGTGAATCGGACCCTGATGGGCCTCGATCCGCTCGACAATCCGGCGGCGGCGCCGCTCGGCGGCATCCGGCGGAGTTCTCAGGGGCGCTTTCATCTTGGGCGATCCATTCCGCATGATAGCTCTCATTATATCGCTGTCTTGTCAGATATCTAGTCTGATGTCATGTGGAAGCCGAGTGCCGCCGGGACCCGTTCCAGGAGCCGGTCCTGTGTACTTTCACGCGGCGCGGCGGGAACTTTTGCGCAAGCCGTCGCCTGAAGCAGCCATAGTGTGTCTTGGGGACCGGCAGGCGAAAGGATGGGGGCCATGGAGTCAACCGGGCAGAGACGCAGCGCACGCGTGCTGTTCGACACGCAGGTAGTCATTCGCGGGGAATCGGCCAACCGCGTCGGATTTGAGGAGGAAACCTTCACCGTCACCGTGAGCGCCCACGGGGCGCTGGTGTTGCTGGCCGCTAAAGTGGACCTGGGACAGCGGCTCCTGGTGCTCAATCCGAAAAACTCGGACGAACGCGAAGGGCGCGTGGCTTACGCGGGCGTGGCCCACGCGGGACTGGCCCAGGTGGCGGTCGAGTTTACCGATCCGTGCCCCGACTTCTGGGAAATCAGTTCGCCCCCTGCCGACTGGCGCGTTTCCTAGCGGCCGCGCCGCAACGCCAGGCCGCAACCCGGCAGCTTCGATAGTTCGCAATCACCCTTCGGAAAGGAGATTCGCTTCGATGAAGATGAAACTTCCCGCACCGGCGCGGTCCCTGCAGAAATCACACCCGGAACTGTGGAAAAGCTTTCAGAAGCTGGGGGAGCAGTGCCACAAAGCCGGGCCTCTCGATGAACGCGTCCGGCGCATCGTGAAGGTGGCCATCGCCGCGGCGGCGCAATCGGAAGGCGCCGTCCATTCGGCGGTCCGCAATGCCTGCGCGGCGGGAGTGTCGCCGGAGGAGATCCGGCATGCCATTCTCTTGAGCCTGACGACCATCGGATTCCCGCGCACGATGGCGGCGCTGACTTGGGCCGAGGATTTGCTGGGAAAACGCGGGCATTAAACGATGCTGGAAAGGCGCTGCCCTTTCCTCGCCGCCACATGTTTCTTTTTCTTGACCACCTTGGCCATGCTATCCAGCGTGGAGGTTTCCAGAGACACCATCAGCTGTTCCCGGAAGCGCTTCCACATATCGTGCAGCGGACAGGGCGCTTCCTCGGTGCATCCGGCCAGCCCCGCGGCGCAGCGGTAGAAATCCTCGGTTCCATCAATCGCGGCGACGACGTCGCGCAGGCTGATGTGCTCGGGCGGGCGGGCCAGGCGAAAACCGCCGCCGGGTCCTCGCCGGGATTTCAGAAGCCCATCGCGCGCCAGGTCCTGCAGGACCTTGCTCAAAATGGGCAGGGGGATATCTTCCGCCGCCGCAATCTCTTGCGCGCGCGCGACCCCTCCCGGGGAGTCGGCCAAATGGGTCATGGCGCGGATGGCGTACTCGCACGGCCGTGAAAAGATCATAAGTGAAATGTAGCTCCACTATTCTTCTATTGTAAACCACCCCCCCTGCACCCTGCGGCTCGACCAGTAAATTAAGCATGATCCACCGTGCCGCGCCGACCCTGCCTCAAACTATTCTTGACAAATCCAGAATACAGGATTAAATACTCTTGTATTCCGGAAGGGAGACACAATGTTGTTCCAGCATGCTTCCGAAATCGCCATCCGCGCGACCATCTTCCTGGCCCGGCAATCCCCCGGAAAACTGTCTCCCGTTCGCGAAGTGGCCGCCCGCGCCGGCGTTCCCGAGGCCTATCTGGCGAAGATTTTCCAGCGGCTCAGCCGCGCCGGACTGGTGCGGTCGTTCCGCGGCCCGGGAAAGGGAGTGGAACTGGGCCGCGCGCCACGCACCATCACGCTGGCGGCGCTGGTGCGCGCCGCCGAAGGGCCGATGATGTCCGGGGGATGCGTTTTTGGTCTTGCTAGTTGTCCCATCGACAATCCCTGCCCCCTGCATCGAGACTGGGCGCCGCTCCAGGCGTCCATTCGTGAGCGGATGGAAAACACGACGCTGGCCGATCTGTTGGCGCCGGCGCCGGCAGACTCCGGCAAACCCGGAACAGCGGCGCGCAAGAAAAGCCGGTCTTCCTCCAAGCGCGCAACTACGCCACGAGGGAGGCGCCTGTGACCAAATCGCGATTTTTCCCGATAGCCTTCTTCCTTGCGTGCGCGGCCCCGTTCTGCACCCCCGCGCAGCAGCCTGGCAATTTCTTCCAGCAAAACTGCTCGGCGTGCCACACCATTGGCGGGGGCCGCCGCGTCGGGCCCGACCTCAAGGATGTCACCAAGCGAAGGGATCGCGCGTGGCTGGAGGAATTTATGGAAGATCCCTCCGCGGTCTTGCACAAGCGCGATGCCTACGCGCTGCAATTGCAGCGGGAGGCCAACGGCATCGCCATGCCCACGGTTCCCGGCCTCACACCGGCCATGGCCGAGGCGCTGCTCAATTACATTGATGCCCAGGGCGGAGCGACGCCGCCCCAGGCCGCGGCCCCTAGCGTGGCCGAACGCCCCTTCACGCCGGAAGATCTCGCCGCAGGCACGGAACTGTTCCAGGGCACTCGTGCGCTGAACCAGGGAGGACCCGCCTGCATTTCCTGTCACACGCTCGGCACGATGACCGGCTTGGCCGGCGGACGTTTGGGTCCGGATCTCACTCTGGTCTACCAACGCCTTGGCGGACGCCAGGGCGCCGGGGCCTGGCTGACCGCCCCGCCTACGCCCGTCATGCAGTCCATGTTTCACCAGCGCGCCCTGCAGCCGGACGAAATCCTTTCCCTTCTCTCGTTGTTTGAAGACGCATCCCAGCGATCGCAACCCGCCGCCGCGGGAACCGAAATGCAAATCTTCCTGGGCGCGGGTGCGTTGGGGGCAGCCCTGGGACTGTTGCTGATGGGCTGGATCTGGCGCAGCCGGTTCGGCGGGGTGCGGCGAACGCTACTCAAAGCAGCGCAGCGAGGTGCGGCATGAAACCCAACAATGGTGTGAGCTGGATCAAGGACGAGCACGATCCCCGGCTGCGCAGCTGGGAGGAGTTTTACCGGAACCGCTGGCAGCACGACAAGGTAGTGCGCAGCACCCACGGCGTCAATTGCACGGGCGGCTGCACCTGGCAAATCTACGTCAAGGACGGAATCGTCACCTGGGAAATGCAGGGCCTCGACTACCCGTTGCTCGAAACGGGCTTGCCGCCATACGAACCTCGCGGATGCCAGCGAGGGATCTCCTTTTCCTGGTACCTCTACAGCCCGCTCCGCGTGAAGTATCCCTACATGCGCGGGGCTCTGCTGGACTTGTGGAAGCAGGCGCGCGCCAGTTTCCGCGATCCCGTGGAAGCGTGGCAATCGCTGGTTGAAAATCCCGATGCCCGCCAGCGCTGGCAGACGGCGCGAGGAAAGGGCGGATTCCGCCGCGCGGATTGGGATACGGTGCTCGAGCTGATCGCCGCCAGTTGCGTCTACACCGTGCGCAAGCACGGGCCCGACCGCGTGGCTGGATTTTCTCCCATCCCCGCGATGTCCATGCTCAGCTACGCCGCCGGGTCGCGCTTCCTGCAATTGATGGGCGGCGTCTCGCTGTCATTTTACGACTGGTATTGCGACCTCCCTTCCGCCTCGCCCGAAACCTGGGGCGAGCAAACCGACGTCAACGAATCGGCCGACTGGTACAACGCCAAACTCCTCGCCGTCATGGGCTCCAACCTGAGCATGACCCGCACGCCCGATTGCCACTTCGCCGCCGAAGCGCGCCACAACGGCAGCAAGATGTGGGTCTTCTCCCCGGACTTCAGCCAAGTCTCCAAATACGCGGACGACTGGGTGCAGATCAACGCCGGACAGGACGGCGCCTGGTGGATGGCCACCAATCACGTCCTGCTGCAGGAATTCCATCACGAAAAGCAGACTCCCTATTTCCTCGACTACACCAAGAAATATACCTATGCGCCCTTCCTGGTCGAATTGAAGCCGGAAGGCGACTTCTATCGCCCGGGACAACTGCTGCGCGCCAACCGCCTCTCCACCTATCAGGGCACCGAAAACGGCGATTGGAAATTCCTGATGTGGGATGCCACCGACGCGCGGCCCAAGATGCCCCTGGGCAGCGTCGGACATCGCTGGGGCACGGAGAAGGGCAAATGGAATCTCGTGCTGAAGGACGGCAGCGACGGCTCGGCCATTGATCCCACGCTGACGTTTCTTTCCGGCAACGACGGCGTCGTGCAGGTCCAGTGCGACGATTTTGCGGAGGGCCGCACGCTGCTGCGAGGCGTGCCGGTGCGAAAGATCCGGACGGCGGACGGCGGAACCGCCGTTGTCGCCACCGCCTACGACCTGCTGATGGCGCAGTACGGCGTCCGCCGCGGCCTCCCCGGGGCGTATCCCAAGGATTACGACGATCCCGACGCGCCCTACACGCCCGCCTGGTCGGAGAAATTCACCGGCATGGGCCGCGAGATGGTGATTCGCTTCGCGCGCGAGTGGGGAACCACGGCCGAGCACACCCGAGGAAAATGCACGGTGATCATCGGCGCGGGCGTCAACCACTGGTACCACGCCAACCTGATGTACCGCGCCGCGATTCACGCCCTGATGTTCTGCGGCTGCGTGGGCGTGAACGGCGGCGGTCTGGCGCACTATGTGGGCCAGGAAAAACTCGCGCCCATGGAGTCCTGGTCGGCCATGGCCTTCGCGCGAGACTGGAATCCCGCGGCGCGCCTGCAAAATGCGCCCAGCTGGCATTACGTCCATTCCGACCAGTGGCGCTACGAAAAACAGTTCACCGACTACCACACGGTTCCAACCGGCCAGGGGCCGGATTCTCTTGCGTCGGGCCACACCATGGACACGCAGGTGCGCGCCGTGCGCAGCGGTTGGCTGCCGTTCTATCCCCAATTCAACCGCAATCCGCTCGACGTGGTGCGCGAAGCGCAGGAGTCGGGGGCAAAAACCTCGGAGCAAGTGGCCGATTACGCCACGCAAAAACTCAAGAATGGCGGACTCAAATTCGCCGTGGAAGACCCGGATGCCCCGGAAAACTGGCCGCGCGTCTGGTTCATCTGGCGGGGGAATGCCATATTGGCCAGCGCCAAAGGCCACGAATATTTCCTCAAGCACTACCTCGGCACGCACAACAATGCCATCGCCACGGACATGGGGAGCGGCACCGTGAAGGAAGCCGTCTGGCGGGACCCCGCGCCACAGGGAAAGATGGACCTGGTGGTTGACGTCAACTTCCGCATGGACACCTCGGCGCTCTATTCCGATATCGTGCTCCCTGCGGCCACCTGGTACGAAAAGGCGGACCTCAACTCCACGGACATGCACTCGTTCATTCATCCTCTGGCTGCGGCGGTGCCGCCGTGCTGGGAATCCAAGAGCGACTGGCAGGTCTTCCGCGAGCTGGCCAAAAAGTTTTCAGAACTCGCGGCGCCGCACTTCCCCGCCCCAGTCTGGGATCTGGTGGCCTCGCCGCTGGCGCACGATACACCGGCCGAAATTGCGCAACCCGACCTCCGCGACTGGAAGAAGGGCGAAGTGGAGGCCATCCCGGGCAAAACCATGCCGGGACTGCGCCTGGTCGCCCGCGACTACGCCAATCTCTACAACCAGTTCATCTCCTTCGGGCCGCAAGTTCGTTCCCAGGGACTCGGGGTGCACGGCACGCACTACGCCTGCGACGACGTCTACGACGAAGCTTTGAAAACCCTGCCCACGGCGGCGTGGAATGGGCAGCGCTTCCCGTCGCTCGCGGCCGACGAGGATGCTTGCAACATCGTGCTGCGGTTCGCCACGGTGACCAATGGCGAACTGGCTTACCGCTCCTATCGCGACATGGAGGCCAAGACGGGATTGCCGCTGGTGCAGCTGGCGGAGCGCAATCGCGGCGTACTCATCAACTACAAGGATCTTCAGGCGCGGCCCCACCGCCTGCTGAACACCCCGATGTGGTCGGGGCTGACGGAGAATGGCCGGGCGTACTCCCCATTCACCTACAACGTCGAAACGCTGGTGCCCTGGCGCACCTTGACCGGCCGCCAGCATTTCTACCTCGATCATCCCGGCTACATTCAGTTCGGCGAACACCTGCCGACCTACAAGCCCAAGCCGCAGCCGGCCGAATTCGCCGACTTGCGCATCAGCCAGAATCCCGGCCCGTCCTTGATGCTGAATTACCTGACGCCGCACGGGAAGTGGCACATCCACTCGACCTACGGCGACAACCATCGCATGACCACTCTTTCGCGCGGCGTCGAGCCGTTGTGGATGAACGACAAGGACGCCGCGGCCATCGCCATCGCCGACAACGACTGGGTCGAGGTGCACAACGATAACGGCGTGGTGGTGACGCGCGCGGCCGTGACCGCTCGCATCCCCCGCGGCATCTGCTTTCAGTACCACTCGCCGGAACGCACCCTTTCCGTTCCCACCTCGCCGCTGCGAAACAACCGCCGCGCCGGAGGCCACAATTCGCTCACCCGCACGCGGCTGAAGCCCAACCTGATGGTCGGCGGCTACGGCCAGTTTACCTACCACTTCAACTACTGGGGCCCGACGGGCTGCAACCGGGACACGCACGTCTTCGTGCGGAAACTTCCCGCACTCAAGTGGTGAGATAAGGAGCGCCATCATGGACGTTCGCTCGCAGATTTCGATGGTCTTTCATCTGGACAAGTGCATTGGCTGCCACACCTGCAGCATCGCCTGCAAAAATATCTGGACCGACCGCCGCGGCACCGAATACATGTGGTGGAACAACGTGGAAACCAAGCCCGGCACAGGCTTCCCCACCGGCTGGGAGGATCAGGAGAAGTATCACGGCGGCTGGGAAGTGAAGAACGGCAAGCTCGGCCTGCGCTCCACAAGCAAGGCGCAGTCGATTTTCAATATCTACCACAATCCCAGCATGCCCACGATGGACGATTACTACGAGCCCTGGACCTACGATTACCAGCACCTGTTCACCGCGCCCGAAGGAAAGGACCAGCCCACCGCCCGGCCCATCTCCATGGTCACCGGCGAGCTGATCCAGATCGAAGCCGGGCCCAACTGGGACGACGATCTGGGCGGATCACCCATCTATGCCGAAAGCGATCCCAATTTGAAGGGCCTGACTCCCGATCAGCGCGCGCAGTTGTCCGCCGTCGAGCGCCTGGTGATGTTCTATTTCCCGAGTATCTGCAATCACTGCCTGAATCCCTCCTGCGTAGCCTCGTGCCCTTCCGGCGCCCACTACAAGCGCGGCGAGGACGGCATCGTGCTGGTGGACCAGGAACGCTGCCGCGGATGGCGCATGTGCGTGGCCGCGTGTCCCTACAAAAAGATGTTTTATAACTGGAACACCGGAAAATCCGAGAAGTGCATTCTGTGCTTCCCGCGCCTGGAAACCGGGCAGGCCCCGGCCTGCTTCCATTCCTGCGTGGGCCGCATCCGCTACCTGGGCGTGCTGCTCTACGACGCCTCGCGCATCGAGGAAGTCGCCTCGCTCCCGGCGGCGGAACTCGTCGAGGCCCAGCGCTCCCTGATTCTGGACCCGCACGACCCCGAGGTAATCGCCGCGGCGCGCCAGAACGGCATCCACGATTCCGTGATCGCCTCGGCCCAGCGTTCGCCCGTCTATCAGTTCGTCAAGGTATGGAAGATCGCCCTGCCGCCGCACATCGAGTACCGCACCATGCCCATGCTGTTCTACGTGCCGCCGATGTCCCCCGTGATGTCCCACGAGGCCAACGGCACGATCCACAACGATTCCGACGATCTGTTCCACGACATCGAGGCGTCCCGCGTCCCCCTCCAGTTCCTGGCCAACATCTTCGGCGCCGGGCACGACGGCCTGGTCCGCTACGCGCTGCGGAAGCAGAAGGCCGTGCGCTGGTATCGCCGGGCCTTGACCGTGGGCGACGTGGACAAAGCCACCGCCGACCGCATGCTGCAGGAGGCGCAGTGTTCGCCCGAGGAAGCCGAGGCCATCTACCGCCTCACTTCCCTGTGCACGTTTGACGAACGCTTCGTGATTCCGCCCATGCACCGCGAAGAGGCCATTCAAATGCTCGAAGATCCACTCGAACACAAGCAGGGCACGGGCTTCGGGTTCGTCTCCGGGCCGCGCCGGGGGTTGTGATGGAAACTCCGCACATTTACGAACGCCTGGCTCCGTTGTTCGCCTACCCTGGCGACACCTACGCCACCGACGCCGCGGAATGTCTCGCAGCCATGCGCGGCGAGCAGCCCGAAGCCGTGCCCGCGCTCGAGGAATTCTGCGCCGCCATCACCCCGATGACCACCGACGAACTCCAGGAACTCTTCACCCGCACCTTCGACCTGAATCCGCTGTGCACCCTGGAAATCGGCTGGCAGCTTTGGGGAGAAGACTACGGGCGCGGCGCATTCCTCGTCAAAATGCGCGACCAGCTCCGTGGTTACGATCTGGCCGAATCGGGCGAGTTGCCTGACCATTTGACGCACGCCCTGGCGCTGCTGGCCAGGCTGGAACCCGACGAAGCCGCCGCGTTTGCCGGAGGGTTTGTGCTGCATGCCCTCGACAAGATGCGGACCGCCTGGCGGGAAAATCGCAACGCCTATTTCTCACTGCTCGAATCAACTTTTGTGCTTTTGAAAAGCCGCTATCCGTACCTGGCAGCGGCCGCCCCTGTCCGGCGGCCCGAACTGCCCGTGCTTCAATAAGAGGAAACTCCTATGACGACGCCGTTCACCAATTCCCTCCTGTTCATCGTCCTTCCCTACCTGGCCATCTTCATTTTTTTTCTGGGCACGATCTGGAGGTATCGCGAGTCGCCGTTCACCTACTCCAGCCTGTCGTCCCAGTTTTTGGAGAACAAGCAGCATTTCTGGGGGTTGGTGCCGTTTCATTACGGCATCGTGGCGGTCCTGACCGCGCACATCGTTGCGTTTCTACTGCCGCGGCAGATTCTGCAATGGGATAGCCAGCCGTTCCGGCTGCATGCTCTCGAGGTCACCGGGCTGTCGTTCGCGCTGCTGGCACTGATTGGCTTGATTGGAGCAATGGTGCGGCGGCTGACCAATTCCAAGGTGCGGGCGGTAACCACCACGCTGGATTGGGTGGTCCTCCTGCTGCTGATGGTGCAGGTGGCCACAGGGCTGTGCGTGGCAATCCTTCATCCCTGGGGTTCGGCATGGTTTGCCGCGGGCATCACGCCCTATTTATGGTCGCTGGTGCGTTTCAATCCCGATCTGACCTTTGTCGCGGCGGCGCCCGTGCTGGTGAAGCTGCACATCATGATGGCCTACGTCCTGATCGGCGTGACCCCCTTCACTCGCCTCGTGCACATCCTGGTGACTCCCAACCCGTACTTGTGGAGACGCCCTCAAGTGGTGCGGTGGTATCGCGCCCCAAAGGAAACCACATGAGCTCGCCCGCGCATGACCCGCTGGTGGCGCAGACCGCCGCGCGATCCAACCGCATGCGCATGCGAATCACGGTGCTCGCTTTCCTTCTCGCGGCGGCCGCATTCTCCTGTGTAGGCGCACAAGGTCAGGCCGCCACGTCCGGTGGAGCCCCATCAACATCGGCGCCACATCAAACAAAAGAGGCCAAGCCGGCTCCGGCGGCCCCGGCCAAACACAAATGGGGGCCCCTTGAAATCTCGCTCAATTTGCGTGTGCGCGCCGAAGGTTGGGACTGGTTTGACAGTGGCGCCGGTGAAAATGTGTACGCGTTTCCGCATTCGTTGCTGCGCGTCGGCATCGGGCAAACAGGCCGCCGGTTCGACTGGCAGGTCGAGGCCTCGCAGGACATGATTCTGGGCTTGCCCGCCGGCGCGGTGAAGCCTGCGCCGCAGGGCCAACTCGGACTCGGAGGCACCTACTACGCCGCCAACGGAAATAGCGCCAACAACGTCAACGCGTTCGTCAAGCAAGCCTACGTGCGCGTCAAGAACTTGGGGAACGGCAACCTGCGATTTGGGCGCTTCGAGTTCTTCGATGGCGCCGAGGTCAAGCCGAAGGACCCGACGCTGGCCACATTGGAGCAGACCCGCATTGCCCAGCGCCTCATCGGCAACTTCGGATGGTCGGCGGTCCAGCGCAGTTTCGACGGCGTGCAGATCGGTTACAACTTCCACCAAAATAACTTCACGTTCGTCGCCGCGCGTCCGACCCGGGGCGTTTACCAGGTCGACGGAATGGGTGAACTCGATGTGGATCTCTACTACGGGGCGCTGACCGTGCCCGTGCAGACTGCTCACGGCGCCGGAGAACTCCGCGTGTTCGGCGTGGGCTACGTCGATCACCGCAGCTGGGTGCTGAAGACCGATAATCGTTCCCAAGCGGCTCGCGCGGCCGACCATGGTTTGATCGAAATCGGAACGTACGGCATGGATTACATTCACGTCTTCAACACGGCCGCAGCGGGCAAGTTCAACTTGCTGGCGTGGGGCGCGGTCCAGACGGGCTCCTGGGGGCGGCTCGCACAGCGGGCGGGCGCGTTCGTCGGCGAAGCCGGCTGGCAGCCGCCGGTCAAGAGCGTGAAGCCCTGGCTGAGCGCCGGCTTCTCCTGGGGCAGCGGCGATGACAATCCCAACGACTCCCGCCACGGCACTTTCTTCCAGATCTTGCCGACGCCCCGCGGCTTCGCGCGATTCCCCTTCTTCAACATGGAAAACAACCAGGATTTTTACGGCACGCTCGGCTTGCGGCCCCACCCGAAACTTTCTCTGCGAAGCGAAATCCACGCGTTGCGCCTCGATCAGGCGGCCGACTTCTGGTATCTGGGCGGCGGCGCTTTTCAGCCGGGCACCTTCGGTTACGTCGGCCGCCCCAGCAACGGCCACCGCGGCCTGGCCAATGTGTGGGACATCAGCGCCGACACCCAGGTGACTCGCAACTTCAGCGTCGGCCTCTACTACGGCCGTGCCTGGGGCAAGGGTGTGATTTCCGCGATTTATCCGAAGGATTCCAGCGGGCAGTTGGCCTATGTCGAAACCAATCTTAATTTTTAATATCAGTGTCGCAGCGCGCGTTGATGCCGGCGCGCAAGGGGGCAAGTTATGAGTCAGACGGAAGGGTCGCCCAAACAGGCGTTGTGGAGCGCCACGATCGGGTTCCTCGTTGGATTTGCCGCCGTCGCCCTTTTCGGGCCTTCCGCGCAGCGATTTCAAAAAGTCATGGAACTGGGCCCTCTGGCCGTGGGCTTCCTGGTGGCCGTGCCATCGCTCTCCGGCTCACTGTTGCGAATTCCCTTTTCAGCCTGGGTGGATACCTCCGGCGGCCGCAAGCCGTTTCTCACCCTTCTGAGTCTTTCGATCGTGGGCATGACGGGGTTGGCGCTGGTGGTCCGATTTTTGTATCCCGCCCATCTCACGGCATCCAGTTACCCCTTGCTGATGTTTCTGGGCATGCTCTGCGGGTGCGGCATCGCGACCTTCTCGGTCGGCATCAGCCAGGTATCCTACTGGTTCCCGCAGCGGCAACAGGGGAGGGCTCTTGCTTACTTCGCCGGCTTCGGCAACCTGGCGCCCGGCATTTTCTCCATGCTCCTGCCGCTGGCGCTGGTCCGGCTGGGTTTGGCCAATTCCTACCTTGTCTGGCTCGGCATCCTGATCGTCGGGACGATTTTTTACGCCCTCTTCGGCAGGAACAGCGCGTATTTCCAGCTCGTAAGCCAGGGAATGCCGCCCGCCGACGCGCGCGTGCGCGCCCGCGAACTCGGCCAGGAACTGATGCCCGCCGGCACCGTGAAAGAGAGCCTGCGAGCCTCCGCGCGCGTGTGGCGGACATGGGCGCTGGTCTGGATCTACTTCACATCCTTCGGTGGCTTCATGGCCTTGACGGCCTGGCTGCCCATTTACTGGACCTCTTTCTTCGGCGTGAGCGTCGTCAAGGCTGGTCTGCTGACCGCCGCGTTCTCGATTCTCGCTTCGCTGGTCCGCGTGGTCGGAGGCGTGCTCGCCGATCGCTTGCAGGAAGGCGGAGAAAACACGGCCATCCTGGCTCTGCTCATTGCACTCGTCGGAGCGCTGGTGATGACGAGCTCGCACCAGTTCGAACTTTCCGTTCCGGGCGAAATCCTGATGGCTCTCGGCATGGGCATCTGCAACGCCGCCGTCTTCAAGATCGTGCCCAAGGCCGTCCCGCAAGCCATCGGCGGAGCGGCTGGATGGGTCGGGGGCCTTGGCGCGTTCGGCGGGTTCGTGATTCCGCCGATCATGGCTATGGCGGTGCGCAACCTGGGAACGCCGGGCTACGCGATCGGCTTCGTCACCTTCGTGTTTCTGACCCTGTTCTCCCTGTCGATGGCCTGGATTCTCAAATACACGCGCGACGAAGGCGGCGCCGCTTAGCAAAGCCACCCTTGCGGCCAGCCCGGGTGTGAATCCATACTGGATGCAATGACGTTCATGAGCCCGTTGAAACAACCTGCAACGGAACGGATCACCGCCGCTCGCGGCTCGCTCTGGATGTTGCTTCAGGAGCGAGTACGAACGTTGCATCCGGCCTACTTCGCGCTGGTGATGGCTACCGGCATTGTGGCCATCGCGGCGCACCTCACGGGAATGCCCCTGGTGGGCCGTTTGCTGGCAGCCATCAATCTCATCGCATACGTGGTGCTGGTGGGCATGACCCTGGCTCGCCTGGTGTTCTTTCCGCGGTTCGTCTTTCGGGATCTCATGGATCACCAACTGGGCGTGGGCTTCTTCACGCTGGTGGCGGGAACAGCGGTTTTGGGCAGCCAGAACGTGATCCTGTTCGGCATGTATCGGTTCGGCGCCGTGTGCTTTGCAATCTCGGGCGCGTTGCTGATGATCATTGTCTATGCGGTCTTCGCCACGTTCACGGTCAAGGAGACCAAACCATCGCTCCAGGAAGGCATCCATAGCGGCTGGCTGGTGGCCGTGGTGGCCACGCAGGCCGTAGCCACGCTGGGCGCGCAGATCATGCAGGCGTTCCCGGCGCAGATCGACAAAATCGCGTTTATCTCGCTCGTTTTGTGGTGCAGCGGAGGCATGCTCTACATCTGGATGATTTCCCTGATTTTCTACCGTTACACTTTCTTCCCTCTGCTGCCGCTCGATCTGAAGGCTCACTACTGGATCAACATGGGCGCCATGGCCGTTTCCGCGCTGGCCGGCGCGATGCTGATGCGATTCTCCGCGGGCGTCCCGCTCTTGCAGGAGCTGTCGCCATTCGTGAAGGGATTCACGCTGCTCTATTGGTCCACGGCCACGTGGTGGTTTCCGATGCTGGTGATCCTGGCGGTCTGGAGGCACGTGTACAAACGACTGCCGGTCACCTACGATCCGCTGTATTGGGGCATGGTTTTTCCGCTCGGCATGTACACAACCTGCACCTACCGCCTCGCGGAAGTCCTGGATATCTCCTTCCTGCGGCCGATCCCGCGGTATTTCGTGTTCGTTGCGCTGGGCGTTTGGATTCTCACGTTTGCCGGACTGGTGCGCTCCGCCGTCGCCCGGTTGAGCGCGAGAAATCTCCGCGGGGAACAAGCTGCGCGAACCCTCGACTTGTGATCGTGGCTCTGTCTGTGGCTTCTCTGCGCTCTCTGCGTCGAATCTTTTGGCGTCGCATTTCGCCGCTTTAACACAGAGGGCACAGAGCCAGCACGGAGTACACAGACAAAGAACGTGGCCCCTCGAGCAGGCAGCACTACTCAACCATGGATGGATTCGATTGTGCCGAAATTGAGGTATGCAACAGCTTCTGGCGCTTCGCGGTTCAGGACGCCCGGCGCAGATAGTCGTGCAGGTCCTGCATGCGCGGCAACTCCCGCAGGATGCGCATGGTTTTCGCCTCGATCTGGCGGATGCGCTCGCGGGTGAGCCCAAAGGCTTCGCCCACTTCGGAAAGCGTGTGCTCGACGCCATCCTCCATGCCAAAGCGCATGCGGATCACTCGTTCCTCGCGGGGCGTCAGCATCTTCAGCGCCGCGCGGGTTCTCTCCTGCAGATCGGACTGCAGCAGCGCTTCCGACGGTGAAAGCGAACTCGGGTTGGGGATCAGGTCGCCGAGTTGCGAGCCCTCGTCTTCGCCAATCGGCGCGTCGAGCGACATCGGCTCCTGCATGATCACCATCAGCCCGCGCACTTTGTCCACCGACACGCCCAGCTTCGCCGCCACTTCGTCGGGCGAAGGCTGGCGGCCCAATTCCTTGGTCAGCTCGCGATTGGCGCGCGCCAGCCGGTTGACCGTCTCGATCATGTGCACGGGCAGGCGCACGGTGCGCGCCTGTCCGGCAATCGCACGCGTCACCGACTGCCAGATCCACCACGTCGCGTACGTCGAAAACTTATAGCCCCGCCGCCATTCGAACCGGTCCACGGCCTTCATCAGGCCGAGGTTCCCCTCCTGAATGAGGTCGAGAATATCCAGCCCCCGGTTCTGATACTTCTTGGCAATGGAAACGACCAGGCGCAGATTGGCCTCGGTCAGCTCTTTCTTGGCATGCGCGGTTTCGGCTTCGCCCACGCGGATCATCTCCAGCGTGCGCTGCACGTCCTTGACGCTCACTCCTGAGAGTTCCGCAAGAGGCTTCCGCACGCCGCGGCTGTGCCGCGCACGTCGTTTGGCCGCGGCTTTTGCTTTTCCCAGCGCCACGGCGTTCGCCAGCGCTTCCCCGACTTTTGACGTCAGGCGCGCCCGCTCCGCCGGATGAAACTCGATGGCGCGAACCAGTCTGGAAATCGCGATCGCGGCGCGTGCCACGCGATAGCGGCCGCGCACCAGGGCCGCTTGATTCGACTCCGCCGGACGCGACAGCAGCCGCGCCTCGCGCACCACCTGCTTGTGCAGCACCGCGATCTGCTCGATCGTCTTCAAAATTTTGCGGGTCTTGTCCTCGACCTGCTTGGGCGCCAGCGGCTCCTCGCCGCAATCCAGAATCTGCTCGATGGTGCGTTCCTTCCGGCGCAACTGCTGGCCGGCGGCCGCAAGCTCCTGCCACACGATGGGTGAACGCGAAAGCGCCTTCAGCGCGCGCGCCTGCCCGCGCTCAATGTCCTTGGCGAGGCGCACTTCGCCCTCGCGCGTCAGTAGACGCGTGCCCCCCATTTCCCGGAGGTACGTGCTCATCAGGTTGGCCTGCGTCGGCTCTCCCGGCGTCAGGTTGAGATGCTCGGCGTGGTCCTCCGCGTGCTCCGCGGCATGCTCTGGCTCATGTTCCTCGGAGTGCTCGTCGTGCGCGTGCGCGTCGCTATCCACGTCTCCGGCCAGGATCGCAATATCCGCTCCGTCGCCGGGCTCAAATTCGCCGGCGCGGGTATTAAGTTCGTTGGTCATCATGGACGACATAAATTTCCTCGTTCGGAGCGCACTTGGCCCCAGTGGGGCCGGGTGGTTCCTTCGTGTCACGCCTGTCAGGGACAGATGCGGTGGACGACCTATCTTGCTGCAGAAGAACGACTTAGCTATCCGGTGCCGGGGTCTTCGGAACGCCTAAAAGAAGCTCCTAAAACTTAGATGCCAACCGGCGCAATAAGTTGCCGGCCCTACGTTGTGCCCCAACGGGGCAACAACCCGGGATCATGCCGACCACATAGTACCTCAATGCGTCCCCCGATACCACCACAGACATGCTTCCCGCGGAAAAATCCGCGCGGATATCGCGGGGAGCTCATCCAACGGCGAATTTATGTCAACGCAGATGTCGCTGGACACGCTTGCAATTATGGCTGTAGGCTTTGGCCGATAAATCGGCTATAGCCGTCAGACGCTCGGAGAAGCGTCCCATTGGAGGACTGCGTGGCCCACGATATCGATTTGTCTACGGGTAAGCCTGCAATTGCCTATGTTGGCGAGAAACCTTGGCACGGACTCGGCGAGGAATTGCCCCACGGTGAACCGATTGAGACGTGGCTCCGGGCGGCGCGGCTTGAGTGGAAGCTAGAGAGGCTGCCCGTTCAATACCTCGTGGATGGAAGGGTACGAACCATGGATGACCGCTTTGTGCTCGTGCGAAGCGACACTCATTCGGCGCTTTCCGTCGTTTCCGGTGATTATCAGATTGTCCAGCCGAGAGAAGTCCTCGAGTTCTATCGGGAATTATTGGATCTGTATAAATATACGCTTGAAACCGCCGGAGCACTGGATGGTGGCCGGAAGGTGTGGGCACTCGCGAGAACCGGGGTGACCGGCGCAGCCGATAATGACCGAAAAGATGAACTTGCCGCATACGTCTTGTTGGCCACGTCCTGCGACAAAACGCTCGCCACTACGGCAGCTTTTACAAGCATCCGAGTCGTGTGCCAGAACACGCTCTTCTTCGCGATTGAGGACATCAAGACCGGAAGGCAACCGCAGGTGAAAGTGCCTCACAACCTTCACTTCGACGCGGCCCAAGTGAAGCAAGAGTTGGGCCTTATGGATAAAGCGTGGGCTGGATTCATCGGGAAAGTCCACAAGATGGCAAGGTTCCAGATGAAGCCTGATGCAGCGTCATCCTTCTTCGAGGATTTGCTGCTCCAGAAGAATGAGAAGGCGCTTTCGAAAAAAGCCCGACATGAGCACGAAACTATCATCGACCTCTTCGCATCCGGACCGGGACAAGGCTTAAGCAGCGCGAAAGCAACCCTCTGGGGAGTCGTGAACGCCGTCACCTACTACGCCGACCATGTACGCTCAGGATCTCCCGGAGACAGGTTGGATAGCGCCTGGTTCGGTGCCGGTTACGCATTGAAAGAAAAAGCCTGGGTTAAGGCAAGCGTCTTGGTTCCCTAGCTGGAACCGTCCTTTTTGACCAGTAAATACGATTAAGTGCAGGCTATGACACCAATCGAGGCAGAACGTATCGTCAACGAATACGGGGCTGTTCTTGAACGGGCCTCGTCGTTGGTGTTTGGGGCTCCCGAAACACTTCTCCCGTTCGACAAGGATGTTATCAAGCAAGCGATTAGGGCTGTTTTGGCCTTCCTCAAGACGAATCCGAAAACCTCCGGTGAGGACATAACCCAGCAGATTGAAAACCTCAAAATCGGATACCACGAGTTAGCTTCATTTATTCCAGTTGAGGACGCAAAAGTTGCCGCTGAGGGGAATGCGGCACTCTTGTCAGGTGACCTCAATCATCCAGGTTGGGCCTATGCTGACCGTGCATTGAAAATAGCCTCTGAGAACCTTGCACGTAATCGGGCCTTGGCCGATGAGTTAGCAAGTTTTCTAAATAGCTTTTAGAAATCCCGCACGTCAGCGCGGCCTGCGCAACTCACCCCGCTCTCTCATTCGCCGCGTGTACTCCTGCGCGCGGCTACGTTGCGCGAGTGTGGGATCACCGTAGGCCGCCAGCCGGCGCACTTCGGCCGGATCTTCCTCAAATTGCCGACCAAGCTTCAGGAGCCACGCGTGACTGATGCCGACTTCCCGGGCCCAGCCGCGAGCAGACGGCTTGTTGCGATCGCGACAGGTCCACTACTGCAATGCAAGCCGCCTGACTATGAGCATTCCCTGTGGGCTGCGTCAGGGCCGCGGCGGATCATATCTCTCGCTATCAAACGCTTCTCGAAGATTTCTGATCGAGGCATCGTTGGGGTCGCTGTGCGAGCCTTTCCTGTACTTCGATGGCATGTTGCCCCTCCTTCCTGCCTTGTGTTCCTTGCGGAGTTACCAGCCGGCATCCACTTATGCCTACTCGAATCTGAAAGACTTGGCGAGTTTGTCCGCCTACCTGAATCACTCGCTGGCAAATTATTCTTCCCGGCGCCAGCGCTCGTAGCGACGGGCGGCAGCTTTTGACAATGTTTTCATAAAGCGCTGCTGCTTTGGGCTGAGTTCCAGATTCCTCCGCTTTGGCTCATCAGTTTGCGAGCACTTCCGTAAGAGCTCCTGTGCTTCCGGAAATCCGCGAGCGAGGATCTTCAGCGATTTGATCTGCTACCAGCACAGCGGCCCGCGTTCGGATTCCTCCTTTATGCGCTCGATCTGGTGGAGCAACATAGGAGCTATCGTGGCGCGAACGCCTGCCCTGTTGAGAGCATGGACTTGCTGCTCCTCCCATTGGGTGAGGGGCCGGCCCTCGGCAACCGCGTGGGCTCGAATCTGCCTCGCTTGGCACCAGTATTCCTTGACCTGCCATTTCTCCAAGCTTTTAAGGTAGAAGGTCAGAAGTTGGTGCGAAGTGCCGAGGCCGGGCCTCGGCGCAGGCGGAAGGCGGTACGCATCCTTTGGCGAACCGGAACAGATCGAATCGAGCGGCGTCGCTCGGCAGGTTCTCAAGCGAAGGATTCTGCTCGCCGGCGCCTCGGGAACGCCACTGGACACTCAGGAGTAGACGTTCGCCCGGGTGGCCTGGGGAGTGGCACGGGCCGAAAGCCGCTACGCTCCCTCGGCACGGGGCCAAAAGGTGGTTTCTGGCGGCGGAAATGTACTTTTTGGGGCAGCACCGGGAGCAAAGTCCATGCTTCCGGTGCTGCAGTTTTTGCGGGGCTATATCGCACCCTGGGAAGCCGGCGGCTTACTCCACCAGTTGCAGCGTCAAATCAATCCGCACGCCGTTGACCAGCACCACGCCTTGATTGATCAGCTGCTGGTTGGTGATCTCCGCGTTGGCGAACTCGCGCAACGCCTTCAGGGGAAAGATGAATTCAATCGCTTCCGACGAAGGGCGGCCGGCGGAGGATTTGAATTGCGTCAGCACGGAAACGTCGAGGCTTTGAATCAGCTCATCCTCGGGAGTCTGATCGACCAAGTCCCTCAAGTGCGGGCCGAGGAACAGGTCAAAATCCTTGGCCGCGCGCTTGTAGATCGACGTGGTGGCGCTGTCGAACAGCGTGGGGTTGCGCAGCGTCAACTGGAGCGCAATGCGATTCTGAAACACGACAAACGATGGCGGCGCGTACCCGACAAAATGAAACTTGGCCTGCCCGAGCTTTTGAAACGCATCCAGCTTGGGCTGGTATTTGGACTGGAGCTGATCCAAAACCTCGCGCGAGGGTGGAGTTGCAGGTA
>VFSW01004876.1_pt1 | contig 19968 bp, 18 predicted proteins | sample 5358111 | NCBI WGS metagenome assembly VFSW01 (sample SAMN11554181, study PRJNA540505) | mine drainage metagenome | isolation source: sediment from site ElyBrook_90M | place: USA: Ely Copper Mine, Vershire, VT | collected 2017 | reverse complement strand
CCTTAATATTAATATACTAAATTGCATATAATGTATTCGAAAGACATGGGATGCATTGCTGCAAAAAGCGCTACGCTTGGCATACTCAAGCCAGAGCTGAGGACGGAGCATACGTGCATAGCCGCAGCCACCGCGAAGGATATACCAAAGATAGTCAGCATGATAAACGGGGAGGCGGAAAGGTCGCACGCGGTATTGGTGGTTACGCCAGAAGAGGTGAAGTCCTGGGTGGACAATGGCCTTTCATTTGTCGCTAAGACGATGTACGGTGAGATTGTCGGTCACAGCGCTGCGAAGATATGGCCTGAATCAGGATGGGCCGAGCACAGGGCAGTTGTGGTGCTCCCAGAATACCGAGGCAATGGTATAAATTCAAAGCTCACGGCTGCAGTAGTCCAGTCACTTAACGAATTTTATCCTGGCATAACCGTACTGTCACTGAAGAACGAGAACAGCGGAGGTAGGGGCAGCGTGGAGGCATTCGGGTTCAAGAAGGCCCCAACATCAAGCGTGCCAGACGAGATACTGACTGCAAAGGAGAAGAAGGAGTACGACGCGTATATTCTCCAGACTCTTGCGCGGCAATAGTGCCAAATTCGAAAGTTGCACCGAATCCGGAGACCATCAAGTGTTAAATAAGCGTATGCCCACAATATCTGGTGACTGTGGGCTCGTAGCTCAGCTTGGATAGAGCGGAACCGTCCTAAGGTTAAGGTCGCGGGTTCAAATCCCGTCGAGCCCGTTGTCCGCGTAAAACCACATTGACTGTCAAAGAGAAGTATCATATGATGCATAGTTGTACCATATTGCATCAGGCGCATCAGAAATATTATATATCCGCGCAGGCAAAAGAATACTGATTGCATGGCAAAGGAAAAAGTGGTGCTCGCCTATAGCGGCGGCCTGGACACATCGGTAATACTCAAATGGCTGGTCAACAAGGGCTACGGCGTCGTATGCTTCGTCGGCGACGTTGGTCAGACAGACGACTTTGACGCTGTAACAAAGAAGGCATTGGGGCTCGGCGCATCAAAGGTCTATGTTGAGGATCTGAAGAAGGAGTTCGTTACCGACTTCATATTCCCTGCAATGCGCTGCAACGCGCTGTATGAGGGAAGGTATCTTCTTGGAACCTCCCTGGCGCGGCCGCTGCTTGCAAAGACGCAGATCGAGATAGCCAATAAGGAGAAGGCTGCGTATGTCGCACACGGCGCAACAGGCAAGGGCAACGACCAGGTAAGGTTCGAGCTTGCCTACTATGCGCTCAATCCAGAGATAAAGATAATCTCGCCGTGGAAGGATCCGGAGTTCCTGTCAGAGTTCAGGGGCAGGGGCGACCTTATAGCATACGCTGAAAAGTGGAAGATACCTGTAAAGGCGACCAAGGCAAAGCCGTACAGCGAGGACGAGAATCTCATGCACATAAGCCATGAGGCAGGCATACTCGAGGATCCCGCGTTCAGGCCGCCTGAGCACGTGTTCAGCAGGACAGCATCAATAAAGGATGCGCCATCAGCCGAGACAATACTCGAGATATACTTCAAGGACGGAACGCCCACCAAGATGGTGGACAAGTCATCGCGCGTATCAAAGACCGATCCGCTCGGCATATTCCTGCACCTGAACAAGCTGGGCACAATGCACGGCATAGGGCGGGTGGACATGGTGGAGAACCGGTTCGTCGGCATAAAGTCGCGCGGCGTGTACGAGACTCCAGGGGCCACCATACTCTGGGCTGCGCACAGGGATCTGGAGGGCATAGCCATGGACAAGGAGGTCATGCACATACGCGACATGCTAATACCGAAATTCTCGGAGCTTGTATACAACGGGTTCTGGTTCTCCCCTGAGATGGACTTCCTGCTCAACGCATTCAACAAGAGCCAGGAGGCTATAGACGGCAAGGTATCGGTATCGCTGCTTAAGGGCAACGTGAATACAATAGGCAGGGAGTCTTTCACCCCGCTCTACGATCAGGAGCAGTCCAGCATGGACATGGCCGGAGGCTTCGACGCCACTGATTCTAAGGGCTTCATAAACATAAACGCTATAAGGCTGAAGGCGCACAACATAGCCATGAAGGGGAGAGTGCCTTACGATACTCTGAAGAAGGATAAGCATGACGACAAAAAAGCTGTGGGATAAGGGATACGCAGTCGATGCTGAGGTGGAGGATTTCACAGTAGGCACTGACTACCTGCTCGACATGCAGCTCGTGCGCTACGACTGCCTCGCGTCCATAGCGCATGCCAGGATGCTGGGAAGGATAGGCATACTCAAGCCCAAGGAAGTGGAGAGGCTTGTGCACGGGCTGAACCACATAATCGACCTGTGGAAGAATGGCAAATTTACGATATCAAAGGAGCAGGAGGACGTCCACACTGCCATAGAGAACCGGCTTACTGACAGCCTCGGGGATCTGGGCAAGAAGATACATACCGGGCGGTCCAGGAATGACCAGGTACTTACTGCTCTCAGGCTGTACTACAAGGACAACCTGAAGGAGTGCATCGCACTGTCAAAAGGCTTCGCTGCGGCAATAAACGGGTTCTCCGCAGAGTACGGAGGCATAAAGCTTCCCGGCTACACTCACATGAGGAAGGCCATGCCCTCGTCAATAGGGCTATGGGCAGGCGCATTCACTGACTCGATTCAGGACAACATATACCTTCTCGAATCAACGCTCAGGCTAGTGGACCAGTCCCCTCTGGGCACAGGCGCGGGATACGGGATGCCGCTCAAGCTTGACAGGGAGTCCACTGCAAAGGAGCTCGGCTTCTCAAAAGTGCAGGATAATCCGATATATGTTCAGTTGAGCAGGGGCAAGTTCGAATCCACTATACTACATGTTCTAAGCCAGGCCATGCTCGACATAAACAGGATGGCATCAGACCTCATACTGTTCAGCATGCCCGAGTTCGGCTACTTCGAGATACCTTCGAAGTTCACTACAGGCAGCTCCATAATGCCGCAGAAGAAGAATCCTGACGTGCTTGAGCTGCTCAGGGCGAAATATCATGTCGTGGTGTCATACGAGATGCAGGTTAAGGGAATCTCAGGCAACCTTATCACAGGATACAACCGCGACATGCAGCTCACAAAGCAGCCTGTTATGGCAGGGTTCGCAGTCACCGAGCAGAGCCTGAGGATAGCTGCGCACCTGTTCAAAGGGCTAAAGGCAAGCAAGTCCAACTGCGCAATGGGGCTCACTGACGACGTATACGCCACGCAGAGGGCGTACGACCTTGTCAAAAAGGGAGTGCCGTTCAGGGACGCGTACAAGGAGGTCTCGAAGAAGTACGCAGGTAAGAAATAGGCGTATACCGAGCCACTAAGCGCCAGCCAGCGAAATGTCTCAAATGGGACACATTATGTGTGTTTTGCAGCAAATATCTCGCAAAGTTAATATATGAGAAAACCCATAATATAATTGATCAATAGGTATGCATTATGGGAAAGAATCTTAAGACTGTGAGTGTGTGTAAAACACAGCCAAATGGGTTAGTTATACCTCAGAATGAGCCGCTTATTAAGGCAACACTTGTGGTTGTAAGGGACATATCGCATTCATTCGACAATGGTCTTACGACGCAGCAGGGTCTGGGCAAGCCTGATTACGACCTTATACGCAGGCAGCAGCACCAATTCACAGACGCGTTGGGCAGCCTTGGCGTAAGGACTGTAAGGTTTAATGCAGACGAAGCAAACCCAGACAGCCAGTTTCCGCGTGATACTGTTCTCTCATACAAAGGCACGCTTATCGGGCTCAATCCTGGCTCAGACAGCAGGAGGAAAGAGGTAGGGAGGAACGTGTCAGACCTGCAGAACGCAGGACTGCCAGTAGAGCATTTAACCTATGGAGATGGAGCATACATAGAGGGTGGGGACATACTCGCATTTGAGAGCGCACATCTTGTGCTGATCGGGCTGTCAGGAAGGAAGGATAACATACGGACAAACGAGAAGGGCGCAGCAGCGCTTGCAAGCGCTCTGCGCAGCATAGATCCTGATGTGACAGTTATCGCAGTCCCGCATACCGGAACTGCGCAGCATCCTGAAGGCGTTCTTCATCTTGAGACCGGGTTTACGCTTCTTACAAATGATATTGCCCTTAAGGATCCGAAATGCCATATAATGTGGGAGAGCGCGGTATCAATCCTTCCAAAAAGCGGCAGTGTTCCTGGGTTCCCGTGGCAGATAGTGGATCTTCCGGAGAGCGAGGGATACGGCGCGCACGTGCTCCCTATCAATGGCGGAGTGATAATAGCAAAGGGATATCCTACAGTAAAGCAGCTTGCAGAGGCGCATTACAGTGTCGTGATAGAAGTAGACATGAGCGAGGCGCAGAAGATGGACGGCAGCCTAAGGTGCTGGACAATACTGCACAACGAGCGCGCGTAGATCAGTGCGTATGGCTTTTTTATACTTTTGCTGCATAATTCCTCTACCGGTGCATAGATGGCCAAACTCAGCAGGAAGATAAGCGAGCCAAGCATACTTGTCAAGCCAGTGTCCAGGTTCGGCGGACTTGACAACATACACATAGCATTGATGATACTTGTAGTGATACTCATACTCCTTATAGTTGCAATCTCATACAACACCACAATCACAGTGATAAACGGCACCTCAAACGTGACAACAAACCATTCATCAGTGTCGCTTGCAAGGCACAATGCAAGCCAGGTCAGGCTATACGCGGAAAGGGTGCTTGCAGGATATTCAGGCATTAACAGCTCGCTCTCGCTGCTGCCTTACCTCTCAAACGTGTCGCGCATGAACGTCTCATACGTACCCTCATTGAAGGAATGGTATGCATCGTTCCCGTACACAAGCCCTGCAAACAAGTCAAAGTCGTATACATATTCATTCATGATAAGGGACTCTAATCTGAGCCTCGCAGGTGCGCTATCGCAGAGCCCTGCGCCTTTCACGATAGGGCAGAATTACGTTGTGTCTCCAGGAGTCATAAAAATAGCGCAGCAGACAAGTTGCAGCTTCAACAAGCCGCTACAGGTCTACTGGTTCATAGACCCGTACTCTCCAGGCAGCATTCCGTCGCTGGTGACTGCATCAAGCCTGCAGGACAGGTTCGGCAGCAAGGTCAACATAACGGTAAAGTCGCTGTTCACCCAGTACTCGTCAAGCATAGCGAACGCATACAGGCTCAACAACACCCTTGCACTTGAGAAGTACATACTCTGCGGGGAGAACCAGAAGAACTTCTCCGGATTCGTGCGCTCACTCAACGCCTCGTACTCTGGCACATACATGCCTGCATACGTGCTGCAGGGTATCGCAGAGCAGTCAGGGTTCAACATGTCCGTACTTAACTCATGCATATCCTCATCGCAGGAGGCAATAAACAACCAGGTGGTGCTTGCTAAGTACTACAACATCACCTCAACACCCTCTGTGATAGCAGACTGCCAGTACCTATCTATCCCGCAGACGGCATTGCAGGCAATCTGCTATGCAAATTCCACGCTCTGCTGACGACCCTGTTGAAATAAATGTCTCTTGACAATCTAATGCAAAATCCGAAGGGGCAATGAACTATTGATCAGCCTTTATTGACCTGTTTGTTTGAATACTCTGTCACGCTTCAACGTACGCTTCTGGAAACCGCAATTGCCTTATTATGCACGCTAATCTTGGTCAGTTCTGCTATGACCCCTGACCTGGCATCCTCCCACTGACTTGGCGTCATCCTGCCGTAAATAGCGCTGTCATCAATGGTTATCAATCTGCTTGCTGCGCTGCGAATTGCCTCCTCCCCGGCATGCGCAATTTTTGGATTCTCCACAAGCTTCCTTGCCTGTATATCTACTCTCAAGTCGCGTACAGGCTCAGCCCCTTTTCCTGCCCTCTTCATCAGATACTCAACCTCTACGCTTATAGTAAGTGGGATTATGTGGTTTACATAGAAATCGCTTATGAATCCGGAGTCTATTCCATATCTGTCGCCCTTCTCGCCAACTCTCTCTGCAATTTTCCTCTCAACGCGCCTGTCCCTGAGCGCCTCTTCCAGCGCATCCCTGTTTCCAGATTCGACCAAAGGACGTAACGACTCCTCATCAGACCTCCATTTGCTCTCGGCTACGAATTCGCCAAGGTGCACCCTTCCAGAAATCTCCTGCAGTCCGCGTATGTCTATCCTTGCGCATGTCCCATACTCATTGTCGTCACCAGGCCTGCACAACCCCTTGATAGCTTCAATGTACATAGACTTTATCTCATCATTCCTGTTTATGGCAACCCTTGCTATGCCCTGGTCTACCCGCTGCCGCAACACTGCCACAATGCCGTCCGGCTTTGGAAAAAACGGATGTTCACGTCTGTCGTCATACCTGCCTGCCGCCCAATCAAGCCTCTCAGTGCCCTGCAAGAGATAATCAAGAAAGCTGCCCTCAAATCCCTTAATCTCTACCCCTTCTGGGCGGTAAATGGGTGCATTTGCCGCGTACTGGGAGCGCTCAAATAGGGTGAATATGATGCGATCCTCCATAAGCCCGAGGCTCTCCCTTATCCTATCGAGTCTAAGCGACTGTCTCATGTAATCAGTGTTAAAACCTCGACATTTCTGATATATAAGTCTTACTCAGACCCGCCCAGATTCACTACATAACCTTAAATGGGCAAGTGCCATCTTCTTTTATAAATCACACTTTGTGTCATCGTATATATAGAAAAGTATGGGTATCTTACCACAAAATATTAAAGGGCTGTCAAGTCAAATCCGGGCATGACGGGATTTGAACCCGCAACCAACGGCTCCGCAAGCCGACGTGCTATCCAGGTTACACCACATGCCCACAAAATACTTTATATAGGTTTCCATTTATAAAGACGATATATTACATCAGTATCAGTTATTATACTGTGAATCTATGTCAACACAAAGAGGAAAGGTATGCTCGTCATGCGGAAGGCTCAGCAGCCAGTACGTTGAGTTCAAGTGCCCGAAGTGCCAGGCCGAGTCCATAGTAAGATGCTACAACTGCAGGGAGAGGCACACGCCTTATAGGTGCTCCAAATGCGGTACTGAGGGTCCTTTATGGGAAAGGTAGCTACTATGTTCAAGGTATATGCCGACGACGCCGACTCTGTCCTTCCAAAGATAAAAGCGGAACTGAATCCAACAAGCATACAGCTTGAGGAGATAGGCTTCGGCATAAAGGTGATAAAGGTCATGTTCGTGCACGAGGACGGCGAGGGAAGCACGAAATACGAGGAGGGACTTCGTAAGATAGCCGGAGTCAGGGACGTTGAAGTAGCGGAAGAAAGCTTACTCTAATAAATAATATTCTGTTCCTAAATAAACTGCAGATAGTCAGCCGCTCATCGTGATCCTGTGATAAGGTCAATAGAACTTAGGAACTGGAAGACGCACAAGGACACTAAGCTGGAGTTCGGCAGGGGCACAAACATACTCATAGGCCAGATGGGCGCGGGCAAGAGCTCCATAATGGATGCGATATCTTTTTCACTCTTCGGCATGTTCCCGGCAATACGGCACAGGCGCGTGAACGTAAGCAAGATCATACGCAACAAGCCGCTCCAGGAGCAGAGCGCGTATGTAAAGCTTGCAATGGACATAGGTGGGGACGAATACAGGATAACCCGCGAGCTCGGCATTGACGGGAAGTCCACAGCAACCATAGAAAAGAACGGGACATACCTGCAGTCGCAGCCGCAGCGGGTCACAGAGGAAGTGGAGAGGATACTCAAGGTGGACTACGACCTTTTCTCCAAGGCAGTATACTCCGAGCAGAACGGGCTTGACTACTTCCTCAATCTTAGGACATCGGAGAGGAAGAAGCAGATAGACGGGCTTCTCGGACTTGACAAGTTCGCCACTGCGCAGGACAATGCCACCACGCTTGTGAACAGGATAAGGGACATGGTGGCGGACAGCGAGAGGATAATAAGGGATTTCGATGTGGTGAAGGCAAAAGGCGAGCTGGAGGATATACGCACAGAGCTTGACAAGCTTAACGCAGAGAAATCAACTGCTGAGTCGGGAATCAAGAAGCATTCTTCTGAAAAATCCGCGTTGGAAGCCGAGGCTGCAAGGCTGAAGGAGTTGAACAACAGGCGCAACGCGCTCTCAAAGGAGATAGAGGGCGCAAAGTCAAGAATCGGCCTTCTGGAGTCGGAAATAGCAAAGATCGACGTGACTGGGTATCCTGGCAGGGAGAAGGCAAGCTCCGAGAGGAAGGCGCTGCAGCAGCAGATAGAAGGGCTGAAGTCGCATGAGGCCAGTACCATAGACGCAGAGAGAAGGTCGCTCTCCAACATGGCCGGTTATGAGAAGGATCTGGTTCGACTGAAAAAGGACCATGACGAAAAGACAAGAATAAAGAAAGAGCTTGGCGGAAAGGCAGGCGAGCATGCATCAAAGGAACTTGAGGCGCTTGACAAGCTGGTGGAGACGCTGTTGACCGAGCGTTCGCATTCAATTTCAATGATATCGGATACTGAGATTCAGCTGAAAGAGCTGACTGCGCACTCAAGCAAATGTCCGATATGCGAGACAATACTGACTCCTGAACTGGTAGCCAAGATACGCACATCAAAGGAGAGCCTGCTCGCAGAGCACAGGTCAAAGTCAAAGGCGCTGGACAGCGACATATCGCAGAAGAGGTCAAGGCGCAAGGAGCTGGAATCGCTGCTGAAGAACATAGAGTTCAACGAGAAGAGGCTGAAGGAGTATCATGACACAGATGATAAACTGAAATCCCTGGAGACCGAGCTTTCAAGATCAAGATCAGGATATGCTAAGGCGAAGGCCGATAGGGAGGCTGCAGCAAAGGCGCTGCTTGCAGCTAACGAAATGCAGCAGAAGCTGAACTCCGCAATAGAGCTGATTGAGCGGAGGGACAGGCACATATCGGAAAAGTCAAGGCTCTCATCTTCCCTGTCAGAGAAGTCAAAGGAATATGACGGCATAAAGGTGGATGAGAAGTCGCTGGATCGCATGCAAGCGGAGCTTGTGAAGGCGAACGCGGAGATAAGCAGGCACACAGCAAACCTCAGTTCTACAACCAAGTACATAAAGGACAAGGAGTCGCAGGCAAAGTCCAAGGAGTCGGAGATAGCGCGGATAACCGCGCTCAATGACGGCCTTGCAAAGAAGAAGGCTCTTGTAGATAACCTGTCAAAGTTCAAGACCGCATTGTCAGAGACGCAGACAGTGCTGAGGTCGCAGCTTGTCACCACGATAAACGACATAATGGCCGAGATATGGACGCATCTCTATCCGTACGGAGACTACCGCGGCATAGTGCTTGACGCAGCAGAGGATGACTACGGCCTCAGGCTGAAGGCACTCTCCGACAACAAGTATGTGTGGGAGGACGTCGAATCTGTGGCAAGCGGCGGCGAGAGAAGCACTGCATGCCTCGCAATGAGGATAGCGTTCTCGCTCGTGCTCGTGCCCAACCTCAAGTGGCTGATACTTGACGAGCCGACGCACAACATAGACAGGGAGGGGCTTGCGAAGTTCGTGCAGATGTTCAGCGAGACCCTGCCTTCTATAGTGGACCAGGTGTTCATAATAACGCACGACGACATGCTCAAGCAGGTGAGCAACGCGCGCATATACGTGCTGAGCAGAAACAAGGAAGAGAATAGGGAGACAGAGGTTGCAGTGGCCTAAATATTCATATCGTGTCCAGGCCGTACCTGTCCTGGTGCTCCTCGGTCTTTCCAATCACTGACGATCCGCTCACTCCTGTGAATATCGCAATTACTTCTACGCTGTCACCGAAGTTGGGATCCAGCCTCGCGCCCCATATCACGTTCGCGTTAGGCGCGCTCCTCTCAGTGAGCTTCGTTCCTATCTGGTTGGCGTCCCCGAGCGTCAGCCCAGGCCCTCCTGTTATGTGCAGAAGGACTCCTGTCGCATTCGAGTAGTCAACGTCAAGCAGCTTGTTCTTGAGCGTGTTCTTCACTACATCCTCCACCCTGTTGGATCCGCTGGCAGTGCCAACGCTTATCATCGCCAGCCCGCCTACCGACATTATGGACCTTACGTCTGCGAAGTCGAGATTTATGAGGCTTGGCTGCGTTATGGCCTCTGTTATCCCCCTGACCGCCTTCACAGTTATGTCGTCAGCTATCGCAAACGTCTTCTCTATTGGCAGGTTCGGATATATCTCCACAAGCTTCTGGTTGTCTATTACTATAAGCGTGTCCAGGTTCTGCCTGAGCTTCTGTATGCCCTTCCTCGCAGTCTCCAGCCTGACCCTCTCAAGAGAGAAAGGTATGGTGACTATGCCGACCACTATGGCTCCGTTGTCCTTAAGCACGCGGCTGACCACTGGCGCAGCTCCAGTTCCTGTTCCACCTCCCATTCCCGCAGTGAGGAATACCAGGTTCATGTCCCTCGTAAGCACGTCTATCTCGTTCCTTGACAGGTCTGCCGCCTTCTCGCCTATCTCAGGATATCCTCCCGCCCCAAGGCCGTGCGTGAGCACGCCTCCAAGCATGAGCTTCGTTATGCTCGGGTTCATCATGTTGAGCTGCTTCGAGTCTGTATTGAAAGCATATAGCGCAGCGCCGCGCACATCCATAGTGCTGAGCCTCTGTACGGTGTTGTTGCCTCCGCCCCCTATGCCCACAACGCCTATCCTAGGCTTGAACAGATCAATGTCTCCAAAATTATTTCCCTGATTTGCATTTCCGTACATTCTTATCCCGAGCTTATCTTGCCAGCACCAGAATAAATATCTTTCTGCGAAGATCCGGCATGTAGATTCCTGACCTGACCGCAAAAATCAACTTTATTAATTTACTAATCGAACAATAATCATGTACAATTCGCAGATCGCCGAGCTGTTCGACGAGATCGCTGACATGCTCTCACTTGACGAGAAGAAGGACAGGAAGTTCGAGGTGCTTGCGTACAGGAAGGCCGCGCTGACAATCGGGTCAATGCAGGAGGACGTGGGCGAGATATACAAAAAAAAAGGGCTTGAGGGTCTGATGGAGCTTCCTGGCGTCGGCAAGAGCATAGCGGCATCGATAAAGGAGTTCGTCGATACAGGAAGGATGCAGAAGTACGAGGACTTCAAGAAGAGGTATCCGATAGACTTCAAGAACCTCACCAAGGTTCCGGGCCTTGGATCAAAGCGCGCATTCAGGCTATACAAGGATCTGAAAGTCCGGAACATAGAGGAGCTGAAGAAGGCGATCGCAAAGCACAAGATAAGGGAACTTTCAGGATTTGGTGAAAGGAGTGAGGGCGAGATGTTCAAGGGCATAGAGATGCTCGAGTCGAGCAAGGGCAGGATGACTCTGGGCGCGGCGCTTCCCGAGGCAGAGGCGCTTGTAAAGAAGCTCAAGGAATCTGGACTGGTTGAGAGGGTGGCAATAGCAGGTTCCACGAGAAGGATGAAGGAGACTGTAGGCGACCTTGACATACTGGTCACGTCATCGCACAGCAATAAGGTGATGGACTTCATATCCAAGCTCGAGGAGGTGCAGGGCGTTGCGCTCAAGGGGCCTACAAAGACCACTGTAAGGCTGAAGATCGGTCTGAGCTGCGACGTCAGGGTCGTAGGGGACCCGAGCTTCGGCGCGGCGCTTCAGTACTTCACAGGAAACAAGGACCACAACGTAAAGGTGAGGCAGATAGCGATAAAGAAGGGATACAAGCTCAACGAATACGGGTTGTTCGACAAGAAGAACAGGAACCTTGCTGGCCCTGATGAAGAGAGCATATACAAGAGGCTGGGCATGGATATAATGGATCCTGAGATGAGGGAGGACAGGGGCGAGGTGGAGCTATCGCTGCAGCATAAGCTGCCAAAGCTAGTGGGACTCGATGACATAAGGGGCGACCTGCACGTGCACACAAATCATAGCGACGGACTGAACACTATAACCGAGATGGCTGAGGCTGCGAAGAGGCTTGGCAGGCAGTACATAGGCATAACAGACCACACAAAGAGCGAGTATGTGGCAAAGGGAATGGACGACAGCAAGTTTGCAAGGCACCTTAATGAGATAGACGCCGTGAACGGGAAGCTTAAGGGAATAAGGATATTGAAGAGTGCGGAGATAGACATACTTAAGGACGGGAGCCTTGACCTAAAGGACAGCACTCTCGACATGATGGACTACAGGCTTGCAAGCGTGCACACAAATCTTAACATGTCAAGGGGCGAGATGACAAAGAGGGTGGTGAAGGCGATGGAGAGCGGGTACGTGGACATACTCGCACATCCAACTGACAGGATAATAAACGTGAGAAACCCGATAGACCTTGACCTTGACAGCGTCTTCCAGGCAGCAGCCGACAACAATGTAGTGCTGGAGATAGACGGGTATCCTGACAGGCTTGACCTGAACGACGAGAACATAATCAAGGCGAGGAAATACAAAGTAAAGTTCTCCATAGACACGGACTCGCACAGGGACTCCCACCTCATGCTAATGAGGTACGGGGTAAGCACAGCAAAGAGGGGGTGGGTGACTCCTGACCTCGTGATAAATGCCATGCCCCTGGAAAAGCTGCTCAGTCAGTTCAAGAAATAAACGCTGCCAAAATTGTAGTAAACGCTTAAATATGCTTGAACCTACCCTCTACTATCGGATTGATGGGATTGGGAGCAAACAAGGTTCAAGGGGCTGTTGCGGTCTCTGCCGCAAAGGACGAACTCAACAATACTGCGAAGCAGGCGGCCAGGGAAAAGCCAGAACGCAGCGCAAGGGCGCAGAAGGCAGCAGACAAGAAGCTGCTTGCCAAGCTGGATGGGTTCTACAGGCAGCTGTGCGCTCCGTATACGTGCGTCTCGGAGCAGGCCAGGGCCATAACTCTCGCGTTCATCACAAAGGAGCACTGCCTGCTTGTTGGAGAGACCGGCGATGCAAAGTCATCGCTTGCCGAGAGGGCGGTTGCTCTAGTAGAGGCAAGAATATTCAAGACGCAGGTCAATCCATTCACTCTTCCCGAGCATCTTCTCGGACCGCTCAAGGTCAAGAAGTTCATGGATGAGGAAACAATGGAGAGGAATTCAAAAGGCATGATCCAGGAGGCGGATTTCGCTTACATAGACGAGCTCTACAGGGCAGAGGCGATGCTCGACCTGTTTCTGGAGATATTCAATGAAAGGCGCGCAGAGCATGTGCCCCTTCCGCTAAGGTCAGTAATATGCGCGACCAACGACATACCGTATGAAAGCCATTACGCGGCAATACACGACAGGCAGGCGCTGAGATATTTCGTGCCGCGTCTTCCGCTCGAGTACGTACCTGACCTTCTGGACAAATCCTGGGATATAGAGTTCAAGGGCGCTGCAAAGGTGGAGAGACCTGCGCTTAACCTCGAAGAACTGGACAGGATATACGCGATGCTTGACACTGTAGACCGTTCAATAGTCCGCGCTCCTCTCCTAAAGCTCTTCAACGAGCTAGAACTGGTGGACAAGATACTCATATCGAACAGGAGGAGGCACCAGGCAGAGAAGATAGTAGCTGCGAGCGCGCTGCTAAACGGAAGGACGGTAGCAACAATGGAGGATCTCCTTGCATTGAAGTACGTAATTCCATACGACAGGGATGAGTCATTGCGCGTAACCGACAGGCTGGAGAACATGGTCTCGCCGATAAACCACGTAAACAGGCTTGAGAAGCATCTGCGTAACTTCGAGATCCTGATAGCTGACCTGGAGGCAGACATCCACAGCCTCAACAACATCAAGAACATAGAGGAGATCAACACTGTCAAGTCGCAGGCAAAGTCACTGCTTAAGGATTATTCCGATCTGCAGCTAAAGGATGTTGCGTCCAGGACGGTTTCCACTGCTGATAAGCTCATGTCAAAGATGAATGAGGCGTCAAAGGCGATTGCAGCTGAGGAGAAGAAGGACGCGGCTCTTGCGGCAACCGTCAGGTCTGACAAGGACGGGGTGTCTTGACCAGATGCCGCGGATGCAGAGGCCGAAGGCTGAACATGCTGTTAAAAAGAAGATAGAACCTGTGCTAAAGGGCGAGGATCCGGACGGAAAGGTAAACCTGCACAGGACAAGCGACATACACTATCTGCTCGAGCGTCTGATAGGCGAGAGCGTGTCAAAGTCGCTCATATCCGACGTGTTCAACATGCTCTTCCTTCCCGGCCCGAGGATAAAGGAGAAATATGAACACGAGAACATGGATCATTACGAGGCCATGCAGAACCTGCTCTCAGAGCTTGGCGACATGCCACTCAGGAAGGAGACAGCAGGGAACATGGACAAGAGCACTGCAGCAGCAGTCAACATAATCGCCAAACTGATAGACAGCATGAAGCAGATGCAGAAGAACACCTCGAACACCGACCAGGCAGCCGCAGGCGCGAACCTGCTTGACAAGTGGCTTGACGGGCAGAATGGACAGGCAGAACAGTTGCAGCAGATGCAGCAGGCCATGGGCAATGCAAATGCCGGCGGCCTGCCAAGCCCAGGATTGCAGGAGCAGATAAACAAGAGGTCCAGGCAGGCTGCGAAGGATGCCGGAGACTCAAAAGAGAGCCTTGAGGAGATGGAGGACAGGGCAAGCCAGCAGGGCCACGATCCAGGAACACTGGAGTTCGGCGGGCGCGACATGCGCGCAGAGGAGCTGGCAAGGGATATGGCCATAAGGCGGCTTCTCGACGCAATAAACGGGCCGAAGGGCGTATCATCCTACTCGCAGGACAAGACGCGGTTCAACAGGGGCGAGTACAGGGGCTACAAGCTGGGCGACGACCTGTCGGCCATAGCTCCCCCCGCATATATCTATCCAAAGGAGATGATAATGGCGCTGTACGCGCAGAAGAAGCTTCCGCAGTACGACCACCAGGTGCACAGGACAGTCAAGAACAAGTACGTCCTGTTCGACAAATCAGGGAGCGTGACAGGCAACAGGCTGACGTTCGCGAAGGCTGTGGCAAGGGCGCTCTACGACGACTCGCTTAGGCGGGGATCGAAATTCACGCTTACGTACTTCGACGCTGTGACGTACGGCGCAGTCGAGGTGCTAAAGAACGCAAAGCGCGAAGTTAAGGAGGCGATGAAGGATTACATAGAGATGGTCAAGCCCATAGGCGGCACCGAGATAATGGAGGCCATAAAGGCTGCATGCAGCGACATATACCAGTCAAAGACAAAGGAGGCCACGCAGATAATACTTATAACCGACGGCGAGTCTGCCATAAACGAGCCGCAGGCCAAGGCCATGCTAAATTACGTCAACGCCGAGCTGATAGTGATATACATAAACCATGTCCTCAGCCCCATGTATGTGGAGCCGCTCATGGACGTGGCTACGCACTTCTTCGCCGTGGATACGACAATGCCCGAGGTAGTGCTCGAGGCCAAGAAGTCGCCGGCCAGGCGCTAGCGCTAGTACCAGCCCCTTGCCTTCATAGCCTTCGATACCCTGCCGATTGCAACTATGTACGCTGCCGTCCTCGGGCTGATCCTCTTTCCCTTCTTCTCATACTGCTTCTGCATGGCTATGACGTCGTTGAATGAGTGTGTTATTATAGTGTCAAGCCTCTTGTATACGTCGTCCTGCGTCCAGTAGTATCCGTCCAGGTCCTGCACCCACTCGAAGTAGGACACTATAACCCCTCCGGAGTTCACTAGGAAGTCCGGCATGTCCAGCACACCGCGCTCGAAAAGTACTCTGTCAGCCTCAGGAGTAACCGGCCCGTTCGCCAGCTCAAGAACTATCTTGGCCTTTATCTTGACGGCGTTTGCAGCAGTAATCTGGTTCTCTATGGCTGCAGGTATAAGCACGTCGACGTCAAGCTCAAGCAGCTCTGCGTTGGTGACCTTCTTGCCTTTCCCATATCCCTGCACAGTGCCTGCAGCCTTCTTAGCCTCAACAAGCTTGTTGTAGTCGAGTCCGTCAGGGTCGTATATGCCGCCAGACGAGTCGCTTATGGCTACCACCTTTGCGCCGTGTATGCCTGTTGCTATCTCAAATGCGAACATGCCTGCGTTTCCGAATCCCTGTATTGCGATCTTTGCCTTGCTCAAGTCCAGCCCCATGATCTTTGCCGCCTCCCTGAGCACATACATGCCCCCCATTGCAGTGGAGTCGAACCTGCCCTCTGAACCTCCTAGCTCCACTGGCTTTCCTGTTATTACTCCGAATTCATCGTAACCCACTATCCTGCTGTACTCGTCCATCATCCATGCCATCATCTGCGGGTTTGTGTACACGTCGGGCGCAGGTATGTCCACCCTCGGCCCTATGTTCCTTCCAAGCGCGCGTATGTATCCCCTAGACAGCCCCTCCAGCTCTGCCTCGTTCATCGACTTTGGGTCGCATATTACCCCTCCCTTCGCCCCTCCGAACGGGATGTTTGCAAGCGAGCACTTCCACGTCATCCATGCTGACAGCGCCTTTACAGTGTCAACAGTCTCTGCAGGATGGTACCTTATGCCCCCCTTTCCTGGCCCGCGCGCATCGTTGTACAGCACACGGAAACCTGTGAACATCTTCATGTTGCCGTCGCGCATCCTTACTGGTATGTTGACAGTTATTATCCTCTTCGGTTCCATGAGTATCTCAAGCGCAGTCTTGTCAAGTCCCATGATTGCTGCAGCTGATGCAAGCTCCTCCTGCGCTATCTTGAACGGATTCAATTCTTCAGTCATACATTCACCGATTTATCAGAAGCTATCCTGGCGCAGAGATGGTTCACCTTTGCGCCTATTGCGTCAGTGTCATGGCTCTTGGCAGCCTCCTTCGCTATCTCATCGACAAGCCCAATCCTTTTTATGTAATCCCTCATCCTCTTCACTGACGCCGAATACCTGCCGCTAAGGTACTTGCTCACCGCAACCTGCGCTATACCGAGCCTGTCTGCTATCTCCTGCTGGTTGAGGTTGTATTTTGACTTCAGTTCCTCTGCCATGTTTATCCTTATTGCCGGAAGTATCGTCTTGATTATGCTGTTGCACTCGAAATCCATAAAGCACCACTATCTCTTCTTCTTGTCCTTCTTCTGCCCCTTCCCATCCCCGTCTTCTGTCTCCTGCCTCGTCGGTTTCTCAGCGTCTATTATCCCGAGCGAATCCTTTATCCATCCTGATATGCCCGGCCTCCTTGGCGCACTCTCTTCCGCCGGCTCCTCTGGGCTCTCCTCGCGCCTGAACTGTATCAGCGGTTTCCTCTGCACAGGCGCAGCCTGCGCCTCCCTTGGCGCTTCCTGCTGCGGCTGCTGCTGCACCCTCTGCTGCGGCTCGCTCTTCACTATATCTGGCATCTTTATCTTCAGCGAGCCGAATCCGCCTCCCTTGACAAACGCAGAGATGATATCCCCGACATCCTGGCCAGGGCTCTTTATTATCATTACGTTGGAGTTCTCCGCGCGCGCGCTCTTCACGTCGCCCATGTCCCTGCATACTGCAGACACTATACCTTCGTACTTGTTGAATGTAAGATTGGCGGCTATGGGATTTGTTGGCAGCGCAACTACAAGGTTGAATTTTCCAGAGGAAAGCAGCCCGCTCGCCTGCTTTGCAAGGCTTCTCGAGTCTCCCGCAACCTCCCTTGTCACTATTGTGACCCCTTCAAGGTCCAGCGACTCCATAAGCGCATCTATGCCGCCCTCCATGTTGCTTATGATAAGTACCTTCATGCCAGTCCCTTTTGATTATTAATTAACACTATCAGATTTATATATCCGAAAGATAATAGAATATCGTAGAAAACGGTGTTTTAATGAGAGGAAGCGAATCTCTGGTAAGGTGCAGCAACTGCGGAAGGACAGTGTCAAGGAACAAGGCGGTAGCAGACGAGAAGATGATAAGGTACGGGCTTGATGCCAATAACAGGGACATAAGGTTCCAGACAACCAGGAAGGTTTACTACTGCATAAGCTGCGCAAAGCATAAAGGCATATTCCTGAGGAAGGCAGAGCAGGCTGCAAGGCACGCCGCGCGGCAGCACGGCGGCACGTATTGATCTTTACAAAATAGGTGTAATTGTTGGGTTCTGAAGGGTCTGACCTGCTCATATTCAGCGAGAGGGGGTATGAATCCCCGAAAGCAAAGGCTGCAAAAAAGCCTGCGCAGCAGGAACGCGCCATTGCGGCACAGCCTGTGCAGAAAGCTGCAAAAGAACCGGGACAGCCGCAGGGCTCGCAGGCTGAGGTAAAGGATCTCTACTGCACAAACCATCCGTGGCGCAAGGCATACGCAATATGCGACAAGTGCAAGCTCCCGTACTGCTATGTTGACATAATCGAGTATAAGAAGAAGACCTACTGCCTGCAGGACATAGACTTTGCCGCAAAGCAGCAGGAGAAGGAAGTGGAGGAGGTAGTCACCAACAACTTCTCTATGGTTGCATCAGCGCTCTTCCTGGCCAATTCAGTATTGCTGCTGTACTTCACGTACCAGCAGGCCTCGTTCATGTTCACAAGCGCCGCAGGTCAGGGCCTGTCCGGCGCAGCCGCATTCTTCCTTAACCTCAATCCGCAGTACTATGTGCCGCTTGCAAACACGCTGATAATAGTGTTCGGGTTCGTGTCAGCAGTCGCAATACTCCGCAGATCCATATCCTCATTCGGCTTCAGTTTCTTCTATGCGTTCATCACGCTCTTCATCATAGCCTACGAGTACCTGAACAGCAACGTAACATACCTACTGATGTCTAGCATAATACTCCTGCTTACAATCTCATTCACAACATACAGCAGGATGAGTTCCACAACGCCGGCAGAGTCGAACTACAACACGCTGCCCTCTGTAGAGTGGCCTAAGCCCGAGTCGTTCTAGGATCTGAGCAGCAGCTCTATCCCTGCAGCTATCGAGTTTACAAGCGTCTTCCTCTGTTCGCTGTCGCCTTTCAGGTGGCTTGAGAAGATTGATATCATTCCATCCGCGCCGTAATGCATCTTTATTCCGCGGCCTGGGCTGGTCTCCCCTATCTCAATATGCATTGCATTCATCATATTGAATGCATATTTCATTGCAGTGCCTTCGGCCAGCATGACAAGCTTTTCAACGTCCTCCTCGGTGGCGTGTATCTTGTACATGTAAGTGTTGTTGTCAAAGCTGACGTTCCTCTCCACAACCGACCGCACCCCATCCACTGACCTGGCTGCCTCGGATAAGCTGTCCGCAAGGCTGATAACAGGCACATATTCCCCTCCGTTAATCATGCTTGTGCTTCCCATCGCTATGTCGAACGAGAGTCCGTGGTCGCCTGACCTGACTGCGCTGGATAGCGCCAGGTCTACATACCTGGACTTGCCGACCGCATCCACTACCATAGCTGAAAGATGCGCATACTTCCTTGCTGCGTCCCTGAACAGATCCCTTGCTGCCGCCTCATTCCCTTCCCCCAGCCTCGCAGTTCCCAATCTTAGCGTGAGTTCGGCCAGGCAGTTAAGCACAGTCAGCTCCGACAATCTCATCGGCGGCTGTGCGAGCCCTGGCAGCGCCTGCCTAACTGGGACATGGTTCGGCATTCAGATTCAAAGATTTTTTGCGTCTGCCTCTTATAAGCGTTTTCTGCTAAGTATTATTGCAGACCAAAGCTGCTGCAGCGCTTCAACGCCTATTCCGTTTTGGACGGAGGCAGCACAAGCTCTATGGAATTGCCTATGGCGTTTATCAGCTCCCTTACGTCGTCATGCTCGTCTTCTTGCGGACAATCAGCCCAGATGACCAGCCCGTTGACATTGTACATCAACTTTATCCAGTACCTGGAATCATTGCCCACTATCCGCGCAGAGTCATTGTCTTTCACCGCGTTTTCAAGTACCTGCCTGAATCCTTCGACGCCTGTTGACAGATCTATAAGCTCGTCCAGCTGTTCGCGGGACATGTACACCTTATACGTGTAATTGTTTATATCCATCACGTTGCGCACTCCGGGGAGCACCATGCCGTTTTCAGGCACTGGGTCTGCCAAAACGAATCTAGGCGTATAATTGCTCCCGTTAAGCACCGCAGTGCTTCCCATAGCTATGTCAAA
>VFSW01004875.1_pt1 | contig 19969 bp, 18 predicted proteins | sample 5358111 | NCBI WGS metagenome assembly VFSW01 (sample SAMN11554181, study PRJNA540505) | mine drainage metagenome | isolation source: sediment from site ElyBrook_90M | place: USA: Ely Copper Mine, Vershire, VT | collected 2017 | reverse complement strand
ACCACCATCCAGCAAGCCCAGTCGCACGATATAAGTTCTCACAAAGGCCCAGCCCGCACTCAGCATCGCCCTCAACCAGCTGGAGCGCTTGCCGGACTGAAACATCTGTTGAGCCGCAGCCGAGGAATAATGCTCGACCTTGCGCTCCACATCGTTAAGCGTGAGATAGCTGTAGTGCAGCAGAGGATTCTTGAGCTTGCTTGTATTGCCTGTCAGCAAAACACTTTCGTGTACCAGGCTGTCCGAAAATCGGCCTGCGCCTCGCTTGAACAGACGCAAGACATAATCCGGATACCAGCCGGAATGATGCACAAACTGGCCGCAGAACTGCGACAGGCGCGGGCAATAGTAACCGTCTGCCGATGCCTTGTGCATCGCCTGTTCAAGCTCGGCGCGCAATTCGGGTGTCACCCGCTCGTCCGCATCAATGGAAAATACCCAGTCTTTGCCGGCATAGCCCAGTGCCCGGTTCTTTTGCGGCCCGAAGCCCGGCCAGTCCGGATGCACATATACCTGTGCGCCCATTTCGCGGGCGATAGAGGCAGTGTCATCCGTGCTGCCGGAATCAACCACGATGATCTCGTCCGCCCAGGACACCGACTGTAAACAATCTCGGATGTTGGCAGCTTCGTTTTTGGTAATGAGTATGACGGACAGCGAGGGCATGCTCAGTGCGCGTTCGGTGTTGGTACGTACTCCGGCACCCAGTGCTGCAGGCGTTCCCGCACCGCTTCATCACTGTTTGCGGTATCGGTTTGTACCCAATCCAGCATCGCCTGCAGTTCGTCAACTGCAACCTGGCGCGCCTGGGCGATACGCAACTTGGGGTGCGGGGTAGGCAAGGTATGTTCGCTATCTGCCAGTACTTCTTCGTACAGCTTCTCACCCGGGCGCAGGCCCGTATACTCGATTTTGATGTCCTCTTCGCCCAAGCCCGAAAGACGGATCAGCTCTTTCGCCAGATCGACTATCTTCACCGGCTCGCCCATGTCGAGCACGAATATTTCGCCGCCCTTGCCCATGTAACCCGCCTGCATCACCAATTGCGCGGCTTCGGGAATGGACATGAAGAAGCGGGTGATCTCCGGATGGGTCACGGTGATCGGCCCGCCTTTGGCGATCTGTTCGCGGAATTTTGGAATCACGCTGCCGTTGCTACCGAGTACATTGCCGAAGCGCACGATGACAAAACGCGTACCTTCCGAACGCTGCAGCCCTTGGCACACGATCTCCGCCATGCGCTTGGTGGTGCCCATCACGTTGGTCGGGTTGACCGCCTTGTCGGTGGAGATCAGCACGAATTTTTCCACGCCATGCCTCTGTGCGCAGCTTGCCGCGCGCCAGGTGCCGAACACGTTGTTGCGTACCGCCTGCCAGGCATTGTGGCGTTCCATCAAAGGCACATGCTTGTAGGCGGCGGCATGGAACACCGCATTGGGCTTGTATTCCCCGAATACCTGTTCCAGCCGAACATCGTCGCGCACATCGCCCGCCAGATAGGCGATATCAAGTTGCGGGAATGCTTTATTCAATTCCTGCTCCATGTTGTACAGTGCCAACTCGCCGGCCTCATACAACACCAGTTTTCTGGGTGCAAAGCGTGCAATCTGACGACACAGCTCGGAACCGATGGAGCCTCCCGCGCCGGTAACCAGCACGACTTTATCTGTAAGTTGCTCATGCAGTCCCGCACCATCCAGCTGCACCGGATCGCGCCCGAGCAAGTCGTCCAGCTCAACTGCGCGCAATTGAGAAACGGCAACACGCCCGCTCAACAGGTCGTCGAATGCCGGAACCGTCAATGCCTTGATGCCATTGCTGTTTGCCAGATCGATTGCATGCTTGCGCTGCTGGTGCGTGGATGACGGCATGGCGATGATGGCCTGGGTAACGCCGAACCGCTGCGCCCAATAGGGCAGACTTTCCAGTTTGCCCAGCACCTTGATGCCGTTGAGGATACGGCCTTGCTTATCCGCATCGTCATCAAGAAACCCGACCTGATGCCATTCGCGGCTCCTGGCCAGATCCTTTGACAAGCCTATGCCAGCCTCCCCGGCACCCATTACCAGTACCGGCTCACCCTGAAGTTTGATGTCGCCGAACAACCCTTGTTCTTTCCACAAACGGTAGAGCAGACGACCGCCGCCCATTGCCAGCAAAAGAATGATGGGATCGATGATCAGTACCGAACGCGGAACGACGGCATGAATACGGAACATCCAGAGTCCCAGAGGAATTAACATAGCGGCCAGCAGCACGGCCATAAAAATGCGTCGCAGATCTACCAGACTGGCGTAGCGCCAAATACCGCGGTACAAGCCCATGTACCAGAATATCAGCGATTGCAACGGCGCGACCCAAAGCAAGGTACGCCACATTTCGCTTTGAAAATTCTGCGGCAGGTCAAAATTAAAACGCAGCAAATATGCACCAGCCCATGCTATTGCTGCTACAAATATATCGTGCAACACAGCCATCGCGGTATAGCGATTGACTTTAAGCATGTTGCGCCCGCTTGAATTTTCTCCATGCGGCATCAATCACCAACATCAACACGGCATATATCCCGCCCCAAACCAGAATTACCGTCCACGGAAAAGCTTGCTGTATAACCGATACAGCCGTTACACCGGTTCCCAGCATCAGTCCATATTCGGCCAGTGCCACTTTGCTATGGCTCCAGCCCATTTGAACGAGGCGTTGGTAATAGTGTTCGCGATGCGCTTCGGTGACCTTCACACCACGCAGGGTACGCTTCACCAGTGTGACGCTGGCATCCACAATGAACGGAGAAAATACCATGATCGGAAACCATGCCGCCCAGTAGCCTTGCTGCCACCCCCAGAGCCCCATGCTTGCAGCAAGAAAGCCCAAGGGAATGGAACCGGCATCACCCAGGAAAATTTTGGCGGGATGGAAATTGTTATAGAGAAAACCCAATGCTGCCGCGCCGATGGTGAAGTTCAGCATCGCCTGCGTGTCGTCGTGCGAGATCAACGCGGCAACGCCGTATATGCTGAAGCCGATCAGTGCCATGCCCCCCGCCAGTCCGTCGGAACCGTCCATGAAATTGTAGAGGTTCGTCATCCACACTGTGAGCAGCAGCACAATCAGGGCAATCAGTATCCCTTGTTGGGTGAGCAAGCCAGCACCGACAACCAGGATCGCCGCCGCCGCCAGATGTGCCATTAACCGCTTCCTGACCGGCAGATTGTGCATGTCGTCCAGCAGGGAGACGATGAACAACCCGATCAGGGGTAGCACTATCCACCATTTCAGCGAAGTTAACATCAACATCCAGCCGGTCAATAAGCCGGCCATCATCGCAACACCGCCAATGCGCGGAACCGGAGTTTCATGCAAAGAGCGTTCGTTGGGAATGTCTTGTATCTCTTTACCGAATTTGCTGATCAGGATGATGATGGTCAGCAACATGGTGACCAAAGCTGCGACGACAGGAGAGTAATGACTCATAGATGGGTATTTCGATACCACTCCGCGGTAGCTTGCAGCCCCTGCTGCAAGCTATAGGGCGGAATCCAGTTAAGTTCGCGGCGGATTTTACCACTATCGATCTGCAACGATCCCAACAGCCGCTCGATCTGATTGGATTTCCCGATCATGCGACCTGCCAGCTTCAGCAATGCGGGCGGACAAGGAAACAATCGAGCTGGACGCCCCATCGCCTCGCCAAATCGCTGCAGCAGGTCGGGGGTAGATATATCTTCGCCATCGCTTACCAGATAGGTTTGTCCGGCAGCTGCAGGATGTGTTGCGCACATTATCAAGGCATCAACCAGATTTTCCACGTAGATAAGGCTGCGCAGATTGCGTGCTGATGCCAATGGCAACGGAAGTCTTCTGGAAAGCACTTTGAGCATCTGCTCAAAATTACCTTTCACCCCGGCACCATAAACCAGTGGCGGACGCACGATAACGACTTCCAATCCTGTTTTTTCAGCAATGCGGCGCAAGGCCAGCTCGGCTTCATACTTGGATATACCGTAGGGATCTTGCGGTGAAGGTGTGTTCGATTCGGTGAATCTTTCTCCGCCGCAAGTCGCCTCACCATTCACCTTGATGGAGCTAACATATACTAATCGCCTTACACCATTCGCCGCAGCAGAGAGCGCCAAGCGTTCTGTTCCTGCAACATTCACACGGCGAAATTCTTCCAATGGATTGCTGGATTCATCGTGCATGACATGTACTCGAGCGGCGAGATGAACGATCACCTCCACATTGCACAGAGATTCGGTCCAGTTTGTTTGGCTATCTATTTGACCTATAGCTACGGACTCGAATCCTTTGTGAAGTAAATCCGGTGTCCGTAGGACACCCTTGACCGGCCTTCCTCTCTTGATGACCTCGGCACACAGCTGCCGGCCAACAAAGCCGCTTGCTCCGGTGACTAACAAATAGCTCTGCGTCTTATTCAAAGAAGCCGCTCCAGCAATCGAATTGGAATCTTCAATGCCAATATGAAAAAATTGGTATATAGGCCATTTTCGAAGCAGGCACGAATGATTTCACGATTGGCCACCCAGCTTGCTTTGGTCCCGCTGTTACTCAGTCCTCCTGATCGCATCTTGATAGTGGTTTCATCTATAAATTTCCAGGAAATATGGTGCTTGAGCAACAATCGGACAAGCATCTCAAAATCTGCCGCAATTCGATAGTCGGTACGATATAAACCTGCGTTTTCATAACAAGATTTTTTGCAATAAAACGTTGGGTGCGGTGGCATAACGCCGATCCTCAGCATGAATGGGCTAAATCTGGAGATGCGATATCTGCGCAACACTCGTGACAAATTGGCTGGATCTACAATATCCAGACGAGAAAAAACTGCGTCCACATTATTTGCCTTTAGGCATGTGACAATATTTTCCAAGGCATTCGGGTTGGCGAAGTAATCATCCGAATTGAGCATGCCGACATAGTCGCCTCTGGCCAACTCGATGCCCTTATTCATCGCATCATAGATGCCCGCATCCTTTTCACTCACCCAATAATCGATGTTACCGTCATATTTGCGCAAAATACTCAGCGTTGCGTCTGTGGAGCCGCCATCAATAATGATATGTTCAACATTCTTGTAGTTCTGCTCTATAACACTGCGTATGGTGTCTTCTATTGTCGCGGCACCGTTGAATACCACGGTGATTACCGTCACCAGCGGCATGTCCGGCAATGACTGTTTTTGGTCGCCGTTAACACGTTTACCTCCTACAGTCTTCTTAGGTTGCGCTTCAATCAGACTGGGAGCAACCTTGTTGGCGAGTTCAGTCATTTTTCAGCTTTGGAAAAGACTCGCAACAGGGATTCCATGCCTTATCGGGCTGGCTTATTTGTAAAAGCCTTCGATGAGCTTCGGTCAACGGCTCGAATAAAACCACGAGTCGCCTGCGCAACCCCCGGATGAATTGGCCATCGTTAGCTTGGATATCCATCGCATTTAACGCTTTCTTAATACTTTGCCTTACAGAACTCAGCATACCAACCTCATTTCAAATACTAAAACCTCGAATATCGCCACAGCGTAGCTTCATCGCTGTTTCTCGTTACGCATCATCTCTCGTACCACGTCCTGTTGTAGCGAATTTCGGACGGCGAAATAGTTTGTGATCCTGAATGACATATTGCCCACGCTCCCAATCGCGCGATAGTCACTTTTCTCTTCCCTTAGTTATTTCCATCAACTCATAATACCCTTCTATAAACACCCAGCGTTTCAACGGCGCAACGATCCCATGAGAATAACTTCAAACGCTCATGCCCTTTCGCAACCAGTTGCCTCCGACGATTATCTGACGAGACAACTCCTTCGATGGCCGTACGCATACTTTCAACATCTGCCGGGTCAAAATATTCCCCGGCATCACCCACAACCTCGGGAATAGAGCTTGTATTACTGCAAACGACAGGACATCCGTACGACATGGCTTCCAGCGGGGGGATGCCAAATCCTTCATAAAGTGAAGGAAATATGAATGCGCTGGCACCTTGGTATAGTTTGGCAAGCAATTGGTCATCACCGCCAAGTTGCAATACTTGGCGGGCATCCAGTCCTAATTGTCGCATCATTTTCAACTCATCAGCACGCAACACCCCACCTCCAAAACAGATCAACTTATATTCAGTTTTGAGTTGTGGCGAAGCGCCATACGCTTCAAGCATACGGAGGAAGTTCTTGTATCCCTCGCGATTGCCGACATACAACAGGTACCGCTTATGAGTGGGTAAAACTAGTTCTTCAACACCAGCCATGGCGGTATTCATCAAGTCGAAACCCAAATAAATCACAGAAGTTTTTTCTGGTAACAGCCCGAGAATTTCAATCGCATCGCGGCGTGTCGATTCAGAAATGCATATAACGTGATCAGCGCGTTTTGCCGCCGACGCCTTGTATCCGGCAGTTTTATCTGCATGAGGATAGTTCGACGCAAATTTTTCATGAATCATGTCGTAAATAGTCAATACGCGCTTGGCACGCCGTGTTCCGAGCCGATAGGGAGAAAAATAGGTTTCATGAATGATATCCGGCCTCATAGCACGCAGCATCCAGTCTCCCAAAAGCAAACCCAACCCTCGGAACGCAAGACGGGGATAATTTGCTCCGCGACTTGTCTTGAAACGATCTGTCTTGGGCGCTTTAAATCCATGCACGATGCCTGTCTGCACGTGCGCTAGATAGGCATTAATGTGAAATGGTGCCGTAATTGAAACCTCGATTCCGGGTTCTTTGGCAATTCGCGATGCTATCTCACAAAAATAGCGGGATATCCCACCGTAAGTCTGCGCACAGAATATCTGTGAATCGTAAGCAATCTTCATGTCGTGCTACTCAGCAAGAAGAATGAAAGCACTTTCATTTATTGCTTACAACGTTAGCTACAGACTGCTCACCTCGCTTTAGTAGCCGTTTCACTTGCCCCGCGAAACCGCGAACTGACTTTAATATAACGATAGAAAACACAATATCTGCAAGAATAAATCTGTTAATTACGCTTCGATTTTTATAAATCTTGCCTTCAAGAACAATATTTTTCCAGGCACCGAAAGCAATTGTCGTCATAGGAAACATAGCCTGGATCAATGGCAATCCAAGCGACTTCGCGATTTGCCTATAACTGGTTGTTGCCCCGCCGAGCTCTCTGTGGACAGAAACGGCAGCACTCATCCTTACTTTTCCTATAGAGACTATATTGGCAATTAAATGCCAGTCCCCACCCATAACATTGGGGATAGCGATCTGTTGTAGTTGCGCTGTACGCATTACTCCGTAAAACGTACCGTTATCTGCTACTTTCATGTAGTAGCGAGCCACTCTAAGCATCCACGACCCATCGCATAAATCGAACACTCTTCCAGCGTAGGCTTTTAGCCCGTGCCGGTAATATATTGACGCACCACTAACTAACGCGACATCTTGCTCTTGAGTAAATACCGACATGCAATGGCTGACATACGAAACATCAATCCAATCGTCATCTCCTAACCACATAAAATATTCACCATTTGCTCTCTTCAATACTTCTGCAAAATTCGCCGAGGCACCTATGTTTGATACTTGTGCAACGCATATCACTCGGTCATTATTTCGACTGATCTCTTGGCAGATATCTTTTGTATTATCGGTCGAAGCATTATCAGATATGATGACTTCAATCATTGGGTAATCTTGACATAAAGCTGACTCTATTGACCTCCTTAGCATTGCGGCTCTGTTATAGGTGGGAATTCCGATAGTCACCAATGGCACATTCGGATTCATTTGCTATCTGCCCATAATTGAAGGACAGTAAATTTGCTGCGTAGTGTACTTGAGCTTGCTATCGCAGCAATGGTTGTCGCGAACAGCGCAGTCATTAATACAACCGCCGTTGTCCATGCTCCTGCGCCCTGTCCCATCACAAACCGAGTAAGTACACACAAGATCACAACAGCACTAAGAGGTTTAATTAAATCGCAAAAATACCAACGCCATTTCTCTTTGCTTAACAAACGCCGATGCATTACGTTAACCCCAATTAATATATATCCCGTATTCAGGACAATCCATACTGCAGCTGCACCAACGGCCCCCCAGCGTAATGTCGCAAAATAGATAGCTGGTGCTAATACAATTACGGCTACCACATTCTGATAAAAGGCCAGTTTTGTCCAACCGTGAGCAAGTTGTAAAGCGTAAGGTAGATGCATCAGTCCATTCAGTGCATTCCCAATAGCTAAAAGACTAACTAATAGCGATGCATGCAGCACCAAAACCGGATTGTGCGTCCATAGTTCCAATATTTCTTTTGAAAAAAATGCCAACATGAAAGTAATTGGAAAAATCACGACCGCCATTAACTGACTACTCTGGTGATATGTGTTGATCACACCCGCTTGATCTTTTTTAGATACCAACTCTGTCAAGCGCGGGTAATATGCTGTAAATACTGGGCCAATTAGTCGAAACAATACGGCGGCTACCGTTGCCGCAAAGGTGTAATAACCAAATTCGGATAATGTGAGAACCTTGCTGAGTATTACCTTGTCAAGTTGAGTGAGAATTGTTGCCAAGAGCGATATACCAGTCATACCGGCAGCAAAGTGCCAAATCTCATTCAACACGTTCCTTTTAAATGACCCATCATGTACGCGCGGAATACTGCGCCACAATGCAATTCGGAGTGCGATCACCTGAACAAGCGCCATAACAGCCTGCCACATAAAAAAGGCTTGTATTGTTGGAGCCACAAACCACAACACAACTAGCGCACCTACACCCTGTATAGTTGCAACTACACTCATCAAGACATTTACGTGTACCTGCCGTTGCAACCCGTTCAAACCTCCCATATACAAGGAAACTGGCCAACGTAATGCAATAACCAGTGCCATTATCCAAAGCGCTTGTTGCAGATCACCTCTAGTCAGATGCTCCGGTTTTAGCCAATCGTTGGCAATATACTTGGCCAGGACTGCCATGGCCAATCCCGCCATCAACCCGACAACCCAGTAGACAATTTCTAGTGTGCGCGCTGTATCCGCCATGCGTTGACTCTGTTGGGCATCGATGGATAGCCTTGCCATTTCTCGATTCATCGTTTGTGATAGACCCAAATCCAGAACCGCCAACATACCCATTAGAGAGGTAAAAATCCCAATGATGCCAAATGACTCCACCCCCATTAGTCGGATGTAAAATGGAACAAACGCTAGCCCCATCAGGGCAGTCCATGCACTTCCGGCGAAGTTGGCGATGACATTGTTTTTTAGAGACATACAGGTGTGCTTGTTTACCGAATTCGTTTCAAATAACCGTCCGGTGCAACACTAATGAGCAACTTGTGGTCGATATTTTTATTGATCTCAAATTCCGGATGCGTTTTAAGATATTCCCATACCGACGTTTTTGGATTGTTGCCTGGACCCCATGGTCGGTCTGGAAACATTGTCTTAGGCATATCTTCGATGACTGTATCCATAACCACGCAATAGCTCCCGATGGAAGTTAGTGGTGCATAAGCTATCAATTCAGCAAGTACGTGATCGTGTGTGTGATTTGAATCAAGACACACTAGTATGCGTTCCTTTCCTTTGGCCTTTTCTTTTACCTGCGCAATAATATCCGGTGCAATGCTGGACCCTTGAATCATACTGATGCGCTTATACATCGGGTGTTCTTCAATCGCTTTTCGGTTGTGTGCACGTATATCAATATCAACACCCAGAACTTCCCCTTCCACTCCTGTGCATGATGAAATTAGCTCTAACATTGATGCAGAAAAAATGAGCGAGCCTCCATGTGCAATGCCTGTTTCAATTATCAAATCAGGCTTAACCTCCCAAATTATCTGCTGCATTGCCAAAATATCTTGGGGATATTGAATAATTGGGCGACCCATCCATTCAAAGTGGTAGGAATATTTCTCCCTATTCGCCATATCCATCCACGATCGCGTCAACTGTTGTAACTGAACGTTGCCACCCTGACTCTCGATTTCAGTTGCACATTCTTGTTTAAACTGCTCGGTTGGATTCATTTGCCATTCCTCTTGGTTGTAAATTTTTAATATTAAAGCGACTTGATTATTCTTGCGGGACTTCCAAAAGCTATTACAGAGTCAGGTATGTCGCGAGTTACTACAGAGCCCGCTCCAATTACTACATTGGAGCCGATTTTTATTCTTGGAAGTACAACACTTCCCGCACCAACCAAAGTATTCTCTCCTACCCTCACGCAACCGCATAGTGTTGTCCCTGGCGCAATATGAACACCTGCGGCAAGAACACATTCATGATCCACGCTTGCATTTGTGTTCACAATGCAGGCTTCCCCAATTTTAACCATAGGCGCAATGACAGCACCCGCAAGAATGTGGCTATTTTCACCAATAAGTGCAGAAGTTGATACAACGGCGCTGGAATGAATCAGCTTAGGAGTGTTGAAACCCGTCTTTCGAAAAATCTCTAGAAAATTCCGCCTATCGCACCCACTCACACCTCCTATGGCTGCAATCGCGTTTATGCTTTCTCCTTTGCAATGTTTCTGACTCCATAACTCATACGCTTCAAGTCCGATGTGTATTTCAATATCCTTCAAAGCAGGGTCTACGCTAGGCGAACTATCAAATAGTGCAATTACTTCACCACCTTGTTCTCGTACAATTTCTTCAAGCACTAATGCATGTCCTTTGGCGCCCCACAGTATGTATTTCAAAGGAGTCATTATTTTTGACATGCAGACTTCACAGCATCAATTACTCGTTCCTGATCGACATTCGTCAAGTCATGATAACTGGGCAGATTAATGGCCCGGGGTGGAATATCGTAACTGTTTCGATTTTCTGGTCGCTGCTGAAACATTGGCAACGAACTCAGTGGATGAAAGAAAACGCGGCCATCAATGTTTTCAGCCTTGAACAGTTCCAGCAAGTGCTCGCGCGTAACGCCTGTTTCCGGTGTAAAAACAGCGGTCGGCATCCAGTAGCCGTTAGTTGTGCCGGATTTTTCTGGATTCATGCTTACGCCCGCGATACTGCCTAATTGCTTTTGGTAATAGGCAAATATTTCCCTTTTTCGGCCAACCAACTCTCCGATCCTGTCCATTTGTCCGCAACCTATTGCCGCCTGAATGTTGGACATTTTGTATTTGAATCCAACTATGTCTGGCCAAAATTGTTTGGTTTGTCCGATTGCACGGCCATGGTTGCTCAAAGTCAACACCTTTTCATATAAGGCACGATCTTGTGTGATGAACATACCTCCTTCACCCGTTGTCAGGGTCTTTGTACCGTGAAAGGAAAACGCACCAAATGCTCCAAGTGTCCCTGCGTGTTGCCCTTTCCAGTATGAGCCTATCGCTTCGGCTGAATCTTCTATCACCGGAATGCCGTGCTTTGCGCCTATTTCAAGCAGTCGGTCCATTTCGCAAAGATTGCCGTACAAGTGAACAGCAATAATCGCTTTTGTCTTTGAAGTGATTGCCGCCTCTATCCGGGCTGGATCAATACACCATGTATCAGGCAGAACATCCACAAATACCGGCTTTGCTCCCAGATACGTTATGGGTGCTGCCGAAGCGATCCAGTTCGTATCAGCAAGTATGACTTCGTCGTCGTGACCTATGCCCAATGCAGCCATACCCATGTGCAGAGCGCCAGTACAACTGGATGTCGCTATCGCATAGTATGCTCCGGTGAATTCACGAAACTTTTGTTCAAATTTGTTTATGTATTCATAGCAACGTTCACCCCAGCCATTCTTGGCTGCGTCAGTGGCATATTCAACTTCCTTTTCCGTGATCGATGGTTTCGTATAGAAGATGCGTGGTTTCATTTGATCTCCAAAGCAGGCACTGAAGTTACGAATTGGCCGCCCCATTCACGAATGTAGTCCAGTTGATGAGACACTTCTGTGCGCAGATTCCATGGCAGGATAAGTACAAAATCCGGTTTGGTTTGTTTGATTTGTTCTTCACTAACCACCGGGATACGACAACCTGGCAGGAACTTGTCCTGTTTGGCAGGGTTACGGTCCACAACATAGGGCAGCATATCAGGACGAACTCCGGCGTAATTCAATAGAGTATTTCCTTTTGCCGCCGCACCATAGCCGACTACTGCTTTTCCGGCGCGCTGAGCCTCGATCAAGAAAACCAATAGATCGTTTTTGACTTTATTTGCTTTGGCCTGGAACCCTGCATAAAACTCCTTGCTGCTCATGCCCGCCTCGTTTTCATGTTGCAGCAACTTCACAATGTTCTGACTTACTTCATGTACACCGGCATCGTTTCTTTGAGCATAGACGCGCAGACTTCCACCATGGGTGGGCAACTCTTCCACATCGAATACATTCAATCCGTTTGCTTCAAAAATTGTTTTGACTGCTGTGAGTGACAGATAGGAATAGTGCTCGTGATAGATGGTGTCGAACTGGTTTTGTTCAATGAGGTTCAGCAGGTGGGGAAATTCGAAAGTTGCTACGCCTGCTGGTTTTAGCAATACGGCAAATCCAGCTACGAAATCGTTTATGTCCGGAACATGTGCCAATACGTTATTCGCAGCACTCAGATCAGCTTGTTTACCTTGTGCAACGAGTTGCTTTGCCAGCTTTACACCGAAAAACTCTTCTACGATTTCGATACCTTTGGCACGAGCGGCGTTCGCCGTGCTGGTAGTCGGCTCGATTCCAAGACATGGAATTCCACGTGCTTTTGCGTATTGCAGCAAGTAACCGTCATTAGCAGCCACTTCAACGATATGAGAGCTTAAATCCAGCGCAAAACGCTGCACCATATCAGTGACATACTGTTCCGCATGATTCAACCATGTTGACGAAAAGGAACTGAAATAGGCGTAATCGGCTGAGAACAACTCGTCCGCTCCGGCATAGTCTTCAGTCTGTACCAGCCAGCACTGACTACATACCAACACACGTAGCGGGAAATATTTTTCCGGCGCATGCAATGTTTGCTCGGTGAGATAGGCGTTGGACGGTGGTGCTGAACCCAAATCCACCAGAGGTAAAGTTAATTCAGTGTGGCAATGACGGCACTTCATAAGGATATTCCCTGAAAATCGTGTTCAATCTGTTTATGTTTACGATCTCTTTCCGAAATTTCTGTGATGGCAAGTGGCCACGCTATGGCGAGCTTAGTATCTGCCACATTTAGCGCACCCTCAGCTTCTGAGTTATAGGCTGCCGTGTGAAGATAAATCAATTCACAATCTTCTGTGAGCGCCTGAAAACCATGCGCGAACCCTTCTGGAATAAGCAGGCTCTGACGATTGCTGGCGCTAAGAATGACGCCATGCCAATGCAAAAAAGTTGGGGATTCGCGTCGAAGATCAACAGCGACATCGAATATCTCGCCGTGCAAACAACTGACCACTTTGGCTTCGGTATGCGGTGGGTATTGAAAGTGCAATCCGCGCACGGCTCCTTTCTTACGGGTGAGCGTGTGGTTGATTTGAGCCAGTGGTTTGTTTAAGCCAGCCTCGCGGAATGCTTCGGCACAGTAAAAACGCGATAGAAACCCACGTTGATCTTCGATTGCTTTGCGCTGAATCAAGGTCAAACCTGGCAACGGAGTGGATACGAATTCGAATCGATCCATGTTTATTTTGCCTCCCCGCTTGCCTGGTATTGGTTGATTTGGTCGAGGGTGACGGCACGCATATCTTTATTCTTTCGCCACGTCTGGTGCCACTCCAACGTCTTCTGTAGCGCGGTATGTAAATTCCAGCGCGCCTCCCAATTCAATCTGGTTTTTGCTTTGCTGCTGTCCAACTTCAAGTAATGCGCTTCATGTGGTTGAGGAGTTTCATCGCATTGCCATTTAACATCATTCCGCATTTGAGCCAAGCATTCCACTATCCATCGGACTGGACGAGCGTCTTCGTCGCTGGGTCCAAAATTCCAGGCTTCGGCAAAGTCCATGCCATTCATATAAAGTTTTTCTGCCAGCATCAAGTAGCCGGACAATGGCTCCAGCACATGTTGCCAGGGCCTGGTAGATTGGGGTGAGCGTATTTTCAATGTTTCACCCGCATCCATTGCACGCAAGAAATCCGGGATCAGGCGATCTGCCGCCCAGTCCCCCCCCCCAATCACATTCCCTGCTCTTGCACTTGCCAGTGCAATACCCGCAGGCTCCAGGAATGATCGCCGATATGCCGAGGTAACCAATTCTGCACAACCCTTGCTGCTTGAGTAGGGATCGAAACCGCCCATTGCTTCGTTTTCACGGTAGCCCCATACCCACTCTTTATTCTCATAACATTTATCCGTGGTGACATTCACCACTGCTTTCACGCTGGGCATGGCGCGAACGGCCTCAAGCAAATTTACTGTTCCCATTACGTTGACTGCATAGGTCTCTGTTGGGTGGGCGTAGGAATAACGTACCAAAGGTTGAGCTGCCAAATGAAACACGATCTGTGGTTTTGCAAGTTGCATCGCCTGACTGAGTTTTATTGCATCACGGATGTCGGCAATGGTGCTGCTTGCCATGTTCTTGCCCACCTCAGCCTCTTCAAACAGGTTAGTCCTGGTTGGCGGGTTGAGTGCGTAACCATGGACTTCCGCACCCATTGATTGAAGCCAGAGTGTCAGCCAGCCGCCCTTAAAACCGGTGTGTCCGGTTAGTAATACGCGCTTGCCGTGCCAAAATTCCCGGTTCACTTCCACACCTTCCATGGTGCTTTTCCACTTTGCCAAAGTTCTTCCAAATGATTTTTGTCGCGGAGTGTGTCCATCGGTTGCCAGAACCCGCTGTGTTCATACGCCATTAGTTCACCTTGAGCAGCCAATTGGCTTAGTGGCTTGCCTTCCCATGATGAATTGTCGTCTTCGATCATCTGTATGCAGCTTGGCGACAAAACAAAGAATCCGCCGTTGATCCAACCCCCGTCACCCTGGGGCTTTTCAATAAAGCCGCGTACGGATTTCCCATCCATATTCAGCGCACCATAGCGTCCTGGCGGTTGAACCGCGGTAACTGTTGCCTTTTTGCCATGCTGTTTGTGAAACGCGATCTGTGCACTGATATCGACGTTGGATACGCCATCGCCATAGGTGAAGCAAAATTCAGGTTCGTTTTTTACATAGTCAGCTACGCGCTTCAGACGCCCCCCGGTCATGGTATCTTCGCCGGTGTCGACTAGGGTGACCTTCCACGGTTCGGCATTGTGCTGATGGACTTCCATCTTGTTGTTCTGCATGTCAAAGGTCACATCTGACATATGCAAAAAATAATTGGCAAAGTATTCCTTGATCACGTAGCCCTTGTATCCGCAGCAAACCACGAAGTCGTTGATTCCGTGCGCTGAGTAGACTTTCATGATGTGCCAAAGGATCGGACGCCCGCCGATCTCAATCATCGGCTTTGGACGCGTTGATGTCTCTTCACTGATTCGCGTTCCAAGACCGCCTGCAAGAATGACTGCTTTCATTTGCACCCCCTGGCTATCCATTTAATGAATTCATTCATGTGTAGTTTCCAGCAGGCCTTTTTTTTCTGCCTCGCGTTGTAATTCTTCAATCTCGGTACGCAAGCGTTCGTACTCCTGCACCTTGTACTTAAGGAATTCCACTGTCATCACGGCTTTTTGCTCGACACCGCGCGGGGTAAGCAGATAGGCATAAGCCAGTTTGTTGTCACTGTTGCGGAAGTTGTTGATCTTGACGCTGCCTTTTGCGACAAGGGCATTGAGGCAGTAATTGATTTTCCCAAGGCTGACGCCCAGCCTTTTCGCCAAGTCTCTTTGCGAAAGTCCGGGATTATCTTCCAGAGTCTTGAGCAGACCGTAATGTGTGGTTTCGTCTAGCATGGGTAGTGCGTTCAGTCGGTGAACGGCGCGCATTACAGCAGGCCATATATATAGTGTCAAGTTATCTGCCGGCTGGTTTCGTTACAATAGCGAAGTCTTCCATACGTTTACCGCCCGTGACTGACCCCATTAAACCCGATTTGCATATCGCCATCGTCCGTTTTTCTGCATTGGGCGATGTGGTCATGGTGTCCGCTGCGGTGCGTGCATTACAGCAGTGCCTGCCTGACGCAAAAATTACCTGGATCACCAGTCCGCTTACTTACGCTTTATTAAAAGGTATGGAAGGCGTGCAGTTTGAGGTATTTGAGAAACCACGCACACTAACAGACTACCTTGCTTTTTATCGTGCGTTCCGCGAACGCCAGTTTGATGTAGTTTTGGCAATGCAGGCCAACTTGCGCATCAATCTGCTTTATCCGGCCTTGCACGCCCCTAGCAAAATCGGTTTTGACCGTACTCGCGCCCGTGAAGGTCAATGGTTGTTCTGTAATCGCCGCATTCCTTTCAATGATTCGCACCTTGAGGATAGTTTTTTGTCCTTTGTTGAAACATTGACCGGTAAACCAGCTTCGGCGATCTGGAATTTGCCGGTCGACTCAAGTGATCTTGAATGGGCGCGTGGGCAGTTGCAGAATTTGCCAAAGCCCTGGGTGGCGATCCATCCGCATTCAAGCAAGGCTGAACGCAACTGGTTGCCGGAACGCTACGAGGAAATCGTGAGACAAGCTGTTGCCCGCTGGAAATGCGGTGTGGTTCTTTCCGGCGGAAGCTCCGCTGCGGAACTGGCATTGTGCGAACGACTCGCACAACTGGCTCCCGACCACACGATCAATCTTTGCGGCAAATCCACGCCCAAGCAGCTCGCTGCACTGCTAAGTCTTGCCGACGTACTGATCGCTCCGGATACGGGTTCGGTTCACATTGCCAGAGCGATGAACACGCCAGTCATCGGCCTTTACGCCGTTGCGTCGCCCAAATTGAGCGGACCGTACCGGCAACTGGAGTACTGTGTGGATCGTTATCCTCAAGCAGTCAATGTGTATCTTGGTAAGGACGCCGATCATCTCCCGTGGAACACAAGGGTGCATGACCCAAGGGCAATGTCCCTGATAGCGGTTGACGATGTCATGTCACAACTGGAAAGAGTATTGGGTAGACACGCATGAAGAAGCTGATTGATTCGAAGTTTGCCTACACCGCTTTGCTCTGGCTTTTGCTGCCTTATGCGTTTTTTCATTTGTATTGGCGTTCGCGCAAGCAGCCGGAATATCTGGATCATATCGGCGAGCGCTTTGGACGTTACGCTGTGAGTTGCGACAAGCCTGTCATATGGCTGCACACAGTGTCGGTCGGTGAAACCCGCGCTGCGGTTACGCTGGTTCAGAGTTTGCGCACACGTTATCCCGATCACCAGATACTGCTCAGCCACACCACACCCACCGGACGCGCTGCCAGCGAGCAACTCTTTGGCGACGATGTGATTCGCGTGTATCTGCCCTACGATTATCCATTTGCCGTTAGGCGCTTCCTGCGTCATTTCCGGCCTCGCGTCGGTGCATTGCTGGAGACCGAGATCTGGTTCAATCTTATCCATGCCTGCCATGCCGAAGCTATTCCTGTTTTGTTGCTCAATGCACGGCTTTCGGAAAAGTCTGCCCGCAGTTATGCACGCTTTCCGAAACTCGCGCGCACGAGTTTGCATGAGTTGTACCTGATTTCGGCGCAGACTGAAGAGGATGCAACTCGCCTCGCTACCCTGGCGAATAAAGCGGTACCGGTAATGGGCAATCTGAAATTCGACATCGCGCCTCCCTCGGCGATGCTGGAGTTAGGCAGGCATTTCCGTACCTTGTTCGGCCAACGCCCGGTCCTGCTCCTTGCCAGCACGCGCGAGGGTGAAGAAGAGTTGTTGCTGAATGCCTTGCAACATGAACAGATCGAACAACTGCTCATCGTGATCGTGCCGCGGCATCCGCAACGGTTCGATGAAGTCGCCAGTCTGGTTGAAAAGCATGGTTTGCACATGCAACGCCGCAGTTCAAATGAGGCCATTTCCACGCACACGCAGGTGGTGCTGGGCGACAGCATGGGAGAGATGTTCGCTTACTACGCCTCTTGCGATCTCGCCTTCATCGGCGGCAGCCTGCTCCCTTTTGGCGGACAAAACCTGATCGAAGCGTGTGCCGTCGGTACACCCCTGTTGATCGGACCGCACACTTACAACTTTGAGCAGGCTGCCGAACTTGCCGTTGCCAATGGCGCAGCGATGCGGATCTCCCATGCCGATGACCTCTTGAAACAGCTTGATATTCTGATGCACGACTCCAACCAGTTGAGAAATATGGGTGAGGCCGGCAAGCGGTTCGTCAGTAACAATCGGGGGGCCACTAAACATGCAATGGCGCACATTGATTTAGCGCTCGATCATGCTCTGTATAACAAAATCGTTTCCATGAGGTAAAATCTTCGCCATGAAAAAAATCCTAGTTACCGGCGGTGCCGGATTCATTGGCTCTGCCGTCATTCGGCAGTTCATTAACGATACCGATTCCAGCGTTGTCAATGTCGACAAGCTGACCTATGCGGGCAATCTGCAATCACTGGCCACAGTGTCGGACAATCCACGCTACCGTTTCGAACAGGTGGATATTTGCGATGCTGCCGAAGTTGCACGGGTGTTCCGCGAACATCAGCCTGACGCCGTAATGCATTTGGCCGCTGAATCACATGTCGACCGTTCCATCAGCGGTCCGGCAGATTTCATTCAGACCAATATCGTCGGCACTTATATTCTGCTCGAATCTGCCCGCAACTACTGGAACGGTCTGGATGCGCAGCGTAAAGCGGGTTTCAGATTCCACCATATTTCGACGGATGAGGTGTACGGCAGCCTGGGCGAGACCGGCTTCTTCACTGAAGAAACCGCCTACGAACCGAACTCGCCTTATTCCGCCAGCAAGGCATCCTCTGATCATCTGGTGCGTGCCTGGCATCACACTTACGGTTTTCCGGTGGTCACCACCAACTGTTCCAACAACTACGGACCGTATCATTTTCCAGAGAAGCTTATCCCGCTCGTGATCCTGAATGCAGTCAATGGAAAGCCGCTGCCCATTTACGGCAAGGGTGACAACATCCGCGACTGGCTATATGTGGACGACCATGCACGGGCTTTGCGTCTGGTGCTCGAGAAAGGCAAGTTGGGCGAGACCTACAACATCGGCGGCTGGAACGAAAAGACCAATCTGGAAGTGGTACAAGCCATCTGCAAAACTCTGGATGAACTGCACCCCCAAGGAGCGCCGCACAACAAACTCATCACCTATGTTGCCGACCGCCCCGGTCACGACAAACGTTATGCGATTGATGCCACCAAAATCTCGCAGGATCTTGGATGGAAACCCCGGGAGACTTTCGAGAGCGGACTGCGCAAGACCGTTGAATGGTATTTGCATAACACCGATTGGGTCAGCGGTGTGACCAGCGGCGAATACCAGAAGTGGGTACAGAAGAATTATGCAGACAGGAGTGTGGCATGAAAGGCATCATTCTCGCCGGTGGTTCCGGCACCAGGCTTTACCCGGTAACGCAAACAATCTCGAAACAGCTCCTGCCGGTCTACGACAAGCCGATGATCTATCATCCGCTCACGACGCTGATGCTCGCCGGGATACGCGATGTTCTGGTCATCTCGACGCCGCAGGATACTCCCCGTTTTGAGCAGTTGCTGAGTGACGGCTCGCAATGGGGCATGAGTATTTCTTACGCGGTGCAGCCATCTCCCGATGGTCTGGCCCAGGCTTTCATCATCGGCGAATCTTTCATCGGTAACGATGCCTGTTCGCTGGTGCTGGGCGACAATATTTTTTATGGTCATGCCTTTGATACCTTGCTGACTCCGGCAGCCAGCAAATCTGACGGCGGCACTGTATTTGCCTACCACGTACTTGATCCGGAACGCTACGGTGTCGTCGATTTCGATGCTTCTGGCCGCGCACTCAGCATTGAAGAAAAACCTCTCAAGCCCAAATCGAATTACGCTGTAACAGGGTTGTATTTTTACGACAACGATGTGGTGCAGATCGCGAAATCCATCAAGCCGTCTGCCCGCGGCGAACTTGAGATCACCACCGTGAACCAGA
>VFSW01004874.1_pt1 | contig 19974 bp, 16 predicted proteins | sample 5358111 | NCBI WGS metagenome assembly VFSW01 (sample SAMN11554181, study PRJNA540505) | mine drainage metagenome | isolation source: sediment from site ElyBrook_90M | place: USA: Ely Copper Mine, Vershire, VT | collected 2017 | reverse complement strand
CTTGCGGTTGGGGCGTGTTTATTTTCTGTTTGTGATAGGTCGGAGTTATTCAATGATGGTTTCGTCGGCAGCGTTGACTTCGAAGCCCAGGTGCCTGAATACGCTGTGCGAACGCGTATTATCCGCCATTACTCGCGCCGTGACCTGGCAGGGTCCACACACGCGCACAAACTCTTCAGCTGCCAATTCTACCATGCGGCGCGCCAGGCCCCGGCCCCGGTACGCTGAACCAACGCCATAGCTGAGCTGCCACGCGTCCTTGCCGCGCTCGAAACGAACAGTGCCCAGCGGCACACGATCCGCAGTCTCGCAAACAAGCAGCAGGCAGTCATCTGAGTCGATGCGCGCGGCGAGCCATTGATGGTGCTCTTGCGGAGCAATGCGCGCGCGTCCCGATGAGCGCCGTCGCGTTTCAGGATCATTGGCCCACTCGAGCAGCAGGTCCTCGTCCGCCCACGCGGCGCGTCTGATCGCGAGCGGCGTCGCGTCTCCAAGCAGGAGCGCGGCCCGCACGCGCCACAGTCCGCGGCCATCGACAGTGGACCACCCCAGCCGGGAGCTGCGGCTGTCCGCCCCCTGGTCGAGCGCCTCCTGCAGGGCATGCCGGAGATCGTCGCCGCTGGCGGCCTCAGCGGGGCCAAGCCAGCGGGCGTATCCGCAGCGATCGAGGGTCCGGGCAATGGCGACCTGATTGTCGGCGACCGTCACCACGATTGCCGGCAGCCCGAGACACATGCGCTCCCAGGATGTCGCGCCCGCGGCACCCACCGCCAGCTGCGCGTCCGCCATAAGCCGCGCGAGCGTGGGCAGTCGCCGGTGCACTCGCACATTGACGCGACCGCGGGCCAGGGCGTCAACGACGGAGTCCTCCGTGGCAACGACAATATCGCACGCGACGTCCGGGCGCTCCAGATCGAGAAAGGCGCGCAGCGCACGTTGCGCTAGTCCGGCGCCATCGCCGCCCCCGAAGCAAACCAGCACACGGCGTATCGGACCGACACGCACGGCGACCTGCTCGTGGAGCAGGGCATAAACGGGCTGCAGCAGCGCATAACGCGGCCCCAGCATCATGGTGCACGCCTCGGACACCTTGTCGCGATAGCGCTCGTCCGCGTCCTCGAGGAGATTCTGATCGAGCAGCACATCGCAATCGTGGCGCCGGTCCGCCAGATCATCGATCACCATGATCCGCTCGACCTGCGGGCGCAGCGACTGCTCCCACCGCTCATCCAGCGCGTAGTGATCGACGATCAGCCAACTCGGGCGTGTAGCGCGCTGCGCGATCGCCGCGGCTGTAGCATTTGCATCTTCCTGCCAGCTGCTGCCGAGCCACGCCGCGTGCGCGGGGGCAGCCTCCGCGGGCGGTGCGCCGGTACCGATCTCAAGCGCGACGGTTTCAAATCCTGAATCACGGCACAGGTCGATGAGGTTGCCGGCGTGGCGGCGGGTCACGAATGCGACCGCCGCCCCGGCATCGCGCAGCGACCGGGCGAGCGTCAGGGTGCGCGAGATGTGCCCGGAGCCTATGGTGGCCGACGCATCGGCACGGATCAGGACGTCCACAACGCCGGCCCTCAGTTCAGGCGCCTGAAGCCTGCATGACAGACCGGCCCCTTGAGAAGTGAGGTGACATCCCGCCCGTCCTCGCATTCCCGGATGGTCGCGAATACGCCATCGAGCGCGCCGAAGTATCCGTCCAGCACCTCCTCGGTGTGATCGATGCAGACGTACACGCCGGTTGCAGCGAGATAGCCGCTCTTCAGCATCTCCTGGGTCAAAAGCGTCCTGTATTCGAGGTGTCGCTCACTTTCGAACGCGAAGCCGATGAGAGCCGGCAGGCCGCTCACGACGATGTGCAGCCCGTGGTGCTCGGCGAGCCGCCGCCAACGTTCAGCGATCACCTTGCCTGTTGCAGTCACTCGCTCCCACGAGCGCAAGCGCTCCATCACCTCGAGCGTCTTGAGGGCGGCGCTGGGTCCGATTCGCTCGGTCCAGAAGGTGCTGCTGATGAAGCTGGTCTGCGCCGCCTCCATCACCGCGCGACGGCCGATGATGGCGGTAATCGCGTAGCCATTGCCGAGAGCCTTGCCGAACAGGGCCATGTCCGGCTCGACGCCGTACAGCTGATGCAGGCCGCCGTAGCTCTGGCGGAAGCCCGACGTACATTCATCGAATATCAGTACGATCCCACGTTCGCTGGCGAGCCGGCGCACGCCTTCGAGAAAGCCGGGCGCCGGTCCCTGGTTGCGCGAGACCTCCATCTTGATGACGCCGATGTTGTGCGTATCCAGCAACTCGCGCAGTTCGTCCAGCCGGTTGTAATTGAAGGTATGTACGGTGCCGCGCAGTGAGGGCGGAACGCCATTCGGTTGCAGCCCCGGAAGCAGATGGCCGGCCAGCTGCGACTCGTCGCCGAGATTCGCCGCCAGATACCAGTCGTGCCAGCCGTGATAGCCACACACCGCCACTCCGTACCGGCCACTTGCCGCCCGCGCGATGCGGACCGCGACCGCATTCGCCTCTCCTCCGGTGCGTGCGAGCCGCGCCATGTCGGACCAGGGATGCAGTTCGACCAGCCTTTCAGCGAGCGCAACCTCTTCCGGGCAGTTCAAGGTGCTCATGTTGCCGGCATCCACCGTAGCGTGCACGGCGGCGTCCACTTCCGGATGCCCGTATCCCAGCAGGTTGGTGCCGATGCCCATGAGCGACATGTCGATGTACTCGCGGCCGTCCAGATCCCAGACCCGACAGCCGCGCGCCCGGCTGAAATAGGCGGGCCAGTACTCCGGCAAGAACATCTCCGCGCGCTTCGACAGCAGCATATTGCCGCCCGGGATGATCCGCTTCGCTCGTCGCCACAGCTTCTGTCCTGATCCCAAGTTCGCGCCCTCGTTGCGCAGGAGGTGCCGATTACCGGCAAAGATATCCGGCCGCTGTACACGCAGCGCGAGCACCTCGCGCCAGGAAAAATCGGTCCGCGGCCGGAAATGCGCGTATACGCCGGTAATGACCGAAAGGTCCTCCGGCTCATCGACCGTCCAGCGCTCGGCGGAATGATCCTGCGGCAGCGCACAATTGACGCGCTTCAGATCCGGCGACTCGCGCAGAAAGGTCGTGACATGCTCACGCTCGCGCGGTTGCCGCGCGCCGAGCTGCGCCCGCTCCAGAGCCCGAAACGTGAACGCCTCGACATCGAGACCGTCCGGGTAGGTTGGCGGCTGGACGTTGCTGGCATAGTCCGCGTCGGCCTTTCTCAGCGCGTCGACGACCTCATCGACAACCTCGCCGTCGATGAGCGGACAGTCCCCAGTCACGCGCACCAGCACGTCCGCGCCCGCTGCACCAGTCGCCTGCGCAGCTCGGTAGTAGCGATCGAGCACGTCGTGCTCGCTGCCCTCATAAACCGTGTAGCCGAGCCCGCGCACGTACTCGACCAGCGCCGCATTACGTGGGTCTGCGCTCGTCGCGACGACGATCTGAGTGATGCAGCGGGCACGCGCCAGCCGCTGCAGCAGCAAGCCGATCATCGGAACGCCGCCTATCGGCCGCATGACCTTGCCGGGCAGTCGCGTCGCGCCCATGCGCGCCGGCACGATCGCCACGGGGCTCAATGGCTGCCCCAGCACGAAGGAGCTATCAGTTGCACAGCGCCGCACGACAGCGCGAGAGGCGGCGGCTCCGCAGGGGGTGACGCCGCTGCCCGCACTAGCGCGGCCAACTGCGCGTCATCGTCGACGCCGACGACGACGCGGTCGATCTCCGGATATCCGAGGACGAATCCCAGGCAAACGCTGGCCGGGTTGTCGCCGTGGCTGCGGACCCATTGTTCCCATGCGCTCCAAAGCTTCCCCCAAGGCGCAAAGTGGTCGGGGCGCCTCTCCGAGGCGACCAGCAATAGTCCTTGCAAAAACGCCGAGCGCGTGTGGATCTCCACCCCGGCCGACTTCAGCTCCCGCAACCAACCCGAGGATTGCAGCCGCCTATCGAACACACTGAAGGGTGCCTGCACGAGGTCGAGCGGAAAGCGCCGCGCTACCCGATCGAGATCATCCGGCCCGTAGACCGAGACACCGATACGTTCGATCAGGCCTAGCGCCTTCAGGCGCTGCAGCGCCTCGAACAGCGCGCTGCCGCGCGGCCCGGCGAGGTCGGCGCAGCGATGCACCAGCATTCCGTAGAGCGAGCTGACGCGCAGCCGCGCCAACGATGCGCGCACGCACTCCTCCACCCAACGCCCGATCTCGGTCACAGATCCGAGAGCGGACAGCTTGGAGACGATGCGCCAGCTCGTCACGCCGATTTCTCCGAGGATCTGCTCGCTGTCGCCGTAGGCGGCTGCCGTATCGAGGGTATCCATGCCGTGTTCCCGGGCGTGTGCCAGGATCCGCATGGCCTCGCCGCGACCGATTTGCCCGCTGCGATTGGCGATGCCATAGGACATGCCGAACTGGACCGTGCCCAAGGCGAGACGCGATGCGCGCAGCGCCGTCAATGCAGTGCCTCGCGCAGCCTGTGCACCACGCGTTCCAGGTCGCTGTCCTCGAGACCCGCGTAAATCGGCAGGCTGATTGCGTGTTGGTAGTACCGCTCGGCGTGAGGAAACATGCCGAGGCTGAAGCCCAAGCGGCGGTAATACGGCTGTGTGTGCACCGGAATGTAATGAACGTTGACACCGACGCCCGCCGCGCGCATTCGCGCGAACACGGTGCCGCGATCGAAACCCGCATCATCCGCCACCTGCACGACGTAAAGATGAAAGGCTGACTCGCCGTCGCGATCGCGAAAGGGAAGCACGAGAGGCAAGCCGGCCAGCTCCGCGTCGTAGCGTGCCGCGATCCGGCGTCGGCGCTCGACGAATTCGCCGAGACGGCAGTGCTGACTTGCGCCGAGTGCCGCCAGTACATCAGGCATTCGATAGTTGAAGCCGAGCAGCACCTGCTCGTAATACCAGGCCTCGTGCGCTGGTGCTTCCATACGCTGCGCGTCACGCGTCACCCCGTGACTGCCCAGCAGTCGCATTCGCTCCGCCAGCTCGCTTGAGTTTGTAAGCGCCATGCCGCCTTCTGCGGAGGTGATGATCTTCACCGGATGGAAGCTGAACACCGTGATATCGCTCAGGCGGCAGTCGCCCACGGGCACTCCTTGGTAGGACGCGCCGACTGCGTGCGATGCATCCTCGATCACCTTGAAGCCGTAGCGCTGCGCCAGCGCATGAATGCGCTGCATGTCGCATGGCTGCCCCGCGAAATGGACGGGAATCACCACCTTCGGCAGCGTACCTCGACGTTCCGCCTCGCTCAGCTTCGCGGCGAGCGCATTTGCGCACAGGTTGTATGTTCTCGGGTCGATATCCACGAAGTCCACATCCGCTCCGCAGTAGCGAGCACAATTGGCTGAAGCAACAAACGTGTTGGGCGAGGTCCACAGGAGGTCGCCCGGGCCGAGCTCGAGGGCAAGGCAGGCGGCATGCAGAGCGCTGGTGGCCGAATTGAACGCGACCGCATGCGCCGCGCCGGCTTGCTGACGGACACGGTGCTCGAATCTTGGAACCGCGGGTCCCTGCGTGAGCCAGTCCGAACGCAGCACTTCGACGACAGCCGCGATGTCCTGCTCATTTACAGACTGTCGCCCGTAGGGAATCATCAGGCACCGGCGAGTTGATTGAGCTCGAGGATCTCGTCAACGTTCAGAAATCGCGGATTTGTTCCAGAGATGTATTCGAAGCCCTCCGGCACCGCCGTGCCTGACTCGCCCTTCCGGTTCATACCAAAATCCACGTTGTCCACGAAACGGATTGACGGCCGGATTACGAAGTGATCTCGAAATGCGAGCGTCAGATGGCAGTCATCGGCAGGACACATCGTCTCGTGCAGCTTCTCTCCCGGTCGAATACCGACGACCCGTCTCGGCAGCGCCGGCGCCATCGCGCGCGCCAGATCCACGATGCGCACTGAAGGGATCTTGGGCACGAAGATCTCGCCGCCCTGCATGCGCTCGAACGCGTCCAGTACAAATCGCACGCCCTGGTCCAACGTTATCCAGAAGCGAGTCATGCGTTCGTCCGTGATCGGCAGATGGGGCGCCCCGGTCGCAATCAACGCCCTGAACATCGGCACCACTGATCCGCGCGAACCTACCACGTTTCCATAGCGCACGACCGAGAACCGGGTGCGCCGTCCGCCGGCGATGTTGTTTGCCGCGACAAACAGCTTGTCCGACGCCAGTTTGGTTGCACCATAGAGATTGATTGGGTTGGCCGCCTTGTCCGTGGAGAGAGCGATGACCTTCTCGACTTCGCAGGCGAGCGCCGCTTGGATGACGTTCTCACCGCCGTATATGTTGGTTCTGATGCATTCGGTGGGATTGTATTCCGCAGCGGGAACCTGCTTCAACGCCGCCGCATGGATCACGTAATCGACACCTCGCATTGCGAGCGTGAGCCTGTCGCGATCGCGCACGTCGCCGAGAAAGTAGCGCATGCATTCCTGGCTGAACTCGTGAGCCATCTCCGACTGCTTGAGCTCGTCGCGCGAGTAGACGATTAGGCGTGCGGGACGACACCGCTCCAGCAGCGTTCGAACGCACTGGTGGCCGAACGATCCGGTGCCGCCTGTAATCAGTATGGTCTTGCCGTCGAACATTTCAGAGCTTTCAGGTTACGTTGCCCGCTCTTGCCGTCAGCGACCGCTGCGTGAAGCCGCCGTGCCCCTGCGCGAGTCGGCCCGCCATTGACCGTATTCCGTGTTTTGACTGCCGCACGTGACCGCGCAGCTCCGCGATCTCTCTCCTCAGCAACTCGTATTCGCGCATCTTCATCTTGAGAAAACGTGCTGTCATGCGTGCTTTTTCCTCTATGCCGCGCGGCGTCAGCAAATACATATATGCCTTTCGGTTCTTGCTGTTGGTGAAATTCGTGGCCTTGACCGATCCTCTGTCGATCAGCGCCCGGAGGCAGAAATTGACCTTGCCAAGACTGAGTCCCAGCTCTCTCGCCAGATCCCGCTGGCTGAATCCCGGGTTGCCATCAAGGACCTTAAGTAGTCTGTACCGCAGCTCGTCGCTCAGCATATACGCGCACCCCCGCCGGCTAGCGCTGCCGCGCCGTCGCCTGGCCTCCCGAGCGCGTAACGCCCGAATACCGCCGCGATGGCCCAGAGTAGTCCCGTAGCCGCGCCGAGTGACGCCATAAGCGTACGTGGCGGACGCACGCGCAGCTCCGGAACCATGGCCGGATCGACCACCGTGAATGCATACTCTTCCCTGCCGTTCGTGAACATCGATTTTTCGGCTTCCTGAGCGAGATTCTGGTAGAGGCTGCGGCGCAGTGCCACGTCGCTGGTACCGGCAGCCTGAGTCCGCAGATACTCGATTTTCTGTCGGGCGGTCTGCAAATCCTCGGCACGAATGACCTCGTTGGCGAGCGCGACATAACGATTGGCCCATTTGGCCACGCGCACAGGGTCCGTCCATTCCATCGATACCGTGGTAGTGCCTTTCAATTTGTCTTCCTCGACGTAGCGAACGCGCTCGCGAAAGCGCCTGGCGGCCAACCAGACGCTCACAGGGAGACTCTCGTGCGGAAAAAGTTGCGCGGCGAGATTCTCGCGCCGGACGAATTCCTCAGCGAGCCGCTGAGATTTCAACATCTGCTGAAAACGCGAATCAGCGGTCAGGTCGCCGAGAGGATCGAGATCGGTGATAGCCGCGAGCGTGCTGGCTGCGCCGCCGGCTGCCTGGAGTCGCTTGGACGCGTCGCGGTCTTCCGTCTCGGTCATTACCACGGCGGCCTTGTAGGTCGGGGTAGCTGCCAGCGAGGCGATCCCCGCAGCCACGCCACCGATTATCGCCGCGCATAGCAGCAGATAGCGATGCCTCCAGACGGCCGCGGGCAGGTCGACGAAGGAGTCGGACACTACCCGCCCCCCCGTACTGCCGTTCTCTCCCGCCGGCGCACGTCACGGAAAAATGCAGCGCCGAAGGCGATAAGCAGGCCGAGAAAGGTAGCGCCGATTACGATGAGGGCACGCTTCGGACGCTCGCGCATCTCCGGAGGTACCGCTGGATCCACTGTCTGAAAGGCGTATTCGACCTTGCCGTTGGCAAGCATGGCCTTCTTCGTCTCGTTCTCGATTAGGTTATACATGGCGCGCCGGATTTCGACTTCGCTCGTCTGCGCCAGCTGACCGTTGAGGTACTTGATGTTGCGCTCGCTCTCCTCCAGTGCGCGCGATCGTATGATGTCGTTGGCGAGCTTCACAAAGCCGTTTGCCCACCGGGCCGCGGTTTCTGGGTCGGTCCAGTCGACCAGGATGCTGGTGATTCCCTTCTTGGCGTCGATTTTGACCACCAGCACGGCATCGCGAAACTGCTTGACAGCGAACCAAAGCGTCGGGGGCTTTTTTCCGGGCTTGCTGAGCATCGGCAGGATATTGTTGCGCGTGATGAATTCGGCAACCATGTAGCGCGACCGTAATACGGCATTTGCCGTCTCAACCTCGCCGTTCTGCTGCAGCATATCGACGCCCATCGCGCCTGCAAGATCCGCGGCGAGCGACATCGCCCCGCCACCGGTATCGGGACGAACCACCGTGACGTCCGTCTCCGCACGGTAGTAGACGGTCGCGGTGAGCGCATACGCAACGGCTGCAGCGACGAAAACCAGTGTGATTGCAGCGATCATGACCCGATAAGTGCCGACGAAGCGGAAGAACGCCGGCCAGCCGATCAACTCCGCCGGACCGGCGCCAGATTGCCCCGCAAGCGCAGGTGCCCTGGCAGGTGCGTCGCGCGTTACATCAATCATGGAATGCCAAGGGGCTTGTCGGCAATAATTTAAGCGGTCTTTTTGCAAGACCTAACCTGATCGCGTTCAACCGGTGGCGCCGAGAATTCCGCGGCGGATCCACGGTCGCGCTGGTGGTGAGTGCGTGTGCAATGTACACGGTCTTGCGCCCATACCTGTCAAATTCGCGAAAGCCCTACTCCGTCGAAGTCGGCTGAGCGGGCGCTCTGCGCAACGCCCGTCCAGACGCCCGAGGCACGGTGCGGCTTCCGGTGGGAAATATCGTATCTCGCCAATTCAGTGCCGGCGCAATTCAGAGGATACGCCCAGCTTATTGCGGATCGATCGAATGCTCGTCCATGTCCGCATAATCACGCGTTCACGGTATGAACGCAGTCTAGGTTACCCTCTCCTTTGCTGTCAAGAATGAATGCCGCGCGGCACGGTCCTTACCAGTCGGCACGCGGACACAGGTCGTGCAATGCCATCGCACAACGATTCGCGACATCATACAGGATTTGAGTCGCGGCCCTGCCATTGCGGCAGCGGCGGCATGTGCTCGGCGCTAGCGGCACGACGATCGTGTCCTCGGGATGGGTCGTATCGAGTTACTCACCGTCGCAGGCGTAGCGAGTGTCGGATACTCAACATTGCCTGCGGGTGCTGAACGAGTGGTAAAGTGTCGCTGTCAAGCAACTCAAGTGTCAGACTGGGCATTCCGCCCTTGGTCATGCGCTTCAGTTGGACGTCCCTATTCTCACATTGCGAGAAATCGGCACACAGGTATGTTGCTCTTTCGTGTGAAGAGTACCTGACAGTGAAAGCGGCGCTTCAGAGCCGATATCGTTCATTCATGCTGCGCCATCCGCACTTCGCCTGGCGCGTGCGCAGGGACGATCCATTTCGCCAATTCCTCGATGTCTATCGCTCATCGAACCGCCTTGCGCTGCTCAACCAGTTACACGGGCAGCGCATCAGACGCGTGTTCGAATTCGGGTGCTATTCAGAACCCAAACGATGGGAGGATGAGAGGGGTTTGACTTGGCCTTCAATGCCTCGCAGCGAAATGACAGCGGAAAAGCGACCAGTCCTGCATGGCCCCTCAGCAGTTCGCACGGCGGCCCCTACCAGTAGACTTCGGCGTTGTCCGTGTCGCCGGCGAGCAGGACTTCGCCGTTCTCGAGCATGGTCACCGTCGACCAGCCGGCTCCCGCCACTCCGTTGGCGGCAGCAGACCATCTGTTGGCGGGTGGTCGACCGGACGCTTTGGGCGGCCACCGGGGTGCAGTAACCTCTTGGCGACAAATCCTAACAGGGCCTTCCATGCGCATGCGCTCCAAAAACGCCATCGCCTTGATGATCGCCGCCGGCTTCGCCATGCCGACCGCGCCGCTGCTGGCCGCGGATCCGGTGACACCGGCGCCCGTCGGACTCTACGCGCGCACGGCCCAAGAGGCCGCAGCGGGCATCGTCGCCGCCGACCCGCGCTATGAGCCGGGCAACATCCTGCGTTACGGTGCCGATCCGACCGGCAGGACATCGTCCGACGCCGCGATGGAACAGGCGCTGCGCACGAATTCGGCGGTCTTTATCCCGCACGGCTCGTATTTGTCTGAGAAGCAGATCTTGGTGCCGAACGGCGTGTCCATTTACGGGCTCGATAGAAGCGGGACGGAATGGCGGCAAGTACGCGCCACGGCGAGTGCATTTCGCAACGTCAATGGACCGAACGCCTCCGGTTACGGCAAGGTCAGTTTCTCCGGCTTCAAGATCATCACTGCGACAGCGGGACACAGGGGCGCCGGAATCGAGGTCAATGCGGGTGGATTCGCGTTTTACGAGATCCACGACATGTGGATCACCGGAGCATTCCGCTACGGCGTGATCCTCGACGGGGCCGAAGTAGTTCACGTCGAGCGCAACATCATCGACAACGCCGATGGTGGCCCCACCTCGGCCAACGTCTGGATCGTCAACGGACCGGATCGGGTCAAAGGACAGGCAGCCGGATTCACGAACAGCGTGACGATCAACGCCAACCAGCTGAATGGCGCGAGCTGGAACATCTTAGACGATGGTGGCAGTAATCACGCCCTGACGAATAACAATTGCAACGGTGCTACCCGCGTGCCGATCCAGGCAGCCGCGCTACAGGCCTTCGTGATCGACAACAACGAAATCGAGCAGGTCCGCGCCACGGCGAGCGGTCCGGCGTCGATTTACTTCTACGATCAGACGGGTATCGGCGGCGCGACCGTCGGAGCCTGTGAGGCGGGGCGGATCACGGGCAATACGCTCGCCGCGGACGTGACCAACGGCCGGGACATGCTGTTCGACGCGAATACTCCCGGCACGTTTCACCGCGGCTTGCTGGTGCAGGGTAACTGGGGACGCAACAATCGCGGTCGAGCGGCGTCCTACGACGTGACACGGCTCGCGAACAGCTGGGTCGGCCCGAACTTCGACAGCGCCGCACGCGGGCCCCTCTACCTCGGATCGCACGCCGACGCCAACGGCAACGTCCTGCTGCCGGCCCAGAGCGGGTTTGCGGGCAGCTTCGCGGAGGGAGCGTTCGTGTTCGGCGATGTGCGCTACCCGATCAAGTCGGCGGGCGGCATCGTTGTCGGGACGAGTGGCGGAGCGATCGGCACCATGCTGAAGGGCACGGCCGTCATGAGCGCCGCGACCCATATCGCGGTGATGTTCGCAAGCCCGCTGCCCTCGGCAGCGTACCAGGTCGCCCTCGGCGCCAACGGGCCGGGCGGACCGCTCTGGATCAGCAACAAGACGGCGAGTGGCTTCCTAATCAATGCGCCGTCGCCGTTCACCGGAACGGTCGACTGGATCCTCGAACAGTGAGCCGGCCGGCATGCGCGCCGTCCTAGCCCGAGGCCGGCGCCTTGACGTTGCGCGCCGTCAAGGCTTACATGCGTGACCGGGTCCACCGGCAGGCGGCGCGCCGCGCCGCCGCGCGTGGCACCGAACGGAATCGCCATGCCAGCTCCTTGCCGGTACTATTCGCCTTCTTGCTCGTGCTCCTGGCGGCGAGCCACGCGGCATTGGCGGCCGGCGCGGCCGGTGAACGCACGAACCGCGCGAGATCCATCTTTCCATTTGCAAGCTAAGCCCGTGGCAAACTGATGGTTTACGAGCTGATTCTGGTCGCAGTCGGCACCTTGCTGGCGTCCGCCACTATCACAGGGTGGGTGCGCCGACTTGCCCTGGCGCACTCGGTGCTCGACGTGCCCAACAACAGGAGCTCGCATTCCACTCCGGTACCGCGGGGCGGTGGAGCAGCGATGGTCATTGCGGCCACTTGCGGTTGGCTGGTCTTATGGCCATTCGGGTGGCTGCCCCGTAATCTATTGATAGCGCTCATAATAGGCGGTGCAGCGGTGGCTATGGTCGGCCTGGTGGACGACCGCAGGAAACTTGGGGCGGGCATGCGTATTGCGGTCCATGTTGCTGCCGCACTCTGGGCCCTTGCGTGGATCGGCGGCGTCGCGAGCCTGCGGCTCGGCAACCTCACCATCGAGTTCGGTTGGGTCGGCTATGTGCTCGGATTGCTGGGCATCGTCTGGGCCTTGAACCTGTTCAACTTCATGGATGGGATCGACGGGATAGCCGCGTCTGAGATTTCATTCATATGCTGCGCAGCGGCGCTTCTCGGGTTGATCAGCGGTGGCTCGAGCGCCGTTGGTGCGGCTGCGCTGACACTCGGCGCAGCGGCGTGCGGATTTCTGACCTGGAACTGGCCGCCCGCCAGGATATTCATGGGCGATGTCGGTAGCGGGTATATCGGCTACCAGGCCGCCCTTCTGGCGATTGCCGCCAGCCGCAATAGCCCTACTGCACTACTCGTATGGTTCATCCTCAGCGGCGTCTTTGTCGTCGATGCTACTGTGACCCTGATTGTGCGGTTGTTGCGTGGCGAGCGTGTCTATCAGGCGCATCGAACCCATGCCTACCAATGGCTCGTCAGGCAATGGGGCAGCCACAAGCGAGTGACGGTGGTGGTTATTCTCGTCAACCTGTTGTGGCTGTTTCCCTGCGCGCTGCTGGCGACATTATTTCCTGGTAATGCCGGTTGGATTACCTTGGCGGCGCTGGTGCCACTCGTGTTAGCAGCAGGCGCGGCCGGTTCCGGCCGCGCAGAGATCCAGGACGGTTAACGTTCATTACAAAGCGATCGTGCCGCGGCGGTCGTAAGATCGCTCGTTCCATGCCAGATGCACCGATGGTGGCTTTGGCAGTGATCATGCGCACAGCTCCCACTGATCGGCTGATCGCGGACGTGATCCAACCATTACATGTATTGATGCACCAGGATGTAACCGATGGCCAAGTTATAGATGATCGTAGTTATTGCCTGCGCCAGCAACAGCTTTGGCACCTTCTGAGTATCCAGCGGCACGACGATGGTGTCCCCAGGCCGAATCTCGGTCTCCCGCGTCCGCCTGAACCATCCGGTCCCTCTTCCCGAGGAGGTAACATCACCATTGGCACGCACGACATATATGCGCTTGCGGTCGGCATGCTGAGTAGTCCCACCGCTCTTGGCAATATAATCCTCACGCGATAGACCCGGCTCAAATACATGGGAAGTCGGGCTCTGCACTTCGCCCAAGATCGTGACTTCCTGCGTTTTTTTCGGTATTACCAGCTTGTCGCCGTCCTTCAGGAGCACATCGTCCTGTCCACCGGGCGGCCCCTTCAGGACACCTTGAAGATTGATGACGAGCCGACCGACCGGTTTTGTGTTGCGGAGTTGCCCGAGAAGCTGCTGACCGACGACCAATCCTTCGCTGGCAGTCGCGCCGCCGCCGCCAGACCCCCCTCCGGCGGCACTGCTTGCAACCGCCTCGAGTGAAAGAGCCGCCAGGTCGTTCTGTAGGCGAGTGGCAAGCAGATCGAGCTGATCCTTTTCCCGCTTCTTCAAGTCCTCGCGGACAAATACCGCTCCATCTGGAAACGCGCTAGGGGTGAACCCACCTGCCCGCTCCAGCACCGCGTGCAGAGTCTCTCCCTGATGGATCGGATATTTACCGGGGAATCTGACCTCACCCCTGATCTCGATGACGCCCGGCTCCGCCCACATCGGCACAGGCTTGATGACCAGTGTGTCGTAAGGTCTCAACTGCAGATCCGCCGTCGCGTCGCCGCGCCAGATGGCGGCGAGATTCACGGGAATCAGATCGGTCTGACGGGCATTCCCGTCGACGATTTCGTATCGGGTTATCTCCGCTTGGCCTCGATAAGCGGCGTCATCCAGACTTCCGCCGGCACGGATCAGATCGCTGACGTGCATGGCGGGCTCGAGCGGATATTTGCCGGGCGCCCTGACCTTCCCGTCTATGGAAACGACCTGTTCCGGCTTGTCCGGAGTCGCCTGAAGCTGCAGATCCCGCAAGATCGGCTCCAGAATCCGATAGCGGTTGGCAGACAGATTGAAGAGCGTGATCTTGTAGTGCGGCTGCAATTCCGGATACGCCGCGCTCCCGCGCGCGGCGAGCGCGCGCTTGAGGTCGGCAGAGATGACCTCGACCTTGTCGTCCGGCGGCTGCTCCCGGCGGATCATGATGTAGTGGGTGTCCGCTTCGGGTTTGAGTTCGTCGAAGCTATCGAGGATATCGCTCAGACGGAGCCCGGCGTGGTATTCAAAAGATCCGGGGCGATAGACGTAACCCGCGAGCACCACGGAATTCTCGAGCGTCGGTCGAATCTCCGGAATTCGCAACCTGTCGCCGTTCTCCATCGGCGTCGATTGCCCCAGAGCCGCGGTAAGATCGATGTTGTGCATTTGCCGGAGACGAGAGGGAAGGATTCGTTCGACTTGACCGCGCTGCGCGTCGGCGTCGGGCAGCAATCCCCCGGCGAGCGCGATCATCTGCTCCGCCGTCTTTTCGGACTTCAGCTCATAGATCGCCGGCCGCCGTACCGCTCCGTAGACGGATACCGTGTTGCCGATGGGCGGGATGAATATGACATCGCCCTGCATGAGTTGCCGGTCGCCGCTGTTGTCGCCGCGAAGCAATAGATCATATAAGTCGAGAGTGGTCACCAAGTGACCATTGCGCTTGAGTTCGATGTTTCGCAGCGAGCCGATCTTCTTGACGCCCCCGCTCACGAACAGCGCGTTGGTCATCGTCGATAAGCCGCTTACCGTATAGGACCCTGGCTTCTGAGCTTCGCCCAACACAAACACCCGGATGGAGCGAAGGTCTCCCATGGTGACGCTGACGCGCGTGCCGATGAGTTGTTTGGCGACACGTTCTTCGATCGCCTGCCTCGCGGCATCGAACGTCATGCCGCTGACCATCACGGGGCCGAGCTTCGGGAAATTGATTCGGCCATCCCGCTCCACCGTCAACTCGTAGCTCTGGGAATCGTTGCCGAAGAGTTGGATGTCGATCGTATCGCCGGGGCCAACACTGTAATCAGAAGGGACTTGAATATCGCTGACGGGCGCGAACGTACTCGGTGAGCCTTCGAACAGGTCGTAGCCGAACGGCTTCAGCGCTTCTTGGCCGTTCGGCGTCAGGCGAAGCAAAGTCAAGCGGACAAAAAAGTCGTTCAACTCCGGATCGGCAGCCACACGCTTGGTAGCCTCGGACGCGGTCAGGCCCGCAACCGGAACCGCCGGCAATCCGGGCATTTCCAGGATACCGAATCGATTTAGGGTGAACGGATTGCTGTTCAGAATTCGCTTTCGAAATTCCTCCGCTTGTTTTTTCTCGTCCTTTGTCTTCGGTACCTCGGTTGGCAATGGGCAGCGCGACAGGTCAATCCAGTTCGTGTTGGATTGATTATTATTGCCGCTAAAGCCATTGAGCCCGCCGATCGCATTCGACGCACCGAGACCGTTCACTCCGCCTAGAGCAGTTGACCCACCGACGGCGGCCGCTCCATTGATGCCGGAAGCGATCCCGGCACTGCTCAGTGCGCTTAAATTGCTGAGCGGATTGGCGCCGTTCGTACCATTCGCTTCGCCGGAAGGAGCGTTTGGGTTGCTGCCGTTATTCTGCCCGTTCTGCTCCGGGAACGCTCGACTGCAGACCTCGTCGACCGGCCTCAGCTCTATCAGTACGGTATCGTCCGGCCGAAGCTCCGGGTATTCATTGAATTGGCGCAGAATGCGTCCATCGCGAGTCTTGACGTCCTTCTCGAGGATGTCTTCGTCCTTGTTCTGAGGTTGCACCGTCTCTGGCGTTTGCAGTTTCTTGTCGGTCTTTTTTCCGTTTGCCGTCCCTTTGCCGAGAACGCCCTCCAGAATGGATCCCTGGTCACCTCCCGATCCCGAGAGCGTATCCTTCAATGCCTGGAGTTGATCCGATGACTGCGTGTGTCCGGGAAGCGTCGACCCGACCAGTACCAGAACGAGCAGTATCTGTAAAAGCCTACTTCGCATACACGACTAACATTTACTTAAGGAACCTCATGTGGATTTGCCGCTCGGACCTCCGGCTATCCCAACCGCGCTCCGCATAATAGCCTGTAACGCGGCCTGAGCAACCCCGCGGCAAGCGTCTTGACCGTACGCCGCCCGCCGCTACCGGCGGTAGTTTCTGTCCATCCAGGCAGCATAGTTCCGACCCAGGAGCTCCTGCCACCAACCGATATGCGACAGATACCACTCGAGGGTCTGGCGCAGACCCTCCGCCAGCTGTCGCGTGGGACGGTAGTGCAGCTCCTGGCTTGCCTTGGCAAAGTCGATGGCATAGCGCCGGTCGTGGCCCGGCCGGTCGCGCACGTATTCGATGAGGTCGGCCGACTTGCCGCCCTTTGCGCCCGGGGCCGCGGGAAACGCCGATCGCATTTCCGGGCGCCGGGCGAGAGCCTCATCCGCCAGCCCGCACAGCGCCCTGACGACCTCGATGTTTGCCGTCTCGCTGTTGCCGCCGATGTTGTACACCTCGCCCGGGCGCCCCCGCCCGAGCGCCAGAGCGATCGCCTCGCAGTGATCCTCCACATGCAGCCAGTCGCGTATCTGCATGCCATCGCCGTACACCGGCAGCGGCTTGCCCTGCAGAATGTTGATGAGGGTGAGCGGAATCAGCTTTTCGGGAAACTGGTAAGGGCCGTAGTTGTTGGAGCAGTTGGTGACCGTCGTGTCGAGCCCATACGTCTCGTGATACGCGCGCACCAGATGATCCGAGGCCGCCTTGCTCGCCGAGTACGGCGAATTCGGCGCGTACGGGGTCGATTCGTGAAACGGCGCATCGTTCGGACCCAAGGATCCGTACACCTCGTCCGTGGACACATGATGGAAGCGGTGCTTAGGCACGATCTTCTGGTCGATCCACAGCGCCTTGGCCGCCTTGAGCAGTGCGTGCGTGCCGACGATGTTGGTGCGGATGAAGTCATCGGGCCCGAGGATGGAGCGGTCGACATGGGATTCCGCGGCGAAATGCACCAGGGTGTCGATGGCATATCGCTCGATCAGCTCGCGCACGCTCTGCTCATCGCAGATGTCGCCGTGCACGAACGTGTATCGGGGGTCGCTGTCCAGGCCGGTGAGATTGGCGGGGTTTCCGGCATAGGTCAGGGCGTCGAGCACCACCACCCGGCCCGCGCGGCTGCGCTTGAGCCAATGGCGCACGAAATTCGCGCCGATGAAGCCCGCGCCCCCCGTGATACAGATGTTATGCGGTTCGAAGCTCATCCAGCATCGTCCTCAAGTTGCTGCGCCAGTGCACGGCCGGCGCGGATGCCGCCAGCACCCTCGTTCCGGAGGTATCCAGGACGCTGAACGCCGGTCGGCGCGCGCGCGTCGGATAATCCGCCGTCGCGATCGGCACGATCTCGATCGCGCGCTCCAGCAGGCCGCGGGCAAGCGCCTCCTCCTGGATGGCGACCGCAAAGTCATACCAGCTCGCCACGCCGAGGTCGGTCCAATGATAGATTCCCGGGGGCGCGCCTGCGCCGATGAGTCCGCCGATGGCCCGCGCGAGGCCCATCGCCCAGGTCGGCGCACCGATCTGATCGCCGACCACCCTTAATGCGCTTCGCTCGCGCATCAACTTGAGCATGGTGAGCACGAAATTGCGGCCCGCGGCAGCGTATACCCAGGCGGTGCGCAGCACGATGCCGCCGCATGCACCGCCGAGCACCCGGGTCTCGCCGCCCAGTTTGGTCGTCCCGTAAACGCTCAACGGGTGCGGGACGTCGCCCGGCAGGTAGGCGCGGCTCGAGGTCCCGTCGAACACGAAATCCGTCGACAGGTGCAGCAGCCGGCTGCCGGCATGGGCGGCGGCCGCCGCGATGATGCCGACAGCGGTGTCGTTGATGGCACGCGCCATCGCGGGCTCGTCCTCGGCGAGATCCACCGCGGTATAGGCGCCGGCGTTGACCACCCAATCCGGCTTGGTCTCGGTCATCACCCGGTCGACCGCGGGGGCGTTGCCGATATCCAGCTGCACGCGCGTCCTGGCGATGACCTCGTTTCCCGCCGACAACGCCTGAGCGACCGCCCGGCCCACCTGGCCGCCGCCGCCGAGCACCAGGACTCTCATGCGAACTTCTCGATGGCGGCCAGGCTCTTGCCGCGCGCATCCTTGGCCGAGAGCTCCGGCGCCCCGCCGGGCGGCAGCGGCCAGCGGATCGCGAGCGCCGGATCGTCCCAGGCAAGCGTGCGCTCGTCGGCGGGACTGTAGATCTCGGTGCACTTGTACAGGAAGTCGGCGCTCGGCGAGGTCACGAGGATGCCGTGCGCCAGACCGGGCGGCACCCAGAGCATCCGATAATTCTCCGCCGACAGCTCCACGCCCCACCAGCGGCCGAAGGACGGCGAGCTGCGGCGCAGATCCACCACCACGTCGAACACGCTGCCGCTCGACACGCGCACCAGTTTTCCCTGCGTGTGCGCGACCTGCAGGTGCAGCCCCCTCAGGGTCCACTGCTTCGAGCGGGAGTGATTGTCCTGCACGAAGACCGCATCGATTCCGGCGTTCGCGAACTTGTCGGCCCGCCAGCTCTCCATGAAGAACCCGCGCGGATCGCCGAACACCTGCGGCTCGATGAGCGATACGCCGTGAATCGGGGTCTCGATGAATTTCATGGCCGCGCCGTCACGCGCGCCGGCATCGCCGCGGCTGCGCGGGCAGGCATCGCTGCAGCTTAAGGTCTTTCCCGGGGCGCCCCGTCACGGCTGCGTACCCTCTCTGACGATACGGGTCAGATACTCGCCGTAACCGCTCTTCTCCAAAGGCTTCGCGAGCTCGAGGAGCTGCTCCGAATCGATGAAGCCCTGGCGCCAGGCGATCTCCTCCACGCACGCGACCTTGAGCCCCTGGCGCTCCTCGATGATGCGCACGAACACCCCCGCGTCCAGGAGCGAGTTGTGCGTGCCGGTGTCGAGCCAGGCAGTACCGCGCCCGAGCCGCTCGACGCGCAGCGCCCCCGCCTTGAGGTACGCCCGGTTCAGATCCGTGATTTCGAGCTCGCCGCGCGCGGAGGGCGCGAGCGACCTCGCGAGCGAGGAGGCGCGGGTGTCGTAGAAATAGATGCCGGTCACCGCGTAATTGGACGGTGGCCGGGCCGGCTTCTCCAGAAGATCCGTCACCTTGCCGTGCGCATCGAACTCCACCACCCCGTAGCGCTCGGGATCCTGCACGTAGTAGCCGAACACCGTGGCTCCCTCGGAGCGCTTCGAGGCGGACAGCAGCAGCTCGGAAAGATTCGCCCCGTAGAAGATGTTGTCCCCGAGTATCAGCGCCGAGGGCGCCCCGTCGAGGAACGGCTCGGCGATGATCAATGCCTGCGCGATGCCGTTGGGCAGGGCCTGCACGGCGTACTCGAAGCGCACGCCCCACTGCGCCCCGTCCCCCAAAAGGTCGCGGAACGGAGTCTGATCCCGCGGCGTGGTGATGATCAGGAATTCGCGGATGCCGGCCGACATCAGCGCCGCGAGCGGGTAATAGATCATCGGCTTGTCGTACACCGGCAGGAGCTGCTTGCTCTGCGACAGCGTGATGGGGTGAAGCCGGGTACCGGCTCCGCCGGCGAGAATGATCCCCTTGCGTGGTTTTGACAAAAGACGGCCACCCTATCGTTGCAAAGCGGCAATTATAAGGTATCGCGCGGCGCGCCGAGACCGCATTTACGCAATGCCCGGGAGGGTCTCCGACGGGCGGCGCCGCGACTTGGCGCCGCCGCTCCGCGCCGCCGCTCCTTCACGTAATCGATCAACGCCG
>VFSW01004873.1_pt1 | contig 19975 bp, 21 predicted proteins | sample 5358111 | NCBI WGS metagenome assembly VFSW01 (sample SAMN11554181, study PRJNA540505) | mine drainage metagenome | isolation source: sediment from site ElyBrook_90M | place: USA: Ely Copper Mine, Vershire, VT | collected 2017 | reverse complement strand
TGGGGCTGCCGAGATTTGAACTCGGACGACTAGCTCCCAAAGCTAGTAGTCTACCAGGTTAGCGTACAGCCCCAGAATAAGCATTACTATATAAGGAAAAGCTAATAAATACTTTTCACAATATATCTTTGCTGAATTCTTTTTGATGATCATGCAGGTTCCAGATTTACCGTGGATTGAGAAGTATAGACCGAAGAACCTAGACCAAGTCATAGGCCAAAAACTTATTGTGGACAGGTTGCGCTCTTTTGTTGAGAAAGGGAATTTCCCAAACATGATATTTGCGGGCAGCGCGGGGATAGGAAAGACGACCTGCGCTATCGCCATGGCCAACGACCTTTATGGCGAAGAATTGAGCGGCGCATTCAAGGAGCTCAATGCATCTGACCAGCGAGGCATAGACGTGATACGCGGGGAGGTCAAGGAGTTCGCCAAGACAAGGGCGATGGGAAAGGTGACAACCAAGATAATATTCCTGGATGAGGCGGATTCCCTTACCGGAGACGCGCAGCATGCGCTAAGGAGGACCATGGAGAAATACTCAAAGGAGACAAGGTTCATACTCAGTGCCAATTATGCAAGTAAGATAATAGAGCCGATACAGAGCAGGTGCGTCGTCTTCAGGTTCAAGCCCCTCAACGAGGAGGACATGAAGAAATATATAGAAAGGATAGTCGAAAGCGAGGGGCTTGATATAGACCAGAAAGCAATTGATGCGCTAATATATGTTGGCGACGGCGATCTTAGGAAGTTGACCAACACCCTGCAGAGCTCGGCGATGCAGAGCAAGAAGATAACCGACACTGGAATTTACGAAGTTGCATCGAGGGCAAGGCCAAAAGAGATCGTGGCAATGCTGAACTCCGCGGTTGCGGGAAGCTTTGATGCGGCGAGGGAGGAGCTCGACAACCTGATGCTCAGGCACGGGATGAGTGCGGAAGACATCCTCACGCAGTGCTACAGGGAGGTCCAGGGTCTGAATGTTGAGGAAAAATTGAAGCTCAGGATAACTGTTGAGCTCGGGGAATGCAATTTCAGGATAGTAGAGGGGGCGAATGAAAGGATACAGTTGGAGGCGATGCTTGCGCAGCTGGCGCTTGCAAAGAGGGAAAACCACTAATTTAGCCTGATCTCCAGCGGCCCGCCGTAATTCTGTTGGGGGCCCTGGACGAAAAGGTCTATCAGGAAACCAGTCTTCCTGTCCACCTTGAATGGCAGTTTCGGGTTGGAACTAACAAATGAAAACGGCGCCGCAATTTCTATCTTGTTTATGGTGGTCTCGAAATCCACTACGCCGAGAAGGTGAATGTTTTGCCTGAATATCTGACCCTTCTGAAGGTCCGATATCATTGGATTTTTGGTTACGTCTGTCGTTTTACCATTGAAGCTAATCATAATTTTTGTTATCTCTATGTGGGCGAGGTCGCTGCTGTCTGACAGCATGTCTATGTTCAAAGGCCCCTCATAGTTATAATCGGGGGCTTCTATTTTCGCCTTGAATTCGACCCTTTGGCCCTCATTTACCTCAATCGGCAACCTGGGAGTAATTTCAACCAGCTTGAATGGTTCCTTTACGTCCATCTTCTTGATTGGGATTGGCGGTTTCTTCTGCGTCTTGAGGAAGTCCATGTTGAAGTCGTCCTGTGGCTTGTTCTGGAAAGGTATCCTTACTTCAAATGTCCTGCCCTTTATCTTTATGGATCCAAGCTGGTGCACCGATCCTTTCCATTTCAAGTTTATAGAAGTGACATTGACCCTGGATTTCTTAAAGAGTTCAAAAGCCATGCAAACGCACCGGACTAGCAAAGTTATATTATTCTTTAACATTAAAATACCAATGTGATTGTTTGGCATTGAACGAGGGCGACGTCGCACCCGATTTCGAGCTTAAAGGAGTGGATGGAAAAAGCCATTCCCTAAAGGAGTTTCGCGGCAAAAGAATCGTATTGTATTTCTATCCCAAGGATGACACGCCGGGATGCACGATAGAAGCGAAGGGGTTCACAGCGCATGATGAGGAGATAAAGAAACTCAATGCGGTGGTGCTTGGCATAAGCGCCGATGATTATGATTCGCATTGCAGGTTCAAGGATAAGTATGGATTAAGCGTGCTGATACTCTCCGATCAGGGAAGCAAGACCATAAGGGAGTACGGCGCCTACGGGAACAGGGGGGTATTTGGTATGGGCACCATAAGGTCCACCTTTATAATTGGTGGGGATGGTAAAATTCTCAAGATATACAGAAAGGTCCAGGCGGAAGGACATGCGGAAGCGATCGTAAACCTCCTCAAAAGCATGAATTGAGCATTTGGAGGGATTGGGATGAGCAAGGAGAATAAGAGGATCTTTTCAGACATAGCATACAATTACGACAAGGTGAACCGCATAATAAGCCTTGGCATGGACGTTGGATGGAGGAGGAAACTTGCGAGGATGTGTCTCGACGGCAAAAGAGACGTGAGGATACTGGATGCGGCAACTGGAACGGCCGATATTCCGATAATAATCACCGAGGAGGCGAGAATATCAGGCAAAAGGGCCGAGATCGTGGGGATAGACTATACCAAAAGGATGCTAGATGTGGGCAGGCAGAAGGTGAGAAGGAATGGCTTTAAAAATATAAAACTAATGCTCAGGGATGCGCACAGCACAGGGCTGAAAGGGAACTCGTTTGATTTTGTGACATCTGGATTCGCGCTCAGAAATTTTGATGACCTCCAAAAATTCCTCAACGAATCGTATAGGGTGCTGAAACCCGGTGGATCGATTGCGTTCCTGGAGGTCTCAAGGCCCGACTCTGCCATCAGCAAAATCTCTTGGCCTTACTACCATATTTTCATACCGTTCGTAGGAATGCTGTACAGCAGAAAGTCCTATGCACATTTGGTTTCGACCGTCTGGAAATTTGACAGGGACAAGCTGCAAAAAATGGCAAGTAGGGCGGGATTCACCGATATGAAAGTGCATAAGCTTTTCCTGAGCGTGGCCTTCATATTGACCGCTACGAAACCCAAATAGGGATATTCGTGGGCCTTGTATTATTTGTGGATATGGATTCATTTTACGCCTCGTGCGAGGAGATGAGGAAACCGGAGCTAAAGGGCAAGGCGTTTATCGTAGGGACGCATGATGAAGGCAACAGGATGAAAGGAGTGGTGGAGACCGCGAGCTACATGGCAAAGAGGGCGGGAATAAGAAGCGCCATGCCAACCATGATGGCGTTCAAGATAAAGAAGGATATCGTCTATGTGCCTTCCGATCATGAATACTATGAATCTGTCTCCACAAAAATAATGCAAAAACTGAAGTCGTACGGATTCAGGATGGAGATGGTAAGCATAGATGAGGCAGCCCTGGACCTTGACGGGATGGATTACAAGGAGGCGGAAACACTCGGGGAGAGGATAAAGGGCGAGATAAACAATGCCATCGGACTGCCGTGCACGGTGGGGATAAGCGATGGCAAAATATTGGCGAAAATGGTGTGCGATGACGCAAAACCAGATGGCTTGAAAGTGGTGAAGAGGGAGAATGTGAAGGAATTTCTCGCCGATAAGGACGTCCAGAGGATACTTGGCGTGGGAAACAAGACGGCGGAGAGGCTTAATGCAATAGGAATAAAGACCATAGGCGACCTGGCGCAGGCAAACAAGATAGCGCTAACCGCTGCGGTAGGCTCATTTGGGCTTGAGCTCCATTCGCTCGCAAATGGGAGGGATGAAAGCAAGGTGATGGACCAATGGAAGATACTTTCGATAGGCAGGGAGAGGACATTGGAAGCAAGCACTGACGATTTGAAAAAGATAGACGCAATGCTGGACGAGCTTTCAGAAGAGGTGATCGATGAGGTCCTAAAGAACGGTTTCTCCTTCAAAACCGTTACCGTGAAGGCAAGATATCCGGACTTCACGGAAAAGATAAAGGGGAAAAGCCTTAGCGGCTACACCGACTCTCTGGAGGTTCTGAAAAAGATGTCCCACGAGTTGATTCGGGAACTTGTCAATATGAGTCCGGTAAGGAAGGTTGGTGTGAGAATTTCAACTTTTACTCCGTCCAAGTCCCAGAAAAAGCTATTTTGAGAGGTTTTGGAAGTATTCCCTTACTCTAAGGGCGGCCTTTATTCCGGCAGCTGACGCCGTCCCCGCCTGCCTGTAATACCTGTCCTGGTTGTCACCGGCCACAAAAACTCCAGGTATATCGGTGAGAACCTCATTTTTTGTTATTATGTAACCAAGATCGTCAAGTTTTAGTTTTCCGGCCAAGAACTTTGTATTTGGAACATGGCCTATCGCTATGAAGACTCCTTTGCATGGTATTACCGATTCGGCTCCGGTTTTGTTGTTCTTTATCCTGACACCAGTTACTCCTCCCTCTTTTTCCTTGCCCTGTATCTCCAGCACTTCGCTATCCCATACGACCTTGATCTTTGGACTCGAGAGCACCTTTTGCTGCATGGCCTTGCTGGCCCTGAATTCTCCCCTCCTGTGCACTATTGTCACGGTAGGGCAGAATCTGGTGAGAAACAATGAGTCCTCCATCGCGGTATCCCCGCCCCCCACCACTGTTACATCCTTGCCCCTGAAAAAAGCCCCGTCGCAGGTCGCACATGTGCTTACCCCGACTCCCATATGTTCCATTTCAGACGGGATTCCCAGCAGCCTTGCATTAGCTCCGGTAGCTATGATCATGGTATGCGTTTCGAAAGTCTGCGACTCTGTCTTTACTTTGTACGGTCTTGATGAGAAATCAATATCCACTACATTCTCATTAACCATCCTCGCCCCGAACTTTTCTGCCTGCTTTATCATATTGTCTATGAACTCGGGGCCATCGATGCCGTCCGGGAATCCGGGTATGTTTTCCACCTTAGTTGTGAGCAGAAGCTGTCCTCCGGCAGGAACACCGGTGATTACAAGAGGCTTGAAGTCCTCTCTTGCGGTATAAATCGCCGCGCCAAGTCCTGCTGGACCCGAGCCGATTATTATTACATTCTCCACCATGCAATCAGAACAAAGTAAAGTGAAGATTAACCCTTAAATAACTTCCTTTCTATGCAGTAATGGCGACTGGATGATACAGATTGGCGAGTATTCCCTCTCATTGGACAGGCGTGAAAATGGATCCAACATAGATTTTGTCTCCCATGCGCACTCGGACCACATCTCTGCGGCCAAATCATCAAAAAGGATGCTTGCCAGTGGTACCACGAAGGACCTGCTCCTCGCAATCAACGAAATAGAGCCGCAGCAGGATGTTGGCACCCCCGATTTCCTGAAGATGATAAATGCGGGGCACATACTTGGATCGAAACAGATAGTCATAAATGATGAAAATGCAGGCACCAAAATGGTGTATACGGGGGATTTCCAAATGCAAAAATCCAGGACATGCGAAAAGATTGAGATAGAAAATGCCGATACGATCATAATGGATTCCACTTATTACCAGCCGGACGTGACGTTCGATGATAGGGCGGAGGTTGAAGATGCGATACAATACTGGACCGACTTAAAGCTCAACGACGGCATAGTCCTCTTCGGAACATACGCGCTCGGAAAGGCGCAGGAGCTTATCGCCATACTCAATGAGAAAGGCATATTGCCAGTGGTCAGCAAGAAGGTAAGCAGGGTCAACAGAATTTATCAAAAGAACGGGGTAAAACTCGATTATGCATCGGCATACGAAAACAACGATGATTACCACAAACTTCTGAAAGGAAATTTTGTTGGCGTGGTTGAAAACAGCCTTCTAAACAACATGAAAATCACACTTTCAGAGCTCTACAACAAAAAAGTCTATACGGCCGTGGCGACGGGTTTCGCAAAAATGATGAAGTTCAATACCGACATCCAGTTCCCGCTCAGCGACCATGCGGATTTCAAGCAGTGCATGGATTATATAGATACAAGCGGCGCAAAAAACGTGCTTACGTACGGTTCCAACAGATTGGACCTGGCTGCAAACCTTGTCGACAAAGGATATAACGCAATGCCCTACTCCTGATCTTGGAAAGATTTTAATGCGTTCCCAGACATGTCTACATCATGAGGATAGTTGTTCTTGGCGGCTATGGCGAAATGGGAAGGGTGATAGTGACAGACCTGTCCACCACCTTCAGGGGGGATGTGCTTGTGGCGGGGAGAGACAGGGAAAAGGCGGTGAAGTTTGCTAGCTCATTCCACAGGAAAAATATTACGGGGGTTCAGGCAAATTCCGCAAACAAGGCGCAGATGAGAAGTGTGTTGAAGGGCGCAACGGTGCTGATAAACGCAACAAATTACTATTTCAACCTCGAAGTGATGAGACAGGCGCTTGCAAACGGCGTCAATTATGTGGACCTTGGCGGCCTGTATCATATGACAAAAAGGCAGTTGAAACTGCATAGGCAATTTAAGGAAAAGGATCTTGTTGCGGTGCTCGGATGCGGCTCTACTCCTGGGATAACAAACGTTCTTGCGGAATACGGGGCGAGGAGATTTGACAGGATAAATTCTCTGGACATCGCATTTGCGGACAAGGACTATACGCAATACGAACAGCCCTTCGTTGTCCCTTATTCGATGCAGACTGTATTCGATGAGTTCACCAAAAAACCTGCCATGCTGCTGAAGGGGAGGATAAAATTTGTGAAGCCGCTGGAGGATGCCAGGCATATCGAGTTCCCGAAGCCAGTGGGCAGGGTGCTATGCAGGCCGGTGCTACATTCGGAGCTTGCAAGTCTGCCATCCGTGCTCCGCAAAAAGGGCATAAGGGAATGCAGCTTTAGGGGAGGCTGGGACCCCAGATTCATAGAGCAGACAAGATTCCTGATAGAGATGGGTTTTGCTTCAGAGAAACAGGTAATGCTCGGCAGGAAGAAGGTGATTCCGCGCGAAATCTCGATAGCGCTGCTGAACAGGTTCCTGCCAAACCCAAAGACAAAGGTGGACGATACCGAATTCCTGAGAGTGGAAATAAAGGGGATCGCGCGAGGAAGGAGGAAGAGGCTCATACTTTACTGCCAGGCCTTTGCCAACAAAAGGCATAACATCCCTGCAGGTTCGTGGGACACCGGCGTGCCGCCGTCGGTGGTCGCGCAGGAGATAGCAAGGGGCCAGGTGCTTGGACGTGGTGTAATAACGCCGGAGCAATGCATAAGACCGGCTCTCTTCTTCAGGGCGCTGAAGAAAAGGGGAATGAAGGTCTTCACGCGGAACGGATAGCCATCATCCTCCTGACAGGTGGTGAGCGGGAGTTTCTCATGCACAAAATGTTCATCTCACTGATTTTAGCGCCCTCAGTTTCCTGAGGTCCAGGGCCCTGCCGGTTGTTGAGGGCTCCTCAATATCGTAGCCGCCATTGGCACGACAGAGCCTTTCATCCAACGCATTCCTAACTTCCGGGAGGTCAAGCTCTATGCACCTTCTGGTCATGGCATCCAGAACCGTGAATCTTGTGGGTGCAATGGTGCAGTATGGCACGCCGATGGTGGCTACCTGCATAGCGGTCTGGACCCCGACATATCCTACCTTCGCCAGTTTCAGCATTTCCACCGGAAGCTCATCTGCAAATATTTTAAGTACCTCTTTTGGCGCAACCCTGATGAAGTGCCATATGAGCTCGCTGTCTTTTTTGCTGGACGGCAGGGTGTCGTCCCTATCCTTTGTCAAAAGGAGCCTGTATTGCCTTGCAATATAGTACATGCCCTCCCTCTCCTGGGCATTTATGATCTGCATTGCTATTCGGTATTCGCTTTCACCGACCCTGGAGCGCAGTTCGGGCAGCATAAGTATTTCCAGCCTGAGATCCGGCCCGCAGCTGTATAGCACAAGTTTGCCGGTGGTTATGCCCATAAGGTTTGGCTCCCTGACCACTTCCGGTATCTCCAGCAGCCTCCTCTTGACCCAATCCGGGGAGTGAACGGCAAGAAGATGCGCGAGTATGCCGTGGGAGGATGTGCTGTTAACTGGTTCTGGGTTCCTTCGGACGAACTCCGCGATGTTCACCTTCAGGACTTGCGGCTTATCCAGCATAATCCTTACCGCGTCATCGCTCGCACCCAGGCCGATCAGCTCCATTTTATTTGCCTGGATGTGCGACTCCGCGGTGAGCCTGTCGATTCTCTGCGACAGCAATTCGCTATTTGTCCCGGAGGTCGTGCCCAACATCGCCAACGCCAAAAATGGAGGAACTCAAACAATATTTAAGGCTTTTGTGGAAAATTCATTCATATCCTGACTGCCCTCAGGGAATGTTGGGATTGCCCCCACTTGGCGCCAAAAGCTTTTCGGTTCCGGGCAACTTGAACCTTTGCATCTTGAATTTTGAGTTGAGCGCCTTCTCTACCGCCGTTTCAAATGCGGCAAGGGTCGGTTTCAGCACATTCTCCTTTGAATGCGAAAGGCATACATAGAAGCACTCCTGATTGTCCTCATCCAAAAGGACGCCCTTTGTCATGAGCCAGTACTGCACCTTCGCATACAGGTCCGCATGGTAGTTGGACTTCAATTCCCTGTAATTGTAGATTATGTCCCTATTGTTTGTGGCTATATACTGGAACATTGATGGATGGCCTTGTACAACGTTGTCTATGCCGTTCCCGTCCAGCACCTTTTCAATCCCGCGCATTAATCTTTTTCCGAACACGTTGATGCGCTCATAGACCTCCCTATTCTTCAAAACTTCCAGGGTCGCCTTCGTCGCGGTGAGGGAAAGGGGATTGCTCGCGTATGTGCCTCCCTGGGTGACCTTATGCTTCCCCGGGCCGAAGAGCTTCATTATTTCTTCCTGACCCGTTATGGCCGATATTGGATAACCGTTGCTCATGGACTTTGCAAAGGTCGCAAGATGAGGCGTAACCCCAAAGAACTCTTGGGCGCCGCCTCTGGCAACCCTAAATCCCGTCTTAACTTCGTCGAATATTAGCACTATATCGTACCTGTCGCAGAGCTCCTTGAGATGCTTTAGGTATCCCGGCTTCGGCATTATCGCGGCCGCATTGCCCATTATTGGTTCGGTTATTATTGCAGCAATCTTCTTGTGGTTTGCCTTCACTGTCTTTTCTATGGATTCGAAATTGTTCCAGGTCTCAACCATCACAAGATCCCTGATCGCACCCGGAATTCCCATCGATTGTTTGTAGGGCCTATCCCTGGTATCATACGGAGGGCTTGTCGACCATAGCAGATAATCATGGCCGCCATGATAATGCCCCTCAAACTTGACTATTACTTCTTTATTGGTGTATGCCCTTGCCGCCCTTATCGCATGCATGGTGGCTTCAGTTCCCGTCACCGAGAAGCGCACCAGCTCGGCGCAGGGCACCATGTCGATTATCTGCCGTGAAACGTCAACCTCAAGCTCGTTGTCCAGCGCAAAAATGGTTCCCTTTCTTGCCGCCGCAGACACGGCCCTCGTAACCGCCGGATATCCGTGCCCGAGTATTACTGGACCGAAACCGAGCCTGTAGTCGACATACTTGTTGCCATCCACATCCCAAATATAGGAGCCTCTGGCGTTTTTTGCAAAAATCGTGCACGGCGTATATATGGGACAGAAGACCGCGGTCTCCCAGAGCCTTGCATTGGAGGATACGCCGCCGGGCATGAGCTTGAGCGCGTCGGAAAATAGTTGCATTGATTTTTGCATCTTGAACTTCTTGTCCGGGCCAAGCGTACCATTCTTGCTTTTTTCAACATTGTTCATGTAAACAGAAGGGAATAGTAATGAGCATATTTAAATTTTTGTCTCCGTCATGTCCGATGATTCTGGGAGGGATTGAAGCCCATGCAAAGCAATTTAAATTATAGTTTTTTATCCATAATGTATGGCTATATATTCGAATAATCCCCTGCAGAGCAAGGGGTTTATAGTGCTGCTGCAGTGCTTCCTAATACTCTTCGGATTCGCCGTTGGATCTACAATAGCCGATCTACCTGCAATATCACACTACCAGAGCCTTTTGCTCGTATGGATGCTCATCTTTGTGCCAGCGGGCACTTCCTTCCTGCTGCCCTACTACGTCTTCAGGGACAATGTCTTCAAGATGGGTGGATTGCTGATTTTCTTTCTCCTGCTTGTTGGCTACATGGCAACCATGACCTCTGCGGCCTTTTTCAACCTGCAGATAGCAAAGCCCACAACCATACAGATTGCGACCGAGAACATACAGTTTTATGGTTTCCTGGTTTTCATCTTGGCATCCCTTGCGGCTGAGATAGCATTCGTGGAGATAAAGGTGGGTGATTTCAGGAGGACAAGCATGTCGCAGGAGCAGAAAAAAGTTTATGCGGTAAACAGGAATCTTTATTTGATAACCGCGGCCATCATATTCATAGCGTTCGTCCTCTACATGTCTAGCGCCGTATATGCCACCTTTTGAAGGGTACTGAGGGAAATGGCTACACCAAAACAAATATTCATAGTTGCGGTTATCGCAATAATGGGCATATTGATAGTCATGGCGCTCGGTCAGCCTGGCGCAGGCAAGAACACAAATAACAGCTCCACACTGAATTCAACAACAATATTCATCTATGGCAATGGAAACACAACAAATACGACGATAATGAAAACAACGACCACGACCATACCAATCGAAAAAACCGTGCCGCCGCCTGGCGGAAGGATCTATGTTCTCTCAGGAGCGAATATAACAATACTAAATTCCACTACAGGGTACAACACGCTGCAATTCTCGATGAGCGGCGTTTCACCACAGAATATTGCACTTTCACAGGATTATGGGACCCTTTTTGTAGCGGACGACAGCACCGGTGCAGTCTACGGCATAAACACAACTACATATGATGTACGGGGAGTTGCAACAGTAGGTGCTCCGGGATTAATTACGGATGGCGTGGCCGGATTGCTCGCAACAAGCAAAACCTATCCAGAATTGTATGAATTAAACTCCAGCATCGATTTGGTGCGCACATACAATCTTTCATCTCCGGGATGGAGGGCGGTGGCGTCCCCTGCTTCCGGTATAATATACGTGACGAACCCGAGGAGCGATACGGTCACGGTAATAAATGTAAATGGAGCAGGTTCCAATTTGACAAGCACGATAAATGTCGGTGTCGATCCGACGGGCTTGACAATAACTCCCTCTGGCGCCTATCTGCTGGTCTCAAATTCTGGATCCGACTCGATTTCAATTATAAATACCAGCACGGAAACCTTGGTTTCAACAATAAACCTGACAGCCGGGTCTGAGCCAACAAATATAACCATAAGCCCCGATGGGCAGGCCGCGTTTATTGCAGATACGGGCGGCGCTACCGTGACCATGCTCATCTTATCTGAATTGCCATACCCTGCGGTATACGACATTCGCGTAGGCCAGTATCCGACGGACCTGGCAATCAGTCCTTCAGGGGGATACCTCTACGTGACTTCGCCTTCGACAAATAGGATAAATGTGATTGTAGCAAACTTCACAAACAATTCCTACCCGCACATAATACAGAATTTCAGCATTCACAACTTCCATGGAATCGCTGTAAGCTGAAATGGAAGAGACTGGAATCTCTGCGGGCGTGAAAAACCCAGAGGGTATGATCGGACGCTCAGCCCACCAGAATCGGCTTTGTATTGGTGAACTCAAGTATTCCATATCTGGAGAGCTCCCTGCCCACACCGGAATCCTTGATTCCCCCAAAAGGAATCCTTGGATCTGACACTACTATATGGTTGACAAACACCTGGCCGGACTCTATCTGGCGCGCAACACGCTCTCCCCTTTCAGTGTCTCTTGTCCACACGCTTGCACCAAGGCCGAATCTGGTGCTGTTCGCTAGCTTTATCGCCTCTTTCTCATTCTTCACTATTATGATGGGTGCGACAGGACCGAACACCTCCTCTTTTGCAACCGGCATTCCCGGCTTCACATCCACAAGCACCGTCGGCTCATAGAAGAATCCCTTTCCATTGATGTGCTTTTTTTCCCCGCCGCACATTATCTTTGCGCCCATGACAACCGATTCTTTTACCTGCCTGTCCACGCTCTGCGACTGCTGTGCGCTTGCAAGTGGACCGACAGCAGTATTTCCATCAAGCGGATCGCCAATCCTCTGGCCCCTCATCTGCTCCACCAGACCGTCCGTAAACTCCCCGGCTCTCTCCTCGACAACTATGAATCTTTTTGAGCATATGCAGCTCTGTCCGGAGTTGACCATCCTTCCGTCGCAGGCGCCTTTACACGTAACTAAAAGGTCGGCGTCGTCAAGAACGATGAACGGATCACTGCCGCCGAGCTCGAGGACCAGCTTCTTTATGTTCTTACCTGCAAGCGCGCCCACCCTTTTCCCTGCCGCTACGGAACCCGTAAGCGAAACTCCGTCCACCAATCCCTTTCCCCTGATCAGCATGTCAACGGCATCATGCTCACTCACAATCGTATGAAACACTCCGTCAGGGAATCCAGAGAGCCTGAAGGACTCCTCGATCGCAAGGGCTGACATCGGGCATACATTGGAATGGCGCAGTATGGCAGTGTTGCCCGCAGCAAGAGCAGGTATTGCAAACCTCATCGCCTGCCAGAACGGGAAATTCCATGGCATTATGCCGAGTATGACGCCGAGCGGCTGGTGGGCCACGATAGCCTTCTTGTAATCGGTCTGGACTGGCTCATCTGCAAGCCATTTTTCCGCGTTCTCGGAAAAAAATTCGGCGGTCCATGCGCATTTCTCGACTTCCGATATGCTTTGCCCTATCGGCTTGCCCATCTCAAGGGTGATCAGCTTGCCGTATTCCTTGCTTTTTTGCTTTAGGATTCCTGAAAGTTTGGATAACAGGGCCGCCCTTTCAGATACATCCAAGGATTTCCATGAAGGGAATGCCTTCCTGGAGTCAGTGGCAACCTTCTTGACCTGGGCCCTGGTAAGGGTCTCGAACTCCCCGTTTATTTCCTCGGTTGCCGGGTTGATTGACTGTATCCTCATTGGAACACAGAATTAGTTGGTATGAAATCTTTATATATCTTAATAGGGCTAAAACCTGTGATGACTATAATGCGTGTTGAGCCATGCAACGGAAAAATTCCACAATCAGATTGTGGACGGATTTGGACCACAATCTCAAGTTCGAAAGGGAACTCATCGAGATTGATGGGGATGGGATTAGCGTAGCCGCCGCAAAAGAAAAGATAGAGGTAAGGCTGGATAAGATAAGGGGGGCGTATATCGAAGAGGGCCTCTGCATCGGCAAGCTGGCTGTAAAAACAAATGATGAAGGGGAGCTTGAGCTTGCCTACTTCACAAAGGAATTTATGCCCAATTTTAAGAGGCTGGCCCTGGCGTTGAATGAATATAGATAAAGCGCAGGCTGCCTAGTCCTTGTCCCCGTAGACAACATAATACCAGGGCTTCCTGACCAGCCCGGTCTGGTCGACGTATATGTGCTTTATCTGTGTATAATCTTCCAGCGAATACATGGAGAGATCCTTTCCGAATCCGCTCTGCCTGAAGCCCCCGTGCGGCATTTCGCTTACAAGTATTCCATGCTCGTTGATCCAGACTTCGCCGAACTTTAGCCTGCCGGCAACGCCCAGGGTCTGATTCACGTCCCTGCCCCACACCGAGGCCGCAAGGCCATAGATGACATCGTTCGCCTTTTCGACGGCCTCGTCAACATTTTTGTACTCGATGATTGACAGGACTGGACCGAATATCTCCTCCTGGCATATCCTCATTTTCTGCGTCACGCCATCAAAGATCGTCGGCTCGAAATAGAATCCCTTTTTCATTGACCTTGGCCTGTGGCCTCCGAATACCAATTTTGCCCCCTCTTTTATGCCGGATCTAACGTACTCCTCCGTCCTATCGCGCTGCCTCGCCGATACTAAAGATCCCATATCCGTGCTCTCCTTGCTCGGATCGCCAATCCTTATCTTGCCCGCCTTCTTTACAAGCATAGAGACGAACTTGTCGTGCATTGACTCGTGCACATATATCCTTGTTGATGCTGTGCAGTCCTGCGCCGTGTTCCAGAATGCGCTGACTATGGCGCCCTCCGTCGCCGCGTCAACCGATGCATCGGGGAGTATCACCATAGGGGCCTTGCCTCCAAGCTCAAGATGGACTTTTTTCAGGTTGGACGATCCCATCTGCATTATCTTCTTCCCGGTGGAAACATCGCCGGTAAGCGCCACCATGTCGACCTTGCTGGATAATGCAAGCTCAGATCCTATTACATCTCCTGGGCCGGTAACTACGTTAAGCACCCCCTTTGGAAGGAGTTTCTCGGTAAGTTTTGCGAACTCGAGCAGGGTCAGCGGAGTATACGACGCCGGCTTTATTACAATGGTATTTCCGGCGGCAAGGGCAGGGGCGATTTTCCAGACCGCAATGTAAAGGGGATAGTTCCAGGGGACAATTGCCCCAACAACTCCTATCGGCTCCCTCTTTATCATGCTCAGTCCGAGCCCAGAATAATTCATGGCTGCCTTCCCGTCCATGTTGCGTATTGCGCCGGAGAAGAACCTGAGGTTGTCAATGATGAACGGCAGGTCTGAATCCCTGGCATATTTTATTGTCTTGCCGACGTTCCTCGATTCAAGCTGGGCGAGGCGGAGTGCGTTGCTTTCAACGACATCTGCCATCCTCCAGAGTATGGACGAACGCTCCGCAGGGGTTTTCTCAGACCAGACACCGGAATCAAATGCCTTGCGTGCCGCATCTATGGCGGACCTTGCATCCTGTTTGGTTCCGAGGGGCACATTTGCAATGATCTCCTCAGTTGCAGGATTGACTATATCAGAGGTCTCCTTTGAGGAAGAATCGACCCATTTCCCATCTATAAACATATGGTACTTTTCAACGGCCATATGCAGAAGTAACATCATATTTATTTAAAGACTCGCATTCCTTCCGTTGAATTCGGCCGCCGCAAGCGCCGCGCATAATTTTTGGTTCATAAAAAACGGTATCTTTATATATCTTATATCGCATAATAGATATCGGATAAACGATATAAAGTGATTTTATGAAAAGGAACGAGGAGGAAAACGAGAAATATGATGAGAAGCGCGGGCAGGAGGCAGGAGGGCCATGGAAGCATCAGTTCGGGCACCGTGGATTCATGAGGGCGCAGTTCGGGCAGCGCGGCTGGCTCAGGCCGGCAATACTGAGGCTGCTCCAGGAAAAGCCGATGAACGGCATGGAGATAATAAACCAATTCAACGAGGCTAGCCATGGATGGTGGAAGCCGAGCCCGGGTTCCATATACCCATTGCTTGAGACGCTCGAAACGGAGGACATGCTAAAGAAAAGGCAGGATGGCAGGTACGAGGTGACAAAGAAGTTCACAAGCTCATTCGGGCCGATAGGGCAGGTTGACGAGATGCTGACGAACATGGAGGGGTACGCCTCATATTTTGAGGACATGGCAAGGAGCGATAAGGCTAAATTCTCCTCATACGAAAAAAGGATAGAGAAGTTGGCAAGCAGGCTTTCAAAGCTCTAAAGCACGGCAATGAGGAATACATATGAGATCCCTAAAGGATGGTGTAGATATGGCCATCGGCTTCGCCGTGCTGGCAATCCTATGGGCATGCTTGAATTAATGGGAAATTTTGGGAAGGGGGCGTTTGACCTTGACAATGATAGAAACCAAAAACCTCACAAAAAGGTTTGACAGGCTGACCGCGGTCAACAAGCTCAACCTGAAGATAGAGGAGGGGGAGATATTCGGGCTCCTGGGGCCGAACGGGGCCGGAAAGACCACGACCCTTTCCATGTTGGCCACACTGGTCATTCCGACCGAAGGCCATGCGACCGTTGCGGGCTTTGATGTAAGGAAGCAGCCGAGCGCGGTGCGGCACAGCATAGGTTTTGTATTTCAGGATCCCAGCTCTGATGACATGCTGACGGGCAGGGAGAATCTCTATTTGCATGCGCTTATGTACGGCGTGGATATGAAAAATATCAACCAGAAGATGGACGACGTGCTCAAGCTTGTTGACCTGACCGAAAGACAGCACGAGCGCATGAAAAAGTACAGTGGCGGAATGCGAAGGAGGTTGGAGCTCGCGAGGGGGCTGCTGCACGAACCAAAGATCCTCTTCCTTGACGAGCCTACGCTTGGGCTTGACCCACAGACCAGGGAGCACCTATGGACCTACATTAAGAAGCTTTCCCAGGAAAAAAAAGTCACGGTCATCATCACCACACACTATATGGATGAGGCGGATTCGTTGTGCGATAGGGTAGCAATAATAGACCGTGGAAAGATCGCTGCGCTCGACACACCACAAAAACTCAAGGACAGGCTCGGAGGGGATGTTGTACGGCTGAAAGTGAACAACAAACCAAGGCTCGATGGCATTAAAAAGCTGAAATATGTGAAAAATGTAAAGCAGGAAGGCGGCTTTGTGACAATGACCGTTGATGACTCCGGAAGGCATTTGCAGGAGATACTCAAGAGAATAGGGATTGTGGAAAGCGTGGAGACGAGAAAACCCACGCTCAACGATGTGTTCCTGCATTTCACCGGAAGCGAAATGCGAGAAGAGGGAGGGGAGGGCGGCTATTTCGAAAGGATGATGCACAGTAATCAGGGCGGTAGGTGACTTTATGAGCGAATTTAGTGGATTGTATGCTTTGTGGTACAGGGAATTCAAGGTCTTTACCAGGGAGACTTCGAGGGTCATCTCGTCGCTTGTCCAGCCTCTTATGTGGCTGGTGATATTCGGCACCGGTCTTGGATCGGTAATTTCTCTGACCGGAGTGCCCGCCGGCGTAAACTACCAGCAATTCATATACCCGGGGATACTCTGCATGACGGTGCTTTTTGGCTCACTTTTCTTCGGTCTATACATAATCATGGACAAAAGGGTCGACCTGCTCAAGGAGGTTCTTGTATCACCGCTCAGCAGGACCACGATATTCTTCGGAAAAGTTCTCGGCGGTGCCACGGACGGGACGGTGCAGATAATACTGCTAATGATTCTTGGCTCGCTGTTTTTTGGGATTCACTTCACGCTCTTTTCCGCAATAATGAGTCTGGTCATAGTCGCGCTGCTGATGGTGGCTATCATAAGCCTGGGGCTTACGATTGGCTCTCTCATGGACAGCCCGGAGGGATTTGGGCTCATATCGAGCTTTGTCATATTCCCCCTTTTCTTCCTGAGCGGGGCATTATTCCCCATAAAAAACCTTCCGGCATGGTTGTATTCCTTCGTTGTAGTTAACCCGGTGAGCTATGCGGTGGACGGACTCAGAACAGTGATATTGGGGGCCGGCACGTTTGGTTTGCTGACGGATCTTGCTGTCATTGTCGCATTTGACATAATAATGATATTAATCGGGACCTGGGCTTTCAAGAGGATGAAAATATAGTTTTATTCTTAATTCTTTTCGCAACAAAATATTGATAGGGTATTTGAATGAATATGGATTCTTCGGATCGTGTGCCGGCGTGGATGACTGCGCAGGCGCTGGTGATAAAGGCGAAGAACGTATTGGTAGAGGAAGCGATAGACCTGCTCTACAAGGAGATAGAATCCAAGCGCATGGCGATAAACGGGTCGTTCGTGCCCATGGAGATTGAAAAGAGTGGGGAGATGGAACAGGGTCTCTTCTTAATAAGACATCTTATGGAGGAAAAGCCCGCCATACTGAGGGCTATGACCGTGCAGATAAACCAGCTGGAATCTTCTAAGAGGCTTACTTCGGAGGACATCCAAAGGATAGAATCGGCAAGGAAATTCATGCTCACTGTGGAACACATAACCACCCTGCTGGAGTACGGGACGGTCTTCGAGCAGTGGTTTGATGATGTAAGCATGCGGATAAAGGACACAGACCCATCAATAATACTCGCGAAGACGGCCAACGGAAACAACACGCACCGAACCAGCTCCCTAAGATTCCTGGTCAACAGCAAAATGTTCAGGGGAGGCACATTCACAAATGAGGAAAAGAATATTCTCAAAAACGCGCTGCAGCTCGCCGTTGAGAATATTGTCTGATCAGCTACGTCTCCTTACGGCGTAGATTATGAATAGGAATATGAATAGCATAGCTATCCCATATTCCACGACCGATTGCTGGGACAGGCTCGCTCCAGTAAATGTGGATGTGACTGCGCCGTTATTGCCGGAAACATTATTTCCGAGCTGGAATGCCGTAAAGTTGCCAATTATATTTTTATTCAGGTTTATGCCAGGCTGGGACTTCAGTATCGCCGGATTGTAAACAAATTCCCCTAAAACCGCCGGCCTGCCTATATCAACATAAACCCCAACTATCTTCCCATCAGGGAAGCCGTTGGACGGCAGTTGCATCTCAAATACCGCCCAGCTTAACCTGTAACCCGCGGTGGAGTTGTACGTTGTGCTGTTGCTCCAGACTGCAGTTATATAACTGCCGGTTACGTTTTGCAATCCGAATTGCTTGGCCACGGAGAAAGCCACCGATGTGGACGTATTCACCACGTATGGGGCGGCAGGTCCGATATAGTTTATAAGATTTCCATTGTCGAACAGCACGACCGTTCCAAGGCTGTTTATAACAGGTCCTCCAGCAAGAACGCCGGTGGTGGCAGTGCCATTGATAAACGGAATGTTGTATGTGAAAAAAACCACCGTAAGGTTTGTTCCATTCTGGTAGAGGTACGTGTATCCGTCCCTAAATGACATATACTTATGAAAATAATCTGCGCCGACTTTGCCAATTGTAATGTTGCCCGCGAGCATTATGCTTTGATTGCTAGCGTTCAACACCTCGGGCTGGACGTAATTTGACGCGGTAGCGGAATTTGCCACTGCAACACCAGAGGTACCATTTATAATTGTGGCATTTGCCATTGCAGTGCCGCTGGCGGCGCCATCCGCTGCAAAAACCAGCATAAACACCATGATGGCCATTCCAAGTAGCACAACTCTTTCATCCATGTGGGAGCAACTCTTAAATTTAAAACAGCATATAGTCAATTGCAAACATTCCTATAAATACTTGCTCAGCACGGACAAAAAACAATATGAAGAGGGAATGGGAATTAAAAACCTTTATGCTCAAAGAGATAAAGAATTGGCGATCGAATGGACCTTCCACCGATGAAGATCATTGCCACGCTGGCATTATTTGTGGTGCTGGTGCTGTTCGGAGCGGTCTATTTCTCCAGTGGCGGAGCCGCACACCAGGCGAATCCTACCAGCACAACACTCATATTGCAAAAGAACAGCACAACAACCGCGGGTTCTTCCGGCAATAGCACAACAACCCTCATTCACGAAGCCAACATTACCGTTTCTGGAAAAATAAATGTATCCGGATCCGGCATGCATCCTATCAGCATTTCATTTTACAGGGCAAATCCGAACCGGACTTATTCAACCAACATAATCGGACCTGCATCATACGCGATAAGCCTGCCGAATCTTAATACATATGACGTGGTGGTATTCTGGGCGGGGCAATATCCGTGGCAGAAGGGATTTGTACCAGTAAAACCGGCGGTATGGCAATTCGATCTCGGGCTAGTAAATCAGACAAATACCACATACAACCTGAACTTTACGCTGCCGAACGGCTTAATAAATGTAAGCGGAAGGGTCAGGATGCTATCACCCAATATAACGCCGTCTGGCCAGGTGCTAAGAGCGCCAACCCAGGTCATCTTCAAGGCGGGAAACGGCATGAAATTCGTAGGCAATATCATCACCTACAACATTACCAGCCAGACGAACCCAAACCAGACCTCTCATCAATACATTTACAATGCATCCGTGCCAAATTTGAACACATACAATGTTACAGTGAATTGGAACGGCCAGTATGACACGAAGGGTACCTGTTACGAGAATGTGACTTCGATATATACCGGGGTTGGAGTAGCGAATCTCACAGAAAACTACGTGTGCTGATCGCGATAAGCGCCGGCAGGCCCAATGAGATTTGGAATAGAAATTCAAATCTCCTACATATTTTGTCGTCGGAAGATAACAAAAGCTCCCCTTTTGTCTTCAAAAAGTGGGCCCGATGAGATTTGAA
>VFSW01004872.1_pt1 | contig 19977 bp, 29 predicted proteins | sample 5358111 | NCBI WGS metagenome assembly VFSW01 (sample SAMN11554181, study PRJNA540505) | mine drainage metagenome | isolation source: sediment from site ElyBrook_90M | place: USA: Ely Copper Mine, Vershire, VT | collected 2017 | reverse complement strand
ATGAATCCAAAACCCCTTCTGATACCTCTACCGCTACTGCAAACGCTAAGCAAACTTCAACGGATACGGCTACTGCGACGGCAACGGCAACGGCTACGGCAACGGCAACGGCTACGGCTGGTGACTTTTATGTTAAGAGGATTTATTAAATCAAATAGGAGGAGTCAAGTGAAGAATAGAGATGAGTTCTATCAGTCGTTATTAAAGAAAAGAATAGATTGGAGTGAGTTAAGGAAATGGTGGAATGAGAAAAATACTGCCAAAAAAGAAACAAGCGGACACTTTGTTCGCAAAGATCATTAAGGAATCAGGCTTTTGTAAGAACTGCGGCAAGACCTCAAGCTTACAATGCGCCCACCTGATTTCGAGAAGTTATTACACGACAAGATGGGACACAAACAACGCCGTCCCTCTATGTCAAGGATGTCATATGTACTACACCTATCACCCCTTAGAATGGGAGGACTGGTGTAAAGACTACCTAGGAGAAGGCGGCTGGGAGGAATTAAAAAAGAAAGCCAAGACATATAAGAAATTAGATTATAAGGAGATCATGGCAGAACTAGCTGATTATAGAATATGAAAAAAGATCAATTTAATTTAGGTAAAGCTGCTGTAGAAAACATAGATGAGCATTGGGATAAAGTTTACAACCAAGCCATTTCCGACTGTATAGCCTTAATAGATGAAGAACAAATGAGCATCGCATTACGAATGGAACGAAGTGATGAATACTTAGCGGGACTAGTACACGCAGAGAGCGTATTGAGAGTTTTATTGAAAGGACAAGATGAGCAGTCTATCGGTAATAAGAAAAAACGATAAGGTTTATACCAGAGTTGTTACCAACGAAGAAATGGCACGAAACCGTGATAGTTACTATTTCAACGGTCTTCGTACTAAAGTATTTGAGCGGGACGGTTATAAGTGCGTGTCGTGCGGAATGACAAACGAAGAACATAAGAGTAAGTGGAACACTGAGCTTACGATTGATCATATAGATGGTAAGGGCAGACTGGTTAAAGATAAACAGTCAAAAAATAGCTCTATAGATAATCTACAAACACTTTGTTATCGGTGTCATGGTAGGAAAGACGGTCGAGGCGGTATTTCATATAAGGGTTTACCAGTTCCACGAATGTCAAATGATTATATTGCTGAGTGCGGTCATTGCCGTTCGATCTATGCAAAACAACTTCGTCATGCTGGTTTAACTTATGGAGAGATTGAGGAAATAATACCTTTCAAATATAAAAGCTCTTTAGGATATGCCTTACGTCAAACGCTCGAACGTGGTCATATAACTCATGCGGTGGCTCTCAAGCACTTACAACAGGGAGGTCAGAAAGGGAAAGAATGAAGACACAGACAATAGAAACAATACTAAACAGAGTACAGGTTGGAGAGATGACTAGGGCAGAAGCCAAACAAGCCTTACTGGAAGCTATCTTAGCTGCCATAAAAGGCTGTAAGACTATCGACGAGGTTAAACAAGTATTACGAGGATTATTTGCATGAAAACAATACCAGTTACACCAGGTTGCGAGGCACTTGTAGATGATGCAGACTTTGAGTGGCTTAGTAAATATACTTGGCATCGGACAAGCACAAAGCGTTCAACAACGTATGCTTATTGTATTTTCCCAAGAGATAGCAAAGGCAAGCGTAAGATTATTAAGATGCACCGTATGATTATGGAACCGTCCGAGGGCTTACAGGTAGACCATATCAATAATAACGGCCTAGACAATAGAAGAGAAAACTTACGGCTATGTACTGGACAACAGAACTCAGCAAGACAACTGAGAAAAAAGTCTGTTACAAAAGTTCCGTATCGTGGCGTGTACTTCAATCCGATGTTTAAGAAATGGACGGCACGAATACACCACAAAATGCACAAGTATTATCTAGGGGCGTTTGACACAGCGGAAGAAGCGGCTAGAGCCTACGATGAGAAAGCCAAAGAGCTTAATGGAGAGTTTGCAGTTTTGAATAATCTATGAAAACTAACCAAGACCCCACACATAATGCGGTTATTACAAGACCAGACATACCGCCAAAGCCACCTGCTAAAGACCCCACACCCGACAGCTGGAGGAAAGAACTTGCAGTACAGCTTGACGATGTTATTGAAGATATGGAGGCATATGACAATACTCTCCCGAAGTTATATAGCGATGAGTTATTTGACCGTCTTCATAAACGCATGGAGGCTTTCATAGCCAAAGAGTTTACCGCATTAGCAGAAGAGTATAATAAGATGAGGATAAAAAATACAACGGATGATCCTGGGATCCCCGTAAAATATTTACAAGGTTGGAATGATGCTATTTTGAATATTCTGGAACTGATAAAGGAGTGGCAATGAGTTGATGTCCTTTAAGCAGCGGTGGTGGTAAAAGACACGATTAACAAATTAGCCATGATCCGTTAGCCTAAAACACAGCGATGGGCGTAGAAGCCACAGCGGAGCGTCGATAACACGACGGAAGTGGATTGTGTAAGGTGGAGAATCGGGAATCCTTACCCGCTGCTTTGAGGACACCAACGCTTCAGCAATATGAGAAAGGGAATGAAGAAAATTCTGGTAAAAGGTTTTTGGCATCATCCAGATGTTTATTTTAATGGTTACGTTGAGGGCAAATGCTTCGATGTTAGTCTTGGTACTATCACGCTTTGCTACAGATGGAAAGCAAGGGGGGATAAACCTATTTTAGAAATAAATACTGTGCATTTGAACGCCTGAACCCTGACGCTTCAGTAATATGAGAGGAGAGTATGAGACGTTTTCAAGGATATAGACCAAATCCACCAGAGGAATATTACAAACAAGGAGCAGCAAATAACCCTGAAGAGGTGCAGTACGAGGGCGTGGTGTTTGAAGATGGTACAGTCGCAGTACGGTGGTTGACACAATACCGTTCGCACTCAATCTGGCAAGACTTTGACACGTTCTTTCAAATACACGGACACCCAGAATATGGCACAGTTATTAAATGGCTCGACCCTGACGCTTCAGCATGATATATGAAACTATCTCTATTTTTAGGTATCAGTCTGGCTTTATTATTAGTATGGTTCGTGGCAGTAAATTAATATGAGCAACATCGACCATATCAATACACCGAAAATGATCCTCCATGATAGTTGGGTTATCTTGAATCTTGTCGTGTCAATTTGGTGGGAAAAAGTCCGAAAATGATATAATAAAAATATGCATATACAACCATCACCAGGGATTGCCCTTATACTACCAATAGAGGAAAAGTCCCTATCAGGCCTTAATACGGGCGTGCAACAAAAGCGCATTCTTAAAGGTGTTATTTGTGAGATGGGGGCTGACGATACCAACAACTACGGCGGTACGATTAAGGCGGCAGATTATGGTAAAGAAAATGATACGATCTATTTCCTATCTTATTACCAAGAAGGAAATTATGATAGTGTCAAGATAAATGGGGAAAAATATTACCTTGTCAAATTTGGAGATTTCAGACTTAATTTAGGGAGGGCTAATCATGATTAAATCACAATTATTATTTGGCAGTGAGGCCAGGGATAAGATAATGAAAGGTGTCAATATAATGGCCGAAGCAGTTGGTGGGACTTTAGGCCCTAAGGGAATGAACGTCGCCATAGCTAAATATGTTCCGAATACAGGGGAAATATACCAACGCATAATTTTACATGATGGCGTAAGTGTTGCTAACTCAATTGACCTAGAGGATGAGTTTGAGAATATGGGCGCGCAAATCTTGAAGCAAGCAGCCCAAAAAACTGTTGACATTGTTGGAGACGGAACGAGCGTTTCCGTTATTCTCGCACAAGCTATCCTACAAGAATGTTTACCGATTATCGCCGCCGGCACGAACCCGATGTCATTGCGTGAAGGGCTAGAGCAAGGAGTAGAAGAACTTTGTAAAGAACTTGAAAAACTAGCAGTTCCTATTAAAGGTATTAAAGACATGGAATACGTCGCCTCCATCTCAGCCGAGGACAAACAACTCGGTGTCTTAGTGGCTGAAGTCTTGGACAAGGTTGGCAAGGAGGGGGTCGTTACAGTTGAGGAAAGCAAGAGCCCGTTTACCTCGAAAGAATACCAAGAGGGCATGCAATTAGACCGTGGTTTTGTCCATCCGTGGTTCCAGACTAACCCGAACCGCCAGGAAGCCGCTTTAGAGAACGCTTACTTTTTAGTGACCGATTTACCCTATACAAGTTTCGCGGTACTCGAGCCATTATTCACCAGCTTTGTTAAACGATCAAAAATGCTAGTCGTTATCTCACCCGACATTTCCGGGGACGCGTTAGCCTTACTTTTACAAAACAAAATGGAAGGTAAGCTATTCTCAATTGGTATCCAAGCCCCGTCATTCGGCGACGATCAGAAAAGTATTTTACAGGACATTGCAATCTTAACAGGAGCCAAGTATATCTCGGGTGATGCCGGATACAAGTTAGAGGATGTTACGGTTGATGACTTAGGGTTTGCCGAATATGTCAACGCCACAAAGGATACGACGGTGATTGTTGGTGGCAAAGGAACGGCTAAGGAAATTAGAGCCCGGGTCGCCTCAATCAAAGAACAATTAAAGGAAACTGACGGGGAATATGACAAGGAACGCTTAAAAGCCAGGATGGGCAAATTAACTTCAGGTGTAGCAGTTATCCGTGTGGGAGGACAGACCGAGGTTGAGATGAAAGAACGCCGAGAACGGGTGATTGATGCAGTCGCTGCGACGAGAGCCGCAATGGATAAAGGGATTGTAGCCGGCGGGGAAATAGTTTATCTGCACGTCCGTAAAATATTAAAGCATATGGCAAAGTTTATGAAGATGGAGAAGAAGGGTGATTGGCTTTACGAATATGGAGAACCGCGTTTAACAGATCAGATTTTATATAAGGCTCTTTATAAACCATTCTTAAAACTTATTACAAACGCCGGCCTATCCGAGGTAGAGATGGCCTTAGTACTCAATGGTAAAAAAGAAACATGGGGTATTGATGTTATGGATGGTCAGGCTAAGGATATGATTGAAGCCAGAATAATAGACCCGGTAGCCGTCCCGATTAACGCATTACGCAATGCACTCTCGGTATCGGTGCAATTGCTTACTACAGCAACCATTATCGTTCCGAAGGTAGACCATGACAAACAGGTGCCAAAAATGCAATAAAAACCAAACTGCTGTCGATCCAGTCTTCGGCATTAGCCCTTATTGTAAAGACTGTGAGAACAAGCTGCGCTCTTTCAAAACGAAAGTTCCTGAAATGGTAGGCGAAGGCATTAAAGAGAACAGGTTGAAATATGCAAGTGATATAGTAGCCCACCACTATAAAGGACATCTTAATAAAGAATGGTTAGAATCAAAATGGGGTGGTGTTAAACGTGCCAAGGCTGAGGGGTATACGGATAAGGAGATCAAAGACGCCGGGTACGTTTACAGTGGGTCAGACACGTACTATAAGAAGTATTGAATAATATGATACAATTAGGGCAATGGACTTACCAAACCCCGATAACCTCTGTAAACCCCCATACCAGACAGGAGACATCATCCGCAGGAAAGAAGACGGCCATCCGTACAGGGTAGTCCACATATTCAAGAAATACGGTACTATCTTAATCGACCTATTTGATGCAAATCCGTTAGCGACAACCTTAACCTTAAAACCAAGCCATTATGACCAATTCGCCAAAGACCATGAGATGCAGCTTAATAAAGATGAGTTTATATACCGGCCAATAAATATATGATGGACGCAATTGCTATAACATTTATCAGTCTCTTATGGTTCTGCCTAGGCTATGTCGTGGGGAACTTAAATGGTAATAAGAAGGACATACTGGAATTTGTTTATGAGACTGGCAAGACTATATACATAGAGGCCAAGAAATTAGTCAATCCCAGGCCGACCATACCAACAGGCAGGATTAAACCGGTTACAGCCCAAGAAGCGTATAATAGAAGCATGGATCCAAAAAGAAAAGAAGCGTTAGAAGAGGACAAAAGACAAATGGATGCTAATCCTGAATTAGTCAGGGCAAAGGAATTAGCAGCACAAATGAAATATGAGTAAAATAAAAAATATTAACCAATTACACGCTGACTCCCTATCCTGGCATGAGAAGATAGGGCTAAGAATTACTTTGGTTGTTGGGACTATGCTGACGGCATTCGTCTTTACCGTTATCGCTTTAATCTCATTACCCGCTGCAATCCACACCCATGATATAATTATTTTAGTTGGATGGATTGCACAGACGTTTCTCCAATTAGTTTTACTCCCGATCATCATCGTAGGCCAGAACGTACAATCAAAACACGATCAAGTAAAAGCAGATGAGGAGTTCAAGCTCAACCAAAGGGAAGAGCAACAGAATGAGGAGATTATAAAGAAACTTGATACGATCCTCGGTGAATTACATGGATAAATTCTATATAAGATTACAGCACTTTCAAAAACTGTTCGGACTAGATAATTGGACTATTAAACTTGAGCAGGCCAGCTTAGAGGATAAGAACCATAGTGTGATGACCTTCGCTGACCCCAGGTACTACACGGCTACGATGACAATCTACCCGCAAGCGTTAGTCAACGAGGCTGATTATGATAGACTAGTAGTACATGAACTTTTGCACGTTGTATTTGCACTTTACGACTTCTTCGCTGATAATATGTCAAAAGAGGGTAGTGATGAGCTATTTTTTATAGCACGGGAGAAAAGTATCAGCGAAGCAACAGCGATAATAATGAGAATTCTAGATGAAAAGGATAAAACTAACAAAGAATAAGTTTGCAATTGTTGATGATGATATGTTTGATTATCTAAATCAATGGCGTTGGCATTATGCAAAAGTAGGGTATGCAGCTCGCAGAAAGTTTCCAGAAAAAAAGATTATTTACCTTCATCGTTTTATAACGGATTGTCCCAAAGGATTAGAAGTAGATCACATAAACCACAACAAGCTTGATAATCAAAAGAATAACCTAAGAATATGTACGCACAGACAAAACGGAGACAATACAACACTTCCAAAAAATAATACAAGTGGTTATAAGGGTGTAACTTGGAATAAACAACGTAACAAATGGCAAGCTTCTCTAGAAACCAGAAACGGTTTAGAACGGCATAGAAAGCATTTGGGGCTTTTTGATTCTAAGATAGATGCAGCAGAAGCATATAATAAAAGGGCCATCGAATTATTTGGAGAATATGCAAATCTAAATAGGATGGATGTGATATGACATGGTAAAGAAAATGGATATTAAAGTAAAGAAAGGCGCACTTCACAAAGAACTCGGCGTTGCTAAAGGCAAGAAGCTAACATCAAAAGAACTTGCAAAAGCCAAGAACTCAAAGAGCCCTTTGGAACGTAAGAGGGCGACGTTTGCGGAGAACGCGAAAAAATGGAAGAAGTAAGTAATGAACCTAAGAATGGGGGGGCTACAAACAAAACACCAAGTAAGACTGGTCTCTATTCTATTGTTGCTTCACACGGCAAAGAAGTAATAGCTTTTCTAGTGGCTAGAATGAACGACGAGAACGAACAGGGATCGGTGAGAGTCTCAGCGGCTAATAAACTACTTGATAAAATGTTAGCTAATCTAAACGCTAACGATATAACTGCTGACGGTATGCCATTTCTAACTGATACCATTAAACAAATAAATGACAACCGAGGAACTAATCAACCCCCAGCCGAAACAACTAACAGCACTCCAGACCCTCTTACAACCGGAATGTAAATACTTACTGTATGGCGGCGCAATGTCCGGAGGCAAGAGCTATTTACTGAGATGGGCAGCTATTGAGTATTTACTCTACCTATTCCGCACAACTGGCATTGAAAATATCCCCGTCGGTCTATTCTCTGAAGATTACCCCACATTAAAAGATAGACAAGTATCAAGAATACAACGTGAGTTCCCTCAATGGTTAGGCAAACTGAAAGACACAGCAATAGATGGTTTATGTTTCCAAATAGCCTATCAATATGGTGGTGGCAAGATCATGCTTAGAAACTTAGACGACCCCGCAAAATATATGTCCACTGAGTTCGCCGGGGAGTTTGTCGAAGAACTAACCAGAAACCCACAGCAGACGTTTATAGACTTACGCAATAGACTAAGGTATCCGGGTATTGACGAGGTCAAGTTCATGGGCGCGAGTAATCCAGGTGGCGTAGGACACGGTTGGGTTAAGAAATACTTTATAGACAAGAACTCAGGCGATACCGAACAGGATAGGTTCTTCTACGTCCATGCCAATGCTTACGATAATAAATTCATTTCCTCGGAGTATATCAAACAACTTGAATCACTACCAGAACAACAAAGAAAAGCTTATCTAGAGGGATCATGGGATGTATTCGCCGGACAATACTTCCCTGAGTTTAATAGAAACCAACACGTTATCAATCCGTTCATGCCTTCTGATAAGGCTTTAATCGTTGGAGGGATGGACTGGGGTATCACACAACCGTTTGCTTTCATTCTGTCAACCGTTACCAAGGTTTTCCACACGAATGAGGATGGGGATACTTCCTCGTTTTTCAGGGTTAAGACGTTTATGGAAGTCTATGGGAATAATAAGACACCTGAGCAATGGTCGCCTATCATCAAAGAACAAATGAAACGGTTTAATATAGAATTAGAAGATACATTGTTTGTCCAAGCCGACCCCGCAATGTTTAACAAATTGGTTGACGATAATTCGGACTCTTTATATAACCAGTTTTATGTTAGCGATAACGCATGGCGTAAGTTAAAACCCGCCAATAACAACCGCAAGTTAGGTTGGGCATTGATGCACAAGTGGTTATCTATCGCCCCCGACGGCTTACCGTATTGGCAGATCACATCGAATTGCGTTAACTTAATCCGAACTCTGCCCGAACTGATCCATGATGAGTTGGACGTTGAGGACGTTGAGACTACCAGGAAATTAGGAATTGATGACGATGTTTCTGACAGCGCCAGGTATCAGTTCATGGCCTTGAAATGGATCGAAGGTAAGACGGGCCAGATCAAACCCCATGAACTGACACCCCAAGGACACGCCGCTAAGTTCTATGGCAGTAATGAAACGATTACCGCAGGCCTCATTGATCCCGATAAATTCTCCGAATGATATAATAGAGTGTAATGGAAATATCTGTTAAGGATATAGAGAAGGTTATCCTGGTCAACACGGTCACGCTAAGCCATAACAAACCCCATTCAATAAACGTGGAGTTCTATCGTTGTTACCGTTGTGGTACAGGAATTACACAAATCCAAGGGCGTATTGTAGCCATATCAGCGGGCTACATCCCGTCTGAGGACGTGCCGACTATTACACGATGTTATGTGTGTTCTAAAGATGGTATTGAAACCAACTACACATTCCAGACCCAGGATACTAAGATCGGTCCGATTAAGTTAACTTTAGCAGCTGCTGATAGAGTATCTACTTTCCATTGTATCTTCTGCCGCAGCCCATTAGTACAATATACCAAGGATGAAGCTGTAATCCTCCCCGAATTCGAGAAGATAGTTATTCCCCATATGCTTCCCTGTGTCAGGTGTAAGGCTAAATACATGTTGATGGATATTGTAGAACCCGTGCTATAATAACGGGAGAGACACTTCGTCGCGGGCAGCCCTGAAGTGTCTCTTTTTTATGAAATTCACAAAACTACTACCAAGATATGCCAGTGAAGGCGGCGCAATCCGTATGCAAGGTTCCTTTACGGGCAATGAACTCTATGACGTCCCCGACGAAGAAGCCGTATCCTCACAAAAACTAGACCCCTTACAACTTGACATCGATGATGATGAGTTAATCCGCATTGTTGACGACCACACCGAAGACTACAAAACCTATTACACTGAAAAATACGACCTGTTTAACCGCAGGGAAAAGAACGAGATCTTTGTCTTCGGCCGCCAGGTCATGCAGAAGGAAAAAGAGAAGACCATGAAGGACTACGAGTCCCGTTTCATGGACAACGTCTTATATGAGATCGAAGGCACGATCAAACCTCTTGCAATGTCCAGAATACCCGATTTAATGGCCTTACCGGGTAATGATAATGAACAATCAGTCTTAATGAGTCAAGAGATCGGCAAAGCGTTAGACAGCCAGGGCAAAGAGTACGAGACCCGTTTCACATTAGGATTAGCTTCGAAGCATTTCCCCGTCTATTTCCTGTCTTGTATCAAGACATGGTGGGATCCCGAATTAGACGACATGCGGTTTGAAGTCGTCCACCCCGATTTAATTGAAGTCGACCATCATTGTAATACCAAGAACGCTGATGATATGGACTTTGTGTCACAAATCTGTCCGATGACCGTCCAACAGATTATCTTGAAATTCCCCAAAGCCAAAGAAGAGTTTTACTTACAATTAAAGAAAGACGGCTTACTGCCTGGTGATAATCCATCATGGAGCTTGTTAGCGACCCAAATCAATATTAGGGAAGTATGGTTTACCTATTATAAAAGACATGAGGATGATGAAGTTGAAACAATAGACGCTGTATTGTGGAAGTATAAGGACGTCATCCTGTTGAAAATGAAGAATCCCAACTTTGATTATGAGGGTGAGTCACGTTTCTTTGCCTATGATGAGGCGGGGAATAAGGCCACCAGGAGAGGCTTAAACGACCAGGAACTTGCGCAAATCTTAATGACAGGACAACCACCCGACCACGTCAAGCAGGAGCAGGTCTATCATAACTATTTCAGGAAACCACGCAAGCCGTTCTATTTCATGGGTTATGACCAATGGGGCAAGCAGCCGATGGACGAAACCTCGCGTATTGAACAGAACTTACAAAACCAGAAGTCATTGGATCGCCGGGGTAAGCAGATTGAGGAAACACTAGATTCACGGGGTCACCATATTATGTCCAAGCAAGCCGTAACCCCGGCAGAATTAGAGGAATTAGATTTTGATGAGCCGAATGTTGACTTATCAGTCGAAGGACGTCCAAGCGAGGTCTACTCATACATCCCACCGGAACGCCCGACAAAAGAAGAGTTTGAAGAACTAGGCAATACAAGAGAGAGGATGTACGCCGTAGCTCATTCTAACGCCGTCCGCGGTGAAATATCCCAAACAACTGCTACCAATACGCAAATAGGGCGTGAGTCGGACTTTACTGCGGCTGACGATTTAGTCGAGGATACAATCAACCCCGCAGCACAATGGATGGCCGAGTGGAGGATGCAGTTTATTAAGTTACGCTACACCCAAGACCACTTCTTCTGGCTGATGGGAATAGCGGGTAAGATGGTCTACCAGAAGTTAAACCGTAATATGATAGAAGATGGGATGTTAGTCAAGATCAAAGCGTCAGGGACGGATAAACTGAGAGCACAGAATAACAGTTTGGAGATGGCAAAATTAGAACTTACTGATCCTTATACATTCTATGTAGATATGGGGCTATCAGACCCTGAGGGACGTACGGAACGGATAATTCTAGCCAAAATGGATCCAACGGCCTATTTACACAAAGTTGTTCAAGGGTTAGATACATCTAAAGCATTAGCTGAAGCTCTTGCGAATGCTGAGATGCCAACCCAACCAGTATTCCCAAGCCAATCGCCAACACCAGGAGCACCTCCAGCACCAGGACAGCCACCCGCTGCCCCGCAACAACCGACACCGACGAATACGGCTCAAGTTCCTGCTCAACCGCCCCCAGGTCCTCCCGCTGGTAGCCCTAGGACGATGTAAAGTCCCGAAATGATATAATGGAGTTATGGCAGACGAACCCAAAGAACCAATAGTAGAAAAGAAAGTAGACAAACCCGTTATTAAGTCGTGGTCTGAAATGCGCAAAGAGGCGAAGACGCAAGCACGTGAAAAGTATGCTAAGAAACTATTGGGTGAGGTAAAAAAAGATGAAAAACCCCAAGAACCGTCCGAAAGAGCAGACGAAAAACCTGCGAGAGAGAAAGTCATAGAGCCAAAAGAACCCAAAGTAGACTATAACGAAGTAGCCAGAAAAGCCGCTAAAGAAGCAGCTGATGAGGCCGCTACTCGTGTCGCAACCGAGACCAAAGAAGCGTTTAAGTCCGAAGTCCAGAAGATATTGGACAAGGATAAGAGTTTAGTTGATAAGCAAAAAGAATTAGACGATCTCATCCCTGTCTATATTAAAGAGAATAGACTACCCAAAGACTACCAGGAAATGGTACAGGAGCAACTACGGGTAACTGAGGCCAAGTGGCAACAAAAAGAGAATGAGAAGATAGCCAAAGCCCAAGAGGATAAAGCTAACGAGCCACCAACACCGCCGGTTAATCAAGACCTGCAGGCTTACCAAAAGCAAATCACGGATGATCTAAGTGACCTCTATGACGCTAAGTTCCTACCCAAACCTACCAGCATAGATGAGATCAACAACCCTGATACGACCGATCCCAACGCCAAGGAAACACAAAAGTTATTGGACTTCGGGGTTAAGTTAAACGTCCAACGGAAGGCTAATAACTTGCCTCCAATTACGTCATTGAACAAAATCTATTTCATGCACTACAAACCCGAACTAGATGCAAAAGCTAAGAAAGACGACCAACCCCCGGGAGCTGATGCACCAGTTTCACCCTCAAGAAGCCAACAAACGACTGACTTTAGTAAACCGAGACCGTTCTATCAAAAGGGTGAGGACGGTCATATGCACGCTAAGTCATGGGCGCAGATCAGGTACGAAGCCTTGAAATCACGGGTAAATCGACCTACTTGACAGACATGATATAGATATTGTATTATTAGAACCAATCGGACTTACCGGCTTACAGAGCCGGTTTTTTTATGGTTAAATTTACCTTCATTAAGCTAAACGCAAGATATGTCGATGGTATTCCAGTACCGGCACGTGTTGACCAACTAGGAAACCGCGACCTCTATAATAAGGTCGTTGACCAAATCTTAAACTTCCCGTCTTTGTATTCCCGCTGGATCTCACAAGGTGAGGAATTTAACGGTAAGACCGAAGACGTTACCTACGACATTTCAGCCGATACCCAAGGCCAATTCTTTACATCACTTGAAACATTAAATTCTTCAGCAGTTTCTACCGCAATTACCGGTTCTTTCGCACACACCGCCTACACCCAGCCGGTTGTGTCAATCATGTTGGAATCGTTTGCCAACGTCGGATCACTCGGAATCATCAACTTAGACACGTATAAATACGAAAAGGCCGCAGCTACCGCGTTGACAACGTTGGGTTCGGCTATTTACGGCGGCGGTACAGCCAATCAACCTTTGGGACTTTTGGCTATCGTTGATGACGGTACGAATACCGCAACCATCGGCGGACTGACCCGTGCAACCTACACCGCACTGGAATCAACCTTGACAGCCTATGCTTCAGGGAAACTTACGTTAACAATCATGGCAGTCCAATATGATTCTTCGTTGGCTCCGGGAGCCGCGGATGAATCACCGAATGTCGGATTTACGACTTCGGCTATCTTTTCAGACTATGAAGCACTTTTGACACCGTTCGTCCGACAATCCTATCGCGATGTCGGCTATGATAAGATGCGGGTTCGTGATAAATACGCCCAAAGAAATACGGGTGAATTACGCTCGGCAGCGGGTTTCAACGCCTTAGCCTATCGGGACACCTATTTAATAAGGGACTATTACGCTACCGCACAAATGTTGTGGTTCGTCAATGAAAAGTATGTTACTTGGAAAGGCCGCGCTGAAATCCCTGAAGAATACGAAAACGTTTTAGAAAAAGTAGACTTTGGTACAATGGAAGCATACGAAGGTACGGGTGCGATCGCAGTTGAAACACCGTCAGAATGGAATGGCTGGTTCTTCCAGAAGCCGATGACGATCCCGGATCAGGCAGGACGAATTGCACGGTTCTATTGCATAGGCCAGACGATTCCGCTATCATTTAGACGTCACGCTAAGGGTACAGGAATTACGGGAATATAATATGAAAAACTTTACATTTGATAAACTAAACCCAAGATTTGCTCAATTTCGTGGCCCGCTATTCATAACGGGACAGGATCTTTACAAGTCCGATACGGTTCAGAATCACCCGATCGGCCAAATGGCCTATGCAGACGGCAGCAAGATTTTCCGCTATGCCTATGTAGGTGGGTCAGCTCTCGTTGCAGGCAATATGTTGCAATCAGCCGCAGAAGACACCACAATGGAGAATATGGCAGTATTAGCCTCTCCAATTATCGCAGCCCAAGCCGGTGTACAAACAGTTAACGTCACAAACGGCACGTCAACTATTACTAGCGCACAATTTTCAAATGGTAATCTTGGAGTTGTTACGACTCCCGATTTTGGAAGTCAATATACCATTCTTGGTGTAACCGGAACTCTAACAACCGGCGGCGCTTTGACAGTAACATTAGACCATCCTTTGACTACAGCATGGACAACCGCAACCGAAGTATTCATGAAACCAAATCCATGGTGGGGCGTTATCCAGGCTCCGGCCACCACCCAAACAGGCATCTTAGTCGGAGTAATTAACTGGGCACCTGCTTTGAATACCTATTGTTGGGTACAAACCCACGGCCCGACAGCAGTCTTATCCGATGGTTCGACATTCGCAGTCGGTTCGCAAGTCGGCGGCGTTGCAGGTACAGCCGGTGCAGTAACAGTCTATGCGGCAGGTACGACACACATGCCCCTTGGTGTTGTAACAGGAGCTGCAAACTCAGGCGATGCTATTGAAGTATTTTTACAGATTGACTAATATGGACGACATACAAACATTACGACACAACCAATTAAAAGCGATTCTCGACAACGGCGGAGCATTATCTGAAGCCCAGTCGAAGGAATATGCAGAACATGATATGCCAGTTGAACCAGTCGTTGAGCCAGTATTTGAAACACCGGTAGAAGAGGTCACAGAACCCGTTTTCCCAGCCGAAGAAGTCGTTGAACCAGTAGAGGATACAGCAGCCCCACACGCTGCTTAAGAGCAGCTATGACATTTACCAGACTTTTACCAAGATACGTCGGAAACTTTGATATAAGACAGCTTTTACCTGGCCTTTACGGTAATACGCTTGATATGTCCGGTTTGACTACATTAGTTTTACCAAGCGCGCAACTTTTAACGACAACGGGAAACATCGGCTACGCGACCGGAGCGGGCGGAGCTGTCACTCAAGCTACCAACCGGACTACCGGTGTCACCCTTAATACTATAACGGGTACGATCACGACGAATAATACATCCCTCGCGGCTGAAGCGGCGGCGGCGTTTGTCGTTACCAATTCAAAAGTCGCTATTGGTGACACAGTTGTCGTTTCCCAGCAATCAGGGGCGGTCGGGGCTATGACCGCTGTTGTGGTCGTCGCGGTAGCCGCGGGTTCGTTTACACTTTCTGTAATGAACAATAATGCCGCAGCCGGAACCGCTGAAACCGGCGCGATCCTCATTAACTTCGCCGTCATAAAAGCCGTAAGCGCATAATCCTATGACTAATACATAGGCTCAGGTTCATTAGCGACACCATTCTCGACATAATAGCCACGGTTCTTGAAAGGAACGGAATATATGGCAAATAGTCCTTCACAATCAAAATACGGTAATCCCGCAAACTACAATGTCACTCCAGCGACACGAACTGATGGTGATGCGTCAGCTTTAGAAGTTGATGTAAATGGTAACCTCAAAGTCACAGGTGGTGGCGCATCGTCTGCCGATCAATCCGCTTTTACCGCCGGTACAACACCGGGGACAATTTCACAAGGTGTCTATCAGGTTACTCCGACGACGCTTACCAACAATCAAGCGGCCGCAATAGGGGTAGATGCTAACCGGAATGTCAAAGTGACGTTAGCGACAGAAATCGCCGGTGAAGACTTAACCAACAATGTCTTAAAGGTTGAACAACGCTTTTCCTACGCTGCTATTTCTACTGCTACCACGACCACGATTAAATCGGGAGCAGGTTTTATCCATACTTTGAATATCGTTGGTGGAACCTTAGGGGCCATTACGGTCTACGACAACACCGCTGGTTCCGGTACGACCATCATCCCAACCTTTACGCCAACGGCGACGTTACCGTGTCCGTCGATTGTCCTTGATCAGACGTTTGCAACGGGTTTAACAATCGTGACGGCAGCGGCCACTATTATAAACGTCGGTTACCGCTAAAGGAGTTTTTCTTATGCCACGATTTTTAGTCAGGAATTTGGCCCAAGGCGGACAGTTTAACGGCACTGATAACTATATCAGTCTTGCCACCTCATCTAGTTTACAAGTAACTAAGTTTTCTTTGGCAGCCTGGATTAATTTTAAATCGATCCCATCTACCAATGCCTACATCTTTAATGCTTCAGCCTCAAACTTTTACCTGTTTTGGAACGGCACAGGATTTACCTATGGTTTCCAGGATGTTGGGAGTACCTACCATGACAGTGGATTTGCTTACAAGCCCAATATTAGCACCTGGATGCATATCATCTATACGTATGATCAGGTTAACCGCACCCTCTTTATTAACGGACTCCAGGTAGACCAGCAGGCCCAAACGGCTGTGCCGTCAACGGGAGGCAATCAAACCTACTATGTTATGGCCTTTTCGGCTGGTACCAACTTCTTTCCAGGCTGGGGCGTTGATTTTATACTGTATAATGCGGCATTATCAGTCCAAGATTGTGCCAATCTGTGTTTCACTGGAAGTACCAGTGTTGATGCAACCGCCTTAAAATGCCAGTTATTATTGAATGAAGCAAGTGGTACATCGGCAACAGACAATTCAGGTAACAGCAATACTGGTACCTGGGGTGGTACAACAACCAGTATCCATACGAGTACCATGCTGCCACCCTTCTGGGGAAGTCGGACATTAGCAACTTAATATGTCAACTTGGAACGTAAAATCAATTAATAACTTCTATAGTAAGGATAGTATGGCGACTCAAATCCTGCCGGATCGTATTGCCAAGATTATCAATCCCCAGGCCACACTAGGAGTAACCCATATCAGTATCGCTTGTCCTTATAACGATTCGTCGGATTATCCTACACCGCCCTCCGATACTATCGCCTATATGTCAACTTGGATTGATGCGATTCGGGCTGTCGGCGCAAACGTATTTTATCGTGGCACAGATATCTTCTTTGAAGGACTGTATAGCGCGCCGAAACGCACTCCAAATACGAGTCCAGCTATTGCAAATGGGATAGCAGCTAACGTCCTCAACGGTTCTGATACAAGTTCCTATCTTTATCGTATGTGGCATTTTATCAAGACGCATGCCTCACTCTTTGCCGATGGCGATGTTTGGGGCTGTTTTCCGGAACCCGATGGTCAAGGGGCATCGGGAGCAGCCGGTGATCAATTTACGAATGCAACTACTTTTTCCCAATGGCTCGTGGACTTAAAAACCGTCGCTGATGATGCATTCAGTTCAATCGGTAAGACTGTTACAACTGGCATGACTTCAGTCAATGCAGGGACCGCCCAGGGGTTTGTTGCCACAAGTTACTGGCAATCAATTGGGAGGTGTGCAATTGATTTATACTGGCCGTATGGTGATTACGGCCATTTTTTGGATACAGTCTACAGTAATGCTCAAGTTGACGTTTATTTAAATGAGTGGGGGACTTTGGTTGCTGAGGAAGCCACAACTGCTACTTGGCTTAATTACGACTATATGACTCGCTACTTTGCCTTATTTGCCACAAAGATTTATTTAAAAGGTATTAGCTATTTTCAATCAATTGGGTATGCTCATCAAGAAGATATTATTGATGGTGTTACCTATCTTTTGCTACCCCAGGCTAAGGTAATCGAGAAATATTTTAAAAACTCACCAAGGATAGGGGTTTAGCGATGGCAGCCCCAACCCCAGTTCCTAATGACTACACCCAACCAGCCCTGCCAACACCACAAAAAGGTGGCTGGTATTTTAACTCGGTTGATTTCCAGATTATGTCGAAAGAGGACGGCTGGAACCAAGGCCAAACCGAACGCCTCAACGAATATCAGGAAGTCGTCAATATCGGCAACGTCAATTATGTTGCCCTAGCCACTCCCTATGACGAACTGACCAAATTCACCAACTACGTGACAGATGCCCGTTCTAAAGGCTTTAAGATTAACTTCCGCTCCCATTGGAATGCCTGGCAGGGCGATAACGGCGTTGGCAATATCGCTACGACCGCATCGCTAACCTCAAGTGGCACAACCGCAACCTGTGTCACCAGTACAGCCCACGGCTTAAACGTCGGCGATACGGTGTCGATGAATGGCATGAATGAAACAACCTATCGCGGTGAATTTGCCGTCGTGACCGTACCCAACAGTACCACCTTTACCTATACGTTGCCATCATCAACTACGTCACCGGCCACTGGGGCTGGGATTGGCTGGCGCTGGGGCCGTCAAACCTACCTTGATCATACCTACGACTTTATTGTTGCAAACCCTACCTTGTTTCAAGCTGGTGATATGTTCGCCTTGTGTGTCGAAGCGGAAGAGGCCGACAGCAGTAACATGACCTTTAAAACACCAGGCACAACGACGTTTGACTATGGCCTCTACAACCAGTTCTTAAAGGATCAAGTGCGCTATGCCAATTGGGCATTTCAGCACTGTACCGGCTTAGGCGGCACAATCCATACTTGGCCAATCTCTTTAGGGATCTCAAACTTAAATCTCAATGGCCAGACTGTCAATACCGGTGGTTCAACATCAACCGGCAACAGCAGTGGCTTAGGTGACAGCGATATTGTGACCTACTTTGCAGGCCGTTTAACGCTTGATCATTACATCGATTCCAGTGTTTCAACTGGACCGGCATATTACACCCAATATGACGCCGATTTAACCTCGTTTGCGGCAGCCTTTCCCAGCTGTCAATTTATGATGGGGGAATGGGGTTTCCATACCCAAACCGACTACGGCGATGGGGTGCAGTACGGGGTCTATGATCTGGTTTGCCAAGCCTTACGCAAGCATAACAAGATTATCGGGGTCAATTTCTGGAACAACTTAGGTCAACTATCCTCATCAATCTGGAAGGACAACAGTGGTACGGTTATCCCCGGTGGACGCAGAGCAGTTGAAGCCTTAAGAAGGCACTTTAGTTGTGGTAATGCCACAACTGGAGCAAGAGCACGGGTATAGGGTATAATAGCGGTATGAGCATCCCTATCTTAAGTGGTATTGAGAACCTTATCCAATCATTCGGTAAGCCTTATACTGTTACTTATAATACCCCTAATAAAGCAACACCTGCTCCTATGTATCCAGCTCCCGATCTTACAGGAGATCAGCCAACTCCCCAACCTACTCAAGCACCCACACAAGGGCCATTACAACAATTTGCTAATACAACCAAACCAACAAGTAACTTTCAATACCGTATGGGTTCAAGTGATTATTCCGATGTAGCGCCACAAGTACAGAATGCAGTCAAAGGAACGCCTATGGAACCCTATGCAAATGACTTTGTACAGGCGGGACAGAAGTATGGCGTCGATCCTAGAGTCCTACCCACCATAGCCAATAATGAATCAAGTCTAGGCAAGAACTACCCGACTGATACTTATAATCCTTTTGGGTATCTTGTTGGAGGAGGAGGAGTACAGGGTCTTCGCAATGCAGGATTTACATCTCTGCCAAACGCAATTGACCGACTCACTAATCGATTCGCGAAACAACCGACCGCAAATTATAAGCAGTTCTATCAACAGCCCACCATTGAAAATCTACAGGCGGCATATAATGCTACGCCGGATGAGGCAGCGGGTTATAACCAAAAGTCTTCAGATTTCGTGAGTAAATTCAAATAAGTCCCGAAATGATATAATGAATAGGTGAGCTTACAACGCAAGCAAAAACGTGAAAATGAAAGGGGAATGAAAAAGATGGATAATCCAAACGGTCAAATGGATCCGGCACAACAAGCAGCTTTTCAAAAAGCTATGGGAGTAGAGCATACTATGGTTTTTACCATGGGGG
>VFSW01004871.1_pt1 | contig 19979 bp, 19 predicted proteins | sample 5358111 | NCBI WGS metagenome assembly VFSW01 (sample SAMN11554181, study PRJNA540505) | mine drainage metagenome | isolation source: sediment from site ElyBrook_90M | place: USA: Ely Copper Mine, Vershire, VT | collected 2017 | reverse complement strand
CCCCCCCCCCCCCCCCCCCCCCCCCCCCCCCCCGCCCCCCCCCCCCCCCCCGCCGACATTTTGCTTGCAGGACTTTATCGGCGCGCCAGCGCGTTTGTTTATCCTTCGCTTTATGAAGGATTTGGTATACCTCCGCTAGAAGCGATGTCACATGATTGCCCCGTCGTTTGCAGTAATACAAGCTCGATTCCTGAAGTGGTAGGGAATGCAGGCGAATATTTCAATCCCTCTGATATTGAAAGTATGCGCAACGCAATTGAGCGTGTAGTCGCGTCGGACAGTATTAGGAAACTGCTGATCGAAAATGGTCGCGAGCGCTTGAAAAAATTTTCATGGGATCGCTGTGCTGTTGAAACACTCGACATTTACAAGAAGTTGGCTGGAACGGATAGGTAAGATGAGAAAAGCCCTTATATGTGGAATTTCTGGACAGGACGGTGCTTACCTTGCCAAGCTGTTGCTCGAAAGAGGTTATGAGGTCTGGGGTTCATCGCGCGATGCACAGGCTTCGACTTTCGGAAATTTGTCGAGATTGGGGATACTGAGTCGAGTCAAAACGCTTTCTATGGCAGCCAATGATTTTAGGAGCGTGCTGCAGGCAATCAGCCACAGCGAACCAGACGAAATCTATAATTTGGCCGGACAGAGTTCGGTTGGCCTTTCTTTTGAGCAGCCTGCAGAGACACTTGAGAGTATTGCGACGGGAACGCTGAATCTTCTTGAGGCGATACGTTTTCGCGGTTTGCCTGTGCGTTTTTATAATGCAGGATCCAGTGAATGTTTCGGTGATATCAGCGGCCATGCTGCTGATGAAGCTGCGCACTTTCAACCACGAAGCCCATATGCAGTGGCCAAAGCCACTGCTCACTGGCTCGTTGCCAATTACAGAAATGCTTATGGACTTTTTGCATGTACTGGCATTTTATTCAATCATGAATCACCTTTGCGGCCGCCACGCTTCGTAACCAGAAAAATCATTCAGGCGGCAGTCAGAATATCCAGGGGTAGCAAGGAGCAGTTGATTCTAGGCAATATGGATGTTAGGCGTGATTGGGGATGGAGCCCCGAATACGTTGATGCCATGTGGCGGATGTTACAGATTGACCGGCCGGAAGACTTTGTTATTGCTACTGGAGAATCAAATTCACTTGAAAATTTTGTTGAGGCTGCCTTTTCTGAAGTGAGTCTGGATTGGCGTCAACATGTTGTTCAGGATACCGGGTTATTTCGCCCGTCAGAGATTGGATACAGTTGCGGGAACGCAGAGAAAGCGAGAAATATGTTGGGCTGGGAAGCGCATATGAAAATGCGGGACGTGGTACGGGAAATGATACGACACGAACAGGTAGCGTGTCATCAGATTTGAGCGGCGCATTTCAACCACGGCTTGTTGAAGGTATGGTGTTGACTGATCAAGAAGATTTTTTGCTTCGTTGTGCAAGCCGGGATGGTTCCCTGTCGATGAAAGACTTGAGTCATTAAAACTGAAATGCATCAATTTGTTAATTCCACTGTTTCAGCAGCGTCCATCAAGATTGAAGGAGGTATGCGTGTTCGCGGCGATTTGAGGCGATCGTCGCCTGAGAAACCATTGTTGACGGTAATCACAGTTGTTTTCAATGGTGCTGCAACACTTGAACACACGATTCGTAGTGTTATAGAGCAAACCTACAGGAATATTGAGCATATCATTATTGATGGGGGATCTACTGATACAACGCTCGATATTATTCGCAAATATGAGGGAGACATTGACTATTGGGTGAGCGAGAAGGATGCCGGCATCTACGATGCAATGAACAAAGGCATTGTCCTGGCGAGAGGCGATTACATTGGCATGCTCAATTCGGATGATTATTTTGCAAGTGCTTCGGCTTTGGAGAACATTGCATTTCACCTTGAAACAGGTGATACAGATGCGGTTTTCTCATGTCTGGATATTGTAGATCCCGCCAATCTTGATCGAGTGTTGCGCAAGTATCGTGTTTCTAGCTTCAGTCCATTCATGTTACGTATAGGCGTGATGCCAGCGCACCCAACTTTTTATTGCAAAAAGTCGTGTTATGAAAAGGCGGGGTTGTACCGTACGGACTACCGCATCGCTGCAGACTTTGAAATGCTTGCCAGGTTACTGCTTAAATATCACATCACTTGGAAATTTATTGATGAAACCACGGTTAAAATGCGGTCTGGTGGTTTGAGCAGTAGCGGGATTAAGGCTAGTTGGGTGGTTAATCGTGAAATTATTCGTGCATGTACCGAGAATGGTTTGTACACCAATATTTTTATGCTGGTATTGAAATTGCCCATCAGGATATTGGAGCGTATTCTTTAAGCGAGCCTATCATATGATAGGCTGGCTGATGCCCGCTATGGCGACTTGTTATACGGTTATTGATGCAGTGGCAGAAGCAGTGGTGATACATCTTGCCGTGCGTGTTCACGTGATGCGGGATAATGCTAATGATCAACTGGGCGAATTTCGTCAGGTCAATTTCAAATGAGCAGAAATCTGGCATAGCGTATAGGGATGATGACCGTGTCAGTGAGGAATTCAGGAAAGTCTGTGACGAGTGCGCCAATGTGGTGCAAAGACGGATGGAGCAGGTATGAAATTGTTGGTCACCGGGGCGAACGGATTTGTCGGAAGGGCGCTGTGCGGAGAGCTCATGAAGCGCGGCATGCAGGTCAGAGGCGCTGTGAGAGCACGCGATCAACTGCCCTCCGGGATAGAGACAGCGCCGGTCGGTGCGATAGATGGCGCGACAGACTGGAGCATGGCGGTGGCTGGCATCGACGTGGTGATTCATCTTGCCGCACGCGTTCATGTGATGCGCGATATTGCATTCAATCCGCTGGAAGAATTTCGCAAGGTGAATGTGGCGGGCACCATGAATCTGGCGCGGCAGGCGGCAAAGGCTGGCGTGAAGAGACTGGTCTATGTGAGTTCCATCAAGGTCAACGGGGAGGCGACGGTCGCAGAAGGAAGGTTCTCGGAAACCGATGCGCCTAATCCCCAAGATTCTTACGGCATCTCGAAATGGGAGGCGGAACAGGCGCTGCACCGTGCCGTCAAAGAAACTGGGCTCGAAGTCGTGATCCTGCGTCCGCCTCTGGTTTATGGGGAGGGCGTAAAGGGCAACTTCGCGCAGATGATGAGGGTGCTCAAGATTGGCATTCCGCTGCCGTTGGCGTCGGTCGAGAATCGCCGCAGCCTGATCCATGTCGGGAATCTGGTCGATGCACTGATCCTCTGTGCGAAGCATCCAGAAGCCTCCAACAGGACATATCTCGCAAGCGACGGCGAGGATGTCTCGACACCCGAGATCTTGCGCCAGCTTGGAATTGCGATGAATCATCCCGCGCGCCTCTTTCCCTGTCCGGCATTTCTTCTGAAACTTGCAGGAAATCTCATCGGAAAGTCGGATCAGATCGAACGCCTGTTGGGTTCATTGCAGATAGACAGTGGCAAGATACGCATTGAGCTTGGGTGGGTTCCCCCCTACACGTTATTGGAGGGGCTGCGCAGCATCGTCAGGGCGCCTGAAGCCTCCGGATGAACATGCGTCGGGTTGCAGTGATAGGCGGAGGGCCGGCTGGCCTGATGGCTGCGGAGGTGTTGAGTCAGGGCGGCGTTTTGGTCGATCTCTATGATGCGATGCCCTCCGTCGGGCGCAAGTTCCTGATGGCGGGCAAGGGCGGCATGAACATCACCCATTCCGAGCCGCTGGCCGATTTTCTTTCGCGCTACGGCAAACGCCGCAAGGAACTTGCCCCGATGCTCGATAATTTTTCTCCCGATGCATTGCGTTCCTGGGTGCACGGTCTGGGCATAGAAACATTCGTCGGCAGTTCGGGGCGTGTCTTCCCGGTGGAGATGAAGGCAGCCCCCCTGTTGCGTGCCTGGCTGCACAGGCTGCGCGCATTGGGCGTGCGCTTTCACATGCGACACCGCTGGCTCGGCTGGGATCAAGAAAGGCTGCGTTTCATAGCACCCCAGGGCGAAGTGCTTGTTGAAGGCGATGCGGTGGTGCTGGCGCTGGGCGGGGGCAGTTGGGCCAGACTGGGTTCGGATGGCGCATGGGTGCCTTGGCTCTTGCAGCGCGGAATCAAAATCGCGCCATTGCGGCCTGCAAATTGCGGATTCGATGCGGGCTGGAGCGCGCACTTTAGCGAAAAGTTTGCGGGCCATCCCCTGAAATCCGTGACCGTGAGCTTCATCGATGCGGAACGCATCAAACACACAACGCAAGGTGACCTGATGATCACCAGGACGGGCATCGAAGGCGGACCGGTCTATGCGCTGTCTGCGCTCTTGCGCGAAGAGATCGACAGACGCGGCCGCGCATTCATATACATCGATCTTGCGCCCGGAAAGAAACTCGAACGCATCCAGAAAGAGATCGACCACCCGCGCGGATCACGCTCGATGTCCGGACATCTGCAGAGCAGGGCGAACATCCGGGGTGTGCAAAGCGGATTGCTCAGGGAACGTCTGGCCAGGGAGGATTTCGAGCATCCGGAAGGGCTGGCATCGGCCATCAAGTCCTTGCCGCTCGAACTCATCGCGCCGCGTCCGCTGGATGAGGCGATCAGCAGCGCGGGTGGCGTTGCATTCGAGTCTCTGGATGAACATCTGATGGCGCAGCCTGCTCTATTCTGCTGCGGGGAGATGCTGGACTGGGAGGCGCCCACCGGGGGCTATCTTTTGACCGCCTGCCTTGCAAGCGGTCGCCATGCCGGACTCGGCGCGCTCAACTGGCTGAGACGCCTGCAGAAAAATGATCACGCATCCGGGCAGGGCATTTCATGAACAGCGTCGCCACATCTCTGGCAGAAGCGCTCAAGACCTTCTTCCAGCCCAGGATGCTAGCACTCGTGCTCTGGCCCATGCTGCTGGCCGCGGTGATCTGGACGGGGGTTGCGGTTTATTTTTGGGGAAGCTGGATCAATCAGCTCTCTGCGATGGTGCAGGCAACACCCATGCAGCAGTGGATGGAGCAGGGTTTTTTTGCGGTCGCATCGCATTATCTGATGACCATCCTGCTGGTGCTGCTGCTGTTTCCGGCCATCTATGTGACCGCACTCCTGATCACCGCGGTCGTTGCGATGCCGGTGATGGTGTCCCATGTCGCGCGCAAAAATTATCCGGAACTGGAAATGAAGAAGGGCGGCAGCGTGGGCGGAAGCGTATGGAATGCGCTGGTCGCGATCTTCGTGTATTGCGCAGGCTGGGTGCTGAGTATTCCGCTCTGGCTGTTTTCGCCGCTCGCATTCATCCTCCCCATAGCGCTGATGGCTTATCTCAACCAGAGGCTGTTCCGCTACGATGCGCTGGCCGATCATGCAAGCCCCGAAGAGTATGAGCAGGTGATGGAGCGCGCGATGCCCAGGCTCTATCTGCTGGGTGTGGTCGCAGGGTTGCTGCAGCTCGTGCCGCTGATCGGATTCTTCTCGCCCGTGTATGTGGGGCTTGCGTTCATCCATCTTTGCCTCGCGGAGCTCAAGGCTTTGCGCCAGTCGGGAATGAGCGCATGAACCTTGATCAGATCATCCGCCGGGATGGCGCAAAGTTAAGCGAGGCATTGGGCCTCGATGCCAACGAGGCGCGCATCGAGGTGCAGTGTCTTTTGCAGGCGGTGCTGAACGTCAACCGCGCCTATCTGATGACCTATCCGGAACTCGTTTTAGGCGCAGACGAATTGCTGCGCTACCGGGAATTGCTCGGGCGGCGGCTGCGGGGCGAGCCCGTCGCATATCTGTTGGGAGAACGCGAATTCTTCGGCCATGCATTCAAGGTCACGAAAGATACGCTGATTCCGAGACCGGATACCGAACTTCTGGTCGAGCTGGCCTTGCAGCGCATCGCAAATCAGCCTGTGCGCCGCGTGCTAGACATGGGCACGGGCAGTGGCGCGATCGCAATCTCGATCGCGCATGAAAAGCCGGATATTGAAGTGTTTGCGCTGGATGCCTCGAATGCTGCACTTGAAGTGGCGGCGGAAAATGCAGACGCGCTCGGCGTTTGCAACTTGCATTTCCTTCACAGCGACTGGTACGCGGCGATCGGTGGCGAGCGCTTCGATCTGATCATCTCCAATCCGCCCTACATCGCGGCGAATGATCCGCACCTGGAGGATCTTGGATATGAGCCGGGCGGCGCGCTGGTGTCTGGCGTCGACGGGCTGGATGACATCCGGCGCATCATCGCCGATTCCATGAATCATCTGAATCCCGGGGGATGGCTGATGATCGAGCATGGCTACGATCAGGCCGTGCGCGTGCGCGATCTGCTGCGTCAGTCTGGTTTTGCGGAAGTCTCGACAGCCTGTGATTTGTCAGGGGTGGAACGGGTGAGCATGGGCCGCGCTTGACGATCGCGCATTCGTTCTGCAATAATACCTGACAATTTAATTCGGGTAATTATCATGAGCACAGACATACAGCAACGCATCCATCAACAGGTCACCGGGAATCCGGTGGTTCTTTTCATCAAGGGCACGGCCAAATTTCCGCAGTGCGGCTTCTCGGCGAACGTGCTTCGCATCATGAATGCGCTGGGCGTGAAGGATGTGCTCGCGGTCAACGTGTTCGAAGATCCCGAGCTGGTCCCGGCGCTGGTCGAATATGCCAGTTGGCCGACCCTGCCGCAGTGCTATGTCAGGGGTGAATTCATCGGCGGTTCCGACATCCTGACCGAGATGTACCAGAGCGGAGAGCTGAAAAAACTGCTGGGCGACCTGGCCGCTTAGGCCGCATTGCCTAGATATTCTTTCATATTTTAAAAAAATAAAGGCGGGGATATAGTCGGACCGAGTGCAGGAAATCGCACAGTCCGATTTTCTAAACTCTCCTCCTTTTGGGCGGCCAGCAGGCCGCCCGTTTTTTATGCGGCTAGCCCTTGAGCCTCGCTCTTGCCTTGGCGATTGCCGCCTCGACCCGGGCGGGTGCGGTGCCGCCTGCGTGATCGCGTGAGGCCAGTGAGCCTTCCAGGGACAACACCTGATAGACATCCTCACCGATCAGGGATGAAAACTCCTTCAGCTCGTCAAGGCCGATCTCGGCCAGATCGCAACCCTTCTGTTCGGCATGGCGCACGGAAAGCGCGACCGCCTCGTGCGCATCGCGGAAAGGCAGTCCTTTTCTTACCAGATAGTCGGCGAGATCGGTCGCCGTCGCATGCCCCTGCAGCGCTACGCGTCGCATCGCATCCGGTTTGACGCGGATACCCGCGATCATGTCGGCATAGATGCGCAGCGTCTGGGTGAGCGTATCCACCGTGTCGAACAAGGGCTCCTTGTCTTCCTGGTTGTCCTTGTTGTAGGCAAGCGGCTGCCCCTTCATCAGCGTGAGCAGCGCGACCAGATGGCCGTTTATCCTGCCCGTCTTGCCGCGCACCAGTTCCGGCACGTCCGGATTCTTCTTCTGCGGCATGATGCTCGAGCCCGTGCAGAAGCGATCTGCGATGTCGATGAAGCCCGCCATCGGGCTCATCCATAAAATCAACTCCTCCGAGAAACGCGAGAGGTGAGTCATGATGAGCGCAGCGCAGGCGGTGAATTCGATCGCGAAGTCCCGGTCGGACACGGCATCAAGGGAATTCTCGCACAGCCCTTCGAAACCCAGAAGGTTAGCGACCAGTTCGCGATCTATGGGGTAGCTCGTGCCGGCAAGCGCCGCAGAGCCCAGAGGCAGGCGGTTTGTGCGGCGGCGAACATCCTTCAGGCGTTCCGCATCGCGGCACAGCATCTCGTGATAGGCCATCAGGTGATGCGCGAAGCTGATCGGCTGCGCGACTTGCAGATGCGTGAAGCCCGGCATGATGGTGTGCGTGTGCTTTTCGGCCAGATCAAGCAGCGCGTGCTGCAGCGCCCTGACGAGGCTGGACAGATCGTCGATCGCCGCCCTCAGATAAAGTCTGACATCGGTTGCAACCTGGTCGTTGCGAGAGCGGCCCGTGTGCAGGCGCTTGCCGGCATCGCCGACCAGCGCGGTGAGCCGCTTCTCTATGTTGAGATGCACGTCTTCGAGTTCCAAAGACCATTCGAAATCCCCGGATGAGACCTCTGTCTCGATTTGTGCCAGTCCGCGTTTGATGTCTGCCAGGTCGTCTGCCTGGATGATTTTGCATTCGGCGAGCATCTGTGCGTGAGCGAGCGAACCCTGTATGTCGTAAGGTGCCAGCCTGCGGTCGAAATCGACAGAAGCGGTATAGCGTTTGACCAGTTCTGCGACAGGCTCGGAGAATCGCCCGGACCACGTGTTATTATCTTGTTCGCCAGTCATCTTTTCAGGAATCCGTAGGGTTAAGGCTGAGGGTTACCGCCATGAATGAAGCGCGCAGTATAAAACAAAATCTGCCGCCCGACTCGTTGCCAAACTTCCGCAATCTCGGCGTGGTGTTGCGCGCCCTGCTGCTGGGCAATGCGCTGGCGCTGCTGGGCGCGCTGCTTCAGGCGACCGGCTGGAGGGACATGCTGCCGCAGATCATGCAGTCGACCACGCTGCTCGCACCCATCCTGTTGAGCAGCCTGCTCCTGCTCTGGATAGGTCAGCCCGCATTGGGCAGGCTGGCCTACTGGCGCGGCGTGTGGGCCGTGAACATTGTGGTGTGTACGGTCACGCTGTTCGTCTATTACCTGGGGCGCAGGCTTTATCTGTCCGATCCCGGGGTGAATTTCTATTTCGATCTGTTGCGCAGCGAATTCATAGGCGTGTTCATGTGCACGCTGCTGCTGATGTATTTTCGCCTCAGGGCGAGGGTGTTGTCGCGCGCGGTCGAGGATGCCAGGCTGCAGGTATTGCGCGCGCGCATCAGGCCGCACTTTCTCTACAATACGCTCAATGCGGTGCTGGGCATACTGCGCGCAAATCCCAGACAGGCCGAGACTGCACTGGAGGACATGGCGGATCTTTTTCGCGTGGCGATGGCGGATGAAAAGGACCTGGTTCCGCTGCTGCGCGAAATCGCGCTTTGCAAACAATACCTCGCGCTCGAAAAACTGCGCATGGGGGAGAGGCTTTGCGTGAACTGGCAGATAACGGATATGCCCGAGGATGCGCTGGTGCCCGCGCTGCTTCTGCAGCCATTGCTCGAGAATGCGGTCTATCACGGCATAGAGCCTTTGGTCGAGGGCGGCTGCATTGATGTCACGCTGCGACGCCAGGGAAGCGCATTGAAAATCGCGGTGCACAATCCCTGCGCGCAACACGGCGAAACAAAGAAGCATGCAGGCAACAAGATCGCGCTGCAGAACATACGCGAACGGCTGGCTTTGCTGTTTGATGCCGAAGCAAGCTATCATATCCTGAGCGGGGATGATTTTTATCGCGTGGAAATTTCATTGCCTTACATGAAAAATGACTGACGTGAGCACGAAAGAACTGCCCTTGCGCGTATTCATCGTGGACGATGAGCCGCCCGCGCGCAACCGTCTGCGCGAATTGCTGAACGACTGCAATGCGCAGCTTCCGCTTGTCGTGTCGGGCGAGGCGGGCAATGGCCAGGAAGCGCTGGACAAGCTGGTCGAGACCCCCGCCGATGTGGTGCTGCTCGACATACGCATGCCGCAGATGGACGGAATAGAGCTTGCCCAGCATCTGCAGAAACTGCCCTATCCGCCCGTGATCATCTTCACCACGGCTTACGATGCCTATGCGATCAGGGCGTTCGAGCTGCATGCGATCGACTATCTGTTAAAGCCGATACGCCTGGGGCGCCTGTTCGATGCGCTCACCCGAGCCCGCAATGCCGTGCCGATTCAGTTCGAGGTGCTGCGCGAGCTGTTGCCCGAGCCGCGCCGCAATCTCTCCATACACGAGCGGGGAAAAATACATCTCGTGCCGATAGAGCAGATCCTGTTTCTGCGCGCCGAGTTGAAATACATCACCGTGAGCACGCTGGAGCGCGAATACCTGATTGACGAGTCGCTGACCGCGCTGGAAAAGGAATTCGCAGCGCGCTTCGTTCGCATACACCGCAACTGTCTGGTTGCGAAAAGCAAGATCGAGGGGTTCGAACGCGGCAGCGGGGAAGAAGGCGAGGGCTGGGTGGTCAGACTGGCGGGATTGCCGCAGACGCTGGCGATCAGCCGCAGGCAGCAGCACATCGTCAAGGAACTGGGCTGAAGATTCTTGCGGCTTGAAAAGTCATGCCGTATCTTTCAGATCGGTTATAATCCATCGAATTGGTCTATCGGTCATTTGCTAATAGGGTGGCGGTGAACTTGGTCTTTGACAAAATTGATTCATTTCTGGGCAGGCGTTCACATTTGCAGATCATCGCTATCTGCCTGTTGCTTTCCGCGCTGATCGCAAGGATAGACGCCCTCACCGGATACGAGATCTCCATATCCATCCTGTTTCTGCTTCCCATCGCAATATCGACCTGGTATGGCAGCCGCAGCGCAGGCATTTTTTTCAGCATGCTCTCCGCGGTTCTGTGGCTGATCATAGACGATGTGATCTTCGATCATCCCTATGCCAACGCATTTGCACCCTACTGGAATGCGACTGTCAGGCTGTGCGCATTTCTGATCACCGAGGAATTGATCAACCGCCTGAAGATCCACCTCGACATCGAAAAGCTGCAGGCGAGAACGGACGATCTGACAGGGTTGCTCAATGTGCGCGGATTCACCGAGCAGGCAGAGAAGCTGTTCGGCGTGTCGGCGCGCCACAACCGGAACATCACGCTGGCATGCATGGATCTCGACGACTTGCGGGGCGTGAACGAGAAGTCCGGGCAGAAGGAGGGTGACGAACTTTTGCGCGTCGTGGGCAACAAGATCGCCGCATCGCTGCGCGCCTCCGATGTGGCAGGGCGCATGGGCGGGGACGAGTTTGCAATCCTGCTGCCCGAAACGGACGAGGCAGGCGCGAGATCAATGTTCGACACATTCAGGGTCACCCTGCTGCAGGAGATGGAGAGGAACGGCTGGCCTGTGAGTTTCAGCATGGGCGTGGTTTCCTTCAATTCTCCGCGCGCCAATCTGGACGATGCGATCAGGATAGCCGACTCCCTGCTCTATCAGGCCAAGACGGGCGGCAAGAATGCATCCTGTTTCGCAAGCTATCCGGGCAAGTGATCTGTTTCCCCCTGTGCTGGGATCGCCATGGCGCAGAGACTTAAGGCTTCGGGGCTTCCCAAGATTTTCCGCCTGTTCATTCTTACTGATCAAGGCCGGTTTGCAGCCGGATGATCAGTCTTAAGTTTTCATTAAGCATCTCCGTTGCAGAATGGAAACCGGATACATGAATTTTTGATGCGGTGACAAGGGTGGATGAATGAAACGGGCTATCTTGGCGATTCTTGTCGCCTCTATCTCGGGTTGCGAGACATACCAGCCCATGCAGCTCGCAGACAGGGTCACCTTGCGCTCGGCGGTGCATCTCGAAGTCGATGCGAAGCCTGTCCTTTCAACGCATCGGTTCGATCCTTCGGATGGTCTGGATATGACCGAGATGGCGATGCTGGCCGTCGCCAACAATCCTGCGTTGAGGCTCGCCAGGGACGATGCGGGAATCGCGCGCGCGCAGGCATATTCAGCAGGCCTGCTGCCCGATCCGCAGTTGAGCGTCGGCAACGATTTCCCGCAGCAATCCATCCCGGGCACCGTGAAGGCATACAACGCGGGGCTGGGGTATGACATCAACAGTCTACTGACTCATGCATTGATCTCGTCCGCATCCGGAATGGAGAATCGGAAGACCGATCTCAATCTGCTCTGGCAGGAATGGCAGGTGGTCGCGCAGGCGAGACTGCTCTTTTCGCGCGTCATGAGCCAGGAAAGCCTGCTGCACTGGCTGACTGAAAACCAGAGCCTGCTGAAAGATCGCTATGAAAAGACGAGGGGCGCAGAGATGGAGGGGCTGGTTGCAAGCGATGCGGTGAATATCGCGCTTGCGGCATGGCAGGATGCGGCTAGGCAGGTCAACGATCTGCAGCGCCTGCAACTGCAGACCTGGAACGATCTCGATGCGCTTTTGGGCTTGCAACCCGGAATCCGGTTGAGGCTGGTGGCCGGCGAGACTGAGGTTTTCCCGGATGATGCCGAAGTGGAGCGGGCGCTGGCGAGGCTCGCGGATCGCAGGCCGGATCTGCTTGCGCTCAAGGCGGGATTTGCGGCGCAGGATGCGCGCTATCGCGCAGCCCTGCTTGGACAGTTCCCGCCTTTAAACCTGGCCTTCACGCGCAGCCGGGACAACTTCGGAATCAACATGTACGGGTTTGCACTCACGCTTGCATTGCCGATTTTTAACGGGAACCGCGGCAATATCAGGATAGAGCAGGCGACGCGTCAGAGGATGCGCGACGAATATCAGAACAGGCTCAATGCAGACTATGCCGAGGCAAGGCAGCTGATTGCGGACGGCAGCTTGATCGGGGCGCAATTGCAGACGAGCCAGGCGGGACTGCATGAACTGGAAGAGACTGCATCGGGTGCTGCCAGCGCATTTTCAAGCGGCGATCTGGATGGGGCCGGATATGCAGCCATCGTTTCATCGCGCATCGCAAAGCGCATCGAGGTCGCCAGATTGCAGCAATCGCTGCTGGAAGGGAAGATCGCGCTGCTCACCCTGCTGGGTGCGGGCGATGAGGGGAAACATCCATGAAGAAAATGATATATACGGTATATATGCTGGCCCTGTGCAATCTTGCGCTGGGGGGGGAGATTGCGCGCAGTGTCCTGGTTGAGACCGCTCAGCCTAAACAGATGGTCCTGCACCAATGGATATCGGCTTACGGCACGGTCGCGCCGGCGCAGGGTGCTGCGATGAATCTCAATTTCCCTAAGGCGGGCAGAATTTCAAGGCTGCTGGTAAGCCCGGGACAGCGGGTGACTAAGGGGGAAGCGTTGCTCGAGATCAGCACAGACTCTGCCGGAATGTTAGCCTACAGTCAGGCCGTGAATGCCGCCGAATTTTCACGAGGCGAGCTGGAACGCGTGAAGTCGCTGTATGCGAAGCAGATGGCAACGCGCTCCCAGGTGGACGCGGCTGCCAGGAACTTGAAGGATGCCGAAGGAGTGCTCTTGGCGCAGCGCAAAATGGGGGAGGGAATGACGCAGGACAGGCTGCTCTCCCCGTTCGATGGCGTCGTCTCGTCAATTGCGCAGGCTGCGGGAGACAGATTTCCCGCGGGCGCAAATCTCGTTCAGGTGATCAGAAGGGATCGCCTCGTCGTGCGGCTGGGCGTGTCGCCCCGGGATGGCCGTCTGCTGGCATCGGGCATGAAGGCCCATCTTGCATCCGTCTTCAACCCGCAGGATGTGGCGAAGGGAGAAATCGCGCAGATCGCCGGACAGGCCGATCCGCAGACACAATTGATCGACGTGACAGTCCGCTTCAAGGAAGGAGCCCTGTTGCCCGGAATAAGGGTCAGGGGCGACATCGAGGCAGAAAGCCGCGAGGTTCAGGCAGTGCCAAGGCAGGCCATCCTGAGAGACGTCAAGGGTGCATATCTGTTTCAGGTGCAAGCGGGGAAGGCGCACCGGATCAACATTTCGGCTGGGCTCGAAGAAAACGGTTGGGTCGAGGTGCAAGCTCCGCATCTGCCGGATCAACCCGTGGTGACTCTGGGCAATTACGAACTTGAGGACAACATCGCGGTGCGCGAGGCGGGAAGATGAGAGTCGTGCGCTGGATGCAGGCTCACCGACGCTCCATCCTCTTTTTTCTGGCCATGCTGGTTGCTGGCGGCATCTTTGCAGGGTTCAATCTGCCCGTATCGCTCTTCCCCGGGGTCGATTTTCCCAGGGTGGTCCTGACGCTGGACGCGGGGGACAGACCTGCAGAACAGATGACGATGCAGATCACGATGCCGGTGGAGGAAGCGATACGCCGTGTTCCGGGGGTGAAGAGCGTGCGCTCCACGACAAGCCGGGGCACTGCGGACGTGTCGGTCAATTTTGGCTGGGGAACGGACATGACCTCAGCCACCCTGCAGGTGGATGCGGCCGTCTCGCAGATACTGCCATCGCTTCCTGCGGGCACGGGCCTTAAGACCAGGCGCATGGATCCGACCGTATTCCCCATCATCGCCTACAGTCTCACATCAAACAGCCTGCCGCTCACACAGCTTCACGACCTTGCGCAGTACGAGATTCGCCCCCTGCTCTCATCGATAGACGGGGTGGCGCGCGTCCAGGTGGTGGGTGGGGCGCTTCAGGAATACCATGTGAAGGTCGACCCGGGGAAACTTTTGGCCTATGGCCTGTCGATGGGTGATGTCGCCGGGGCGTTGTCTGCTTCCAACGTGATCGCCGCGGTGGGCAGACTCGAAGATCATTACAAGCTCTATCTTGCTGTCAGCGATACGCGCCTGCACGATGCGCAGCAGATAGGACAGACCGTGCTGAAGAAGGGAGGCATGGTGAGGCTTGAGGACGTGGCGGAAGTGGAGATGTCGGTCGCGCCGCAGTGGATCAAGGTCAATGCGGATGGGCGCGATGCGGTGCTGTTCCAGATCTACCAGCAGCCCCAGGCCAACAGTGTGCAGATTGCAAGGGACGTGAAGGCAGCGCTCGAGTCGTTCAAATCGCGTCTTCCGCCGGGCGTGAAGGTCGCCAACTGGTATGACCAGAGCGAACTCGTGATGAACTCTGCGCTCAGCGTGCGCGATGCGATACTCGTCGGCATCTCGCTTGCGGCGATCGTGCTGTATCTCTTCCTGCGCAACCTCAAGGTCACGCTCATCGCGGTGCTGGTCGTGCCGGCCGTGCTGGCAATGACCATCCTGCTCCTGCATGTGCTGGGCATGAGCTTCAACATCATGACATTGGGCGGCATGGCCGCGGCAGTGGGGCTGATCATAGACGATGCGATCGTGATGGTGGAGCAGATCATGCGCCGTCTGGTCGAGGATAGGCTCCCGGATGACCGGTGCGTGATGCGGGCCGCCGTGGATTTCCTGCGCCCGCTTGCGGGTTCCAGTGCTGCGACGCTGATCATCTTTTTGCCGCTTGCGTTTCTTGGCGGTGTGACCGGCGCCTTCTTCAAGGCGCTTTCTCTGACCATGGCATCCGGCCTCGTCATTTCTTTCATAGTGACTTGGTTTGCCGTCCCGATACTGGCCGAGCGCTGGCTGACGCAGAAGGATGCGGAGCAGAGCGGAAGGCTCACGGCAAGATTGCATGCCGCATATGAAGCGCTATTGAAAAAAATCCTGGACAGGCCAGTGTGGCTGCTCGCGGGTTTGTTGCCGCTGCTGCTGGCAGGGGTGCTGTCGTACCGTTCGGTGGGCACGGGATTCATGCCGGAGATGGACGAGGGAGGATTCATTCTGGATTACCGGAGCAAGCCTGGCACGTCGCTTGCGGAAACGGACAGGCTGTTGCGCCAGGTGGAAGAGATCATCAAGTCTGATCCCAATGTCGATACCTATTCGAGGCGCACCGGCGCGCAGCTGGGCGGCGGGCTCACGGAAGCCAACCAGGGGGATTTTTTCATCCGCTTGAAGCCGTTGCCGCGCGAGCCGATAGCACAGGTCATGGATGGAATACGAAACAGGGTGGAGGAAAAGGTGCCGGGTCTTGACATCGAGCTTGCCCAGCTGATGGAGGATCTGATCGGCGATCTGACCGCGGTGCCGCAACCCATAGAGGTGAAACTCTATTCGGACGATCAGGAAAAGCTGGACGCACTGGCGCAGAGGACCGCTGCTGCCATAGGCAAAATTCCCGGCGTGGTCGACGTGAAAGACGGCATCAATCCCGCAGGCGACGCGCTCGAAATCCATGTGGATCCCGCCCGCGCAGCGCTCGAAGGAATCGACCCGAAGAGCGTGACGCGCATGGCGAGTGAGCTCATCTCGGGTGTGGTTGCAACGCAGATCCAGAACGGGCCCAAGATGATAGGCGTGCGCGTCTGGACTACTGAAGACATTCGGAATACCGACACGAAGCTTTTGGATCTGGGATTGCGCGCGCCGGACGGACATGTTTTTCCGTTGAAGCGCGTGGCGGACATAGAGGCCGTCTCCGGCCAACCGGAGATCAGCAGGGATGACCTGAAGCGCATGGTGGCGGTTACCGCGCGCATCAATGGACGGGACATGGGGTCTGTGATGGCGGATGTGAAACAGGTGATGCAGAAGCAGGACATGTCCGGCGCATATTACAGGCTGGGCGGTCTGTATCGGCAGCAGCAGACCGCATTTCGCGACTTGAGCGCGGTGCTGGGTGCGGCAGTCGCGCTGGTTTTTTTGCTGCTGCTTTATCTGTATGAACGTTTCCGCATCGCGTTTTCCGTGATGGCGGTTCCTGCTGCATCGCTCTCGGCGGTGTTCGTTGCATTGTGGCTCACCGGCATCGAGCTCAACATCTCGGCGATGATGGGGATGACCATGGTCGTCGGGATAGTCACCGAGGTAGCGATCTTCTATTTTTCCGAATATGAGCAGCTTCTTGGCAAGATCGGGCACCGGGAGGCGCTGATCATGGCAGGCAAGAACCGCATGCGTCCCATCGCGATGACCACGCTTGCCGCAATCCTCACGCTAATGCCGCTGGCGGCAGGACAGGGGGCGGCGATGCAGCAGCCCCTCGCCGTGGTCATCATCGCGGGGCTGCTGGTGCAGTTTCCGCTGGTGCTGATCGCGATGCCGGTGTTGTTCGATCTGATGCAGCGGGATAAGTCTGGCTTAAGCATCGCGCCTATATGATGGCAACTCCATTAACACAAGGAGAATGAAATGAAGAAGTATACTGTTGTATTGATGAGCTGCGCATTTTCGCTTTCGGCGCATGCCTATACCGGGCAGGAGCTGAAAAAGGGCGCGAAGATTTCCATGGAGAAGGCCCGCGCCATCGCGTTGAGGGCGCATCCGGGAAAGATAGCCGATGAAGAGCTCGAGAAAGAGAAAGGCGGGAGCGGGCTGCGCTATTCCTTCGACATCAAGGACGGCAAGCTCACCCAGGAGGTCGGCGTGGATGCGGTGACCGGAAAGGTGCTTGAGAATGCGCCGGAAGGAGCCAATCCGGACTGATACTGAAGGATGCGATGAGGATACTGGTCGTCGAAGATGATGCCATGATAGGCGAAGCGATCGAGCGCGGCTTGAGGAAGGCCGTGCTCGCAGTCGACTGGGTGCGCGATGCGGGATCCGCGGAGCTCGCGTTGGATCACGATGTCTACGATCTTCTGATCCTCGATCTCGGGCTTCCCGGAAAGAGTGGCCTCGAGCTGCTCGAAGATCTGCGCAGGAAAGGCAACGACATTCCGGTGCTGATCGTCACTGCGCGCGATGCGGTGGATGACAAAGTCGCGGGATTGAACAGCGGCGCGGATGATTATCTGGTCAAGCCTTTCGATCTTGATGAACTGGCCGCGCGCGTGAATGCGATCATGCGGCGCAAGAACGGCAGGGGAAATCCTGTCGTGACCTGTGGCGCGCTGACGCTGGATCCTGTGATGCATCAGGTCACCCTGAAAGGCGATCAGGTCGATCTTTCCGCGAAGGAATTCGCGCTGCTTCGCGTGCTCATGGAAAGACCCGGTGCGGTATTCTCCAGGGCCGATCTGGAAGAGTCGCTGTATGGATGGGATGAGGAGATAGGCAGCAATGCGGTGGAGGTGCACATACACAATCTGCGCAACAAGCTGGGCGCGCAGGCCATACTCAACATACGCGGCGCGGGTTACCGGGTGGCGATGATCGATGATGTCGATTCGTAAAAAGCTGCTGGTCTGGCTTTTGGGCGGCTTGCTTGTCGCAGGCATGGGCGCCGGATTCGCGACCTTCACAAAGACGCAGGAGGAAGTCGGCGAGATGCTCGACCTCGAATTGAGGCAGATAGCCTATTCCATGCAGCACTCGTCAGGCGACATGGCAGAGCAGATCGGAAGTGCGGAAGACAGCAGCGCCGACGACAACGATTTTCTGGTGCAGATATGGGACAGCCAGGGGAAGCGGGTATTTTCAACCGACCACTCCATCGAATTGCCGCTCCCGGTTTCGCAGGGGCTTACAAATATCCGCGATGCATCCGGAAGTGTCTGGCGCGTGTTCAGGCTGACATCGGGGGGGCGCGCGATACTGGTGGCGCAACCCGAGCAGGCGCGCTGGGAGACTGCGATGGGAATTGCATTGCGTATGCTGATACCCGTCGCGGTGATGATTCCCGTCCTGGCTTTTCTGGTGTGGATGGCGGTGAAGGCAAGCCTAGCACCGCTGGCTGCAATCAAGGCAGAGGTGGAGCTGCGCGATACGTTTGCGATGGACCCGCTCGATCCGGGGGCCGTGCCTGACGAGGTGCGCCCGCTGCTGATCGCAATCAACGGGCTGCTGGACCGTTTGAATCAGTCCATCATCCAGCAGAGCCGATTTGTTGCGGATGCGGCGCACGAACTTCGCACGCCGCTGACCGCACTGATGTTGCAGGCGCAACTTGCGGAAGAGGCTGATGATCCCGAGGAGAGGGCTCTTGCACTGGGAAATCTGAGGCAGGGCATCGCGCGCGCATCCCGTCTCGTGAACCAGCTCCTGACGCTCGCGCGGCACGGGCCCGAAGTTCATCTTCGCCATGCGCAGCTGAATCTCGCGGCGCTGATAAGGCAGGTGGCCGGCGAATATGCGCCGCTTGCCAGTTCCAGAAGGATAGACCTGGGCGTCGATGCGCCTGATAAGGCGATGATGAACGGCAATGAAGATGCGCTGAGGATACTGACGGGCAATCTGCTGGATAACGCGATTCGTTACACGCCTGCGGGCGGCAGGGTGGATGTCGCGCTGTATCACGAAGGGGATAGTCTGGTCCTGACGGTGCATGACACGGGTCCGGGCATCCCGGTCGAAAAGCGTGCGAGAGTCTTCGAGCGCTTCTATCGCATCGAGGGCAGCGAGGTGCAGGGCAGCGGTCTGGGGCTTGCCATCGCAGAACAGATCGCGCTGCAGCACAAAGGCACGATAGAGGCGGCTGCGAAAGATGTAGGGACGGGCGCGTTGTTGCGCGTGCGCTTACCCATGGAGCAGCAAAGCGAAGCTATCCGCGCATGAGCGCGATCGCAGAGGTGCCGTCAGCCGCCTACCAGGCTTGCCGCGATATTGATGGAAAGTCCTATGATCGCGACATTGAACAGAAAACTCAGGATGGACTGCGCAAGCACGGTCTTGCGCAGCGTGCGTGACATGACGGAGATGTCCGAGGTCTGTGCTGCAACCGCAATGGTGAATGAGAAATAGAGGAAGTCCCAGTAGTCCGGATTCTCATGGTCGTCTGGGAATTTCAGCGCCCGGTTGCCGGCAGGTGACCTGTAGTAGATCCTCGCATAGTGGAAAGTGAACAGGGTTCCGAGCAAAAACCAAGAGCCCAGCACCGTTGAGACCGTGAACGCATAATGAACCATTTTTGCGCTCAGAGGCAGGCTGCGGACGGTGGAAAGCTCGAGAATGATCGCGGCCAGGCTGGCCAATGCGCCGAGCGACATGATCACGAGAATTGCGATGGCGCCCTTGTCTTCCTGCTCCGCGATCAGACGCACCCTGGCATGGCTTGCGCGCGCCATCAGCCAACCCATGAGAATCAGGTAGGACCACGAGACGACATTCCAGCCGATGAGTGCTTGAGTGATGAGGCTGTCCGACAGTGGATAGGCCGTGCCCGCAATCAGACCCGTGACAAGCGCTATGCTCAGACGGGGATGCGCGGTCTGATGGAAGATGTTCATTGCTCAGTGGACAGGATGCATGGTGCAAGTATATCTGAACCCCAAGCCTTGATTATAGCGCAGTGTTCTGCAGCCTGATTCCAGGCCGCTTTCGGCCGAGCGCAAGCCGTGCATGCCCTTAAAACAGCATTACAGGATACAGGGATAGGCTTTGCCTTGTCGCCTCAGGAATTTTCCTGTTAAGGAAAATCCTATGGCAAATAGGGCGCATGCGAGATGAAAATCAGTATTTCCTTATGTTTACTTTATGAATCATTAAATAAAATTAATCTTAGTTAGTTTTCTGACCTGCAATAGGATTTGTTTTAGCA
>VFSW01004870.1_pt1 | contig 19981 bp, 16 predicted proteins | sample 5358111 | NCBI WGS metagenome assembly VFSW01 (sample SAMN11554181, study PRJNA540505) | mine drainage metagenome | isolation source: sediment from site ElyBrook_90M | place: USA: Ely Copper Mine, Vershire, VT | collected 2017 | reverse complement strand
ACAGGCAGATGGCGCCGGCGACGGCGACGCCCGGGGCGAACAGCATCACGATCGGGATGCTGGCGCGCCCGGTGAGCCGCGAGATCGCATCGACCACGTCGCCGCCGGTGACGGCCGGCCCGATCAACGCACCCAGGATCATCGGCACGACCGCGCCGACCACCGAGCCCCAGTAGCATGACCAGAAAGCGTGGCGCGGGCCGGTATCGGGCGGCAGGTAACGCGAATAGTCGGATACGTAGGGCGCATACGACAGCTGCCAGAACGCGCCGATGGAAACCATCCCGAAGAAGCCGACGGCCGAGAACGCCCCGCGCGTCAGGAATGTTCCGGGCAGAGGGTGGACGAACAGCACCCAGACATAGCACAGCAACACGGCGCCGCCGGCGACGTAGGTCATCAGCCGCGTGCAGACGTGGATCAGATCGTGACCGAAGATCGCCGCCGCGAGGCTGACCAGGCCGATCGTCACGATGCACGCGGATTCGCTGGTCCCGGGCCAGATGGCATGCAGCGATTGTCCGCCGGTCACCAAGGCGGTTGCGGCATAGCCCACGTACATGAACACGACGAGAGCCACCACGAACGCCGCGCCCTGCGCTCCGAACTGTCCCCGGCTCTGCACCATCTGCGGCACGCCCAGCCGCGGGCCCTGCGCCGCATGCAGGGCCATGAATATGGTGCCGAGGAGATTTCCCACGACGATGGCCACCGCGCCCCACCGGAAGGACTGGCCGAAGACCGTCGTCGCGAGCGCCCCGGTGACGACGGTGAGCACGTTGATGTTGGCGCCGAGCCACAGCGTGAACAGGTGCCGCGCCTTGCCGTGCCGCTGGTCGAGCGGGATTTGATAAATCGTGTGTTGTTCGATGCGCGTCGGCCGTTGTCGGCTGCGCGGCGCGGGCAAACTCATCGCGCCGGCGGCGGGCGACGCGAGCCGCGTTCGTTCACGGCCCGCACTCCTGGAAAAACATTGGCCTCGATCATCGGCGGGCAGTATAGTCGCAAAAAAAGATGACCAGCGACTTTCCCGATTTCGGTCTGACTCCCGAACAACGCCGCGAAGCCGTATTCGGGCATCGCTACGAGTATCCGGGCATGCACGGCGAGCGCGGCGAGATCTGGTGCTATACCGATGCCTTCTCCTATCCGCCGGGAAGCACGGCGCGGCTGCAGGTGAGCTCGAGCGCCGACCGGTATCACCTCGCGATCGTCCGCGACGGCGCGAGCGCCGTGCCGGTGCTGGAGCGCGCCGTCCTCGGGGCGCGCTGGCAGGACACCCCCGAGCAATGTTCGGTGCTCGGCTGCGGTTGGCAGAGCTCCCTGGAATTTCGCATCGGGGAGGCCTGGCCATCCGGCGCCTATCGCATCACGTTGACGGCCGCGGGCCGCGATGGCGCGCCGCTGCACGCGCACCATCTGTTCATCGTGCGGCCGCTCCCCGGTCGGAGGCCCGACCGCATCCTGCAGGTGGCGGCCACCGGATCCTGGACTGCCTACAACACCTGGGGCGGCTCGAACCATTATCAGGGCATCACCGGACCACGGCGCAACCAATACGCGACGTCGGTCAGCATCGAGCGCCCCTGGTGCCGCGGCTTCGTGGTCCTGCCCGAGGGGGCACCGCGGGTGCCGCTCGAGATCTCGACGCCGCCCGCCACGGGCCCGCGCTACCCACACCTGGAATGGGCGTTCGCCAACGGCTACTCCAACAAATACGGCTCCGCGGGCTGGGCGAGCTACGACCGGCACTTCTTCCAATGGGCGGAACGTGCCGGCTTTGCCGTGGATCTGGCGAGCCAGCACGAATTGCAGTTCGACCCGGACATTCTCGACGGCTACGACTGCGTCGTGTTCGTCGGACACGACGAGTACTGGACCTGGGAGATGCGCGATGCCGTCGACGCCTACGTCGATCGCGGCGGACGCGTTGCCCGCTTTGCCGGCAATTTCATGTGGCAGACACGGCTGGAGCGCGGCGGAAAATCGCAGGTCTGCTACAAGTACCGCGCGCGCGCGGAGGATCCCGTCTATGGATCCGCGGATCCCTCGCGCACCTCCGGCTCGTGGGAAGCGCGCGAGGTCGGGCGTCCGGGCGCCCTGACCTTCGGGCTCAACGCAACCGACGGGCTCTACGCCGGCTGGGGCGGCTGCGCACCGCGCGGCGTGCGCGGCTTTCCCGTCTACCGGCCCGAACATTGGGCGTTTGCCGGCACCGGCCTGTACTACGGCGATCTGCTCGGCGCCGACGGTCACGCCTTCGGGTACGAGGTCGCCGGCCTTGACTACGTCATCCGCGGCGGGCTGCCCGAGCCGAGCGCGGCCAGCGGCGCGCCGGCCGGCCTGCAAATCCTCGCCCTCGGCTTATCGTCGCTGCAGGAGGAGCGCACCGATCTCGCATTCGACGATCGATTTCTATCCGACGACGATGCGCGATTTGCCGCCGAGACGCGCATCGGGGACCGTGGCGATGCCGCCGTGGAGCGCGTCAAGCGCGGCGCCGGCATGATCGTCCACTTCACCCGCGGCAAGGGCGAGGTGTTTCACGCCGGCAGCTGCGAGTGGGTCGCGGCGCTCTCGCGGCGCGATGCGATGGTCGAGCGGGTCACCGCCAACGTGCTGCGCCGCCATCTGCGCGGCTGATCGAGCGCTGGCCTATGGCTTGGGCCCCTCGCCCGCCGCTCTGGCGATCAGCGCCCCGAGCCCCGAGATATTTTTGGTGAGCTCGGCCGATATCCCATGTCGGCGCCGCAAATACTCCGGATCGTTGTACGCAATGGCGGTGGTCCGACCGTCTTCGGACCAGGCCAACACCTTGAGAGGCAGATCGATGGCGACGCTCGGCCGCCTCGTACAGGGGCTGGACCTCGGGTGCGACCCGGGGTATGCCCGCCGAGTCGCACCATGCCTCAGCGCGCCGCCGTCCACAGGAACCCCGCCAGTGCGGCGATCAGCGCGGGGGGCATGACGAGGCAGCCGATGGCGAGAAACTGCCACGCGCTGACGTTGAGGCCTTCGCGGCGCAGCGCCACCAGCCACAGGATGGTGGCCAGGGAGCCGGTAACCGACAGATTCGGTCCGAGATCCACGCCGATCAGCACGGCGCCTGCAACATCGGGCTGCAGATGAGCTCCGGTGACGAGCGCGCCCGACAGAAGCCCCAGGGGCAAATTGTTCATGACATTGCAAAGCAGCGCCACGATGCCGCCGGTCGCGATGGCGACCGCGGGTGCGGCGGACACGGACTGCCGAGCGAGCAATGCCGTCACGGGCTCGAGCAATCCGGTGTTCTCGACACCCTGGACGAGCACGAACAGTCCCGCCACCAGCGGCAGCACGCTCCAGGAAATATCCTTGAGGACGGGCCAGGGGGCAGCGCGCTTGAGTGCGGCGATCACCGCCCCCGTCGCGACGCCGGCGACAAAGGTCGGCAGCCCCAGCGGCCGGTCGAGACTCGAGGCGGTCAACAGGGCAACGCCGGTCGCGGCAATGCCGGCGCAGGCGACACGGCCTCCGACGCTCAAGGCCGGCAGCGCAACGTCGCGCGCAATTTGACCCTGCAGTTCCCGGCGCTGCGTCCAGCGCAGCACGAGGTAGGTCACGGCGATGGCAACCGCCGAGGCGATGCCGAACTGCGCGAGCCAGGTGCGCAGCGGCGGCATGTGCGTGCCGTAGACCACCAGGTTTGCGGGGTTTGAAATCGGCAGCACGAAGCTCGCCGCATTCGCGATGAAGGCGCAGACGAACAGATAAGGCAGCGGCCGCGCACGGGCACGCCGAGTCGCGGCGTAGACGGCGGGAGTCAGGACCACGGCGGTGGCATCGTTCGACAGGAACACCGTCACGATGATCCCGACTCCGTAGACCAGCGTGAACAGCTTCGCCGCCGAACCCTGGGAGCGCCTGACGGCATAGGCCGCAAGCCAATCGAAAAGCCCTTCCTGACGGGCGACTTCCGCCAGCACCATCATGCCGATGAGAAACAGATAGACATCGGTTCCCTTGAGGACTGCGCCGATCGCCTCGGGCAGAGAAATCAAGGAGAGCAGCATCAGGCAGAGCGCGCCGAGCACCGCCCATAACGCCTCGGGCAGCTTCCCCGGACGGATGACGACCCCGAGAACGGCGAGCGCGGCAATCGACCACGTGGCGAGATGGGAGACGGAGACCGATATCATGCGGGGTCGGCCGTGCGTCTGCGACTCACCGCGGCTTACCGCCCCCGTCGGGCGCCTCGGCGGCGCCAGTCCCCACCGGCCGCCGGCGATCCGCTTCCGGCATGGGTTTGGTCTCCGGCATGCAGAAGTATAGAATCGCGAGCGCCGCCAATGCCACGCCTGCCAGGAACAGGAAGCCGGCGCGATAGCCGAACGCGTGCACGATGGCGCCCGCGATCGACTGGCTTAACGCCGCGCCGATTCCGACGGCCGTGCTCACCTCCCCGAGGGTCAGATTGAAGCGGCCGGACCCTTGAGTGAGGTCCGCAATCATCAGTACCGATACGACTCCGAATATCGCGGCTCCGATGCCATCGAGCGTTTGGATTGCAATCAGCCACGCGGGCAGGTGCGTTACGGTATACAACACCCCGCGAACCGGCAACACCGCAAAGGCAATCAGCAGCAACGGCTTGCGTCCCCATTGCCGCGCCTTCCTGCCCGACCAGGAAGCGAGCAGCGTCACCACCACCTGAGTCGTCACCACACACGCGGACATGAACATCATGGAGGTCCTTCCATGCCCTTTCGCCAGCATCTCGCCGAGCAGCGGCAGCATGGCCGCGTTGGCGAAATGGAACAGTACCGCGCAGATCAGCAGGATCAGCAGCGGCCGATTTTCCGCCAGCTGCGACAGGCCGGCAGGCGCCGCGCCCGCATCGCGGCCGTCGGCGCCGCGGGCGACCTGGTAGTCGATTTGGTCCGCCTTGATGGTCGAGAGCGCCCACAGCGTGGGAATGGTGCAGACCACCACGAAGAAGAAGATTCCCCGGTAAAAAAAAAGTAGCCGATGAATCCCATGCAGACGGCGGCAATCACATTGCCCGCGGCGCCGAAGGTCTGATTGCGGCCCTGGCGCCGATCGAATGAGGCGCGACCCACCAGCCCCAGGGAAATGGCGCACAAGGTGGGCCCGAAGACACTGGCGCTCGCGCCGATCAGCATCTGCGCCGTCATCACCGGCCCGGTGGACGGAAATATCGCGATGATGATCGCCCCGGCGGCGAGCGCGACGATCCCGCCGGCAACCAGAGCCCGCTTGGAGCGCACTCGATCGGCCATGCCGCCGGCAGGCGTTTGCGCGATGATGCCGGCGATTCCCCCCAGCGTAAGCGCCATGCCGATCGTCTGCTCGTTCCATCCGTATGCGGCCAGATAGATGGCCAAAAAGGGTCCGACGCCGCTTTGCACGTCGGCAAGAAAAAAATTCAGCCAATCGAGTCCGCGAAGCGACGCCTTGGTGGCCGGCGCCGGACGATCCTCCAGCCCCAGCGCCCCGGCGCCCGACCCCCCGGTGCCTGCGCCCGGCGGCCATGCGGCACTTGCCGGCTCGTCACTCACTCGATCGTCACGCGATTGACCGCACGTGCCTCGATCAGCGACCTGCCCGGTACCGTCGCGCGCGCTTCGCCGCGCACCACCACCTTCGAGCCGATCGCAACTTGTAACTTATTCATACCCTGCGGCCGTGGATGGCTGAATTCGCCGGCCCTCAGAATGCCATCATTTGGTCCGCCACCATACCGTACGGCTGTCAATGCGGCGCAAAAGCAGCCCGCCTGCGGCACAATGCCGCCATGCCCCGGATGCGCGGTTTCATATTGCAGGCAAGCTACCGTGTGCTATCCGCGCACGACGGGCGCCGCGTACCCGTCGTGCAGATTTACGGTCGGCTCGAAGACGGCCGGCCCTTCCTCGTGCGCGATCATCGTCAGCGGCCGCATTTCTATGTGCGCAGCGCCGATGGGTTGCAGGCCGCGTCGCTGCGCGCCTCCCATCAATCACCCACCTATCGCCGGACATTCGCCGGCTATCCGGTGGTGCGTATCGACGTGGACGTTCCCTCCTACGTCCCTCCCCTGGGCGACCGTTTGCAGGCGGCCGGCATCGAGACCTTCGAGGCCGACGTGCGCTTCGCGACCCGCTATCTAATCGAGCGCGGCGTCAAAGGCGGCTGCGAAATCGACGCCGAGCCGGCTCCGGACGCCGCGCCGCCGCACTCCGGAGCCGCCGCCGGCGGCCCGCTTTGCGTGTTCGACAATCCCATCCTGAGCCCGGCCGAGGTGTCGATCGAGCCGCGGATTCTCGCGTTCGATATCGAAACCGACTCCGGGGGCGAGAGGTTGCTGGCGATTTCGCTGTTCGGCCCCGGCATCGACGAGGTGCTCATCGTCGACCCGGACGAGCGGCCGATGCCCGGCCAGGCCACGCGCTGCGCGAGCGAGCAGGCCGCCCTGATTGCCTTCGGCGAGCGCCTGCGCGCCGTCGACCCCGACGTGATCACCGGCTGGAACATCATCGATTTCGATCTCAGCGTGCTCGAGCGCATCGCCGCGCGCCTGCGGGTTGCGCTGCACCTCGGCCGCGAACCCGGCCCGATGCGCATCCGCAAGGCGGAAGGCTATTTCGGCAGCGGGCAGGCCACCATCCCCGGACGCGTCGTGCTCGACGGCATCGACCTGTTGCGCGGGGCCTTCGTGCGCATGGACGACTACTCCCTCGATGCGGTCTCCCGTCAGGTGCTGGGTGAGGGCAAGGCCGTGACCGGCGACGCGCGCGATCGGCTGGGGGAGATCATCCACAACTACCGGCACGACTTGCCGGCTTTCGCGCTGTACGCGCGCACCGATGCGCGCCTCGCCTATCGGATCGTCGAGAAGCTGCGTCTCGTGGAGCTCGCGTTCGCCCGCAGCCGCCTCACCGGCATGACGCCGGACCGGGTCGCCGCGAGCATCGCCTCGTTCGATTTCCTGTATCTCGCGGAGCTCGAGCGCGCGCGCATCGTCGCGCCGAGCGTGCGCGGAGGCGATTCGCGGGTTCACGTGGCGCAGCAAGGCGGCCACGTGCTGGCGCCGGTCACCGGCCTGCACGCCAACGTCTGGCTGTTCGATTTCAAGAGCCTGTATCCGAGCCTCATTCGCACCTTCAACATCGATCCCGTGAGCTACGTGACCGGCGAGGCGCCGTCGGAGGATCTCATCGACACGCCGGGCGGAAAGTTCCGGCGCGGACCCGCAATCCTGCCGCGCCTCCTCGATGAGCTCTTTCCCCGCCGCGAGGCGGCCAAGCAACGCCGCGACGAGGTCGCCGCGCACGCCATCAAAATCCTGATGAACTCCTTCTACGGCGTGCTCGGCACCTCCGCCTGCCGCTTCTACAATCCGGCGCTCGCCAACGCGATCACGGGCATGGGCAAGCACATGCTGCTCTGGTCGAAAAGCTGGTTCGAGTCGGCGGGATTCAAGGTCCTGTACGGCGATACGGACAGTCTGTTCGTGAGCGCGGCCGGCGCCGACCCCGTCGAGGCCGGGCGCCGCGCGCAGGATCTCGTCGTATCGCTCAACGCGGATCTCAGCCGCTACGTCGAGACTCGCTGGCGCCGGGAAAGCCGCCTCGAGCTCGAATACGAGAAGCTCTATCTGCGGCTGTTCCTGCCGCATGCGAGGCACAGCACCCGCGGCGCCAGCAAGCGCTACGCGGGTTGGGTGAGCGGGGCCGGCTCCGCAGGCGTCGAGTTCGTCGGCATGGAGGTCGTGCGGCGCGACTGGACCGCGCTCGCGAAGCGCGTGCAGCGCGAGCTGTACCAGCGCCTGTTCACCGATCAACCCGTGGATGCCTATCTCGCCGAGATCGTCGCGCGGGTGCGCAACGGCGAGCTCGACGAGGAACTGACTTACCACAAGAACCTGCGCAAGGACACCGAGGACTACACCGCGACCACCCCGCCGCACGTCGCCGCCGCGCGCAAGTCGAACCGGCCTCTCGGGCGCTCGATTCGTTACGTGGTCACGACGGCGGGCGCGGAACCCCTGGACAATCTGACACATCCGTTGGATCGCGAACACTACGTCGACAAACAGGTGCGGCCCGTGGCGGAACCGGTGCTCGAGACTCTGGGCCTCGATTTCGAGAAGGTGATCGGCGACACGCGGCAGTTCGACTTCGGCTGGTCGTAACGCGCCGGCGGGCGCGCAGCCCTCTCGCCCGTGCCCCCCGGGGCGCGCCGGCTCGAGCGAGCGGGCGCCCGCTGCGGATCGCGACTCTCAGCCCTTGGCGGCCGGGCGCATCGCCTCGCGCGCCAATCTGATCGGCAGCCTGTCGCGGATGGCGGCATCCACCGAATCGGAAATATGCGACGGGTAATGGCTTGCGAGTATCGATTCGAGTTTGCGCGAGGCGCGCTCGACCACGGTCGGGCGCCCCTGATCGACCCATTGGTTCGGACTGGTGCGGTCACCCACGGTCGGATAGATGTACTCCCGCTGCATCAAGTGCAGCGTCTGGTCGGAGCCGAGATAGTGGCCCGGTCCCTCCAGGCACACCTTGCGGATGGTCTCGAGCGACAGCGACTCATCGCTGACCTCGATGCCCTTGATGGTGCGCTGCACGGCGCCGATCACGTCGTTGTCGATGATCAGACCCTCCATGGAAAAGCCCAGCAGGCTCGCCAGCATGCCGGCGGACTCGTAGATCAGGTTCGCGCCGGCGTTCCCCACCAACGCATGGTTGTAGGCCTTCTCGTAGCCCGCCTGCATATCCGGCAGCTTCGCATCGCTCATGCCCGAAGCGGTGCCGCCGGTGAGATCGTAGAACTGGGCGAGCTGTGCGCTCGCGGCCGACAGCAGCGCCTGTTCCGGGCTGCCGCCCGACATCGCCCCGGTGCGCAGATCGGACACGAAGCACCAGGTGCCGAAGATCGCGGGGGCGCCGGGCTTCACGGCGTTGACGTACACGAGTCCGGCGAGGCATTCGGCGACCTCCTGCACCAGCGCGGAGGCGAGAGCGGCCGGCGCCGTCGCGCCGGCCTGGCCCGCGGAGAGCAGCAGCACCGGCATGCCGCCGCGGACCGCGGTCTCGAGACACAGGCAGGCGTCGTAGGCGAACTTCAGCGGCGGCACCACGAAGCAGTTGGACTGGCTGACGAAGGGGCGCGCACGCCACTGCTCCTCCCCGCCCGCCATCAAGTGAAACATCTCCAGGCTCGCCTCCACGTGCTGAGGCTGGACCCAGCTCGTGCCGACGTGCTTGGTCGTGCCTGCCACGCTCGCGTAGGCGGTATTGATGTCCATTTCGAGCGGCGTCGCCACCTCGCGGCACACCACCGAACGCTGATAGAAATGCAGGTGCTCCAGCGTGTCCACGACGCGCGCGATGTCGTACAGATCCTTGGTGGTCGAATCCCGATAGACGCCCGTCTTGGCATCGACGATGTGCACCGCCGCCCCGGCCGTGCCGAAGTAGACCCGCGATCCCCAGGGCTCCATGTCGTGCTTCGGATCCTGTCCATGCAGCACGAAGCGGCGCGCCGCGCGCGCCACGGTGTCCTCGACCAGCGCGCGCGGAAAAATCAGGCGCCCCGCGGAATTGAGCCGCGCGCCCGCCCGGGTCATGTAATCGATGCCGCTCGGCGTGGCATCGGCAAGACCGATGCTTTCCAGCACGTCGAGGGCGGCGTGATGGATGCGCAGCACGTCGGCCTCGGACAGCGGCTTGTAGCGGCCGCCGGGCATGCCGGGGCGGACGGGGCGCAGACTGTCGGGCAACGGCGCCGAGCGCGCGGCGCGCCGCGCCGCGCGGGCACCGCCGCGTGCCACCTTGGACTCAACCTCGCTCATCGGGCACCCTCGCTGCGATCGAACCGTTCAATAGCGCGATTCTAACGGTTTCGGAGCGCCCCAGGGGTACCGCGGAGCAGGCGACGCATCGGCGCTCGAGAATCGCGCCGAATTCGCGCCAGAACGGCCCCCAGGCCTTCGCCGGCCGGCTCAAAAGGTGGCACGCGCTCCCGCGTAGGCCACCCGGCCGAGCGTGCCGTACTGGTACTCCGTCTCGTAATGCCGGTCCGCGATGTTTTCGACGCGCGCGTAGACTTCCAGCCGGTCGAGCACGGCGTAGGCCACGCGCAAATCCACCAGCACGTAGCCCCCCAATTTGATCCGGTTCGCGGCGTCGTCGTAGCTCGGCCCGGCGTAGCGTACCGCGACGTTGGTGCTGAGCGGTGCGGTCCAGCGGTAATTGGCCGACAGGTTCGCCTGCTCCTTCGGCCGGCGCGGCAGGTCGTTGCCGAAGGTCGCGGATCCGGGTGACTTATCCTCCGTATCGGTGAGCGTGTAATTCCCGGTGAGCATGAGCTTGTCCGTGGCGCTGAAGTTCGATTGCAGCTCCACGCCGTGGGCTGCGGCGCGCGCGATGTTCGCATAATATCCGCCGAACGAATTCGGACAGCCCGCGAGCGCGACGCAGTCGAAGAACTCGATCAGATCCCGGCTGTAGCGCTCGAAGTAGGTCGCCGACATCGTGAGCCGCCGGTCCCAGGCCTGCTGCTCGATGCCCGCATCCCAGCTCTCGCCCGCCTCGGGGCGCAGTTGCAAGTTGCCGTAGTTGCCGAACAGCTGATACAGAGACGGCGCCTTGAACCCCTGGCTGAAGCTCGAGCGCAAGATGGTACTGCCATCGTTCAAGCTCCACGCCGCGGCCAGCGCGCCGGTGGAGTGGCCGCCGAAGATGTCGTGACGGTCATAGCGGTCGCCCGCCGTGAGGGTGAGTCCGGAAACGACCTCGCCCTGAAGCTGTGCGTAGCCGCTGTCGATGGTGTCGAAGTTCCGCGTCGGCATCGGGCCACTGTAGTCGAAGGCGGGGGAGTCGGTATCGATGGTGGAGCGCTCGTGCTGGGCGCCGGCGACCAGCTGATATGTCGGAGTGATTTCCCAGGTTCCCTGATACTCCTCGCGCTGGTTGCGCCCGATTCCGTAGAACGTCTCGGTGCTCGGGCTTGCAAGAATGGGGTTGGTAGGCGCGTTTGGATCGTATTCACGCGTATCGGTGCTGGTGTACTGATAGGCGAGGCGATTGGTGAGCGTGCGATCGGGCGAGCGGTACGTGAAGCCGGCATAGCCGAAGAACTGCTCGACCTTGCCGTATTCGTTGTCGTTGCCGAACGTGCCGTGCGGCGTGTCGTAGCCGTCGAAGTCGGTGCGCGAATTGACGTAATAGCCGCGCAAGTCGAACTGCAGGTCGGGCGTGATGTCGTAGCGCAGCTGCCCGTTACCGCCGCCGATCTGGCTCGCGCAGAGCCGCGTCCCGCCGTATCGCTGGGCGAAAGCCGGGATGCCGCTGGTGCCGTACCAGTTGCCCGCCAGGCGCCACATGAGCGCATCGTTCTTCCCGCCCACATTCCCGCTGACGTAGCCGGTGTCGTGCGAGCCGCCCTCCACCGTGAGCCCGCCGCCGGTAGGGCCGTCCGGGTCGGCCGTCGTGATGTTGATGACGCCGCCCATCGCCTGGCTGCCATAGAGCGTCGACTGCGCGCCGCGCAGGATCTCGATGCGCGATACATTGCTGGTCAACAGGTTCTCGAAATCGAACTGGCCGCCGGGCTCCGACGGATCGTTGAGCTGCACGCCGTCGATGATCACCGTGGTCTGATCGCTCTCCGCCCCGCGAATGAACACGGAGGTCGGCTGACCGATTCCGCCGCTGCGCGCCACGTTCAAGCCGGGGGTGGTGGCGAGCAGATCGGACATCATCGGCAGCTGGCTGGCCTTGATCGCCGCATCGTCCAGCACGGTGACGGAGTTACCCACCTTGGACAGCGGCTCCGGCGCGCGATTGGCGACCACCACGACTTCGTCCAGCGACGAATCCGCGGCGGTTGCCGAGGCATCGGGATCTGCGTGGGCGGCGTTGAAGGCGGCAGGCGCGCACAGCGCCGCGGCGCAGGCATAGCGAAGAAATGAATGGTTCAAGACGGCTCCCCTGATGGCGACGATTCCACGACCGCGCCTCACGCCGGTGCGCGACGCCTCGCCCGTCACGGGGATGGCGTCGCGGACCGGCGCGCCTGCGCGAGTCTCCTCCGTCGCCTCTCGGGAATTTCCGCTCGATCAGCATGACCCCGGCTGAACGATGGGCGACCACGGCAAGCAGGTCTCCTGGCTTGCGGCTTTGAGTCCCTGCAGCGCCTTCCCGGACTCGCCTGAGTCCAGTGGCCTGTCGCTGCGGGGCACACCGCTTACAGTTGCGGGGGCAGCCCGGGCGTTGAACCCGAGTTCCCTTTCAATCCCCGTGAGGGGAACTTGTCGCGTAGGGCGGTAAGTTGCCGGAAAATAGCCGTCCGGTCAATCGGCAGGATCATCGCCGCCGGTTTTCCGGTCATCGGCCGCGTCCGGCCAATAGTCCGTGTGCACGAGCGCGCCGATCGCGCAGCCCCGGGTCCACTCCGTCATCTCGAGCATCGGGCGGGGATAGAACTCGGGGACGTGGCCGAGACACAGCACTGCGACCGGACGGCTGCCCGCGGGCATGCGCAGGAGCGTGCGCAGGTCCTCGGGCTCGAACAGCGACACCCAACCCATGCCGATGCCTTCGGCGCGCGCCGCGAGCCACAGGTTCTGAATGGCGCAGGCCACCGAGGCCAGGTCCATCTCCGGCATCGTGCGGCGCCCGAACACGTGCCGCTCGCGGCCCGGACCCAACGCGGCCACCAGCACCTCGCCGCACTCCAGGACGCCTTCCACCTTGAGCCGCATGAACTCGCCGTCGCGCTCGCCGAGCGCCTGCGCAGTCTTCACCCGCTCCTCGTCGACGAGCGCGTGAATCTTCAGCCGCAGCGATCGATCGCACACCCGGATGAACCGCCAGGGCTGCATCAACCCGACGCTCGGCGCGAGATGCGCGGCGGCGAGCAGCCGATCGAGCAGCACGGGATCAATCGGCTCGCTTGAAAAATGCCGCATGTCGCGCCGGGCCGCCATCACCCGGTAGAGCGCATCGATGTCTTCGCGGCTGAAATCGGCCATGAAATATGTTGGACCAGCGCATGCGCCGAAACCCGGCGCGAGCACGGAAATCATTGCACGCTCCGCGGCGCGATCAAAGCGCGGCGTTGACCGGACCTGCATTCACGAGCAGACTTACTCCGCGTTCAGGAGTCCGTCGGCCCATCGGTCGCCGGGTGAAACGGGAAGCCGGTGAAGTCCCCGATGGATGAGTCCGGCGCTGCCCCCGCAACGGTAAGTGAATAAGGCGAGTCCATCTGCCACTGCGCAACGGCGCGGGAAGGCGACTCGGCCGCGATGCACGATTCACCAGCTCGTAGACCGACCTGCGACGCGACGGCACGGGTTGCGGTGGGCGGCTTCGGTGCGGAACGGGCGGCTTCGCCTCGGTTTCCCGCGCCGACCCCCCCCAACCTCGATCGGGCCAGGGCATTTGGATGCGCGCGGCGGGTGCGCGGAGGTTGGAATCAGAATGACAATGGCTGTTCCCGCGGCGGATGAGGCGATGCGTGCCGCCGCCAACCGAAGACTCGACACGCTCACCAAGCCCTTGGGCGCACTCGGCAGACTCGAGCCGCTCGCCGCACAGATTTGCGCTGTTCAGGGAACCCTGACGCCCGCGATATCGCACCCGGTTGCGGTGGTGTTCGCCGCCGACCACGGCATCGCGGACCGTGGGGTGAGCGCGTATCCGCGCGCCGTCACGCAGCAGATGGTCAATAATTTCCTGAACGGGGGCGCCGCCATCAATGTGCTCGCCCAGCTCCAAGGACTCGAACTTTGGATCGTGGACGCCGGCGTGGACGGGGACTGCGGCCCGCACCCGCGGCTGATCCAGGCGAAACTCGGGCGCGGCACCCGCGATCTGGCCACCGAAGCGGCGATGACCGCGGATGAGTGCCGGGAGGCGATATTTCGCGGCCGCGAGGCGGTCGATCGAGTCATGCCGCTCGGCGGCAATACCGTGGTGCTCGGGGAGATGGGCATCGGCAACACCGCGGCGGCGGCGCTGCTCATGCACGGACTTACCGGGCTGCCGCTGAATGACTGCGTCGGCCGCGGCACCGGGCTGGACGACACCGGACTCAACCGGAAGATCGACACTCTGAGCGCTGCATGGCGCCGGCGCTCCCCGCCGCAGGATCCACACGAACTGCTGGCGGAATTCGGAGGCTACGAGATCGCCATGCTGGTCGGCGCGCTCCTCGGCTCCGCCGCGAATCGTCACCTGATCGTGGTCGACGGCTTCACCGTGACCGTCGCAGCGGCGCTCGCGGCGCGCATCCAGCCTCGTGTCCTCGATTATTGCGTGTTCGGACATTGTTCGGCCGAGCGCGCCCACCGTGCGCTGCTCGCTCACTTGCAGGCGGAGCCGCTGCTGGATCTCGGCATGCGCCTCGGCGAAGGGAGCGGCGCCGCGGTGGCGTTGTCCGTTGTGCGGGCCGCCGTGGCGCTGTTCACCCGGATGGCAACCTTCGAAGGCGCGGGAGTGAGCGAGAAAATCGCGTGAATCGCCAGCTGGCCCTGTTCATGACGGCCGTGCAATTCCTCACGCGGCTGCCGACCCCGCGGCTCGAGGCCTTCGAGCCGGCGTGGCTCGCCCGTAGCGCGCGCTATTTTCCGCTGGTCGGGGTGCTGGTCGGGAGCATCAACGTCGGCGTCTGGTGGCTGGCGAGTCAACGGCTTCCGAGCGCCGTAGCCGTGGGGCTGACGATGGCGGCCTCCATCCTGGTCACAGGGGCATTCCACGAAGACGGCTTCGCCGATGTGTGCGACGGCTTCGGCGGCGGAACGACCGCCGACCGGGTGCTTGCGATCATGAAGGACTCGCGCATCGGCGCCTACGGTGCGATCGGCATCGCGTTGCTCCTGGGTCTGAAGTGGGCAACCTTGGATGCCATCGCGAACGCCGCGATTCCAGGCCGCAGCGGCGGCCTCGCGGTGACCGGCGTTGCCGTATTCGCGCCGCTCGTGATCGGCGCGCACGTGACGAGCCGCTGGTGCGCCGGCGCCCTCATGTGGAGCCTGCCCTACGTGCGCTCCGATGCGGACTCGAAGTCCCGGGCCGCCGTCGTGGGCGTCACCGCGCGGGAGTGGTTGATTGGCGGCATCATTGGGCTGACGGTCTTCGTGCCGATTGCGGCATCCTGGGTATGTGCCAGCGGCGCTGAAGTCTGGGCGCTGTCGGCGGGCGCACTCGGCGCGGCGCTGACCGCGTGGATCGCCGGCGGCTACTGCCTCCGTCGCATCGGCGGTCATACCGGCGATTGCCTGGGCGCCGTCCAGCAATTGACCGAGCTCGCCTTCTTGATCGCGGGCCTGGCGGTGATCCATCCGGCGGGCGCGCTGCTCCATACAACGGCGGATGGATGAAGGAAATTCCGTGCGCAACGAGCTGAATCCGCGCCGGCCGATGAGCACCCTGATTCTGGGCGGTGTTCGCTCCGGTAAGAGCCGTCGCGCCGCGCAGATCGCCGAAGTGCAGGGCGGCCACGTCACGTTGATCGCGACGGCCACGGCGCAGGACCGGGAGATGGCCGAGCGCATCGACTTGCATCGCGCGCATCGGCCCAAGGAATGGACCGTGGTCGAGGAGCCGATACGGCTCGCCACCGCGCTCGGTTCGGCCTGCGAGCCGTCCCGCATCGTCATCGTGGACTGCCTGACACTCTGGCTCTCCAATCTGATGTGCGGCGAGGACATGGACGCGCTGCCGCGCGAATCGACCCGACTGCTCGAGATCCTGCCGCGGCTGACGGGCGACTGCGTGCTGGTTTCCAACGAGGTGGGATTCGGCATCATTCCGGCGAACGCGCTCGCGCGCCGCTTTGCGGACCGGGCCGGCGAATTGCACCAGCGGCTCGGCGCGCTCTGCGATCGGGTGATCTTGATGGCGGCGGGACTGCCGTTGACCCTCAAGGCGCCGGACAGCGCCTGTGTCGAACCGGCCTCGGGCAGGGGCGCGTCATGATTCCCGCGGCGGCCTCGCCGGCCGCGCCGCGCGTCAGCCGCTCGAGCGGCGCACTGACCGCGGTCTGCGGCATTGCTTTCGGCATCGCTGCGGCATTCGTCGACGCCGCGCCGGATACGCCGGGCTCCTCGCATGCGCCAAGCTCGGCCACCGCGCCAAGTTCGAGCCCCGCGCCAAGCGCGGCCGCGGCGACCTCGAGCGCACCAGTGCCGTACTTGGGTCCCATCGTGGTGCGCGACGATGTGCATCGCGAGATCACGCTGGCGCATTCCCCGCGGCGCATCATCAGCCTGCTTCCACCCTTGACGGAAACCGTGTGCGCGCTCGGGGAGTGCGGCCGCCTGGTGGCCACCGACCGCTATTCCGACTGGCCCGAGTCGGTCAAGGCGTTGCCGAAAACCGGCGGGCTCGACGATCCACTGATCGAAGCGATCGTCAGGCTCCATCCCGACCTGGTGCTGCTCTCGAGCTCGCAACGCATCACCGGCCGATTGCGCGAACTCGGCATCGAATCCTTCGCCCTCGACACGCAGACCTACGCGCACGTCAGCCATGCGATCACTCTCATCGGCACGATTCTCGAGGTGCCGGCGCGGGCGGCCGCACTCAACCGTCGAATCGACGAGGAGGTGCGCGAGATCGGCGAGCAGGCCATCGCCCAGCGGCGGGGGCCGCCGCCTGCGGTCTATTTCGAGGTCGATCCAGGCCCCTACGCCGCCGGACCCGAATCGTTCATCGGCGAGCTGCTCGCGCGCCTGGGAACACGCAACATCGTCGAGGCTGACCTGGGGCCCTTCCCGAAGCACAATCCGGAGTATGTCGCGCGGCGCAATCCCGACGTGATCTTCGTGTCGCCCGCGGATGCCCCGCATCTTGCGGACCGTCCGGGCTGGAGCCAGATCCGCGCCGTGCGCGAGCAGCGCCTCTGCTCCTTCCCGCCGCAGGTGCACGACACCATCGTGCACGGCGGACCGCGCCTCCCGGAGGGGATGCGCGCCATCGCCGCTTGCCTCGCGCGGGTGGCTCCATGAGCACGGCTTCGCCGCTGCCGCCGGACCTCGGCACCGGACGGAGGAGCGCCCTCGCCCGTCATCGACTGCTCGTGTGGGTGCTCTGCTGCCTGGCCATCAGCCTGGCTCTGGCGTTCGGCAGCCTCATCGTCGGCACCTCCAGCATCGAGACCTCGCTCGGCTGGCTGCTCAGGCCCGATGCGGAGTCGACCGTGGTGCTGTGGCAGATCCGCCTGCCGCGTACCCTCGGCGCCTGGTTCGCCGGGGCGCTGCTGGGGCTCGCCGGCGCAATTGCCCAGGGCGTGTTCCGCAATCCGCTGGCCGAGCCGTACCTCCTCGGCACCGCCTCCGGCGCTGCGCTCGGCGTGAGCATCACGTTGATTGCTGCGGACGCCTCGTTCGAGGGTCTCGCCTGGGCCGCGAAACTCGGCGTCACCGGTGCGGCGTGCATCGGCGCGGCCGGCGCAACCTTGCTCACCGTCAGCCTGGCGCGCGGCGTGCTCCAGACCCGAAGTCTGCTGCTGTCCGGCGTCGTAGTCGCCTTTCTTCTGGGATCGATCACCCAGCTTCTGGTGCTGAGCCGCCCCGAGATATGGCGCACCATGCAATCGTTTCTATTCGGCAGCACCGGCTTTCTGAGCTGGTCGTCCACGGAGCTGCTCGGTGGCGCGCTCTGCTTGAGCATCGTGCCGGCGGTGCTGCTGGCGCGCGGCCTCGATGCGCTCACCCTCGGCGAGGACACGGCCCAATCCCTGGGACTGTCGTTGCCCGCACTGCGTTTGACATTACTCGGCATCGTGTCGCTCGCGACTGCCACGGCCGTCGGCCAGGTGGGCGTCGTGGGCTTCGTCGGCCTGATCGCTCCGCACATCGTGCGCGAGACGCTGTCGGTGAATCATCGGCAACTGTTGATCGGCGCACCGCTCTGCGGCGGCGCGCTGCTGCAGGCGGCGGACCTGATCAGCCGCTGGGTGATTCGCCCGTCGGAGCTGCCGGTCGGCGCCGTCACGGCCTGTGTGGGCGGATCCTACCTGATTTTTCTCCTGTGGCGGCGGAGCCGGCATGGTTGAGCCTCGAGTCCGCAACGACCGCGCGACACCGGCGCTGTCGTGCCGGGATCTGTGTGTCGGCTACGGCACCCACGTCGTGCTCAAGAGTCTGTCGGTCGGCTTTCTGCCGGGCCATTGGACCAGCATCGTAGGTCCCAACGGCTGCGGAAAATCGACACTGCTGCGCGCGCTCGCCGGCCTCGAACCCGCACGCTCCGGAACGATCCTGCTGCACGACCGGGCGCTCTCGTCGTGGCCGCGGCGGGAACGCGCGCGCCGCCTCGCGTGGCTCCCGCAATCCTCGGCCGTCACGGATCTCACGGGCGAGGAGGTGGTCGGCCTCGGGCGTTTCGCGCACAGCGGATGGCTCGCGCACCGGCAGGCCGAAGACGCGACGGCCATGCACCGCGCCATGATGGCGACGGGCTCGCTGGCGTGGGCGCATCGTCGGCTGTCCACGTTGTCCGGGGGCGAGCGTCAACGGGTGCACCTCGCCCGGACGCTGGCTGTCGAGGCATCGGTGATGCTGCTCGATGAGCCCACCACGCACCTCGATCCCCCGCATCAGGAGGACATCGTGCGCCTGTTGCGCGGACAGGCGCAGGGCTGCGGCGTGAGCGTGGTCGGCGCCATTCACGACCTATCGCTGGCGCTCGCCGCCGACCGCATCGTCGTGCTCGGCTATCGGGGGCTCGTCGGCCACGGAAGCATCGCCGAAGCGTTGGCCGGCGACTGGCTGTCGGCCGCCTTCGAGACCCCGGTGAACATCGTCGAGCATCGCGGCGTGCACCTGTGGCGCCCGTCGCTCGAGGCGCAACCCGATCCCATCGAGAGGCCAATCCCATGATCGAAACTCCTCCCCGCGACAAGCCCTACACCCGGCCGGACGGTCCGCGCCGCGGACTGCTGATCGTCCACACCGGCACCGGCAAGGGCAAGACCACCGCCGCGATCGGGCTCGCCGTTCGCGCCATCGGTCGCGGCAAGCCGGTGCGCTTCTTCCAGTTCATGAAAGTCGGTGTCGCGCGTTTCGGCGAGCACCGCGCGCTCGAGAAGCTGGGCCTCGCGCTCGAGGGATTGGGCGACGGCTTCAGCTGGAAAAGCAAGGACCTCGACCAATCCGCCGCGCTGGCGCGCGCCGGGTGGGAGCGCGCCGCGGCGGCAATCGCCTCGGGCGAACCCTTCCTCGTGGTGCTCGACGAGATCACCTATCCGCTGATCTACGGCTGGCTGCCGCTCGAACCGGTCCTCGAGGCGTTGCGAGCCCGGCCGCCACAGGTGCATGTGGTCGTCACGGGACGGCGCTGCCCGCCCGCGCTCATTGAGATGGCCGACACGGTCACCGAGATGCAACCGATCAAGCATGCGTTCGCCGCCGGTATACCCGCGCAGGCCGGCATCGAGCATTGACGGTGTCGATCTCGCAGCTTGTGCCGTTCTTGCACCCGGCCGCCGGCGCCGGCGCTCTGGCGATCGGGGTGGCGTTCGCGGTCGATCTTGGGCTCGGAGAGCCGCCGCCGATCCTGCACCCCGTCGTCTGGATCGGCCGCGCGCTGTCCGTGCTCGGCGCGCCGTGGCCGGCGCGGCGGCCGTACGCCGCGTTCCTTCGAGGCATGGCGGCTTGGCTGGTGCTCGCCGGCGTGTGCGCGGGTCTGGCCGTGGCTGCGCAATGCGCGATCTCCTTCCTCGCGGACCAAGCCGCCGCCTCGGCCGGTCGCGGCGCCTCTCCGGCACGTCTCGCGATCGAGGGCCTCCTGCTTGGTGTCCTCCTGAAGCCGCTCCTCGCCTGGCGAATGCTGCGCGATGAAGTCTCTGCGGTGGAGCGCGCCTTGGGAGACAGCCTGCAGGCGGGCCGCGATCGATTGCGCCGCATCGTCGGACGCGACGTGACCACGCTCAGCGAGACCGTGGTTCGCTAAAGCGCCCTCGAGAGCCTGGCGGAGAACCTCAACGACTC
>VFSW01004869.1_pt1 | contig 19981 bp, 14 predicted proteins | sample 5358111 | NCBI WGS metagenome assembly VFSW01 (sample SAMN11554181, study PRJNA540505) | mine drainage metagenome | isolation source: sediment from site ElyBrook_90M | place: USA: Ely Copper Mine, Vershire, VT | collected 2017 | reverse complement strand
TGCGCGCCAGCATCTCTTCGCTCTTGAAGTCGCCTGCTACTGCCAGTACCGCATTCCCAGGGGTGTAATAGGAGCGGTAGTGATGGTAGAGATCATCTCGTTTGATCTGGCGCAGGTCCTCGATGCTCCCGATGACTTCGTTCCGATAAGGGTGAGAGCGGAATGCTTGCGTCTGCATCGCTTCCCCCAGCCGGAAAAGCGGCTCGTTTTCGCTGCCTTCACGCTCGGAAATGATCACCGTGCGTTCAGACTCGACCTCTTGCGGGTCGAATGCGCTGTTCACCATGCGGTCGGCTTCCAGTTCGAGCGCCAGGTTGATCTTATCTGCCGGGAGGGTCTCAAAGTAAGTCGTCCAATCCATATAGGTGAATGCGTTCCAGATGCCGCCGTCACGCGAAATGGCTTTGTCGAGCACACCCGCCGGATAGTGCGGTGTGCCCTTGAACTGCATGTGTTCCACCCAATGCGAAATGCCGGTTTTGCCGGGGACTTCATCCCGCGAACCTACCCGGTACCACATCCAGTGGCTGATCAACGGGGCTGTGTGAATCTCTTTCAACTGGACGGTCAAACCATTATCCAGGACAGTCTTGACGATAGGAGTTGGCATAGGACCTCGAGGTATATCTAAGGGATAATTTCTTTACACAACGGGTTCGGAGGCATACCGCACAGCATTTGCGACCACGATTCGGGCATGTTGTTGACCATAACGTAATAAGGAGCCACCAGGTTTTGTAAACCTACGAAAGGTTGGTGCAGGTCGGTCTTATTGAGCGGGATATTCACGTCTACGCTCAAGTCGACCGGGATTTGCTGGTCAACGGGGACTTCCAGAGTCAGGTGGATGGGAAGGCGTGTGCCTGCGGGCAGGATGATATCGGTTGGGGCATTGACGATCGTTAATCCGCCTGTATTGAGCGTTACCGTGGCTCCCGGGATGCGAGTATCCTTGCTCAACACCACCACAGTGTCGGTATCCAGCGGCAGGTTGAATTTTGCCGGCACTTCGGTATGGATTGGGATGGTGGTTTTGATGCTGGCCTGGTCCATCAAAGCAAAATTTGTATACAGGCCGGCCAGGACATCATCCCTGACCATTTTCTTGATGTTAGAAAATTGGCTGCCGAGGTAGATCAGAACCACTATAAGGATAACATTTACGGTTAAGGAAATAATACTGGCAATCGTCCAAAATGCTGAACCGAATGCGAGAAAGACCGCGCTGGCCGAGGCTCTTCGTTTTTCCTCTTGAGGGGGAGGAAGCGGGGGAGGAGATACCTCGACAGGCGCTTCTTCTGAGTAAGGAGCTGTCATGGGTTCTTCCTGGGTTGTATAAACTTGCATAACTTGTTTATAGCATAGGTTCACAAATATGAAAAACGAAAAGGTATAATAAACCCTATGCGAGAGCAATGGAGAGGAAATTTCGGATGGGTGACAATCCCCAACATCAACTGGTAGTAATTGGCGCTGGTCCGGCAGGATTATACGCTGCGCGTGAACTGGCGGTCAATGGAGTGAGTGTCGCAATCATCAATCGTGATATCAAGCCAGGTGGCCTGGCCGAATATGGCATTTATCCGGACAAGCTGAAGATGAAAGATGGCTTACGGGCTCAGTTTCGCCAGATATTAACCCAGCCGGCGATCAAGTATTACGGTAATGTGTCGGTTGGGCTGAACAGCGACCTGCGCTTTGATGAATTCAGAGAGATGGGGTTTCAAGCCATCCTGGTAACCGTCGGCGCACAGGGAACGAAATGGCTGGGTTTGCCGGGTGAGCAGTTGACCGGCGTTTACCACGCTAAAAACCTGGTCTATCACTACAATCGTTTACCGCCCTTTAGTGAGCAAAACTTCGCCATCGGTCGCAAAGTAGCTGTTGTCGGCGCGGGCAATGTAATGGGCGATGTGGTGCATTACCTGACCTGCGAGGCGAAGGTCAGTCAAGTGTACACGGTTGTCCGGCGCGGGCCGGCCGAAGTTAAATTTGATAAAAAAGAGATGGAAGTCATTGTGGCCCACCTGGATATAGCCGGGCTTGAAAAAGAAATCGACCGGGTGGCCCCGGTGATGCGGGGCTTGGGCCAGGATCCCGAATCTTCCAAAGAATCGTTCCGTTCTATTTTTGCAAAGGGCCTGCCTGCTTGCGCCGACACGCATTTCATGATGGATTTTCTGGCTTCACCAACCCGTATTCTGGGGGATGACAGTGGCAGAGTAACCGGCCTGGAAGTGGAAAACAATACCCTGGTGCTGGAAGATGGCCAGGTCAAAGCCAGGGGCCTTGGCGCTTACCGGGTATTGGACGTGGACACAGTCATTTTTGCGATCGGGGACGCAGTCGACAGTAGCCTGGGACTGCCCACCTCCGGAAGTGAATTCGCCAAGGACCTGTCGCCGCGCTTCCCTGTGGATGGGAACTCGTACGAAGCCTATGATCCTAAAGGCGAGCAAGACCTGTCGGATATCTTCGTAGCCGGGTGGGCGCGCAAAGCCAGCACCGGTCTGGTTGGTATTGCCCGGCGAGACGGGACAAATGGGGCCAAGGCGGTCTTACAGTACCTGGCAACCAAACCTGCCATCGACGATACACCCATCAAGAATCTTGATAACCGTCTGAACCGCCTGGGTAAACCGGTCGTCGATAAAGAATGCCTGGGCGCCCTGCTCCAGGCAGAACGCCAGCAGGCGCTGCAGCTAGGGGTGGAAGATTTCAGATTTAAACACAATCAGGAAATGTTGACCGTTATGGGTTTATCCTGATTTTCCCCATCCTGGGGCGGTTCCTGGCTGGCAGGGTGGAAAAACAAGGGAATCAGCATAAAGAAACCGATCGCGATAACCAGTTCGCCGAATATCACCCCACGCGCCTGCCATGGCCCGAAAAAGGGTATATTAGGCGGTTTATGGCTGCCTAAACCAAACACGTCGGCAAAGCCGCAGAAAAAGGTGATCACGTAGCCGGTACCCACCAGTCGAAGGCCGATGTCGGCGGGGATGCTGAGCGGATGGCCTTTCCACAGGGCGATCACGCAAATAAATCCACCCAGGCACATTACCAGCAGGCCGATCAGGAAAACGACGATCTGCACTACACCGATCACAAGGCTGCGGTCCATCCCAATTAACCCCGGATGGCAGCCGATCAAGAAAACGATAAAACCGCCCATGGTGATGACCAACCCGAGGCGAACCCTCAGGTCGTGGTCCATGGCCATCTGCAGGCGTTTTATCCTCGTAATCGGAGGGGGAGCTACAGGTTCTGGAGTAGGAGAATCAGGATTGTCCATTATTATGCGGGAAGCGCCTTTTCGAGAAAACGACGCCAGTTTCCGCCGAGAATATTTTCGATATCTTTCTCATTATAGCCGCGTTGAGCTAACAAGGGAACGATTTTAGGCAGGTCGGCGATGGTGTCGATGCCATCCGGAACCGCCGGCCAGCCGAAGCCTCCGTCGAAATCAGTCCCCAGGGCGGCATGCAAAGAGTCGCCGGCTATCTGGCACAGGTAGTCAATATGAGCAGCGACCATATCGAGCGGCACAGTCTGTCGGCCATCCGCAGCCGTCCAACCGGGCACTAAAAAGCTGTTGTAGGGGATAACGCCCATTACACCGCCGCGGTCGAACAAGCCGCGGATGACTGCATCGGTAAGTTGACGTTCTCCTTGCCCATTTTTGAGCAGGGCCCGGGCGTTAGCATGGCTGGCAATCACCATACCGTCAAACCGGTCCAGCGCTTGCAGGGCGGATAATTCGTTCATGTGCGAGATATCCAGTGGAAAACCTGCCTCAGACATTTTCTCCAGCAAGCGGTAACCCTCTGAGGTGAATCCACCCGGTTCCATGGTGCCCCCACAAAACCGGGTGCCAGCCCAAACCGGGCCAATGATCCGAACGCCGGCCTGCCACCATTCTTCTACTTCTTCCGGTTCGCCGATGGATTCGGCGCCTTCGATCAGGGGGACCAACCCAACCGGGTGGGTTACCTGGGGAAAATTTGCCGGGGCCCCATTCCAGGGTTGTAGAACACTTTGCAGATCGCCGCGATTGGCGATGATCCGAAAAAAGTCGGGGGATTCGTCGCACAGGCGGTGATAACTGTCCAGTTGAGCGTGTAACAACGGGCGCGCTTCCTGGCTGTCGGCAAACACCTGGGTATCCCAGCCGCCCAGGCTGTAACGGCGCGGGGCGAGGAAAAGCGTACCAAACACTACGGCGACTTGTGCTCGCTGGTAATCCGGCCAGCCAATCAGCGCCTGCCCGTTATGTTCCGGGACGTTGGTGTTCTTTTCGAGTTGCCGGATTTCAGTCGCCGAGCGGCGGTAATCACGTCCAAAATTTAACAGGTTATAAGCCAGGTCTTCATGGGCGTCGATGATGATTGCCATGGTTTTCCTTTGATAATAATAAAAAGAGCGCACCTGCGCAGGTGCGCTCTCGTTGTATCAGTCTACTTTTTCTTCGTCCGGCTTTTCTTCATCCGGTTTTTCTTCCTCGGATTCGGCTTTCTTTTCCGGCCCCTTCATCTCTTCTTCCAGCAGCGTCTGCCAGTCCATATCGGCATATGCCATCGATTCGACCCGCCGCAGGCTGAGGCCAATCCGGTGGTTGTCGGGATCGATCTTGATAATGCGCAGGGTGACGACGTCGCCTTCTTTTAGCACCTCTTTGGGATGCTCGATGCGCTTCTCGCTGATTTCAGAGATGTGGATCAAGCCCTCCAGCTCACCTTCCAGGCGGGCAAACGCCCCGAACTTGGTCAGGCGCGTAATGCTGCCCTGAACGAGCTGGCCAACCTGGTAATGCGCCACCTGGCGCGACCAGGGATCTTCTTCGAGCTGGCGGATTGAAAGGCCAATGCGTTTCTTCTCTTTATCGATGCTGATGATCTTGACCTTGACTTCTTGCCCGACTTTGAGCACTTCGCTGGGATGATTGATGCGGTCCCAGGAAATTTCGGAAAGATGTACCAGGCCATCTGCGCCACTGATGTTGACGAAAGCGCCGAAATCGGCCAGGCTGGTTACCCGCCCGGTACGGACTTCGCCTTCTTTCAGTTCTTCAATGACGCGCTCTTTTAAGGTCTCACGTGTCTCGGTGCTGGCGGCGCGCTCAGACAGGATCAGGCGGCGGCGCTCGCGATCAACTTCGATGACGCACACATCGATATCTTCACCGATCATCTTGCTCCAGCGCTGTTCAGGCGTATCGCCGACGAGGCTGGCCCGGCGAGATAGGCTGATCTGCGAGGCAGGAATGAAACCACGCAAACCTCCTATCGGTACGATCAACCCGCCCTTGTTGTAGCCGATGATCGAACTGTGCGAAGACTCCTTGGAAGCCATCAATTCTTCTACATGCTGCCAGCCCACTTCTTCCTGGGCGCGTGTAAAAGAGAGCACCAGATTTCCGTTTTGATCCTCAGGATTGAGGACGTAAACGTGGATGGCCTGTCCAACCTGCAGACCGGCCAATTCGTCAGATGGAATCTGCTCGTATTCTTTGCCTGCGATGATTCCTTCAGACTTGGTTCCGATGCTTACCAGGATCTGGCCGGGTGTAATACTGGCGATTACACCTTTTCGAATCTCGCCCTGTTGGGGGAACTCGATTCCGAGACCCTCTTGCTCCAGCAAGGATGCCATGTTGTGGTTCTCAGCACTATTATTCTCGGGCGTTGCCCCCTGCTCGAGTTGGGCGTCATTTTGGTCCATACTTTTTGTGCACTCCGATACCTAAAGGTTAAACCTGATTATAAAGGCTAATCATGTTCTTGACAACCCTTGATAAAAGTCAAGGAATTTGGGGAAATCAATGCCGCCTGCGTTTCTTCTTCTTTTGTTCTTGCCCTTCATTTTGTTGGGGGACAACGGCCAGGGCGCTTTCTTGTACTTCGACGGTTTGCTTTTCCTCTTCCGCTTCTCGCTCAACCGCCACAGTTGTGGCGCGGCGTGGGGAATAGGTGAACATGCGCCCGATCACTGCCAGGCGGATATCTGCCAGCAAGCTCTGGAACATATCCGAGGCTTTGCCTTTATACTGGACCAGCGGGTCGCGTTGCGCATAGGCTTCCAAACCAATCGAGATGCGTAATGCCTCGACGCGGGTCAGGTAATCGACCCACTGTTCAGAGATGATGCTCAACAAGATCTGGCGGTATGCCTCGTTCTGGAGGCGCCTGCCCAACATCTCACTGACTACGTCTCGATCGGCGCCGTTCAGGCTGGCAACCGGCAGGTCGGCCATTTCGGCGAAATGTTCCGGCCCAAGCGCTTCTTTTAACTGGTTTTGCAGACGTTCGTCAAGTTTGGAAAGGGTCACTTCCGCCTGGGCAATCCGGTTCCATTCGATCTTGCCCCAGGCCAGCTCCAGTGAGTGCTGGGCGCCTGAAAGGTGCTCGATAACTTCGTCGGTAAGTCCTTGGGGAGTACGATTCTCCATCAGGTGAGCTGCCAGGTAGACGTAATTGAGGCGGCGGAAAGTCTCGCGCCCCTGGCGGTGCGTGCGCCGGTCGAAAGCCAGGCGAGAACCCTGCGCCATGTTTCCCAACATGCGGATCACGTTGTTCTCTTCCATCAGGGCAGCCTCTTGCATGTGATCCAGATGCGGGTCCAGGTCGTGAGGTATCTGCCCTTCACTTCCCAGTAGGCGATCGAAGCGTTTGTTGAACGCATTGTCGACAGCCTGGATAATTTGCTCGCGCACGTCCTGCCAATCCTGGTTCTGGAATTGGGCGGCGCGCAGGCCGGTGCTTTCTTCCATGCGCCGGTCAACTGCCGCGATGATCCGGTTGACCGTTATGGTCATGGAGGCGGCTTCGATTTGCCTGCGGATGTTTTCTTTTATCCCCCGGTTATTTCCAGGGAATTGGCGCATCTCGTCTACAGAAAGCTTGAGCGGGGTGCGTACCTGTTCGGATAGCTGGGCCAGGATATCCGATGGACGGCGCGGGGAAGTATCTTCATCGTCTTCCAGGCCTTCCAGGAAGGTATCCATGGCTTCCAGGCGTTCTTTAAGCTGTTCCTGGTAAGCCTCTTCGCTTTTTTCGAGCATGGTGCGAATGCCCTGTACCAGGTGGTCTTTCTCAGCCTGGAGAGAGCGTTCGGCCAGCGCCAACAGCGCCGCGCGCAGGCGCGAAGCTGGCTCGCCGGCATCCGGCATGTTGCGTTTGATTTCTTCCAGCAGGAGCCTGATCGAGAAGGAAGGGTAGAGGATGTTTTCGTATTCGATAGTCGGCTGGATCTCTTCCAGGTAAGCCAGCAGCTTCCACGGGCCGCCTTCGTCTTTCAGCGCCACCGGGATGCGCTGCTGCAGCTCGGTGCTCAGCATGTCATCCACGTCTTCACTGAGGTCTTCCTTGGTGAAAACCATGTCGCGCTGCGAGTAGATGCGTTTGCGCTGCGAGTTGAGCACATCATCGTACTCAAGCAGGTGCTTGCGCACGTCAAAGTTATTGCCTTCTACCCGGGTCTGTGACTGTTCTACCAGCCGGCCGACCAGGTTGTGCTCGATAGGCAGGTTCTCATCGACGTTCAAGCGTTTGAACAGGTTCTCGACCTGTTGGCCGCCAAACAAGCGCATCAGCTCATCTTCCAGCGACAGGTAAAAGCGTGAAGAGCCCGGGTCGCCCTGGCGGGCGGCGCGGCCGCGCAGCTGGTTGTCGATGCGGCGCGCCTCGTGGCGTTCTGAACCGACCACGTGCAGCCCGCCCAGCTCGCGCACATGTTCCATCTGTTTCATATAATTAAAGAAAGCTTTGACCTGTTCTTCGTAAATGCCGTACTGGGCCGGGTCCATTTTCAACAGGACCTGGCGACGGTCCTCGTTCGATATATTGTAAGGATCGGTCTCCCCGGTTCGCCCCAGCACGCGGATCACATCCTGCAGAATATCCTCGGGCAGCAAGCCGCCCAGTTTGATATCCACACCACGACCGGCCATATTGGTCGCAATCGTTACCGCGCCAAAGGCGCCGGCGTTGGCGATGATCTGCGATTCCTCGTCGTGCTTGCGGGCATTTAACACCTGGTGGGGAATGCCGTTTTGGATCACCTGGGTGAGGCCGGCTTTGTGCTCTGGCTTCAGGTCGAGAATTTGGATCAGTTTGTCAAGGTTAGCCGGGTCGTCCATGCTTAAAGAAATATTCAACTGGCGGGCGAGCTGGCGAATTTCGGCGGGTTCCACCTCTGTGAGAGGTTTGCTGAGCGGTTCAAGTTCCGGGATGGAGCGCTCGACAAATTCGATCTTGTTATTGTCGATCCATGCCTGGCGGATGAGCAGGATTTGCAGAAGGCGGCGTAGAAGCTCGGCCTGCAGGCGGTAGGATAATCCTTCAGAGTGCTCAACCGATGTAGTGCCAACCAGTTGCGGCCTGCCCTGGACGTGCACACGAACGACTTCGCGAGTGATGGCGCGCAGCTTGCCTTCCTCGGTGCGGAAGACGATGTCAGGAAAGTCTTTGCGGCGCCAATAAACCGGTTTGTGCTGGCTGTCATCCGCAGAAGTGTAATAATACACCTCGTAGCCTTGCTCGTCTTTCATCTTTGTTTCGACCAGTTCTGAATCCCGCTGCATGGCAACGTATTCCAGGTTGGTCGGGATGGGCAGCACTTCCAGCTTGTAGATTTTGGCAAATTCCTCCGCTTCAGTCAGAGCGGTGCCGGTCATTCCCGCCAGTTTTTCGTACATGCGGAAGTAGTTCTGCAGCGTAATGGTGGCGTACGTGATATTTTCAGGCTCGACGCGCACGCCTTCCTTGGCTTCGATGGCCTGGTGCAAACCCTCGGACCAGCGGCGGCCCGGCATCAGGCGCCCGGTAAACTCATCCACGATGACTACCTTGCCGCCTTGTACCAGGTAATCCTTATTGCGCCGGTACAGGAACTGCGCCCGCATGGCTTGTTCCAGGTAGCCGATCAGGCGCGCCTGTTCCGGGGTGATGTCTTCGGGCCGTTCTGGGTCGCGGAAGGGCATACCCAGCAGTTCTTCGACGTGAGCTTCGCCCAACTCGGTCAATACTACCGTACGGTCTTTCTCATCTACCTCGTAATCTTCGGGCTTTAAAGGCCGTACCACCTGGGCCATGCGTAAATACCATTCCGTGTCGTCCGAGGCCGGGCCGGAGATGATTAACGGGGTACGGGCTTCGTCGATCAGGATGTTATCCACCTCGTCGACGATAGAATAGAAGTGGCCACGCTGGACGCGTTCGTCCAGGCGCATGGTCAGGTTATCGCGCAAATAATCAAAGCCAAACTCGCTGTTGGTGCCATAGGTGATATCAGCCTGGTAGGCTTCGACCCGGTCAACCAGGCGGAGCTGGTTCTGGTCTTCGTGAGCAGAGATCCGCTCCAGGTCGACCAGAAAGGCTTTCTGGCCATTTTCAGTGCGGGCTGCCATCTGCAGCACACCCACGCTCAGCCCCAATGTGCTGTAAATGGGTGCCATCCAGCGGGCATCGCGGCGGGCCAGGTAATCATTGACCGTAACCAGGTGGGCGCCGCGGCCGGCCAACGCGTTCAGGTATAAGGGCAGGGTTGCTACCAGCGTCTTGCCTTCGCCGGTGCGCATTTCGGCGATTTTACCCTGGTGCAAAGCGGTGCCCCCAATCAACTGCACGTCGAAATGTCGCAGGCCAATCGTACGTTTACTGACCTCGCGTACCACTGCGAAGGCTTCCGGGAGGATTTCGTCCAGGCATTCCTTCAGTGTCAGACCGCTTTCGATCCCATCCGCGATGCGCTGGCGAAATTCATCCGTTTTGGCACGCAGCGCCTCGCTGCTCAGCTTCTCGTATTCGGGTTCGAGCTGGTTAATCTCTTCGATGATGCCAGACAATTTCTGAATTTCACGCTTATGGGGGTCGCCTCCCAGAATGCGAACAATGTTCTTTAACATAAACTACCTTTCTGGGGCAAAATTATAGCATAAGGCCAGATAGAAATCATGATTTTAGTATGAGCATGCGTATGCTCATACTAAAATCATATCTGAAAAATCGGGAAATCACTTTTTTTAGTTGTGAAAAGCGTAACTTTTCACAACTAAAAAAAGTGGACCCCCTCATTACATATGTATGGCTTGGCCTTCTACGGCATGCGCAGCTTCCATTAACACCTCGCTGAGGGTGGGATGGGCGTGCACGTTGCGGGCGATCTCTACGCTGGTCAGTTCCATGCGCTGTGCCAGGGTCAATTCGGGCAGCAGTTCGGATACATCCGGACCGATCATATGTGCCCCAAGAATTTCGCCGTAGCGCGTATCGCTGATTATTTTGACCCATCCGGCGTAATCTCCCAGGCCGAGCGCCTTGCCGTTGGCGATGAAGTTGAAGCGCCCGACTTTGATATCGTGGCCTTGTTCGCGCGCCTGGGCTTCGGTGAGTCCAAAGGAAGCTACCTGCGGCTGGCAGTAGGTGGCGCGTGGCATCATGCGATAGTCCAGGGTGATCGTTTCGGCCCCCGCAATATTTTCGGCGCAGATGATGCCCTGCGCCGAGCCGACGTGGGCCAGCAGCAGCTCGCCGGTGACGTCACCAATCGCCCAGATGCCGGGCACGTTAGTGGCCATGCGCGGATCGACCTTGACGAAGCCGCGTTCATTGAGTGCTACGCCGGCCGATTCCAGGCCAATCTCGCCTGTGTTCGGCTTGAAGCCGATCGAGATGAGCGCCTGTTCGGCTTCCAACGTTTTTTCGCCTTCTTCGCTGCTGACCTTGACCTGCACGCCTTTCTCCGTCGTCTGGACCGAAAGTACTTTGTGCCCGGTGAGGCTCTGAATGCCACGTTTTTGGAAAGCGCGCTTTAATTCAGCCGAGACTTCTTCGTCTTCGAGGGGCACCAGGCGCGGCAGCATTTCGACCAGGGTTACCTGGGTGCCGTATGAGTTCCAGATGGTGGCGAACTCTACCCCAATGGCGCCTGCCCCGATGATGATTACCGATTCGGGCCGGCGGGTTTGCAAGATGGCTTCTTTATAGGTCAGCACCTTTTCACCATCCACCTGAACCCCCGGGATAACAAAGGGATAAGCCCCGGTGGCGATGATGATGTTTTTGGCGCCAAGTTCGGTGATTTTTCCTTCCGCGTCGGTGACGGTCAGCTTATCTTTACCGTTCAGGCGGGCCGCGCCCATGTAGACGTCGATGTTGTTCTTTTTCATCAAGAATTTGACTCCGCTCACCAGGCGGGCTGAGACGGTGCGGCTGCGTTTGACCGCTGCCCCATAATCGAGCTGCAAATTTTCGAACGAGATACCGAACTCTTTGGTGCGCTCGCGCAGCGTGTGAGCCAGCTCGGCGTTCTTAAGCAGGGCTTTGGAAGGGATGCAGCCCACGTTCAGGCACACCCCACCCAACCATTGTTTGTCCACGATGGCGGATTTTAACCCAAGCTGAGATGCCCGGATGGCCGCCACGTACCCGGCCGGCCCGGCGCCCATTACGATCACGTCATAGTCAGTCATGGTTCCCTCATAATTCCTAATATCTAATTATTCCAGATTTTTAAATCTGCCAGATCCTTTAAACGCCTCGAAGCCTTCTTGTTTTGTATCAATGCATATGATCAATGCAATCAACATTTTATGATTCGACAAATTCTTTGAAATCCGGGTTGAATATTACCAGCTTCTCCCTTGGCGGCTTGTTCTCATGACTGGTAGTCACGACGGATTTCTTCCAGCGCACCGATGCGTTCGGCGTAGGGCTGTGAATTCCAAAAAGCAAAGTCGTTCCCTTGTTGGTGCAAATTTTCTTTCTTGTAAACTTTAGTAATATTTCTTCCCATAACGGTATTGTATCATGTCCGCCCAACAGGGAAACCCCCAGGCGCCCCTCATTCCCACAATTCTTCGCTCAATCTGGCCACATCTGAAAAGGTGTATTTCGGCCATTCCCGTGAGGTCCCTCCGGTGGTTATTCCAGTAGCCGCCTAATCACACTACTGATTCCTGTTCTTTACTGTAAACAAATTTTAGGACTTGACACTCTTTCCTGACGCCTGATCCCTTATAACTGATACCCCCGGAGTTGAATTTCCAATCCGACGACAGTATACTTTGACAGGAGAGAAAAGGAATGGTACCTCTGGATTATTCGACGTATTTTGTTACTATGGCCTCAGTGGGGGCCACGCTGTTTGGTCTGATCTTCGTAGTCATCTCCATCGCCCCGCAAAGCATTACCGCCGCCGAAGCGCCGCTTGAGCGGCAGGTCAAGGCCACTGCGGCTTACACCGCCCTGCTCAACCCGCTAATCGTTGCTCTGTTTGCCCTGATACCCGGTGAGCAAATTGGGATATACGTGGCAGCCTTGGGCGGCTTTGGCCTGATTAATACCTGCATGATGGCGCTAACCCTGCTGCGTGAATCGGGTCGCCAGGTGAACCGGCTCCGTCACAGCCTTTTCATCCTGGCCGGGTTAGTCCTGTATAGCTATGAAATGTATTTTGCGGTCCTCATGTTGCAATCTCCCTCCAACCCTTCTCCGTTTATCGGCCTGGCAAATATCCTGATTACCCTTTACATCTACGGAGTCTTCCGCGCCTGGGACCTGGTCGGCATTCGCCAATTCCATCTGCGTAACTGGCTCTTTTCCTCCGGCGGTAAAAAGGACACTTCCGACCCACCTGCTGGCAACTAACCACCGCCTCACTTTCCACTATTTTTTCAAATGATACGGCACGTCGATCATCACGCGCTGAAAGCCTTTTTGCCGCCGGTGATACAGCCTGGCCGTCTTGATCATCAGGCTGGCCTGGTTGTGCAGCAGCGACTGCCACCAATGCGCCGGAATAAATTCCGGCAGAACCACAACCGCCTGCTGGCCGTCGTGGTGTTCCTGATCGGTCTCATCCAGAAAATCGAGCAACGGGGTAATGATCGACCGGTAAGGCGATGGCCGGATGATCAGCGGTACGTCCGGCCACCAGCGTTGCCAATCATTTTTCACCCGTTCGGCTGCGCCTGGTTCCAGTTCGATATAAAAGGCGGTCACGTCCGGCGATATGGAGCGGGCAAAATTAATCGCCCCCACGATGCCCCGGTGTACGCCCGAAATCGGCACGACTACGCGCGGCGGCGGCCCGGGATTAAGCGACGGTGGGTGCCCACTCATAGAAAGCTGGGCGGAAACTTGCTTGAAATGGTGGTGGATGCGTAAAAATATGGCTACTAAGATGGGGATGAGGACGACGATGATCCACGCCCCCTGGGTGAATTTACTCACACACACGATCAGCAGTGTAATACAGGTTGCCAATGCTCCCACCCCGTTGGCGACTGCTTTTACTCCCCAGCCGTGTCCCTTCTTGCTCCACCAATGCACCACCATACCGGTCTGCGAGAGGGTAAAGGCCAGGAACACCCCTACGGCAAACAACGGGATCAGGGCGTGGGTATCGCCGCCAAAGAACACGATCAGGGCGGCGGTTCCCCCGGCCAGCATCAGGATGCCATTGTTGAATACCAACCGGTCGCCCAGGTTAGACAGCGGCCTGGGCAGAAAGCCTTCGCGCGCCATAATCGCCGTCAGGCGCGGGAAGCCGGCAAAACTGGTATTGGCAGCGACTGCCAGGATCAAGGTGGTGCTGGCCTGGATCAAATAATAACCGGCGCTGTTTCCCAGCAAACGGTGCGCGAATGCTGAAAGAATGGTTTCATCCGGCCTGGCGATCACAGCCAGGTATTGGGTCAGGCCGATACTGCCGACGAAAAGCAGGCCCATCAGCACCGCCATAACGATCAACGTTTTTCCGGCATTCCTGGCTTCGGGGGGTCGGAAGGCGGGTGTACCGTTGCTGATCGCTTCAATACCGGTCAGGGCTGTGCAGCCGGAGGAAAACGTATGTAAAACCAGAAAAAGACTGACCGGGAGGGTAGCCGCCGGGGCGAAGACATGTAATGGACCCGGTCCCTGGCGCAGCGCCACGATTACTCCATAACCGATCATGGAAATATATGTGATCAGGAAAAGGTAGACAGGGATAGCCATAGCCGTCCCTGATTCTTGTATTCCACGCAGGTTGATCACGGTAATAATCAGCAGAATGCCTAACGCCATGGCTACTTTATAAGGCTGTAGCGAGGGGAATGCTGAAGCGATAGCATCCATACCGGCAGTCAAACTGACCGCTGCAGTCAGCAGGTAATCAATCAACAGCGCCGCCGCAGCAACCACGCCCGGCACAATCCCCAGGTTTTCCTTGGCTACGATGAAAGAGCCGCCGCCGGACGGATAGCCCTGGATGGTCTGGTAATACGAGATTGCCAGCAGAACGAGCAGGGTGGTGATTGCCAGGCCGATCGGCCAGGCCAGCGATAACCCGGCGCTGCCGGCTACCACCAGGCCCAGGTAGATCTCCTGGTTAGCGTACGCAATCGAAGAAAGCGCATCCGGCGAAAAGGCAGCCAGGGCGCGGATTTTATTCAACCTGTTACTCATCATCTGGTGAGTAGGCAGCGGCGGCCCGGTGACGGTCTCTTTGAGTTTATTTAGCATGCTGGATACCTCCCCCCAGTTTTTTGAGTCATATCCAATAGTAGATCAATGCCACTTCTATTTCAAGTTTAATCGAGCGGTTGTCTATGAACGAACACCAATTTATTTAATATTGCAAAATTTATCAGATAAAGCAGCAGTTCGGCTATGATTTTGCCCAGCACGATACCGGTGTGAAATTCCGTATTGAAGAAATCGATCAGCAGGGACGCCACCAGGCCGGAGACCAGCACCACGGCGATGTATCTGGGGAATGTACGGGTTGTCTTATCGCTCGAATAGAAAACCACTTTTCTGAGCAGGAAATAATTGACCAGAATCGCCACCAATCGCGCCAGGTAGATGCTCGCCAGCAAGCTGTGGATGAACGGATAGCAAACCACGAAGACCAGGTTGTCGACTACCGCGGTCAGCAAGGAGGTTGAGACGTAGCGAGCCATTACGAAGTAGAGGCTCATCGAATTGAGCATAAAACGGCCAGCCGTCGCCGGACCGCCGGGGCCAGATTGGACAGGCTGCCCGAGAATTGGGTATCCGCCGCGTTTACTTGCCAGGATCATCTCCAGTTCGAACTCATCCCGCGCTCCATTTGACTGCGCGGCAGGTTGTGCCATCGGCGCCATGTCCGCCAGGGCCGGCGCTGCTCCGTAAGGGATGGCCAGCAGGCCGGAGCGCAGGTCGTTCACCGGGACACCCAGGAAAAACTGCACCAGCCTGTGTGAAATTTTCCCCGCCAGCCGGGCCATAAAGGAACGGTCTGCCTTCGAGCGTCTTTCCCCGACCATCAGGCAGCCGGGAAGGGCTTGCGCTGACCGGGTGAAAGCCAGCACCTCCTCCGCCCGGTAGCCATGCAGAGTGTCTACCAGCACAATCGACTGGCAGCCGTTATTTTGGGCATAAACGGTTTGCAGCCCACAGGCTGCTGCAGACGCTTTGTCCGGCTGGGCTGGAAGGACCCCTGCCATCCGGCTGCCGGTCTCCCCCGTCTCAGGCTGGTTCCCATAAGCAATGCGATAAATGGCGGTCAGCCCGCCAGCCTCCAAACCTTCAACGAGTGCGTCGATGTCCGGGCCGGGGCGCTCCACCATCAGCAGAACGGCGGAATTCATCAGGGCTTATTTTTCATATAGATAAACTGGTAGGGAATGAAATGATCATCCTCGAAGATCAGGTGGTAATTGCCATTATCCAAATTCTGGGTTACCGCAGCCTTGATCTCGTCGTTGACGTTGACGGGGATGAGCAGGTAATTGATCTCCGGCTGGCTGATCTGCTGATTGAAAGAGGCATAATCGTTGAACGAATAATTTACTTCGATGTTCTCCAGGCCAGGTAGATATTCGACCGGATAGCTGGTCAGGATTTTGATGTTACCGCCTACCTGGCCAATGTAGTCGTAGAGTTGGGCGTTCAGGCTGGCGTTGAAGATTTGTTTTTGCAAGTTAGTTTGTTTTTCTTTGAGAACTGCCGCCGGGTAGGCGAAACCCAGCCCGATCAGCGCCAGCAGGAACAAGGCCACGCCTACGTAGGCTTTCAACCGCTCCAATTTAATCCGCAGGACCAGGTCGAAGCCGATCTTAAACAGCCGTTCCAGGCATAAGCCGGCTGCCAGTCCCCAGATGGGAAAGATCAAGGCCAGGTTGCGCGTATCGTAGCTGAAATAACCCGCCCACACCAGGGAAAATGGGATCACGATCAAAATCACCAGCCAGCGGTAGGCGCTTTCCAGTAAAAACAAAGCGGGAATCATCAGGGCCAGCAGTACTACATATTTATCCAGGGATTGGAAGGCGTGCGATAAACGCTCCAACATCGAGGCGCCGTGGTAGATGCCGCTGGTGACGTATTCGACGTTGTTCGCATCCAGACCCTGCGCAATCTGTACCTGTTTGTAGGTATACCAGGGCACGCATAGCAGCAGGGCGATGCCAAGCCCCAACAGCAGCGTGCGAGATTTCTCACGCGGGGTCCAATCGTGCCGGTTGCGCAGCACCAGCAGGTAGGCCAGCAGCGGATAGAGCACGAGCAGGACCCCCCCGGCTTGCTTGGTGACCGCCGCGCCCCCGGCAAAGACGGCTCCCAGAAAAATCCCCTGCCGCTGCATGACCGGGTCGGATTGGCCTTTGGCTTTGATCAAAGCGTACACGCTCAAGAAGGCCATGCAGGTCATCGGGATATCGGCGTAGCCTTCGGCGATGAACTCCCCGGTGAATTTCTTGATGATCAGGCGGGTGAGGATCAGGCCGATGAAGGCGCCCATGCTCTTCCAGTTCAGGCCAAGATCAAAAAAGAGCAGCAGAATGAAAAACAGGAACAGCGGAATGGTGGCCTTGGCAAAGAACTGCACCTGGATATTATTCATTAAAACGTAGGTCAGCGACCAGTTGGCCGGCAAGAGCTGCGGGTACAACCCTACCCCGCTCGGGAAGCGGTTCTGCGCCCATTCGGTTGCCCAACGGTTCCAGGAGAGCACTGCATCCCAGGAATTGAAGACTGTGCCAACGTTGGAGATGAACACCATCACTGCCCAGAACAAATCGGTGATGGCAAAAAAGGCAAACACGGCAGTGAGCGTGCCTACCAGTACCTCGTAGATGGAACGGTCTTCTTCGACAGATTTCAAATCAGGCAAAAGGTAATGGAGTAAACTGATCAGCCGGTTCCAAAGTGACACGCCGGTCACTTTCCAGGATTGCAGCATTTCTCCCCGGTACAGCCACAACCCGCCGGCGATTTCAGCCGCCACTAACGCCAGCGCCATGGCCTGCCGGTAAAGGCCGAGCGTGGTCAGTAGCAGCACGGCCGCGTAATTGGCGATCAGGCTCAGTCCGAAGCAGTATGCCATGCCCTGGATCGTGCCCAATTTCAGCCGGAAAGCCTTTACCAGCACGAGCCCGGGCAGCAGCGTCACTTGCAAGATGGCCAGGATTCCCAGGAAGAACATCGGTTGAACTCCGTATACTGATTGAAGCTAATTGCGCCTGCGCAGGATGGCGTCGCTCATGCGCGCCACCCGCACCATGCTAGCCACATCGTGCACGCGGACGATGTCGGCCCCGCGGGCGATCCCAATCGCCACCGCCGCAGCCGTGCCCTCGAGCCGCTGGTCGGCAGGCAGATTCAGAGTATACCCGATAAAAGACTTGCGCGAAGGGCCGAGCAGCACCGGGTAACCCAGCGAACGAATTTCGTCCAGGCGGTCGATCAGTTCCAGGCTTTGCTCGACGGTTTTCCCGAAGCCAATCCCCGGGTCCAGGATGATGTGGTCGTCAGGGATGCCGGCTGTGTGCGCCAGAGCCACGCTTTCGAGCAGCTCGGTTTTAACGTCTTCGATGAGGTGTTTATATTTTACACCGGTATAGCGCCCGCCCAGGTGTTGTTGCAGCTCGGCATCCGCTGGTTTGCTGCGATTGTGCATCAAAACCACCGGAACGCCGGCGCGGGCAGCTACGCTGGCTATGCCCGGGTCGGCGCGCAGGCCCCACACGTCGTTGATCCATTTTACCCCGGCATCCAGGGCTGCCTGTGCCACGCCGGCCTTGCTGGTATCAACCGAAATAATCGCATTCAGTTTGGCCGCGGCCAGCGCCTGAATAACCGGTACCACGCGCCGGATTTCTTCTGCGGCGCTGACCGGCTGTGCCCCAGGGCGGGTGCTTTCCCCGCCCACGTCGAGAATATCTGCACCTGCTTCGACGAACTGGCGCGCCTGGGCCAGGGCAGCCGCCGCGGCGTCCTCGACCGGCGCGGCGTACATCAGTCCATCCCCGGAAAAGCTGTCGGGGGTGACGTTAAGAATGCCCATCACAAACGTGCGTGTTCCCCAGGCAAGTGGAAATGAAAGATCGTTCAATCTTCCGCTAATTTTACGCCCGAAAGGTCAATCCGGCCCTTTAATTCTGCTATGCTTACCCCCAACAGGGGATGGATCAGGTTTGGAGCCAGCTCGGCCAGGGGAACCAGCACAAAAGCCCGCTCGGTCAGTTGCGCATGCGGGATGACCAGGTCGGGTTGGTGAAGGACAAGCTGGTCGTACAGCAAAATGTCCAGGTCGATCAAGCGCGGGCCGTAATGGAAAGTGGCCTGGCGGCCCAGGCCGGCCTCCAGGCGTTTGAGAGCCGCCAGCAAATCGACCGGAGACAGGCTGGTTTCTACTTCCAACACCTGGTTGAGGAAGGCCGGCTGCTCCAGGTAGCCCCACGGCTCGGTTTGATAGATACTGGAAGATCTTAAGACGACGGCTGCGGGAGCCATGGCGGCTGCTGCCGCGGTAAGGTTGGCGCGGCGGTCGCCCAGGTTGCTGCCCAGCCCCACATAGGCGATGGGCATGTTCAAATCCTTTCAGTCACGTTTTCTCAAGCATCCCGCACGGCATTGACCAGGTCGGCCAGCAGTCCGTAGGCGGTGGTAGTTGGGCTTGGGTTGGATTCGACGATTCCCAATCCAGGTAATACGTCGGTATCGAACTGCACGTACGAACTGGTGCCGCTGATGCTGTACAGCGGCGAGCTGGCGGCGATTTTTTCGGGCGAAACGCGCCCTTCCACCCGTTCGCCTCTGCGTTTGGCGCGGCAGACCAGCTTCCAGCGCGCGTTTTCCTGGGCAGCCTGAGCGATCATTTCCGGCGAGATCCAGCGGATGCCATGCCGCTCCACCTGCTGTGGGGTGAGCGGAGTGTGCATCAACACCGTCGAGAGAGCCGCCACCTTGATGGAGGCATCCCAGCCGTCGATATCGTCGCTGGGGTCGGTCTCGGTGATGCCGATCGACTGGGCTGAAGCCACCGCCTGATCGAAGGTTTCACCCTTTTCCATGCGGCCGAGGATATAGTTGGTACATGAATTGAGGATGCCGAAGAAGCCGTTGATCTGCACGGTGGGCAGTGGGCCGCGAAATAAGGAAAAGATCGGGGCGCCATCCATTACCGTCGATTCGAACAAAAAGCGCCGGCCTTTCCGGGCAGCCAGGTCGTTCAGTTCCTGGAACCCGTGCACCACCGGGCCTTTGTTGGCGGTAATGGCGTGCATGCCTTTTTCGAGGGCGGCCTTCAGATGGTCGATAGCCGGCTGGCCGGTGTCGTGGTTGACCGGGGAATTCTCAAGCAAAGCGTCTGCCGGGCAGGCCTGGATGAATTCCAGGTTGGAAGAGGGCGCAGGTACATCACCCAGGGCTGCCAATGACTCACCGCTGTCAAACAGGGCCAGGGCGCGCTCCATGTCGATCCCTTCGCCCCGGATGGCTGTGCCGTGGTGTAAGGTAGCAATGCCGGTCACGCGCAACGCCACCCCGAATTTTTCCTGCAGATCGCTCTGTTTGGCGGCCACCAGTCGAGCAAAAGCCCGCCCGACGTTGCCAAACCCAATCATTGCCAACGATATTTGTCTCATTAGACCTCCCAGAAGAGATGAAATTTTCGTCACGGGCCCTTGCACAGCCCGCGTAGGCTGTGGAAGGGCCCGTGACCAAAATTTAATAAT